>Ga0307515_10001357_pt1 | contig 55445 bp, 54 predicted proteins | sample 17_EM_MG_FD_194513 | JGI IMG/M metagenome (GOLD analysis project Ga0307515, IMG submission 194513) | Populus trichocarpa ectomycorrhiza microbial communities from riparian zone in the Pacific Northwest, United States - 17_EM | ecosystem: Host-associated > Plants > Roots > Unclassified | place...
CCCCACATCCTCCCCCCCTCCATCATCCCCCCATCCCCTCTGCTCTTACCCCCCATCTATCAGACCCGATGGATAAATATTACACGCCCCAGCCCTTTGGAAACCCACCCTCACTGGATGACGAACTGGCGCATGACCCTGGGAACTCTTCTCATTGGTCTGTCCCCCATCCAGGCTATGCCCTCACCGGCACCGTCGACACCGCCATCTATCAGCCCGCCCAACTGGCATACCAAGGGTCCTCCCAGAGGCCAATCGCCTCATCCAACGCGTACTTGTACTTCGGCCAAGTGCGCGCCACCCCACATTCGGTTTCGCTCTCTGCGCCACAGCAGCTCCCCCGCGAACCCTATGACCCAGGCCAGGGTTACTATCCGTCTCCCTACGACTACCCTGCCTTTGCGTCATTGACTGGGTCTGGCACCTACGAGAGCGTGGACCCCACCGCTCGGGATGAAGGTATGTTGTCTCCCTAGCTCATCCTCAACGCGCAGACTTAGCTCACATTTCCCGACTTAGACACGGACACGGGGGGCACCCACTCGCTGCCGAGCCAGCAGGTGACCACGCAGTCTGGCTATGTCACCTCTCACTGCGACCACCCTCCGGCCACGAGCGATGAAGGCAGCTCCTTCTTCGAATATCGACGGGAAACCCAGTCCTGTTCGCCAGATTCGGTCAAAGATGGTTCCGACAATGGTGAGGAAACGGTTTGTATTCGCAGGGACGGAAGAGGAGGCTAAGTGCATGGGACCGAAACTTAGATTCGTGCTCTGCCCAACGCAGTCCATCCCCAGCGCCCAGGTCGACCAATGGGCAAAAACGCGGGGGCCGCATCACTTTGAAGAAGGCGAACCCGTCGAGTAAAAGGTCCAAGATGCATCAGTGCGCCGTCTGCGAAAAATGGTTCCCACGTCCGAGCGGCCTGGCGACGCACATGAATAGCCATTCCGGGATGAAACGTAAGGGTGACAACATCGCTCGTGATTGCGTACTTGGACTAATGAAGGGAATTGATAGCTTATCGCTGTCCAGTCGAGTCGTGCAACAAATCTTTTGCCGTGCGCTCCAACGCGAAGCGACACCTTCGGACACACGGAATCAATCCAGCGACAGAGACGACAAACAAGACTCTGGAATACACTGTCGGGTTTGAGACGCCAATGGTTTCCGACGTTCGACAGGCAAACCAAGTGCCGGTGATGCTCAAGTGGGTTCCGCAGAGTCTGACATCACGGACAACGATCGCATGGAACAACAAATCGAGCGACTCGGAAAGCGATGGAGAGGACAGTTTCCCGACGTTGTCTGTGCCGCTATCTCCCGCTACACCATCGTCGTTGGCATGGGATTGTGGCTATTCGAGCGGGGAGTCTACGTACGAGGGGGGTGACAACCACCCGTACCACCCACGCAACGTAAGAAGCCGTTTAGACTTTGGGTTTGCAAAGATCGCTGACTCGTAAACAGTGGCGGGGACTACCAGGACCAGCGCGCCGTTGAAAGCACGATGAGGATCGTACATCTATCTATATCTCTGACTTGATATCATCTACCTGGGGGCTCCTTCTTTTGGTTCGAGTAATTTCTTTTCTCCGCCTTTGTTTTTTTGCATCACATCGTGTACGCAGGATAGTACTCACACGCAGTAAATACATATCTCTTTCTTGCCATCACCCTCGATCATACAGCGCAAGGTTGATCAATGTGATTGGTATGTCATGCATCTCCGTAGCCGCGCTCTCATCTGCAAAATCAAATGTGGCTGAATCGAGGAGACGACCCTTGGAATCTGGCCGGGCGGTTGAACGTGGGGTGGATAGATAGATGGAGCGGGGGAATTGGGCATACCGGTGATGGTGGAGATGTCCGAGAAGGCAGGGGTTGCAAATAACGCCAGAGAGAAGTAGGTGAAGTATGTCAACAGCACGAGGACCATCGACCACGCCGGAAAAAGCAACGCCCATTCCCTGCGTCCGAGTCACACCGATCTCAGATGGAAACATGGGAAATAAGAATCAGGCGAAAAGTACCGATTAGGATACCAGGTCACACCGCTCCGCACGATCCACTCGTCCGGCAAAAAACCCCAGAGAATGAAGAGGACGAAGAGCAGATACGTCGTCGACCATGCCACGAACCCGTAGAACTCTGGCGCTCTCGACTTGTACTCCTCTGGCTGTGGAGGGAATGTGGCCAACGGAGCGGTTGGGGAAGTCGGTTCCTTCATTGTTCCCCGACGGAAAGAGAAAGAAAGAGAGTGGAGAGTGAAAAGAGCGCCGGGAGTTCGGCTCCTTTGGTTTGCCGAAATAACAAATACCCAAACTGATCAATTCTCCGACATCAGAGAGGGAAACAAACAAACCTCTTTTTTGGCCATTTTCTCCCGATCCCTTCCCTCTACAACCAAGCCCCTCCTCCCTTGGCCATGGCAACGGCTACAATCCAGGGTCAAAAACGAGCTCTACGCAAGATAATTTCTGCCAGCTTGAAATCCCTCTCCCAATCTCAAATTCAACACCAATGTGCGCGCGGTAATTCGAAAGAAGCGAAATAAATGAATATTTTTTTTCAATTCGAACAGCAAAGATGGTCGCGGATGCGGTCGTTAATTCGACCGTGTTTCAGACGAGTAAATACATTAGCTGCTACTTGAGCATGCCCAAAGGTGAACTCGACACGGAACCTTTAGTCTCCGCCATCCTTGCTGCAGGTTCGTCCGCTTTTCTTCGCAACAAGGAGGAAACGAGCTCTAGGGCCCTTCATTCCAGGAAAGGTCCTTTACGTCCCAAAGTTGGGCACAGAGGAGTCTACTCACGCGAAAATGGACATGCTCCGCGTGTGCGACCAGTCTGATCTCGATTCATTTCCGTCTGGGCTCTGGGGTATCCGTGAACCCCCGTACGAAAAGGACGGTAAACCGCGGTCAAGTGGTCAGTCTCTCCATTCACCTCACTCGTGTTGTCCCTGTGCCCTGACATCTCCCTCACCCTAGCTCTCGACGCCGATCAACGGCTGGATCTCATTATCGTGCCAGGTGAGCGTGTCCCCCAGGGTGGAAAGCACGAGTCGTGGTAACGGAGATTGATCTTCACCCTCTTAGGTGTCGCCTTTGACACCTCAATGGGTCGGCTAGGTCACGGCAAGGGCTATTACGACTCCTTCATAACTGAATATATCGCAAAAACGGGCCGGTCTCGGCCTTTCCTGGGTTAGCCATCCTCCACCAAACCGCATTGTGCTAGCCCAAACGTCTGTCTGATGACGCTTACTCTCTCTTCATAGTCGCCCTCGCTCTAAATGAGCAGGTCCTCCAGGGGCAGCACATACCGATGATACACGGGCACGACTGGAGCATGGATTGCATAGTCCGCGCCGATGGCACGCTGGACCCCAATAATTTACTCGATACTGCCACACATTAAAGGCGGTGGCAGAGGGCCCGAAGACCACTTTCCATCAGAATCAGACAATCTGCATGCTTCCATCCACCTCCATTTGAGAAATCATATTTAGTCCTCGCCATACACGCACCACGAACGATTTTACTACTCACCATTTTGAATCGTTCTTCTCGCACTCGCTCTTGGTCCCCTTGAGTCACGGGAGAACTCAACAAGCGCACGACCCTGGGCCAGTTTCAGCACAGCTCCTGACACACACACACACACCTCGAAAATTAATGAAACAACCGAGAGAGGCTTACCCCGATGTTCGTGACTTTGGCGTTATCATGACCCGGTACGCCCTGGACTGCGGTAGGTAAGAAGACCCTAGTTCGTAAATCAGAAACTGCGTGCTTTGCAGCCCAGAAATTTGCACTCGATTTACCTAATGAAGGCGTCATGATTGCTCGCGCGCCGGTATCGAAGTTCCCGACTGAACCGTCCGCCTTGACCATCTTGGTCGACAGCTGTGACGTTAGGACGATGGTGAGATTTCGAGACACACACGCGACGGTGAAGATCCGTTTCGAGCACTCTAACAACGCGTTGCGCCACGAGGTTGCATTCACTGTCGCAGGCGGCAGCTGGAAGAAGAACGAAAATGAAGGCAACACGAGTAGGGTAACCTAGAGCCCAAAAGTCTCGTCATCCAAACCGAACTCGGACGAATGTAATTCATGCGTTCCTGAGTACCTTTGGATTCTCTTGCAAGTAAGATGGCAACGTGTAGAGGAATGCCATTAACTCGGTCACATGCGATATACCCATGAGATGTACGTGTCGCGAATAATCCTTTGGAACAGATGAAGAAACTGTCCAGATGGCGGTGTCACAGTGTGCCCCGGCTCGAGAGAACAAATGGACGGCTGTCTCACCTCGTAGCTTCTCATCGATAACGCCTGGGGCGATCGCGTTCTGGGGGTCTAATCCACAGATAAGCACGGGCAGGTCAGAAGGGGGGCGTGTGGGTAGATACCGATTATCAGCACATCTTCTCTATTTTCAATGAAATCTTTAATGATCTCGAGGACCAGGGCTGTCTTGGGCGTCCCTGGCGGACCTAGCAACTCAAGAACGTGTCCGCGTCTCAAGCCGCCGTCCAGAAGGTTGTCAATCGGCGGACAACATCGAAAGACGTCATTGGCTGAATCCAGCAAAGCGGCTGCGGATTGGGTCGCCGGCAGTTTAGGACCAACAGACAGGATCTGTTGAGACGACTGGACGGATATGCCTAGCTCTGTATTTCATTTACAAGAAGATGTAGTATCCCCATTAGAAAAGTGCGGCCCCTTCTCCGGCGATCGGGTTTACCTTTGGCCAAACTCTCCGGAGTTGACGACGCCAACTCGTCCGTCGTCTCGTAGCCTGCCTGTGACAAGGCGAAGAGAGTTGACCTTGGGAGCGCAAGCGTTGAGATTGAACTGGGTGACATTAGGATCTTTCTCTCTGAGGCGGCCGGCAGGAAGTGTGATAGATCGAGGAGTGGATGGTTGTGGTATAAAAACGTGGATTGTTGGTTCGACTCGGTCCTTCGTCCTCTGTCCACCACCGTCAGTTGGATACGCCGACCCCACTGCTGGCTCGTCGCACACATACCCTCTCTCCCTCTCTTGCTTTTCCATCCCTAGTCTCTCTTCACGATGGCTCGTGAACCCTCCACAGTGCCCCCAAACAGTCCAGTCTTCAACTTCAATACCAATCGCGAAACCTACATCATCAAAATCCAGAACATCGCTGAACAAGGTACCCTCCCACCTCCACGCCTATCACCCAGGGAATCCCGTCGTCTAGACGGGGCCTAACGTTCGACTTCAGCGACTCGCCAGACCATTCTTGACCTGTTTCAGAACATGATCGGTGAGGGCTTCCGTTTCAATTTCATCTCAGGGATCCTCAACCATTTTCCATTCTCGTACAGGCGAGGTCCTTCAATGCGAAGAACGCGCTGAAGCAGGTGAACCTCGTTACATGGAAATCACTTTTTCCTCGCGAGATGCATTCGTGTGCGTGGTCCTTGCCGTCCGTTTGCCCATCAATCATCGACATCATCCCTTTAGGAAAGCCTTGTGTATGTCAGGATACACCGTGGCTAGTGTGCCCATGTAAGTCTTTAAGTGACCCCGAGTTTCATCTTTAAGTTTAGACGTCGAAAAGAACCGTTACGCCGTTGTCCGTCCCTGCCAACAACCGACTCGCAGCAAACAGGCAAGCCGACACTCGTCGCAACCTCTACATCCTCGGTTTACCCTTTGACCTGGTCAAGTATGTTCCATCTGTGATGTCGTAACCACGCCCGTCGCTCATGACGATACTAGGAGTGAATTTGTGGAGATTTTCTCTAGGTGCGGCAGAGTATCACATGCTGTCATCCTCGCCACCATCGACAACGCCTCGCGCCGACGTGGCTTCATCGTCATGTCCACCCATGCAGAGGCACGCATGGCGATTAATTCGCTCTCGCGTACAGAAATCAGGTGGGTATTTTCTGTTACACACCAACCTGTGCTCACCACGCCTCTCGCAGAGGACATGTAATTGACGTCTCTTGGGCTGTTGTCCAGAGGTCTCAAGGTCAACTGATCACTTCCGTTTGTCGCCTGAGAGGTGCTGACGTGGGCATCGTAGGTTTCCTGGATGGGGGCGATCGTAGCACCGCACTTCCAGTTTCGATCATGCCCGCCCCCTCGGCCGAAAAGGAAAACCCTCCGGAGAATACCCCGACCGCAGACTCACCGAAGGGGTCCCAGTCCTTTCTTGTCTCCACCGCTGTAACCTCGACTCTACTGATTAAGAACTTGCCGTTGTTGCTCTTCTCCCAGCCCTCGGAACTCGAGCCGCTCCTGTTGCCCTATGGACACATCAAGAAATTGGACATTCTTGAGACTTTTGGTTCTGATACCACCACTGGATTCGTAACCGTCGCTGTGGAGTATGAAACTGCCGACAGTGCTTACGAGGCGAAGATGACCCTTGACGGTCAAGTCTACGTCAACGACATCCTCAAGATTGAATTCGTCCAGCCGATGCCTTCTGCTTGCGATACCCTGCCCCCCCGGGCCTCTCGATTCCCTTTGGTAGACGGCCCCTCCCCCTTTCAGGCTCCTCGCCGCCCTCAGCTGGTGAATACCTCCTATAACTACAACTCCAAGCCGACTGGAATGACCACTCCCATGAATGGGTTCTTTCCGGCAGGAATGAGTGTACCAGGACCCGCCTCTTCCGCACCGGCCACGCCATATCCGTTCTATGCCGAGCCCGGGCTGCCGTCCTATTTTGCCTCGAATACCCCCTTGTTTGACGGAAGACTTGATAACACTCGGCCTCTCACTCGTTTCGCGGAAGCTTGAGAAACTCCAAAATTTTGTTTGTACTGTCACCCGACGCGCTTGTTCTACATCGGATCCATGGACTGCACGCGACTCCTTAGCCCTTTTACCCCCTCTTGCGTCACCCCTTTCCACTTCTCCTTCGCGTTTTCTTTCGGCTTCGGTTCGTCTTTCTCGCCCTCAAAACCAGAAAAAGGCTTATTCTACAAATTCTCCAATAAGTCGGTCGTTACTCACTGGTCGGGGTGGTTACGTTCTGACACACTTCTCCAGTGATATCCCCTAGTTTGGCAAGTTTTTCGCATCGTTCGCAAGGCATCCCGGCTCGGACAATCCTTTAGTTATGGACTCTGTTCATCCCCCTTCAAATGTCTGCGGAACCACTTTTGTACGGACTTTGATAATTCGAAAAATCGAAACGTTGCCTCTGTTGTGTCGTCTACAAAACCAGTTCGAGCCCATTACTTAAGGTGTGATGATAAGTGTACACTACGTCGAACTTGTGCGGGTGAGGTTATACATAGATATGATATATGGTACACTATCCGGAGGCTGTCATTGCGTGAGGTCGATGACCTCCGGGGTAGGGCGGATGACGGGTTTAATGTCTTCCCGTTTGACCTTCTCGACTTCTCGGAGCCGACGCTGAAGATCCTTTACTTGTTTCTACGCACGTCAAAGGGAACGGAACGTATCAGAAATCAAGGGTGGATGATTGGGGAACAGTTGTTTGTCCTTACCCGGAGCCGCGTTACCTCGTCCCGCCTCTTCGCGTTCTCACATTGCCGGATGATGGAAGGTTCTTTCGTTCTCGAGCGCCTCTTCGCCCTCCTTTCGCCCTTTGTCGGATCATTCGTCGGGGGTGATGGGCGGTCGTACGTGTTCGTTGTCACGGAAGGTCGTCGTTTGGGAATTATACCCCGGGCTTGGAGCATGTCTGGGTGGAGGATAGATATACGGTTAAAACTACTATCAAAGAGCAAAAGGGTGTGTGAAGAAATGGCGTAATAGGGACTTGCCTTTGGATGCATATCGGAAGACAAAAGTGGCAACGGGGGATTTGCCGAGGAGTTCGACGCCATGGGCACGAGGCCGAGATTTCTGCGTCCGCTGCACACCTAGGCTGGTGGGGAGAGTCGGTACGATACGTGTGAAGTTGAACGGGCGGGGGTTCTAACCTTATACAGTGCGAAGCTGCCTTCTTGGATTTTTCGTTGACGGCGGGGAGTTCTGAGGGAGACGTTCGGAGTTGGTCAATGTATGGCGACGTCGACCATGGTTTCGCGCGATGGGCTTTGACGATTATTGTGCCCAGGTGAGATAGATCCGCGGAGGTTTTTGATGGTATGCTGTCTTCTTCCTCTGCAACACCATCAGTCATTGGCGACAAGAAAAACCCTCATAGGTCGAAAACCAGACGCACCGGTCAGTTGTATTGGTGAGAAGGTGAAAGGGCGGAGTGTTGTAGCGCCAGTGCTGACCCCAACGACGGACCCAGAACGATGTGAGGGCTTTCCGAGAGCTCGCTTCATGCCTCGTCCGTCCATGTAACAGTCGAAAACGCTATGGACATTATGCAGGGGTAATCCAGGCTGAACCCTCCACCGAATCTCAAAAGTCTGAAACAGAGCGTATCGTCAGTACCTCTCCATCTCGCAGAGGACGATCGCAGTCGATCGACTGAAGGTGGAAGGATTTGGGTGGTCATGCGTACCTTGCCCGCTTCACTTGGTATCCAGCAAGTCGTCGTGTCGCCTTCGTAGGTCACTCCGTACTCTTCCAAGGGCTGGTCGTTGCTGAAGATGGTAACTTGGACGCCGTTGAGATCTGGCATGGAGAGGGTGGGAGATGGAGGATGGAGGTAGAGAGTGAAAAACGTTATTGTCGCCGCGTGCCTCTCCGAGTGGTGGCCACGCTTTTCGACCTCTGCCGCATGCGTCAACGCGTTTTACGTCACGTGGGGATAGCCGGCGTTCACGGTTTTTATTTTTTTCAAACTCTCGAAAAATTCAGGCAAACTGGAGCTGGTGGAGACGAACGTCGAGCAGGGAGCACTGTTTTTTCCCCCTTCATCGAGGGCGGAGTTGGAACTTAAAGTCGAACGATGCGCGGGCCCGATTGGTGGTGTTGTTTGAGTCGAAAAGGGATGATGCTGATGATATGGCACTCTGGGGTCGCTCGTGCTCTCGTTTTCAGACATGGATTTTTTATTCGTAGTTGAGGAGGACTACACAGAACCTCCAAGAAGGTATTGGCAAAAAATTGGCTCGCCTGAACGTATGCACAAAAAAAAATAAGAGGGGTGATTGGATCTCCGCCTCTGCCGTGGCTTGTCTCTTAACCTACACTACTCTAGATCCCGTCCTCAACCTCTTCCCAACTCTCGACCTCAACCTTCGCCCGGTTGCCAACGCGCACCCTCTGATAACTCTCTCTGAGCCTTGACCTATATCCCAACTCCGTTCGGCTCTCAAATTTACCAATCGACAACCAATAAACTTTCCCCCTTCAACCGAGCACCATCACCATGGCCCAGCAATCGCGACCATCCTCATCAACACCGTAAGTCAACCTCTTGCATATACCTCTCAGAAAAAAATATAGAAATGAAACCTCTCTCTCTCATTAGTCACAACGATAACTGGAAAGCCGGTCTCCGCCCCCCACCCAAGGATGAACGGCCTCAAACGGAAGACGTAACCAACACGAAGGGGATGGAGTTTGAGGAAATGTTCCTCAGACGAGAACTACTTATGGGCATCTTCGAAGCTGGTTTCGAAAAACCTTCGCCTATCCAAGAAGAAGCGATCCCCATCGCCCTCACCAAACGTGACGTCCTAGCCCGTGCCAAGAATGGAACGGGCAAAACAGCTGCTTTTGTTATCCCCTCCCTCCAACAAATCGACGTCAAGAAACCAAAGATCCAAGCCCTCCTCCTCGTCCCCACTCGAGAACTCGCCCTCCAAACGTCTCAGGTATGCAAACTGCTTGGCAAGCACATGGGTATCAATGTCATGGTGACTACTGGAGGCACGACCCTTAAAGATGACATCATGCGTCTCGGCGAGAACGTTCACGTTCTTGTCGGTACACCTGGGCGTATCCTCGACCTTGCCGGTAAGGGCGTCGCTGACCTGAGCGAGTGTCCCGTTTTCGTCATGGACGAAGCCGATAAACTACTTTCCCCGGAGTTCGCTCCGGTAATGGAGCAACTGCTCTCCTTCCTGCCAAAGGAGAGACAGGTCATGCTTTTCAGCGCAACTTTCCCGTTGATCGTAAAGGATTTCAAGGTGATGTTCCTCGCCTTCAGACGCCAACTGGTGACTGATGACATATATTTAGGACAAGCATATGAAATCTCCCCATGAGATCAACTTAATGGACGAACTGACCCTCCGCGGCGTTACACAATATTACGCTTTCGTCGAGGAGCGCCAGAAGGTCCATTGTCTCAACACCCTCTTCTCCAAGGTCAGTGACTTGGTCGTTACCGATCGTCGTCCGTTTGTTCACACTTCTGGGTTAGCTACAAATCAACCAATCAATCATCTTCTGCAACTCGACAAACCGGGTCGAACTGCTCGCGAAGAAGATAACCGAGCTTGGATATTCTTGTTTCTACTCCCACGCGAAAATGCTGCAGTCGCACCGTAACCGCGTCTTCCACGACTTCCGCAACGGCGTTTGTCGAAACCTCGTGTGCTCTGACCTCCTCACCCGTGGTATCGATATCCAAGCCGTCAATGTCGTCATCAACTTTGATTTCCCCAAGAACTCGGAAACGTATCTTCACCGTATTGGTCGTTCCGGTCGGTTCGGTCATTTGGGTCTCGCCATCAACCTGGTGACGTACGAGGATCGTTTCAACCTCTACCGTATCGAGCAAGAGCTTGGGACGGAGATTGCCCCCATCCCCCAACATATCGATCGTGCGCTTTACGTCGCTCCCGGGGGTAACACCGACCCGGTCATGTCTGGTACCACCGCTCCCGAGGAACGCCAGCGCCAACAAGCACCTACCCCCGTATTGCAACCGCAACCACAACCACAACAGCGTGTCAATGGCGTGCCGGTGAATCCCCAGACGACCAGGGCACCACCGCAGAACCAGAACCCCGCTTATCGCGGTGCGGTTCCGGTCGCTCGTTAACCTCGGGGTGCGCCCACGTTTTGTGTGCGGAGAGCGATGTGTCGTGTGGGGGGACGCGTGGTTTGGCCCGGTTTGTGTGGGATGGTGGAATATGTGGTCGCGTGTGGGTGGACGACTGGAGGAACGGTCTGAGGGTGCTGAAATGGTACTAACGGTCAAGGTGTTGTCTGAAAGGGTATTCTTTTTGTTGGTATTTTTTTTTCGAACCGTCGCGCTTTCACTCTGCTTATTCCCAGCTTTCATCGCGTCAACGAATTGTTTGAGTAGCTTTCCCAGTTCTGTCACCTATAGTAGCGTATTCTAACCCCTTTCAGCGTCGCATGTAGCCCTGAAGTGTCGTAGTAGGTAGTCTCGACTATATACTCTTGTCGTCATCCTTGAGGTTTTCTGCGTGGCTGCCTACGTGTTCCTGCACGCGACATTCGGCAGTGGTACTTATTCTGAGGCGATCGCCGATCCGCTGGGACAAACGGAATGCCATCAGACATACGATTACCCATGTACGGCTCTAACCCTCGTCTTCGGTCAACAGAAAGGGCTCACGTTTCTTCTTCCTTTCCCCTCCCACAACCGATATCAACCCGTCGGTTAACTAGCAGATACTATGCCAAACCAGGGGGCTTCTTACCGCGCAGACTGTTCACCTTTCTTAAGGTTGCAATTCCTGTTACCATCATTCTCCTGATTGCCGGGTACACGACGTACGAACCCCACTTCGAGTTGTCGTTCTACGAGCGGGCATGGGTGAAGAACGAACTCGAGCCCATCGCGCCGCTGAAGGGCTGCTTCGACCCCGCGTACGTTTCAAAGTTGTATAACGTGACCGAAAACGTGTATGGGAAGAAGAGGACGGAGGTGCATTCGGGCTTGGCGATGAGGATGGGAACGGATTGTTATGATTTTGCGGGGACGATCAAACCCTCCAAGTCGGATTGGGATGGGCTTGCTGAGGATGGAGGAAGGGTCAACTACCACACGTATTGGAGGGTCGACCTCGCACCGTTCACGGAAAAGCAGGAGTGGATGCTCAAGTCGTATTTTGCAACTCAGGACATTCAACGGACGAAACTCATCCTGTGGTCTAACGGCGATCTCAGCGGGAACCAGGTGCTGCAGACGTGGTTGGGGAAGTTCCCTAACGCGTTTGAGCTGAAGGTCGTGGATATCGAGGAGCTTTCGAGAGGGACGGAGTTGGAAGACAGTCCGATGCTTCACCTGAATGACAAGAAGGCTTGGGTGGATGGGGACCTTATCAGGTTGCTGCTCCTGTGGCAGTATGGAGGGGTCTGGGTCGACATGGACTCTCTCCTGACCAGAGATATGTCCCCTCTACTAGAACACGAGTTCGTCACGCAATGGGACTGCTACGGTCCGTCATAGCTTCATTTTTATCTCGTTCGCTAAGATCGTACTAAGCGTGGATTTTGTATCAATTCAGATAAGGCGTATCAACCCCTGAACGGCGCGATGATGCACTTTAGACAACATTCGCCGTATCTATGCGAGGCCTTTCATGTCATGCACGCTTCTACGCCTCCCAGGCCAGGATCAACGGATTGGGGATCGATCCTCTACCACAGGGTCTGGCGACGGCTCGTTGCCGGAGGTGTCCCTCCTTTCAAAATTCTACCCTTTTGCTTCACGGATGGACGCTCGTGTCGATTAGACAATCGCCTGCCAGACCCATTTGTTCCCGACCGCGGTCAGACGATGAGCTTCCACACCAAGGAAGGAGGAAGTCTAGACCAGGTACTTCAGAAAGTCTTTTCCGTTCATTTGCACAATCAGTGGGAGAAGGTGTATCCTAAAGATGGCTGGGTCGAGCGGCTCCTATTCAGAAGGTACCAGAAGCGACTGGAGACGTTGTAGCTGCTAGATCGCGCGAGAGATAAGGATGGTCGTGTATTGCGGATCCGGGCTCGGATATGAACGAATTCATGGTGATACCTTAGCCAGAGCGTACAGGTTAATATACTTTTAATATAGCTATTCACGAAGAACGCTGTGGTGGGACGAGGTCGGGCATGCGACGAACAGCCTTGCCTTCATTGCGCGCGTGAATTTTGAGCTTGGCGAGAATCGGTGAATTGGCCCAACGCTCGGGAGGCGCCTTCCCCTCTGTACACCAATAGTACACGTCCCAATCGGGTTCGTCAAGCAGCTGTGTTCGGTCCCAATCAGTTTTGCAGAGTTGAAAGACTGGAAGACGTGTGTTCCGTTTCGGGGCACGTTACCTGGTCTAATTCGAGGAGTTCCTCTCGAGTGAGAGAATGGAGGTGTTCGTTGGCAAAGGTGCTCATTATCAAATCGCTTTCGAGGGTGCCTCGTTTCCGGGTCTGGTATGTCAGCCTGGCGCGTAGTATTTCGAGTGATTCGTTGTGTCTCGGGACGGGGATAGGCTTCGGGATGTCAGGCGGGATGGTGGTTGCCTCCATGTGCTGTCTCGTGTGTGGCAACGGCCATGGGTCGGCCCTTCTGTACGGAGTAGTCGAGAACAGGCGATGTAGGGGGCGGAGAATGCGGATAGACAACATTCTTTGACCGATTGATGGTGGTGGAGCGACTCAAGCCAACGCTTTGTATTGCTTCCTTCAATTTCCATCCGCAGGCAGATTCCCTTTCTCTCCTCCCTTTCCCTCCATGCGTCCGCGCGCGGCGTCAAGTGCTGGTCATTCAGATACTAGCCGCCCCGCCGCAGACGTCCGTACGAGCTCTTCCCTGTTCCAGGTACGCTATCAGTCCACTGCAATACAGAGTCACACGCTGACCACCGGGGTAACTGTTGACGTTGATCGGTCAGGCCAAGGCATCCAAATTCTTCAGGAGTCTCTCCGATTTCGCAAGGGGCAGGAAGAACAGTTCAGATACATGCCCGTACAAAAATAACGACCGGCACGGCCAAACGAAGCCGTATCTCTCGCAGCCTGCGCTCGTGATGTCCAATTTTTCCCCAGAACGAGACGAGTCGTCGAGCTCGGTATCTCCAAGCCCGCGGTCGGGGTCTTCGCCTCTCAGCGTTGGCGTACCCAACACTGGATCCACAAATCTTGGCTCAGCGGGTGGTGGCGTGGACGGCCGACAAGGCGATCCTCCGCGGCCGACGTCGGCAGGAACCCGATTACCCTCCGAGGTGATCAACCGTGACGGACGGTCTCCAAACTTTTTGGCTTTACCTACGTCACTCGCCTCCGGTCGCAGTGTCAGTTTTGATATCCCCCGCCCACCCTCCAAGAAGTACGAAAAACGCTCGAGGCGTGGTAGTTTCGAGACGAACCTTGTCGATGTACCCGAGCATCGTTCGCACTACCAGATGACCAACACCCCCTCGCCGAACCTGTCTGGGACCGGATGGCCACCGACCACGAACCTCCTCTTACAAGCTCCAAAAATCGAAGGCCTCCCGGATTTTGGAGAGTCCATTGATCCGAACGTGTATAAATATATACGACCCGCTGGTCAACCACCCGTGTATGAGGTTCCGAACTTAGCCCCCGATGGAACCTCCACTGCTCCTTCCCGCAGTTCCATTCCCCCTAAACCTCCAAATTACCATGAAGCCACCAATTCCCCCGTGTTGACGCCCGCGAATATCAGCCCGACCATTCTCCCGCCAAAGAGGGTGGCCCTTTTACGACTTTCGTCGTTGCCACCCCCTGCGTTCACGATGAACGACGAAGATGGAAGCGTTCGACTTTCCCCAACACCGATTGGACGTCATTTCCCGACTGCCCTTCGTCCTTTACCACCGACTTCTATCGCCCGTCGCTCTTCTTCTCCGGCCCCGAGTCTTATGAGTAATGCAAGTCATGTTCGATTACGTAGTGTCCCAGCACTCGCTATCGATGGCACCGACGATGGCGGCGGTGACGGCTCCGGCGATGACGAAGACGATAATGACGATGACCACGTGCCAATCACGTCGTCCCCTGCATCCGAGGACGAAGACGACGACGCGGCCACGGAGAGGGAGGAAATATCTAGCGCGTACGTCAGTGCGAATTCTTCTCCCGGACTCAGCACCCCGTCTTGTTTTGTGGATGAGGTCAAGACGCCGGTTTTAAAACACCCACATGACTACTTCTCAATTCACCCCACACGGTCGGATTCTGTGAACTGGGTGCCTTCTGGGTCGAATTCCATACGAGCATCGCTCACTCCGAAAGAACGCCCCGCGGTTTTGTACCACAAAGCTTCCAAGAGTATGGTCAATCTCTTGTCCGTTCAACGCCGAGACCTCTCAATTATCGACGAAGAGACGAAGGGTAAAGGCAGAGCCACCAATTCTGTTTCTTCGGTGGTCGCTGCCGAGACCAACGTACTCCCCGATGGCTCGCGGATACAACGTCGTCGTTCCCTCCCCACGTTTACCGAAGCCACCGAACCACCTCCATACCCGTCTCTTGAGATACCAGGCAAATTCGTACCGAAAGTGTTCCCACGAGATGAAGAAGGCAAGGAGCGTTTACCGGCATACAGCAACGATATTCTTCTCGCCGCTGTTCTCCCACGAAAGCTTGAATTTTCTTCTCCAGGAGTTCAATCGCGGGATCGCAAGTGGAGACGGGTGCTGTGTGTGTTGGAAGGAACGGCCTTCCGGGTCCTTGAACCCCCTACCTCCGGTGTGGGTATCGGAGCCGTGGGGCGGTGGTGGGAGAGGAAGGTTGGCGTTGGGGATCTGACATCTGACGCACCGCTCCCCAAGAAGATGAGGACAGCGATACCAGTGTCGCAGAAAATCGATCGAGATCTCGATGGCGATGAGGATTGGATGACCGTAGGGCCAACAAGTAGTATTGTGGCCTCGGAGAGGGAGATCGTTTCTCCGGCAAAGAAGTCGAAGCTACACCCATCCGGGTTTCTATACCGCAGCGGCAACACGTCAGGAACTTCATCAAGGCGACAGAGCGGTGAGACATCCCGAGAGGAATTACGCAACAATTTCTCGATATCAACCTCACGGCCCAGCACGTCTTCGACCATCACTAACAATAACACTGGACGACCGAGTATCTCTTCGTACAGGCGAGCCGCGTCGCCAATACCCACAAAATCCGCACAGCCCGAAAATGTTCCGTACCCTCGGAACTGTCAGCCGCTGCGGGTCTATACACTTCAACACGCGGAGAGTGGGCTAGCGAGCGACTATCTGAAGAGGAAGAACGTTATTCGTGTTCGTATGGAGGGGGAACAATTTCTCCTGCAGGCGCCTAGTGTACAAGCTGTGGTCGATTGGATCGAGGTGTGTGTTCTGGACTGCGTGCCTAATGGCAGTCTACCCCAGATGCTGACGGCTGTGAGTATCAGGGTTTCCAGACTGCGACCGGGATAGCACTTGATCTGGATGATCGCCAGATGCCCAAAGGACCAATATTCCCCCGGTACGCCCTGGTTCTCCGGTTTGAAGGAATCCTGTGCTAACAGTATGCTTGAACAGACGAAGGCGACGTCGTGGGCGACCGCCGAATAATCCCAACGCCCTGCCGCGGGCGCAAGGTGCAGAACAAGCCAACCCGCAACAACGGCAACCTCAGCAATGAGCTTACGAGCAGTCACGATTGTATTTCCTACTACGATGTTGTATAGGTGTAATTCTCTGTGCTCCAGTCTTGAGTAGAGACCCGCATGTTCCCTGTGTATTACAAGTGTATATGTGTATACCACGCCTAGCCCACAGCCAATGTGCAAATGACGGGCGGATGGCGAGAGGCCACCGAATCGCTTGGCTCCGGAAAAGGAAGGTCCGACTTCGTCCTTGGTTGCCGTTTGCGCTGTATCATCAATCGTGTTATCTGTGCCAGCCCTCCCTCCGCCCTCGCCTTTTTCTCCCCGCTTTTTTCATATTTTCCCTCGTCTTCCCTTTGAACGAGTTCAGGTCGGCGGCCGTTCCCCTTGATTATTGTCCGACGCTCCCGGCTTCACCCATCAAAAAAAAAGTTCCCAGAACCTCACCAGAGCCGCCTTGTTTCTCTTCCAGCCTCAAACCCCCCAAACCACTAGTACGAAATTACTAAAGCGCTAATCCTCCAAGTCCATCCTTGACGTCCTCCTTTCGCCCCAATCCAGCTCCATCCCACCTTACGACCCCTACGCCATCGTTGCTGACGGTTTGTCATGGCCGATTCGACGACGGAGATTGATTTGGACTCGGTCATCGACCGCTTGTTAGAAGGTTAGTCGTCCTTGCAAACTCTCCTCCCTTTTCCTCGTTCTTGCAAGCTCCGGAAGACATCTGTGGGGCGGATGGGGCGGATTGTGCGGTGGCCCTACTTCGGTTTGTCGCCCTCTCGGTCCTCGTGGTCGTCCCATGCCCGGGGTTTGTCAATTTGTCGGCAACCGGCTCGGATCCACCACCAGTTGCAAGGCAATCAGTCGAAAAGACTATTTACCAGACAAGCCCTCGCGCTGATCGCTTGACGTTGGCCACGATGATCATCGATTTTTCGACCCCCCGTCTCGCCACCACCCCGTGACTCACCCGACGCTGATCGTTTTTTCTCCTTTTTAAAGTGCGCGGTAACCGACCTGGGAAGCCGGTTCAGTTACAGGAATACGAAATCAAGTACTTGTGTACGAAGGCGAGAGAAATCTTCATCAACCAACCCATCCTTTTGGAACTCGAGGCTCCGATCAAGATTTGCGGTGTGCATTCACGACATCATTCTATCCCCTTCGTATCTCAACGACCAGACGGATAGGTGATATTCACGGGCAATACTATGACTTGCTCCGGTTGTTCGAATACGGTGGATTCCCACCAGAAGCGAACTACCTTTTCCTAGGCGATTATGTCGACCGTGGCAAGCAGTCGCTGGAAACAATCTGCCTCCTCCTTGCGTACAAGATCAAATACCCCGAAAACTTCTTTGTTCTGAGAGGAAACCACGAGTGTGCGAGCATCAATAGGATATACGGCTTTTACGACGAATGTGAGTGTCCCGCTCCGTCCGAACCGGTCGGGGTATGCTCGTTCCTCACCGGCCTTACTTAGGCAAGCGGAGATACAACATCAAGCTGTGGAAGACGTTTACCGATTGTTTCAACTGCTTGCCAATCGCCGCCATTATCGACGAAAAGATTTTCACAATGCATGGAGGACTGAGTCCTGATCTGCAATCGATGGAGCAGATACGGAGGGTGATGAGACCCACAGATGTGCCTGATACCGGTATGCACTACGATGTGCCGTTGTCTCGTCTCCAGATATTAAGAATATTACAGGCCTTTTGTGCGATCTCCTTTGGTCCGACCCAGACAAGGATATCACCGGATGGTCAGAGAACGACCGTGGTGTATCCTTCACGTTTGGTCCGGACGTTGTATCACGATTCTTACAAAAACATGATATGGACCTCATCTGCAGGGCGCACCAGGTATGAGATACGTCATTGTGAGCGCTTGGGCTCGTGTGACCGGAAACTGACCCACTTTGTAGGTCGTTGAAGACGGATATGAGTTCTTTGCAAAGAGGCACCTAGTGACATTGTTCTCTGCTCCAAATTACTGTGGAGAGTTCGACAACGCTGGAGCTATGATGAGCGTTGATGAGACACTTCTATGCTCATTTCAGGTAAGTTTTGGAGTTGGCGCTCACTCTCCAATGTGTGTTAATCGTATTCCACAGATCCTGAAACCCGCCGAGAAGAAGGCGAAATACCCTTACGGTGGGAACATGGGTCGACAGATGACACCGCCACGTGGCAAGAAAAAGAAGGATGGTCAGAAGCTCTGAGATTTCAAACCTCAGCATCTCCTCCCTTGAGTCTTTCTATCACACTCTTTCATCGGTTGGTTCAATGCATGTGACTGGGCGGGACGATTTGTACAAGTGGGCACTGTGTGTTGTGTGGGGCTGAGCAGAGCCGGGAATGATATCGTGAGGTAGAGGGAACGGCGACGCCTCTTTGGAGATTGCTTAGGGCTCTCGTGGCGAAGAGGTTCGTGGGAGGTCGGATGTGTTGGATCGGGAACGGTCATTCTCAGTGGACAAAATCGTCATCAAAATCACGACCGTGCGCGGGGTTTACGTTCTTTAAGGGTATATCGAGGTAGGGGACTCATTTCTTCTTCCGTCTCTGTTTGGCTCGCTGGCCTCTCTGTCGCGGAACACAACTTTCTACCAAGTTTACCGTCTCTTATTGTCTCTCATGGATTGTTCATCCCATCCCCCACGCTACCATAACAACCACCTGTCTTTCATGTCCCAATGCAGACACATACCACCACCGAACCGGACCGATCCTTTCTTTTGTTGTTATCTCCTTTCACCACTCCTTCCCTGTTGTCTTCCTCGTAGATGCTTAGGTCTTTATTAGTACACCCTTCCCCCATCCCCCCTTTCATATATGTTGCAACTCCCTTTGTTCTTCATCTGTCAACCCCCACTGTACCTGAGTTAGGGCTTGTTTCATCTGTCTGTCTCGTTCTCTCTGGCCTCATCCTTTTCTGCTGGTTCTTTCTCTTTTCTAAACTGTGAGAGTAGGTCACTCGTATAATACAAACATATATAAAGGAGTTTCTTCTCTTCAAACGTACAATGAGTGGGACTCTACGCATTATTGGCACCCAGATATTCGGCCCACCACTCCTCAAACCCGGTGGTGCCCAGTCCGCCAGCGCCTTCCATCAAGTCTTCCGTTTCGCGAGTGTAGAGTTGACAATCCCTTGGGCGCGAAACAGCAGCCGCTCCTGTGGGTTCATCGGCGTCGGGGGTAATGTGTGAGATAGGCACGCCCAGCAACCTGGAGAACACTAAGCAGATTTCGAACTTGGTGTACGGCTCCGGGGCAGAATAATGAAGGATAGGAGGAATCAAGGTCGGATTGATCGTAGCTGCGGTTGGAGTCGAGATGGAAGATGGTAAAGTACGGGGTTTGGGGTATATATCCGCGGCCATAACGGGCGAGAGGCCGTGAAGATTGAACGTTGAACAGTCCGCCATACCCGCAAGGCGAGGTGTGATGTGAGATTATAGATATCGGCAGCAGTAGTTGTCGATCGACGGTGGGAGGAACGAAAGATGGCGATTAAATAACGAGAGACGAGAGGGGTAAATACGCGTTACTTACAAAGGCGGACGAGAAAGTCCGCGATGTCCACCACGTTCGTCGGGTACCGAGTGGCATAGTGGTCCATTTTGTATTGCTTTCCGGACCGGTCTTGGACGATGTCCAAGAGAATGTTTATCGCCGAGTCGCTGTTCTTGGGAGCCGGGCCGTACCTACGACGGGCACATGGAGATGTCAAGAGTAAAGTGGTGAGGTTATGTGAAATGGAAAGATGAGGAATCCGGTACATCGGGATGCGTCAGGATGTGTCAGTGGGTGTGCAGAATGGCCAGGGGGTTGGCTGGCTGGCTTACAAGACCGGAACTCTGAGAGCGACAGACTTTGACCCTTGCACGCCAAGCACCGCCATCTCACCGTCACGCTTTGTGGTTCCATACAAATTTACAGGACTCGTCGCAGAGGAAGGGAGATAAGGGGGCGATTTCCCGTCAAACACGTAGTCTTGGTGATGAGAAGATGTATTCAGAACCGGCCGAACGTTAGATCGTGGAAGCGCCTACCAGTGGAGATGTAGATGAGAGTGAACCTAAGCTTTGCGCCGAGCTCCGCCAAGTGTTGACAAACGTCTACATTGAGCTGGGGTGAGGTTCGGTTAGCCTAGGGTATCGATTCAAGGAAGATTTGTACCTTGCGCGTGCCCTCGGGGTCCTGGGATTTCAAACGTGTGAGCGGGTTTCTCGATGAGGCGATAAGCAGGACGAGCCTTCTCTGCGATATCTGCGAAACAAGAGGAACGGTAGCAATAAGAAGTTGGGTGTGAAGGAATGCGACTGGGAGATCATGGGTACCTGGTCTACGCTCCGCAGCACAATGAATCACCCCTTCGGATTCATAGTTAGAATGAATGGGGCCGTGGGTTCAGAGATAACGCGGCTCACAGTCCGGGCGGGCGGTTTCGAAGAAAGCGTCCGTGTCTGGAAAGTTAGTGAGGTCAAGTTTTCTGAAGCGATCAGTTGCACGCGAATGCGCTAGGCCGGTCACATCGTGATCAGCAGCTTTGTATGCGTCGTACACGGCGGTTCCAAGGACCCCAGATGCACCTAATAACGGATATCGGTGGTCGGTAGGCAGGCGATTAGGCAGAGGCGTGAGACCAGACCAGTTACGGTGACTTTCATGGTGGGCGTAATGTTGTGGAGCTCGGCCACGTGAAGGGAGCAATCGATCATTATCCTCGTTCGGTGGGTTGCCGAACCCAGTTGCCGAAGAGGTGGAGACGCGATTGGTCAACATCCATCAAGGCTGCCGTGTTCTGGCCCTGAAGGCAGTGAGCTTTGACATGGCTGGACGTAAGCTTCACGCCGAGACATCTCCGTCTCTTCTCTTGGCTCACCGCTCGTCCATTGAACGTGGATGGAAACTGTGTGCAGACGCTGCTGTAGGAATGCCGTTGACTTTGTGTCTTGTTACTGGGACCAGTCCCGCGGAAGAGCCGCTGAGTGCCCCGCCCAGTGTCGAGAGGAAGATGCCGGTGGTGATGCATTGATTCGTGATCTTGGGCGCAGTCAATACAAAATCTACTTTTCACACCAAAAAAAAAAAGTGTACTACACACTTAACGACATTCCGAGATCCAGTTTCCTGCCAATGGTCCTTTTGACCGGGAGAAGGGATGCCACGCCATGTGGCTGCAGCGAGGTTAATCACCATCTTGGTGTTTTTTTGTTTTGTTTTTTTGCAGTCTCTCAGTCCCCCGCGAAATTTCAAAGACAATGCAGCCGGTGTATCCCAAGGGAGATAACCAGGTATAGCTGTGGGGAATAGGGTTGGATGAAATTGGATCGCTAATGGCGTGGGAATGCATGCAGCCGGTGGCTCACTCAGTTGAGACTTTGAATGACGAAATTCTGGGCATCATCAACTGTACGCTATCTGGACAAGTGGACCGTAGTGGGGTATCCTCCCTGGTCAGGCCGCCGCCAGGGTGGAAAGGCAGGACAGTGAAATAAAAAACTCTTGGTGAACGTTTGTTCTTGGAGGCGCCTCAAGGTTCGGTGATCGCGAAACGGTCTCTCTCCGAGTTATTATTTCAATGTCGTGACCGTACTTCCACCTTTCCCTGCTCCTCGACCGTCCCCCACTCTTTCCATCCCCTCCACCAATCCACCTGCGACCACCTCATGGCCGCCACTCCCTCCTCTTCATCTTCTAGGCCCCCACGAAACAAGCACACCGATAGCTTTCGGCCTCAATTCCCAATAAACCCCTTCAGTCATCCCTCCCTCACCCCTAAACCGAGTTCCTCCTCGATCTTCTCCAGTTTGGCTGAGCCATGGTTACTCAAACCAGACCAAATACCCTCCTCACCTGCATACAGGCGGGACGTCGTTTTGGTATTGGGCAGTAAGTCCGGAACCCATTCTCCGACCCTCACACTCAGTATTCCTGTTTCTCCCTTCCAGCTCCCTCAGAGAGATCCGTTGCTGCACTGCTAGCTTCCATTTCTCTCGTTCACTCACTCATAATATTCGCCACCCACTCTCCGCCGACCCTCCCTGCCAGTCCTGCCCCCACTGTTCGGGTCCTGCGCCTTGTCTCTCCGCTGGCTGTGGAAGATAGCGGTGCCGTTAAACTTGTTAACACGCTCGAGTGGGCTGAACGAGTCGCTCGTCTTTGGCGTGCCTCTGGCTCCGATGGTGCAGACGTTGTTTGTTACGACGAAGCCGCGAAGGACATCCCTGCAACAACGCCCAGTTCATTCTCGCGCAACCTTGTCAGAACACCATCAGGCTCAGCTGAAAGCTTAGGCAGAAGGTCTTTCATATCGAGGACAGGTCTTCCTATCTTCACCAAGCGCCGCCTGTCAATAACCAGCACCATGTCCGGCCTTCTTTCCAGCGGTTCTCTCCCCCCCGTTGACCCGTCACAGCGACCGTTTGATGCCATCCTCAATTGTATACCCCACGACGTTGCTGAGAAGCACGTCCTCAAGCAGACCATCCTCGTCACATCTATCACGCGGCCTTTCCTTTCCCCTACTCTTTCACCCTACCATAAACTGTCAGATTCCAAGAAGAATTCAAGGCGAAACTCCACCAGTCTCATTTACTCACTGCCCCCAACCCCTCCCTATCAATCAGGAGATCTTCCAACCCCGGCTTCGTCGAGTATGACTGCCATCTCAGTGCTCTCTATGCCTGTTATGCCTCCTCCGCCCTCACACCTGGTTCACATTGTTCCTCCCACTGCTCGTACCGGCCTCATACGGAGTTTGGACTCTTTCCTTTCCTCCTATTCCCAGCAGCCTATCGACGCCGATGAAGGTGATCTCGCCAAACAGTACATTGTCAACAGTTCCACCATGCGAGAGACCATTGACCACCCCAACTTCGATCAGGACGAGTGCACTGTCCTCGATCTCATTCTCCTTGGAGGCTTGGATCCCATCTCCGGAAAATCTTGGGTCGGATCGGCCCAAGACATCCTTTTTCTTCCGACCTCTGGTCCCTCCTCCGCCCCATCAACTCCGCCATTACCACGCAAACCCACCCGCTCTCCCTCGAGGCCACTGCCGGATTCGTTTCAGTCCGTCGATCCCGTTTCATCTCCTCGTATACGCGTACAGTCATCCCCCCAGTTGTTGCTTCTCCCCGGTGGTTGTTCACCGACCAGGACGCGAAGAAGCGACGATATGCCACCTGAGAACCCACAACCGGTATCCGAACAAGACGAGTACGACCCCTCAAATCTGTCACCCCATCTAGATTCTGTTCGATATCCTCATCTACAAGGGGCCTATCAGCCATCATCTCTCGGCGCACCATCTGGAAGAGCCACACGGCGATCGAAACTCAACGTAACCACGAAACCTGATGACCCAATCTCCTCAGGACTACCCACACCCCCTGATTCTGATGAGGATGGGAGGCAGGCGTCGCCTCAACCTCGTTCCCTCATCTCTAGGGCGTCAACACTTCGGAAAAAGAAATTCAAGTGGCGGTTTTGGAAGTTATCGTCCCGACTTATTTGATCATGTTTCTCATTCGTTTTCCTCAACTCTTTAAGTTTGAACAATTCTAAAATCTGATGGACGCGCAAGGGTCACATATCCCCCCTGCTGTTCTAAAATCCGTGTTCATCCATCCTCTCTTTTACCATGAACATACACCGCACTATGCATTTGACACCAGCGGACAATTCTCTCTTTTCACATGACTCTCACATTTTTTTACTCCACATAGGACAGTCACCATACACGTTAATTTTCATCTTCCCTCCCCCCGCATCCGTTCAATCGCTACAAAATTGTAGGAGACCTGGTTTTTGGGCTTTTATTGCGGGTTATAATACAACCGCCAACGCGAATGTTGATGAGCCTCCGAATTTATATGCTATCTCTGGAGCCCCACACCGTGCACATGAGTACAGACGAATATCCAGGGAACTGTTAGGACCCTATCCGTTGCACTGGGTCGTGGCTATTGTCTCCAGACCGCGCACCTGGTCGTGATGTTACCGCCGTTTCGCTCAAAAACCGGCCAGCCTTCGAATTCGAGATTACCGGGACCGGGAAGGACGACAACCCCGCCCGCGAGGTACTGGTGCCATCTCTACGTTTGAACTCTCGATTTCATCGGCCAAACGCTGTGCGGAATGCTTCAGATACCGTGGAGCAAATCTCGGCTTATAAAACCGTGCTGGAATGGATATCCATATTTCTAGTGGTGTGAACGTTTCACCCTCTAGCCAAAGACTTCGAACTCACTCGCTCGAGGGCCCATTCTACTGCGCAGATGAGCGACTTCCATGGTGATAAACTCTAACATTCCTCCCAGGGTGCCACCAGCTGAGATTTACAGGTGTTGTGAGGGGAAAAAAAAACGGCCAACCGATTTATGAACGTCATGACTCGTTAGCATGTCCCGGGGATAGGTCGCCCAGGCGGACACGGAGAAGGATCTCGCCACCGCAAAAATCGGGGTTAACCGCAACGGGCGTGTCGTGTCATAAAAGCCGGAACAGTCTGGTTGCGCTACAAGCATGCTAGCGTCGTTGCGAATGAGTGACTGTCCGTAAGGCGATAACTATCTATACCTTTCCTAGAAGGGTGCCAGTAACCGAGATTTATTCCGCAATATCTGGGAACTTCCGTATCGCGTACACTGATGGGGCCGGGTAATCAAGCATCGAGGTGGCAGCGGTGCAGAGTAGCGTTGAAGCAGGTTGGGTTACAGTCCTTCCAGAACCTGTAGTTCTGAAGGTTGGGTGGATTTCGAACGAGATGGCCGTGGCACCGCAATTCCAGATTCACGGTTTGGAGACAATGTCCCCGATCCGACAGAGCGGTCGGGGTCCTGACAGTTCCCTTATAAGTGCATGGATATTCGTGTGCACATCGTACAGACCTACGGACAGTCACTCAATGAGAAAAAAAAACCCGGCGCGGTACCCGCAACGGCGAAAGGACCAAGACACGACATGAAAGTCGGGAGTCAGAGTAGGTTCTTGGGAAGGCATACGATAACACCCCGTCTGATCCCCGAACCGAGGACACCAGAACAGGTTTAAGATCTGAAATTGCAAACGAGATAAAAATTTTGGCTCTAAATTGTCGATTTGGAAACGCCAACCTGAACCCCACAATGGTCGGGGTCCTGAAAGTTCCCTTTTCCGGTCGTTATATTCAAGGTTGAAAAAGTCTAAAAGTCATGGAAAGTCACTCAATATGCGATTGGAGTCATGAGTCTGGCGAGCTCCAGGCGAGGGGTAACAGCACTTGTGATTGGTGAATGGGGAAGCATTGGTTTTTTTTAGTGGTTAAAGAGATTGGGCGCAAAGGCACTACAGGATAAGGTTCTAGTATTTTGAAGCAGCAGCCTGGCACTGAAGTAGCACGGGTCAGTATGATGAACCTTGGTCGGTATGCGTCGTAGGACTTCGGACTTACGGATTTGAGCTGCTCGAGGAACCAAGAGCAAGTCTGAACGTCAGCGGCCTCCAAGCACTTTGTGAAATCTGCGGAGACGGAGACGGACGCGCAACAAAACGATAAATGTCTCGGTTGGACGAGCACAGGACATGGATGGGAGACGAACCTCTAGCCTGGGTTTCACAGCTAATTCCGGACTGCTGGAATGTCTGTTGCTGCTGTTGGACAGGAGGACTTTGTTCAACGGGTTGGCTATGTCCACCTCCGCCTCCGAAGAGCATACTGGAGATGCCGTGCCCAATGGTCGATCCGACGGCGACGGAACCCGCCGTGGCGGCCATTTGGGCTAACATTCCTGGACCGCTACTCGTTTGCGTCGTGGTCGTCTGTTGAGGGACGGGTGGCGACTGGGTGGGGTTTGCAGTGTGGGATGGATAAGGAGTAGCGGCGGTGTGGGCACCCCGGGATTGAGGAGGGTTGGAAGCGGGTCGAGGAGCGGGACGAGCAGAGCTTCGCGATTGCCTCTGTGAACAGGTTAGTACTCGGGTTTTTTGTCCCTCTCTTTAGCGAGAGCGGATGCAGGAACTTACGGGCATGGAGAAATGTGGGTCGTAGAATTAGAGTTAAGGGTAGAGTTGAGGGAAGGAAGGGGGACGCAGTAAGAACGGTGTTGGATGAGAAAAGAGAAGGTCCGGCAGTTCCGACGAACCCGCCAGCACACACGTATTCCGCCCCACGTGATCTGTGCCGGATGCCGTCCATTCTCGATCAAAGTTCAACGTGCCCGGAAGGACGCGTAACCTCCTCCAATTACTTCGCTAACGAATACCCACAAACCGCAGACAGAACTCCAGTGGGTCCAGGGGATGGTGAGATACCTTGGCATCTCGTTCGATTTTCGGGTGAGAATAGTCGGTTCCGATACAACAAACGCCCTCAACGTAGCCGAGATCCAGATAGGTCCCGTGTACTTATTGACTACTGAGGCACCTCGGGAAGTTAAGCTCAGGCTCTCCCCGCCTTTCGGGCCGGTAACCGAGTGAAGCGGTCGTACTTATAACTCCCCTCTCTCACAAGCGGGACCAGAAGGTGTGGATCACATCTCGGATGCGATGATGACTCCGACCCTCGTAGCCTGGAGGCTCTCCACCGTTCTATGGGACGGGAGAAGCCCGGCTGCTGACCTTGCGGGGTCGCGGAGGATTCGTCCGCCCCAAGGAGTGCATGCTGCAACGGGACCCGAGGTCCTCTCCGTGATGAGAAAGCAATCGCGGAATTGTCTAGCCCTCGACGGAGTGAAATAAGCGAGAGCTAATCCCTTGTCGGATCGTTCACCGAAGCAGTTGGGGTGGGGACGTAGAAACCGAGGAAAGGTGAGTGAGGAGGGGGTCGATGGAAGGTCTCCGTCAGGTCTCGTCATGGCCCGGAGGCGAGTGTCGGCTCCGGGCAAAGGACGCGGACCGAGCTTGTAGGACCCTCGCGGACATCATGTCAGCGAGCAGATGTACAAGCTTGAGAAAGTGGGATATCGTATCCTTAGCTGTCCGGAGAAAGGGACTCAGGCAAACTCCTCCGCGTCAAACCCACCAGAAGTGTGGATCTCTTCTCCCCCATCTTTTTCCCTAAAAAAAAGGCTGAGGTTCTCCTTTCAATTCGGAAGGAGCTGGCCATTGCCAATCTGTTTCGAAAAGAACCCAACATACCCTTCCCTCATCAGATAGAGAGATGCATCGGTTGTCGTTGATGGGGCTCATACAATGGAACGTACCCGACGCGCATCGTATGTGTTAAATTACTCACGGCATCCCGCACCAGTTGCGAGAGATAAGATACGCAGAAGGTCACGCTGTACTTGGTTGAGGGGCGGTCCTCACCCCACACCCTCTGCCCCAGTTCAATAAATTGAATAGCTCGGCAGCGGGGGCCGTTGTGATTGGGGTTGTCCTTACATACGTATCCAGACCTCGGGCGTCCGACATGTTTCCAGCTCCTTGACAGTCTGGTTCGCCGTCGCCGATAAATAGGAGACACTGGAGTTGCGGAATGTCTTGAAAAGACATGATGCATGGTGACCCTAACTGTGTGAGAGGATTGGTTTCCGGTCGGGACCAGCGGGACGCTTGAGAGTCAATTCGAACATAGGGGATCCGTCGACGGGCCAAAAAGGATGGCAACCATCAATCGTCAATGTTCGAGATCTAGCTGCATAGACAACGGCTGCTGTAAACGTAGATCGGCCACTGGGTGATGAAATTGGGGGAAAAAACAGCAGTCAACCTTTTCAGGGGTTTGACGATTTAGAGGGAAAGGCGGGGACATGGGCAATTCACCGTGGAGCATGGTGACACTAAGGATCCCCATGGATTTGGCTTCCGTATGAAGAGTAGCCGTTCGCGAAAACCGGGGAGGCTGAACAAACATAATCCGGGGAATCAATTTTCCTCCGCTGCCAGCATCAATCAGTGGGGAATCTTGTCAACCCGTCATACCGAACGAAGCAGCCCGGCCGCACTGTGTGATAAGAATGCGGTAACTAGACAAGCTGACACGCTGACACCCCGAACAGATGGAAACCACACATACCCCGGCAGTCGTTGTCAGCGTGGGAAACGAGAGGCGAGCATCGACGGATGATCGGTGCGGAACACGGTTGGTCCCGTGACACGTCGAAGACCGGAATGTTTCGTCCACCACCTTGCCACTCTGTGCTTCTGCGTTCCTTTGCGTCGTCGCGGCCGGTATTCGGCCATGGACGCAGGTTCTACGCGCAGCTTAAGGTGGATAATACCGCGGAGGACTTTGATAAGTTGTCGACGGACGAGCAGCTTGAGAGGTTGACAAAACTTAACGCGTCTGCGGATAACAATCCGGACGTGGACCTCTGGTCGCTAAATTCGGATTTACTGGGTCGGTCGGCTCGCATAATACTCCGCGCGTGCTCGGGGTTTGACCCTTAACCTTTGAAAGTGTAGACCTCCACGTCCCGGAGCCAGTCATCCGAGGGACGAGCACGCCACTGTCATTAAGGACTCGAGTCAACAACTTCTTCGCGAACCAGGCGAACCAATTTAAGAACGCTTTCAGGTCCGTTTTGGGATGCCATATGACCCGCCAGTATTCCATTGCTGATTGCCAATGTTCTAGCATGTATCGATTGGCCAAAGCGCGTTCACTGCCCGGTGTGGAAACACCGGGGGCCCTTCGCCCGGGAATATTCATGTTGAATTCCACGAGCAGCACTTCCTGGGTAGCGCCTCTCCGTCAGATCGCAGCCATGACATACAATCAGGTGTACCGGGCTTTAGCCGAGTGAGACCAACTTTGTGTTTGTTCCGATCTCTAACATATGAATCTGATGACGAACACCGTTACCTTCTAGCGGTGATGTACGGGCGATTAAAAATCTCACATCCAATCCGTATACCAGTCACTTGCAAGGTTTGCTCAGGTCCAGGGCGTCACCGGACCAACGTTTCAAATGGACGCTGCATTCAGAAGCAACTTCTCCCCGGATTGTTAGCATCCGTGCAATCGAGGGGCACCTGGGTCGGGGAGCTCCGAAGCTGGGGAACCGTCTCGTCATCCAAGCACTGGTCCGTTTTGACACTATGCAGGTTTGTTATTGCTCCTCCCTTCCACCTTTCGACGTTAACCCCGCTGTTTTCATGCAGACCCTCGAGATATACTCAAGGCGAGGTGATCTGATTTCTCCGAAGGAGTCTTCCACACCTCGACGAGTTACCGAGTATCTTGTCCTCGAGAAGCGTATGTGGTATGATGTACCGTGGAAAATTAAACAACAAATGTTCGAAAGATCAGGGTGAAAGGGGAGGGGCTTTCGCATCTGTCTAAGAACCGCTTTCAATGTTGAATAAAGATCCGGGTTTTTATTTGTACCGGGCGTCGCTACGTTGCCCTCTTTACGACCGCCATCGGCTATCACTTGTGAGATGAGGAAACTAACCTGCGAACACCTGAATGAAACCCAGTTTGCTGGACTCTTCGAGAGAAATCCATATGAAAGTCCTATCAGGGCGGATGAGAATGTTCTTTCCACCATGGCCACTGAAGAAGCACCTACCTTAACCCAAATAAGCGATCAAATCAGTGCTTGTCTCATCTCCTACATCTCGGCATTCTGATCTCGTGTTGGACTTTCCCCCTCTTTGGGCCTGTACCATGTCCTTTCGCGTCGATATCTGGGCGATGAAACGCTGACGGTCGGAGGAACGCACCCTAAAATGGGATGCGCGCTTGGGGTGTCCAGTTCCAACCATGGCAGCGACTTAGGTCATTGAGGCAAACCCCAACGGGTTTAAACACCGTCAGCCTTCGAAACTGTTGCGCTGGCTCCCGGTCACCCTTTTCCTTACGCCAATCATAGCAACAAGGTGAAGGGCTAATGCAGACTGCGCACGTTCCCTCAGGAAGACCGAGGGTTCCGTTGCTTCGGTGAGGGGCTTGGAGGCCCTTCTGCTCGGTATTAGTACAGCACGTAAGTGGCAAGAACGTGACAAAGGCACAATCTCCCGTGTCCCTTGATCTCTCACTTTGGCGACACTCTTGGAACGACCCAAGGCTACACCTGAGCAATCAGATCAGGCCAGCACGCGTAGTACCACCAGTTGGGCTTAAAGGATCCCCTCAACGAGAAACTCGGCCTCCGACCTTTGGGTTACGCTGACAGCACGTCGTCTGAATCGAGTTCAAGATCGTTGATCCCACACACGGTTCTGAATCTGATTGATATCGACGTTTACGCGATCGTCACCAGCGCTGGGTCTTCGTCTGTGGAATCTAAAACATATAGTTTAATGGTGTGCAGCCAATTGGAATGGCTGACCATACCACCCCTCCACTTCTCGACCCCTAATTTCAAATCGGTCCTTTCCTACTAAACATGCGATCATTATCAATCCTCTCTCCCTTCTCCCGCCTGCACTCTATTTGATTGTCTATTCCAGCGTGTTCCTTTCTCCCTTGCCCCAGTTTTCCCTCCTTCTTGCCTCCTCAGCGCACCATCCATTGACCCTGCTCCATTCTGTCCGTTGCATACCCTTCGGCTTCCATGGCTCGCGTGCCTCGTCCCCGTATGGACGCGAACACTCCCACCACGAACTTCCCATCACAGAGCCCTCCGATCTTCTATCCGCGCAAGGGCTCTAGGCATGAGTCTGTCCACAGGTATGACGATGGGTGATGTTTGAAAATCCAATCTCACTCCACTCGCAAATGTTTCAAGGTCGATGCAACTTGAGATCAGGATTTTCAGTCCTGCCATCAAATCTACGCCAAGCGTGGGTGGCTTGCCTGGGAGGACGTTGCCCGTCTTCGGCGACCATGAGGAGGTTGCTGGTGTTGTACTGCTCGATCCTCGTTATTGCGCATCGCCAGGACGTACAACTGTTACAGTGAGTATTAGCCAACGTATGTTTTCGCACCGGCTAATGCACACCTTTTAGCTTGAGGGAAAGTTTGCCCTCGGCCCCTCAAACGATGGCAGGAGGAGAGGGAAGCAGCAACACACGTTCTTCACCTCTTCGCAGATATTCCATTCTGTAGATCCAAACAGTGCCCAAACCTCGATGACGCTTCGGGAAACCCTCGCCAACACCGTTCGACCAAAGAGACCACGGACGAACAGCGTCGCGTCGAATAATGGACTTCCCCTCAACCTGTTTCCATTCAAATTTGATATCCCTCAGGGACAACGAGGGCAGGAGATACCCCCATCGTTCAGGATCTCTTCCGCGATGGGAGACCCCAACGATGGAGCCCCACCTGCAGAGGACGCCGAAGTTTCCTACACGATTACTGCTTTGTGGGAAGCCAACGACGGTTCAGACAGAGCGCTGTGTGTGCTTCCCTCCCTTCTACAGATGGCGCCAGGATGGCTGACGTAGCGTTTCAGTGTTGAAGCACCGATAGTGTTCCAGCCTGAGATGGACTTTGACTGCATAGATGGAACGTCGAAGCCCCAGGCATGGTTAGAGTTGCCCTTGCGGACTGATCGCTCCCATGTTCCCTTTCAATGCGCGGTAAGCTTTGTTCTTGATTTGGATTTTGCTTTGTGTGTTCATTCCGGCAAAGGTCACTCTACCGAATCCCGCTTCGTTCTCGAAGAACGGCCAAATTCCATTTTTCGTCGTGTTTACGACTCAGCCGAGATCAAAGACGCTGTGCCGTGAGATCGCCGCTGATGCTACCATCGCTGTTTCACTGCTACGCAAGGTAACGGTCAACATCCAACGACCGTGCACGATCGTTTCGTGTCCATACACTGCGCCGGCGACACACCAAAAGGGGCAGGGCCCACCCTCCGCGTGGACGACGGGCTCTGATCTTGATGATGTTGACTCGCGGTCGACGGCTACAACGATCCTGAAACGCATGGTCAAAAGCGCCCCACCCCGGCTGATGAAGAGCTCCAGTTACAGCGACATCAGGTCGGCGTCCTCGATCAACAAAGAGCTGCCTCCACTGCCACCTCAATCGCCTCCTAGTGCGGTCTCCTACACGGAGGCGAAGACACTACATACCCGAATGTCGATCGGGTTTCCGAAGCGACCCCGAAGTGCCTGTGCACCTGATGAACACCCATCTTTGGAAGCGCATGCTGCGTTGCCAGACGGTCTGTATAAAGGCAAAGTCAATTTGAATCCTCAGCTGTTACCATCGATTGATTGGGCTGGTCTCAACGTTAAAGTGAGTTATCTTACTTTCGATTCCATAGGAGCGAGATCTAGTATCAGGTGTGCTGACCGCGGACCTCTACCTTGCAGTATTACATTGATGTCTCTGTGCTTTTTGGTCAGGATGAACTGAGAGCGAGAGTTCCGGTCCGTATCTTCTGACCTTCTGAGTAAGGGCCCAGCAATAGTCTGGCACTAGTTTCCCTATCCGTTCTGTTCGTATCTGTGCACAATTTCCCTTCGTTTTGCTTTCGTTGCCAAGCCTTTTCCCCCGGACCCAGACACTTTGTACCATCATTGCTTGCATCTCCCCAGGTTTTCTAACATGTTTTATATGCTCTCATCTGTTGATAATCCACCACCCGCTTGCGTTCGCACATACCATGGACTAGACTAAACTAGACTACTAGAGGAGGCTTGATCCTTGGTGCAAATACACGGTTACCTCAAACTTTCACGAAGGCAGCGCGGGACAGCTGGTTTTTTGTAACGAGAGAACCTTGGTGGGTCTGATCGATATATTAACATGCCTGCGATATTTATTCCCCACATGTCGATACGTATTGTTGGTCCCAGCTGTTAAAAGGGTGTGTGCAGAGGTGTTCCAACGCAGAAACCGCGACCTGAAGAACAGGTGGTACAGGTTCCCTCTTCCCCCAGCTCTAGAGTCCCTTCGATTGAAGGGACCACGTGGATCGCGCGATCATCCTGGAAAGTTCTTCCACGCCTCCTTCCCGCATTCGGGCGATGGTCGACCATCCCACAGCATCATGGGACGCGATGCAAGACGGAAAGGTCTTCTACAGGCGACAGCAGGTCTACAACATCTCAAACAAACTGCCGAGGCTCGATGATTTCGTCGTGGCAGGTTGCAAACACGGTGGTCCGTTAGGTACGGCGTGCCCCGGAACATCCAAACCCAGCCCGACCCCGTCCGCTCATTCGCACCTTATGGCACCGCAGCGTTGATGAGGGACACGAGCAAGATGGTGGTTATAGCGCGAGGGGCTGCGCCTGTCTTGTCAAGGTCGCAAATACAGTTGTATTCGCCTGCGGGAGAGAGTCTCTTGATCCTTTCGGTCCGTCCCAGACACGAGACCGCCCACTCCATATACTGAGTTAGTACACACAAACAGTGGGATCAAGGCAAAGTCATCAAGTTCGGCTGGACCTCCGACGAACGTTTGGTTGTGCTCAATGAAGAAGGCGTCTATAGAGTGTACGACCTTCAAGGTGACTATCAACAATACACTCTTGGTGGAGAGGCAACGGAACTTGGGGTAATTGATGCGCACATATACGACAATGGATTCGTCGCTATGATTGGCAACCTTACCCTACTCGAGGTGAAGGGGTGGGAGGGAGGGAAACCATTGACTCTGGCAAACCCAGGTACGATTCCGTATCTGTCTCGTGATGGAAGATCTCAATACGGTCTGCGCAGGTCTTCACGAACCCCCAAGCTCATGGACGATCATCCCACCGGACTTTACAATCTCCCGACACGTCGAAGTGTTACTTTCCGTGGACTCGACCATCTACGTTGTTGACAACCTCGAGAATATTGATCAGAGAATCTCGCGAGGGCCATTCACGCACCTCGCAGTGTCACCTAATGGCAAGAGCCTGGCATTACTCTCATACTCTGGGTTACTTTGGGTGGTTTCGACGGATTTCCAACGCAGTTTGGCCGAATTCAACACGAAAGAAGTGGCTGGCGTTGGTGGACCCATCAAACAGATCCAATGGTGTGCGAACGACGCCGTCATCGTCTCATGGGATGGTTTGGTCCTCCTCATCGGGCCGTTCGGGGATACATTACAGTTAGCTTCATCCATGACCTATTCGTTCGAGGATTAAAATCTTCCGGCAGATATTTCTACTCTGGCTCCACCTTTGTTATTACGGAGTTAGATGGAATAAGGATCATGGGACCAGATGTCTGTGATTTCATTCAGAAGGTTCCGGGTACGCGCTATGGCCAATCATGGTAATTCTTCTCATTCATTCATCTTTTTCAAAGGATCGACTCTTTCGATCTTCAAGCCCGGCTCCACATCCCCCTCAGCGGCCCTGTACGACGCATGGGAAAATTTTTCGAAACGGTCACCTAAGGCCGACGAGAGTATTCGAAGTATCCGTCCTGACCTCGCCACCGCGGTCGATGAGTGCATCGACGCTGCCGGACAGGAATGGGAACCGAAGTGGCAACGCCGCCTCCTGAATGTAAGTCCCCGCGAATTGTCCCTTGTGCGTTTACCAACTCCCCACCCCGTCCAGGCCGCAAAGTTTGGACGGTCTTTCTTGGACTTGCATAATCCAAACGACTTTGTGAACATGGGCCAAGCTTTGAAAGTTCTCAACGCCGTTCGGGCCTGGGATATTGGCATTCCGATCACATATTCACAGTGGGTGCTTGGGTCACACCCCGTCAAAATCATTCTCATCCTTCCTAGGTACAACTACACGTCGTCGCTGCATCTTGTGAACCGCCTGACCTCGCGGAACCTACATTTGTTGGCACTCCGAATATCCACATACCTTTCTTTGAAACCAGATGCTGTCCTGAAGCACTGGGCGTGTGTCAAGATCACAAAGTCGAAACCGAGTGCAACCGGAGCGGGAAGAGACGCGGAATTGCAAGGAGACGACGAAGTTTGTCAATCGATCGTCGAGAAATTCTCCAAACTTGGTGGTGGTTCCGTCAGCTACGCCGATATCGCGAGGAAAGCGTGGGAGGTTGGAAGACTGGATCTAGCAACAAAGGTATCCAGGGTTCGATATCACTTGTGCTAGGTGTCTAAACAGAACCTGGATTTTTATAGTTGTTAGACCACGAACAGCACGCGTCTGATCAAGTGCCCTTACTTCTGAACATGAAGGAGGATAGACTCGCGCTGATCAAAGCTGTGGACAGTGGGGATACTGACCTAGGTGAGCGGATTTCTTTTTCTCACTCGCCAATCGTTAACCACGCGACAAGTTTACAACGTCTTGCTCCACTTGCACAAACGGTTGCCCCTGGGTAACTTCTTCCGACTTCTCGAGGATGGCGGAGAGCGTCTCGCTCCAGCCACTCGGCTGCTGCAGGTGTACGCGAGAGAGCAGAACCGAGAGATGCTGAGAGATTTCTATTACTCCGATGACCGTCGGGTCGAGAGCGCAACTCTCTTGCTTGAGGAAGCGGCTGGCATGGCAGATCAAAGTGCGAAGATTACTGCGATAAAGGCTGCACAAAAATTCTTCTCGGAGGATAAGGATCGTGCTTTTGAAGCCAAGGTAACACTGCAATCCGTCTTGAGCGTAGTAACCGAACAACTTACATTCGTCGGTGAGATGACGGATGATAACGCGAAATTGCTCGCGTTACAGCAGCAGCTTGAGAGAGACGCAGAAGGGAGAATCAGCTTCTTTGGTCTCAGTGTTAACGAGACTATTCGGACGTGTCTCATCAACGGTATGTCGAAGAAGGCAGACAATGTGAAGGATACCTTCAAGGTGCCAGAGAAGCGGTGCGCGACTGCAATGCTAGAGGTCCTTCACTGAATCTGACCATGAACCTAGTTTTTGGTACATCAAGCTGTACGCGTTGACCTCTATTAGGGACTTCGCGGGTCTCGATGCCTTCGCAAGGTCAAAACGAAGCCCAATCGGATATGAGACATTCGTGAGACACCTGATCGAAAAGGGTCACCCGAAAGAGGCTGCCATATTCATCCCCCGATGTGACTCTAACAAGCGAGTGGATCTATACGTGGATTGCGGTGACTGGCGGGCGGCGGGCAAGGAGTGTAAGGAACGTGGAGATAAGGCAAAGATGGAGTGCGTTTTTAGTGCCCCTGCGTTATCGAAGCCCGTTGACCAGGTTTACTTCCAAGGCACCTCCGGAAAATTTGTCCCAATTCTTTGATCGCAAGGGAGCTTGAACAGCTTGCAGCCGGTATGAAATGATGAGGAACATCTGGCGCGGATGGCGATACAACACGTTCTGTTACAAGACTACTTATCTGCTTGACACACGAGCCATTCCACGGTGTCACGATGTAAAAATGCGTCCAATCCAGCCCTTCTTCGAATATGGCAGATCCCAATCGTCAATATCTGAATCATGTGCAGACGAATCAAACGCGTAGGGCAGTGGAACGTCACGTGTGACACGATACTGGTCAATGTTTCCGAGGTGCTCGTTTTCGAGACGGACTGGTCGACCCCGTCAGATTCAGCGGTGAAGTGAATACGATGAGCAGCGGGGCTTACGGAAATTCCATTGCCATCTCCGTATCATCTCTAGCATGGCCACGATGAATCCCCTGACTTCGAACGACGGCCCTCGAGAGGGTAGGTAGATGATCCAGGAAAAACGGATCACAAAGTTGGTTATCTGTTCAGAGCTAGCCGTTAGATCTATTGCATCGATGACTCGGTGTGAACGAGAACGTACGATAGCGAGATAATACCACTATTTTGGTGTGGTTAGGCGTTTTGTCAAGTCAAATCCTTGGGGTATTTACTTACAGGGAGGTAATCCGTACACAAAACTTCGTCACGGAGTAGAGGATGCTTGGCGTGGATCCTTAAAATCGACCAGTCCGTTAAATAATCCTGCGTGATGTTCAATTTAGACCCGGAAACAAACACGAACGCAGCACCCACCCAGATGCAACCGTAGGTATTGTAGAACGTAGCAGCAAGAATGTAAAACGCAAAGCTCCCCGAGTCTCTCCGGGACCTCCAGTAATAATAGGACCCATACATGAGCATGCCGGTGGTATATTTGCCGGCCTATGAAGCCGATGTCAGTTTGATGCTTCTGTCGAAGAGGCGAGAGTTGCTTACATTGATTAGATGTGTCCTTAACCTAGAATCGTACCAACGTCGAAGACTCTGGACGAAACGACAGAAGAATGGAGTGGCAGCCAGCACGATGCGGGCTGCCGCCGACGCGTCGACGACGCAACGTTGGTTCCAGTCTGATCCAAACCCGGAGGAATAAATACAGCCGATGAAATATATATTCGTGAACGAGAAGTTGAGGCTACATATCTGGTCCCTGTGAGGATGTCCGAACCAAGATGTCAGCATAAGCAGAAAGGGTGGAGGATCGGTTAGAGAGTGGACGAACCCCATCCAGAATTCGGCGAACTGGGGGGTGACACGATGAGTTCATGTAGGCCAGGGCGATGTGTATCGGACACGTACCTCAACTCTCTTCACCCCAGTAATCATTAGCCTCGCAAATACCTTGATCAACCATATCCTCGACGACCGATAATGTACCGGGAGGGGGTTGAATAAAATTAGGGTATTGAACCCTAGCCAGATCAATGGCCAAGTTGTGGGTGCCACAGCGCGCGAACCAAACCGAGAGAATGACAGCCAGAATGCATAGCATAAGGTTGATAGTAAAGTCGTGGGTATCTTATCGTGAATCATCGGTAAGAGCGTTCACCAAGCAAGTAGACGACTCACCTCTGTATATTGTTGATAATCGATTTTGGACTTGACATCCAACCCTACGACTCGTGGGGTTAGCGATTGGCTGGTTGTCGAGGTGGTACCACACTCACCGAAGATGAAAATATGGTTAATCCGTAATTTAGTCCAAACGAGAATGTTAATTCCGACCATGACGGAGAAGAGTACTGGGATTAATATAGTGGCATAAACGAGGAGGAGTGCGCCCCAACCCGGAATGTCGGCTCTGGTAGATGGTTGAAAACCTGGATAATCCTCAACCAACAGCAGCCAACCCAGAGCGATAAAAACGTACTTTGATACAACCCGATTACCAGAGCAGGTACGGCCAAACCCAAATACAAACCAGATCGAAACATGGCGAAATAGTGAGTCGCCTGTTGCCATCCAGCGCGGAGGCGACCAAGCGCTCTCTTCTTGTCGCCACGAGCTATGTCCCCGTCCTCGCGTCGGTCGTAGTATGGAAATCGGAAACTCCGCGCTCACCGAAGTGGGCTGTGTACACCTCCTCGGTGTCCCTTATCAGTTCCGCGAGAAGTTTCGTGCTTGAGAACCCGCTAGGCTCGATCTTGTAGATGTTTAATACCCGATCCAGAAAATAACTTCCGTGTTCGTCACCTTTTCTTTTAGGTAGGCATCCTGGATAGCCATGTGAGTCACTTTCTCCCACTTCTTCAGCACTTTCTGAAAGCCGATCAAGTTCAGGGTCTGGGCAAGGTCATCAATATCAGACCCTCAGGCGAACCAGGTGAAACACACCCTGAAGTTCTGGAGTGCGTCCAGTTTCCTACAGATGAACGGTCAGAATGATCAGTCACCTAACCGAACCGAACACGCCTCACCTGTAGTGTTCGATTACAGCCTTCCTTAACTTCTTCTTGGCCCGTCGGAGTTCGACAGCCCCAAACCTACCCTCGGCGATGGCAATGGGGGGAGTGTCCGGTTGAGGGTGTGACATAATAAAGCTGAGCGGAAACTGTAAACGCCGGTCCTCGACCTTCGTTTTCTGACCGAAGGTTAATTCTCGGGGTAAGTTCACACAGCAAAGTGGCAATATACCTGGAAGAACTTTTGGTGGTCCTTAAGTTCTTGGAGCTGTCGTCTGAGTTCAGTAAGCCTAGCGTGGGATGTCAGACATAAAAATCCGGCGTCTGGGTGTGATGTGAGATTGCGCACATTTCTTTCACCTCTTTTTCGCGATCCAGGTAGAAACTGTCGACCTTCTCCAGCTCCGAGTCGAGTTTCACGAGGAACTCCATTTCTACCTCGTTGACCTTCGGATGTATCTCCTGCATCGGAACAGACAGCATGTTCGATTGTGAAGACACACTGATAGATGTGTTAAAATCATAAAGGTAGCTAATCTACTCTGGAGCTGGTGAGCGGATATTGGCTTGGTAGGCTGTCATTTCTATACCTCGTTGGTCTCCTTGGGTTTCGTGTGCGGTTGCCCCATCTGACGAGGAAATGTCAGGCTGTATCTTGAGCTGTCCTGAAACACATCTTCTCTGTTACGGCGTTCTGTTGGATCGGGGGTCCTCTCGTGAGTTGGTTTGCGCTGCAGGGAGAAAGTAACAGCAGCTCGCCTATTGTCGGAAACTGCAGTACATGGATTCGGGCGGGAGTTCTTGGGTAAAGGGAGCTCTTATATCTTCGGTCATCACTCTCCTGCTGATTCTTCACTGTAGCGATGTGTTTCTTGAGACCATGGTAGTCACTAGCCACGGAAAAAAATCGAAGGTCAGCGCGACTCAACGAACACTTGGAAGGACAGAGATAACGGAATTTCGTACATGTACGCCTTCTTCCATTCCGGAACCTGAAAGAAACAAGGATATTGGGAGTCAGGGTAGAAAGTGCGTCTGTGAGAGCGCCAACGAGGGGAACGAACCTGGGTATCCTGGAGATATCTTGCAGACAAGACAAGGTCAGAACGTAGTCTTTGAATGAGGGTTAATTTTGGGTGGTCACCGAGCAAACTTCATGAGGAAAAATGGTCGTGTGAGCAGAATCCGTTGACCTGTCGGTATATAATGTAACCATCGAGGAGGGTCACATCCTGGTGTTGCACGCGGTCGGGCGGGGCTCCGCTTCGTTAGAGTCCGAGATACTCCCAGCAGGAGCACCGTTCTGCGACTGGTGTGGATATTTCTGGGGATGTGGAAGGACGGCCTCCCAACGGCGAAACATCTCCGATACAGTTTACCCCCGTGAAATTTACCGCCTTCTCTTTCTTGCGGATAGAAAGAATAACCGGGGGTTGAATGGAGGTCATTACTCCCGAAAAATGGCGACAGATCCACCGAAGGAGGATGATAAGTAAATAGTGCGCATCCCCCACGATCGTCCGTTGACTACCCCGAGATGTATGGCCCGATGCGGTAGAAGATGCCAGTTACGCAGGTGTTTTAATTTCTGCATTCCGTATCAGGACGTCCGGTGACTGTACCACTCATCCGGCGCCAGTCCATTCTTTCGCCATTTACCCGGGAATTGGCTAATTTCACCAGCACGAGCTGTATCCAAAAATTCCACTTCCCCGTCAGTAAACAAAGACCTTGGGATGATATCTCCCGGTGCCCCGGTGACGGGTACCCAAAGTGGAGTGTCAATCAGCGGGGCGCATGAATTGGACGAGGGGAGTATGCTCGGGAAGAAGATCTACACGTACAAGAATCTATTGTTTCGCCCCCTTATCCTTCATCCTCTCGACCTCCAGCAGAAGACCGCGGATATGTCTGATCTGATCCCTGTTCCCCGTTTTAACTGCATGTTTCAAGGCAGTTTCATAAAGTTTTTGTGCTAAGTCCATGTTACCCTTGATCTAGGGAGGTAATCAATGCGCGCGCAAGCGAAATAACCGGGGGTCCACTCACGGTGTTGATCGTCGCGAGGTTCGCCATTGCCACCCCAAACGTTGCCTCACACGCGGAAGTATCCTGGTGATGATCCGGGTTGTCCTGAACGAATGCGATGATCTTGAGGGCCGAAAGGGCTGAGGATTCCGCTCCTTGTAACAGCACCTCTGACGATACTTTGCCTTCTTTGGGTAGAGAAGGTCGACTGTAGAGTTCGGATTGATTGGATAGCAACTGAGCGGCACGACACAGGTTCTTGAGCTTGGTTCTGTCACCGAAATACGCTTGAAGTACGTTCAATACTTGGTTGTTGAGTGTGATTGCGAGGCTAACACATCCGACGTCAGCGTGCATATCTGTGCCGGCCGGAAGATATACCTCGTCTTATCGGTTCTTGCGTGAAATTCGCCTAACGATTCGAGAAGAACAAGGAGGTCCGATTGAGCAACCCAGTCTGGTAACTCGAGTTCGTGGAGCGGCTGGCTGGTGCCTGGTCCTGACGTTGAACGATCCGAACTCTCATTAACGTGTCGAATGTCCTTCAGTGTCCGTTCAACAGCCCACTTAAGCCACCTCTCCTCTTCCTTCTGCGGTCGTGAATAGCTTTCAGCCATGAGGCCGAGTTTATGAGCCATCGCAGCAAGTCGCATTCGCTCGGCCCCAGACCACTCGTTATATGTCGCTTCTTCGTCCAGAGGGGGGAGGTTGTCAAGGTAATCGCCCATGAGTTCGTACGCCTCATGAGGTTTTCCATTCAGCTCCATAACCTCTGCCAAGGCTATTAAAATGCCAGTGAGTTTCAAGCGAGGATCTGAACCGTAGACAGCGATCGGTAGGGTTTGAGCTGCCTCCCAAGCCCTATGAATACTTTCAACCGCCATAGATTATCGACTGCTGTAGCGGGTCATACCTGCGTATATACCTCTCGCTCAAATCAAAGTCCTTATAATGCTTGGCCTTTATGCCAGCACGTAGGTCATTCCTAATCTCCTTGGGCCACATGGTGAAGGTAGTGTAGAATTGGTATCTTCAGGAAGCACAATGGTAGGGTCATTCAACAGAATGGGTTCGTCATCCTCGAGGCTTAAATGGGAGATAAACGCACAAGCCATAACCGGTAGTCGTGATTCCGACGGCAAGGAGTGCTCCAAAGACTGTTGAAATTCTGGAGGATGACTGGGATAACATCGATATATTGCGTCGTCCTCGAATACTTGGACACGTAACCACGAGAGGTGCGGCACGAGCTGCACGCTGTCGTGCCAGAGCCGCAGGACGAGAAACGGCATGACGGGGGAACATGTCGGCGGCTGGTGGCTGGAAGCGGAAGAGACGGGCTGAGGTTGCCTGCGCGATCACTCGTCCGCTCTCCTCGCGCTATACACCTCGCGTCTGGTTCGTGGTTGAGGCTCGTAATCACGCGAGGCAATGTCTTTCCGGACCGTCAAGGCCTTCCGGCTCAAAGAACTCTCTACCTTTGCCAGCAAACTCAAGGACGGCGCGTCAGCCTCGGAAACTCTGATCCAGCTCCCAAATCCGTTCCTCCCCCACAAAAATCCCTTGACCGGACGATGGGCACCCCCAAAATACTCCTTACGCCACCAGGCGGACTTGGTCAAGTCCGCTAAGGCCTCCGGCCACACCCACCTTTTACCTTATGGACCCAAATCCCCCATTATTCCCCTCAATGCGGGCGGCCTGCCGGTCATCCCGCCGAAACCCGTGTCTACTGAATGGTGGCAGGCAAACGTCGTCTGGAAAGATTCTAAACCACCCATAGAAAAGGGCGATAAGAAAAGCCCTTCTCTGGAGGAGGACGAAGTCCCGAAGGTCATTCCCAGGATCAAGGCTAAGCAAATGGAGGGCCTCGCCGCCCTCAAAATGTACGCGGGTAGGAAACGCATGTTCAAGGGACACAAATGGGAGAGGGTTCAGGCCCAGAAGGGGAGGAGGACGCAGATTCTTATGCGGGACATGGACAAACGCATCGCCCGATACAAGGAGGTACGCACAGTCCTTTATGACCTCACCGGTTGAGGGACTCACAGGATGCTTCTCCAGTGGTACCACCGTCGCAAGCCCAATCCGCTCAGGCCACCAAGGGGTGCCAAAGCTCCCAAGCTACCGTTTTAGAAGCCATTCACCATATAATATACTCCCAGCAATATTATTCATCCCGGGCTCTCGCATTTGTCCGTTATGTGTCCCACCGGCAAAAAATATATGAACATAGTGGTGTAAGACAGGGGATTACGAAGACTCGTCCGCAACATCTGCCACCGTCGCGTTACGACTCACGGGTCTCGAGCTCTCTGAATCGTCGACCTCCTCGATGTATGCGCCTCGGGGCTGATCTGTTCCTGAGCCCTGCTCCTTTTCTTTTCCTTTGCCCTTGTCTGAAGACTTCCCCTTCTTCCCTTTCTTCTTCTTGGGGAGGTCCCATTCGTATAGTGGGATGAACGAGTCGATCTAGCCAAATCGTATCAAGTCACTGGGTTAACACGTATGAGATAAAAAGATACTCACGAAACCGACGTCGGCAAACAGTTGAGGGAAGATCCAAATACCCGGCGGTGTGACCATCACGGTGATGATGTAAAATATTAACCGCACAACAGCAACTCCGAAGAAAACTCCAATCAAAGCTAAGACCAGGATACTGAGGTACCACACTCCCAATCTCAGCGTCGAGGGCCAGAGAGGGAACATGACACCGGCCAGCATGACAGCGACCATAGCGACACCACCGACATAGGTTGTCCATTGTGAACCCTCGTAAAACCACGCAAAGTGACCGTCTGCCGTGAACATTTGCTGTTGTGAAAAATTAAGTTGCTTTGATGAGCCTTGGGCCTGTTGGCGGTCTACTCGGAGGTAGAAGGCGTATGGGAGGGTTTGCTGGAGAAGGGTTATGGCTTCAACTTCGGTTGTGATTTTCGGCACGTTCTTGAGTGAACCATAGGCTGGTGACAACAGCGCTTTCACAGCTGCCTTGCCTACGAACACATGGAGGGACAGAACAAATCATGGTCAGACATCACAATGTGTTTACGTAGTAGGTGGGACATACCTTTGAAATAGTCGATGCGTTTGCCATTGAGCACACCAGTCCTGTTCTTAATACCGGATTTGGCGCCTCGGAGGAAAGCAATCATATTGACCACCTCCGGAGGTGCTTTACTCTGTTGCTCGGTAGTAGACATGGCGTGCTTCACAAGCCTTGCTTCGGGTAATTGACGGTGTGGCCTCGAGGTGAAATCTAAACTCTTTAACACTTGTTAAGAAATGACACGAGGCAGTTGAGGGCGGAAGTGGCCTACTTTGCTCGACGCGAAGTGCGTAGGAATATGGTGCCAGCAGATGAGTAATGGGAGGCCTGGAGTTAGAACAAAGGTTGCCACCTGTACAGTGTACGGTGGCGGCGGCTAACGTGGCAAATTGTTTATTTCTCACGATCGCAACACTCGCATTGGGGGGCATTTCACCACCGGACGTTATACAGACATGGGGCAGTAATACACAAATCAATCGTCAAGGCGTATAACGCGCACTTAGTAGCCGGACCGACGGTCAGCATTGCTGTCCACGAAGTTGCGGTCACCTGGACAACAAGTCAGTGGAAACGTGGTATTTTAAGTTGCAGGATCGAAAACACCCACCGCTGCCCATCGCGCGGTCACGGTGCATCTGCGCCTCACGCTCGAGACTTTCAGCCTGAGCGAGTTCGTTGCTCTGCGCGTTTAGACCGCGGGCCTCGCTGTGTTGCATGTGGAGACAAGCTGCTGAGACCGGCGAATTCGAGCGGGGAGGGGGGCAAAGTAAACGAACCGTTCTTTCTCTATTCCTTTGGCACGGAGATAATCGCTGCCAACCATTGTACCGATGGCGGTCTGTACCTTCCCGCCGAGGTTGGAATGTTTGGCGTGAGGGTCCGGGACGCCCATCCCGGCGTGATCCGCCTTGTTGGGGTAAGGGTGCTGAGAGGGAATGAATCCAGATTGCGGTCCATTATTCACTCCGGGCTGGTCGTCTCTCATGAAGTTGGGGTCGGCACCAGGGCCGGAAAACTTTGGGTCATGATGACCAGTGGTGGTGTTGTCAACGGGGGGGTCGTCCTTCTTCTGCAAAAATGACCAACGTCAGAAAGCAGAACAGGGGGAAAGTAGTAGGACGCCTACGTGAGACTTTCTGAAAAGTGGCATGTTGAACGTATTTAATGGTAAGGTTAGGAGTACGCCTTAGTTGAGGACCCCTACCTCTTATATTGAGTCCCAGGAAACATGAGTGGAGCGGCGTTGTAGCTGACCCCGCTGAATGACGCGCACAACTCCCAGATACCCATTTATGACGCACGCCTCATCGACGTCAGTCTCCCCACAAACCGAGCAATTTGGGAGTAATATGGTCACCAGGTCGAGGGTGCCAACAGCTGGGGCTGTGACCCATGGAGCGTGTATCCCCAGCAAACAACCCGCTCCCGCCAGCCGAAGGGCATGTCAACCTGGGCCCTGGGTGGATCGTGCGCTCCACCCCTCCGCAAAGGTGCAATACACGCCGACAGGGTTGTTGGACATATATTCGCGTCTTCCGTGCGAATGAGAACAAGAGGATATTCAACGTACCTGTCTCCGTTCATGATGTGTGTGTTGCCCCTTATTTTTAGGAAAATCTCGAGCTTCAAGTCGAGTCTTGAAGCATGGTTCGATGTCGAGGCTACTGTATACGCACGGAAGTTAGGCTCGCATTCCCGGCGCAAAATGCCGATCACAATCACGCCAGCCGCCACCCACGTCGTAACTTTGATCCCCCCCACCACCGCCATGGCCGAGCCCTTGCAGGATAACCCTCCGAAAGACCTCCAGGTCGACGGTGAAATGCCAGACGTCTCCAGCAATGACTCCTCTACACCTCCGGAAGCGGAAACGGAATCCAAACGTGAAACACACCCGGACCCGGAAGCCCAGAACCTGGTCATCGAGTCTCTACGATCCCAAATCCAAGATCTGTTCTCCCAGGTTACCCAACTGAACGGCAAGCTTGTTGGTTCGTACGACCGAGTGTCCCACCTCGAAGACCAACTACACGACTCGTCGAACGGACTACGTTCCGCATCGGTCAAGATCTCGCAGTTGGAGCTCGAACGTTCTCAGCACCTGTCTGCTCTCAACTCTGGACTGCTGGTGGAACGGACTCACGTCACCACTGAGCTCACTCGGTTGATGGAGAAGGCCACGGAGGAGGCAGCCCGGCGTGGGAAGGCAGAATCCGCCAGGGCCGAGATCGAGAAGGAGTTGGACGACCTCAGTGCCGGGCTCTTCGGTCAGGCAAACACTATGGTCGCCGAAGCTCGCCTGGCGAGGGCAGCTAGCGAAAGGAAGGTCGAGGAAGCCGAAAGGGCGTTGAAAGGGACAGAGGAAGCGATCGCGAACATGCAACTCCATATGCAAGCGCTTCACGAAGAGAAGGAGGAGGCAATTCGCCAGGTAGAAGATATGCGGATCACTGTTGGCAAGGGGAAGTGGACAAGAAGGGACAGCTCAATTCCCTCCACCGTACCTCGTCATATTCTAAACTGCACCTCTCAATACCAAGACTTCCTCAGCTTCGTGGCTCATATCCGTGAGCTTCGCCAGAAAACTAGCGCCCTACCCCTCATCACCACCGTTAATCATGTCTGGTTGGCACGTTTACAACTGGAGGACTCGTGAGTGTCGTTCTTAAGATTAGGTTGCGGCTTGCCTGACGCTTCGGTTATCCAGGGATCCCACTGTTCGCCTCGAACTTTCCTCTTCGATCAACTGGATGAACAGAAGATCAGTCCTTCTCGCCATTCAACAAGGTCAACTCGACATCGAACCCGTGTCATCTGAAACATTCCTCCGGGAACATGCCGCCTCCCAGTCCGGGATCTCTGGTTTAGGTACCGGGTCCAGCATCATTTGCGGTCTTTGTGGAGCCTTCATCATGCATGACTCCTCAAAATCGTCCACTGGCATGTTCCAACGCCAACTCAGTCTCCCCAACAACACCTGGTCCACCTCGTTGTTCATGGGTCGCCAAAACTCAAAGTCAACAACACCACTACAATCTCCTGGCGGCATTCCCACCCCGGCGACGATCTATATATTCAGACTTGCCGCGGACTCGTACAATACCCCACAACCGGGAAAGTCCCGACCCATGTATCCGCTTTGCACGTCGGGATGGTGCTTGAACAGATTGAGGACTACTTGCAACCTATGGGCGTTCGTAAGAACTGGTGTTGTTGAAAAGGTGTGGGAGGAAGCCAGTCTGATTGCTAGTCGGAGGACATCGACGACCGAGACTTCGAGTCAATCGGAGCCGGAGAAACAACAGGAGAATTCGGCTCCTCCTCCCCCGGCACCACCGCTGCGAGGACGCTTTGGCAAGCTCTGGGAACGAGCTTCATCACTTGGAGCCGGGGTCGTCGAGAAAATATCTACAACAGAGCCAGAAAAGGATAGGAAGAATGAGGAGGACGCGAACAAGTTGCCTTCCCCTCCCCCAGAACCCGAAGATACCCCTCCCAAACGGTTCGTCCCGCCCCTCTCACCAGCCAGAACCCAGGCATCCGTTCCCCCGCAGTTACCTCCTCGTAATCAAAATCAAACCGAGATGCCTGCTCCCCCCACCGAGGAACCAGCTTTACCACGGAGAGACAGTGTCCTCTTCGAACACGACCAACACGATCACCCACAGCCTGCAGAGCCATCACCTGAGCAGAGTACCTCTCCAGTCAAACCCGAGCCGGTTGTTGAGAAACCAAGACCGCCCGTTCTTCCTCCGAGAGCCCCCCGATCGGCCGACATTCTTCGCTCTGGAACACCCCCCTCGATACCACTTCCAGATTCTCGGCCCTCTACGCCTACCCCGACCACCACGGCAGAACGCCGTAAGAGTTTACCTCCCGCGCCTACGACATCAGGCCCTGACCGGTCCTCCTCACCTGCTCCGGGACCGGGCGGTACGCCCCCACCGATCCCACGCCGTGCTCCTGCTCGCGCAGGCCCAGGTCCCTTCCGTTCGTCTACACCTCTCAATCAGCCCCCCATCAACCCACCTGAGGTAAAAACGGAGGAAGCCAAGGAGCTCGGCGGTGATCCCTCGGTTACACTCAATGAACCCGTGAACCCAACTGTCGAGGGGATCACACCGCCTCCCGTCGTTGAGGTGGTCAGCAGACCAGAACCCGAAATTACCAAACCAATTTTCACCTCCAAGGGCGAGCTCCAAAAGCTTGGTGTTGAGGTCATTCAAATCGCTAATGTATCCAGTCCGATAAATATAACCGAGGGGTCTCCCGCCTCGCCAGTTGGTGACATTCAGCGTACTATTGGGGCTGGTAGTGGGCTCATCAATGATCAGAATATCGTGGGCGATAAGTTATGGGAGGAGAAGGCTTGGAAAGAAGTTTCGCGGCTCAGAGAAGAGATGTTTTACGCTCGTATCGGTATTGTTCGATGATGCATGGTTTTTTTTCACCTTCGGGTTCTCTTACGTCTTCAGTGAACTTTTTTGTTAGTCCCTGAGGTTGCAAACTTCACTCGATCCCCTGCAAGAGCTTCTTCAATAGAGCTTCCGGTTGTATACACACTCTTAACGCTATATATCGCAACCCGGCCGCCCTGAAATCAGTGTATTACAATTTCGCCTTTACGGAACTTGGAAGGTCGCAAAGTTTGTATCCAACACTTCAGGAATTTCGAATGCGTTATCTCCATCGCAACTTCCGGATTCGACATCTCTCTTGGATTTTCGACCCATCGCGCGTTCACGGATGGCTTGTTTGTTTTCGATGATGGCGAAGTAGACCAGAACCAACGACCCCCTTCTCGTTCGACGATCTCTTTGACCTCATCGCGGTCCGCCTTTGTGGCGAAGGAATAGTCGAGGACAATCGTCAAAGGACGCGGTGGTACCTGAAACCCCTTTTCTGACGTCTGTACCCTGTTCCTCTTCAGTTGCTAGACAAACAACTTTTTGAGTTCTTCCGAAGCCTCGGATTGGTGCCCTGAGTATTTTTCGGGTGGATAATCTAATTCAGTATCTCCCGTGGTGGTCCCAGATGTACTGGTCGATCGACAAGCGGGCGTATTCCCGCTCTTGGAATAGCCAAAGCAAACCCTGCTCGTCGCTCGTGGGTGTCGGTAACGTTACAACGCCGTGGCGCGGACGACCAACGCCAACGCTTGCTCCCCAGGATCTGCAACGGTGACTACGTTGGGAGGTGGGTATTTGTGAACATTTGAATTTCGTTGCTGGACACGGACGCTATGCGCAAAGAGGGTGTGATCCACCTGCCTTTCAGTATTGACTCGCTCCCGAGACTGCCCCGGAACTTTTCACTATCTCCTTCAACTATAATCTGAAACTGGCGGATAAATTTCGGATCCGCCAGGGAAGCGAACGGAACAAAGGGGATTTGGAGGCACAACGGGGTTGAAATTAGACTGCGGTGCAAAACTGACACAGTTTTAAAAAAAAACGGGGCGAGGTGGGACACGTTACCTGGCACGGCGCGGGGTATTTTTCAAATCGCAGATAGATTTCGCGAGAGTAGATTTCCCGGAACCAGAGATCCCGCAGGTCATCAGAACGATTGTTGTGTCATCCGAGATGGGGGTGATCAACTGTGCGAGTATTTGAGGTGGAATTCCCTCCATGGAAGGTGGCGAGGTAAAAAGCTGAAAGAGTCCGCAAAGCGACCCGTGTGACCCAAGGCCTCGTGACGGTGATCTTCGATTGATATGCTTCGGGAATGATGGCGGTATATTGGACCGGGCATTTCCGCTGTATTTTGGTCCCGGAACACGCACACGATGGGTTTCCACCCTGCGAGCTCCGGAAACCATCTGCTGACACTTTCCAAAACGCGCCCCAGTTTTGAGAGTGTTGTATGGGTTATAGGACGGTGGTTTTTCGCGGGTTCGCCCGGGTTCGTCTTCGGAAAATATCGAGGAGACGACCTCCGACCGGAATGCACCAAAATCCGAAGCGTTCGAACGCTTGTTTCCCCTCATTTCGGCGGTAGTCGTAGGTACTTCTGATCAACCTCAACTGGTCGTGTAAAACTTGAGCCTCCGTTCTTCAAAGACTCACACGGTGTTCAAGTGAGTGGTGCTGGTGATCCGCCGCCTCAAGGACTTCATCAATGTACCCTCCTCCCCTCTCCGCCCAGAAGTTCTTCTGTTCAAAGGTCCGGTTCTTCAACCCCATCATGGCCGGCGCCGCCCGATTCAAGAATTACTGAACAGACACAACATACACAGTATTGTGCGAGTAAGTCATTGACTTTCATTGAGTCATCAAGTCATGCAAGTCAAGTCACCGTAACTTCAATCATTTGACTTGACATTGACTTCTACCCTCGGACTGCTTGGATATACCGCGTGCCGGAATGCCACCGGCAGCCAACAACCATGAAGAAGCTGTCAGCATGGCAAAGTCCGAAAACAAATCTTGCCCGGACCAAGTTCTCACGCTCTGTGGAAATCAATGGCTCATACAACACTGGTTCCACGAGGCCTTGGAATGGCGACATCTGAACCCCAAGCGTCTCAGCCTGGGAGGGGGGGGGTTCATGATGTCCACCCGACTAGGTTGAGTGCAAGGATTGCATCGGGAGATCAGAAACCGGTTTTCAGCGCGCATCGGGTGTCGATTTCAATCCGTCTGCGCCCCGTTTTCAAAAGACACTCAATACGGTCGTATCGAAGGATTTCTGCGCCCGGCATGTTGGGCTTCTTCGCGCAGACTTGGTAAAGAGGTATTGCTCAGGTTTGCGACAACCCCGACTGCAGTGACCCCGACTTTACGTGATGCGGGGGGTGCATTGAATCGTTTGTTCCGGGCGAATATATCCTTCGTTACTGAAACTGAAAGGCACTGTGCCCGGCGGAGCAATACTGCGCTAGAATGGCCTATCACCCGAACTTGCATTTTCAGGTACCGATGCAAACTGCTGTATCCAAAGATGCGCATCAGGCAGACCCTTCTCTCCCGCCAGGATCACATCGAAAAGTTTTAGGGAAGCATTTCGGGGGGCCTGCGGACGAACAGGTTGCGCTTCCGTCCATTTACAATAGCCACACACGAATCAACTGTGACGGGTGCCTCCGTAGAATGGGTCCCAGACCCCGACCCGCCCGGGTTCAGCGGGGTGGGAGGAAAGTTTGCAGTGGCTGCGGTCGACACGGATGTCGAAGACTCGCGAATCACCATTGCAACGCCTGGGACGACGTTCAATAGGACGGTCGCGATCCTTCCGACTGCATACTGAAAGGTGAGTCGGTAGCAAAAGCCCTGTCACGCTGTAGCTTCCGCCCAGTAAGTATCGCGGAGATCACCCGAGAACAGTGCTATCACACACGAACCGGTATACGGCAGTGTAGGTCTCAACCTTCTGGCACACCGACCGAAACTCCCGGGAGCGTGGCTCGTTTGAGACGGGAGTCCTGGGATGAGACAATCTCAACTCCGGAGGTCTGTGTTCGATGCGAGCCAAACGTGTGGTTAACTGGTGGGCACCATAAACTACCTGACTTGTAGCGCTGATCGACTGAGATAGTATCAAGTCGTTGTCCTCATCTTCGAGTTCTTCCGTGAAGGTTGTGTCATTGTGCTAGCTATCACTTGCCGGTGACATCATATACGCACGTTCCTCGGTCGCGTGCTTCCCTTCAGCGGATGCCTGGAACCCCCAACTCCGATAGGAGGGGGGTTTGTCTGCGATTAAACGTTATCGACCTCCTGCTTGACGATGTGTGCCGTGCCGATCGTGTCGGCCGGATGATCCATCTCGGCGTTCCAACAACTGTCAAGGGTATCGCAACCGCACACAGTGTATTACCGAGAACACCCTCATACAGGAAGAGTAGGCGTGGTCAAACTGGGGCAGATTACAGCCGCTTGCAGTTCAATTGACCGTTTTCGAAACAATACACACAGTGTTTTTTTGTATGTGGAGTTCGGCATCACCACCGTGCTCTACAACCCGTCGCTTGGGAAATCGTAGTAACAGTTTGTTTGTCCCCAGTTCGTCCATGGGTTGGGGGGAGATTTGGAAGCAAACCGTGGACGAGTCCACAGTAGGCCGGATGTTCTCGAGACATGGGTTTATTCTCAGGATGAGTGCGTTCATCGCACAAGAGCATGTGGAGGAATTGATGGGGTCAGGTATTGCACAGAGGCCCCACAGAATTATCGCCCAGACTGGTCGTTGACGGCTGACAACGCGGTGGTACATCCATATGCGGTCTCTATGCCATTCCTCGAGTCGATACCTATGAAACGGAAACCCACCGACTCGGTGACGAGCCCCAGTCGGGCATCAATTCAGTCGGGTCGACGAAATATTTGTTTCCGTCGTCCCACCTTCAATCCTGTACCAGTGCTCCTCTGGCTGTTCCATATTTCCTGTTCTTTCCCTCGACGGGACCCTGCGCAGCTCGGGAGCTTAAATAAAAGACTTCGTCGGATGTCAAGAACCTTTTCCCCATCATAATGCGATGCAACCATTGGTTGTCTTGCTCACCGTAAACCGCGTTTACCGCCTCTCGCTTCGGTCGCTTCCATCCCAGACTTCTCGCATCAAATTGCAAGCGGCTGTACGTATTGTATGAGAGTGATCAGCGTTCGTTGAGTCGTGAAATATTGCCCAGCAAGGGAGTGGAAAGCCAATTCGAAGAGTGGATAGAGGGAGTCGAGGACTGGCGCCGCGCCGGCGCAGTTGTGATTTGGATAAATGGCGTGCGAACGCACCGTGGTGTAAGTATCCTACATATTAGGGGTGCTATGGCAAGTTTTCGGTCATTTCAACAGTCCCATCCCGACCGATTTGCGCATCTCAGTGATCAGTTGGGGGGGGGGGGGGGTACGTGGTCGTCACTGAACGGGTGACATACTGAGAGCCGACTCTTTACATCCACTCGCTGTCTTGGGATTACCCCCATTCCTTTTCTTGCCATCCCGTGAGGTCTCTTCGCACGTTGTCCACGCAATACTTCTAGTTGATGGGTGTTGAACAGATTCACAAAGTCTACATTATCTTTGTTGAACTCACCAGACCGGTTCACCTTCACCTGTGGAATTTCGCAGAGAAGTTATGAGGTTTTGTGCACGGTCTAACTAGGAAGGGGTAATGCACAGGGTTATAAGAAGGGAGATAAAGTACGCTACGAGTTTTCTGTACTCTACAGAATAGATGAGACGTTCACCAAAAATCATCGAGAGGGATGGTATCAGCGATATAGCAACCAGCCAAGAAGATATACGAGTTAGATCAGTGTATTATGATTGGGCTGGGTTAAATCACCCAGATAAAACCCTCATTGGTCGGAGACCAAGTCCTTGGCATCCTTCTCGTTGGTGGTGGTGGTAGGACGGCCACGAGCGTGGATCTGGTCAACAGCCTCCTCACCGTCAAACAAAGCAGCAGTCTCTTCCAAACTGAGGCCCTTGGTTTCAACAATGAAGGTGTAACAGAAGAACAACTCGAAGGCAAGCCAGCAACAGTAGACGATCTATGTTAGGGGAGGTGAGACACGCGTTCGTACGTCACATAGACGAGGAGTAACTCACGTAGTACCTCCAGCCAATCCTGCGAAGAGCGACGGGGTTGACGTACTGGTTGAAGATGAGGGCGAGGGCGACGACAAAGCTGAAGATGGTGAGCCCCTTGGCACGGATGGGGTAAGGGAGAATCTCGAGAGTGTAGGATATGATCAGGGGCGTGAAGGCAATGTCGTATGAGGCGTAGAACAGGAAGATAAAGGCAATGACGGCGTGAGCAGCGGAATCGCTCTGGGTGATGGCGTAACGAGCAGAGCAAATTGTTTGGAGGGTAAAAAAGAGTAACATGCCAACACATGAGGAGATAAAAAGGATCCTTCGTCCGATGCGTTCGACGAGCGCGGCGGCGGCGATAGCCCATGCAAGGTTCCAAATTTGGAGGATACCGTTGATAAGGAGCTGGACCGTCGGATCGATAATGCCAATAGTCTTGAACACTTCGTTGAGGTAGAAGGAGACGAGACCATTTCCAGACCACTGAGAGAACCAAGCGATAGCAACGATGATCGTCAAACGCTTACGGTTACCGGGGGTCTTGATGAAGGACATCCAGCCAATGGAGCCAGCAACGCTCCTGTCGAGGTCGATAGATGCCTTGATTTCTTCGTACTCGTACTCAACGAGAGGGTCCTTCTCGTTGCCGTCGGCATGGTAGTAAGCCAAGACACGGAGAGCGTCGGCATCCCTGCCCTTGCTGACCAACCAACGAGGAGATTCAGGGGCAAACCAGAGGAGGCCAAGTTGCAGGACGGAGGGGACACCCTGGAGGGCGGATGGGATCCTCCATGACCAAGAGGAGTTGATCTTGAAAGTGCCGAAGGTGCTCCAAGCGGCGACGATAGCACCGGAGTACCAGAGGGAGTTATAGAGGGAAGTCAATGGAGCGCGGTAGGAGGGATAGGCCAGTTCGGCGACCAACATGGCGGCGCCACCGGAGGCGAAGGTGAGACCGAAACCGATGAGGAAACGAGCGCCGATGAACATGCCAACGCTCTGGGAGGCGGTTTGAATGACGGTGGCGATAGCCTGTTGGATCGTCAGTACTGCATTGATCGGGTTTTTTGGCCAAAGTGTGATCGGAGGCGGACGTACCATGATGCCGGCGCCAAACAAGACGGCGGTACGACGACCAACGCCGTCAGCAAGGTAGGGGGCGAATGGCAATGCGACCAAAGATCCAATGCTTTGAATGGCGTTCAACAGACCTAGCATGGAACTTCCGGGGTAGTTGAAAGCGTTTTGCCACTGGGGAAGCGATTGGAGACCGTTCATCATACTTCCGTCGAAACCATTGGTGGAGGAAGTGATGAGCAGGAGGACGATCCACGCGTTAAGAGTGATGATCCTGGGGTGAAAGAAAAAACAGAAAGATTAGCGGGGGTTGGGTCAAGAGCGAGAGAGACAGGCGAAGTACCCCTTGTTGTTACGCCAGGTCCTGTTCGGGTCAAGTAAATGGGCGTAGCCCGCAGAACCATCGACGGCAACCGCGCCAGCGCCCATTTCGCGTTTGTGAAAGGACGGGACGGCAGGGGGGTGACTGGTTGGGAAAGAAGGAGAACGGTGAGATGGCCGGGGTATACATACACATATAAATACTTGAGGTGGGCCAGCCCAAGGTGGCGAGGAAGCTGTCCTCGCAAATATCCGACGGGTCATCATTGTGACCGATCGGTCGGGGCGAAAAGTCATCTGATGTTTGACCGGGCTATAGCTATCGTAACGGCGCAAGGGCGCCAGTCCCCGACTCCCCATTGCTGAATAATTTTCACGACTCAACGAACGCTGATCATGATCGTAAAATATGTACAGCCGCTCGCGATTCCATGGGATGAGTCTGGTCTTGAAGGGACCGAAGCGAGAGGCGGTAAACGCGGCGTACGGTGTGTAAGACAACCAATGGTTGCATGCCTTCGCATCGCACTGTATATACAAAATGATCTTCTGCGCAGGGTTCTATCGAGGGAAAGAACAGT
>Ga0307515_10001359_pt1 | contig 55373 bp, 54 predicted proteins | sample 17_EM_MG_FD_194513 | JGI IMG/M metagenome (GOLD analysis project Ga0307515, IMG submission 194513) | Populus trichocarpa ectomycorrhiza microbial communities from riparian zone in the Pacific Northwest, United States - 17_EM | ecosystem: Host-associated > Plants > Roots > Unclassified | place...
GGAAAGCTCTCTTTGTTTTTCCATATCTTTTTGCCTCGTTTGTAATACACGATGCATCCGAACTTGGAATTTGTCAACGCAACCAACCTCACAGAAATCCCGTCGCCTCGATGCCGTTGGCGTCCTCGAATTTCTCCCAGCTTTCGTCCATCGCATGGGCGCCATTGAGCCACTCGATGCCGAAATGGCCGAAGAAAGGCGAGAGCTGGAGTTCGGCGATGTCCTCGTTGACGCCGGCGATCTGCTGGAGAAAGAGGACGGCGGCGAAGCCTGAACGGTCGGCGCCGCCCTCGCAATGGATGAGCAGCGGCTTGGGCGCATCGCGCATCACCGCGATCAGTTGCGTTGTCTCGTCAAGCGTGAGTTCCTTGAGCGCCGACATCTTGAAGTCGATGTGGCCCACGCCGAGCCGCGTGGTGGCTGCTACCTCGTCCTGGTACCACTGGCGATGGCTGGGGCCTCGGAGATTGAGCACGGTCTTGATTTGGTAGCGCTCGATGACATCGGCGAAGCCGTTGCCCGAAAGCTGGCCGGAGCGGTAAAATTGCCCCGCGATGACCTCGTGCACGTTGCCGGTCAGGTATTGCAGGCCGAGCCAGGCCGCAGCGGCCACGAACAGCACGACGGATAAGATGGCTATGCGGCGCAGCCGTTTCATCAAGCGGAGGACTCCAGTGTCCGGGCCAATTAGCGCCGATGGCCCGGCATCGTCAATTGCCAAGACGTCGCGACCTGCCGGCATGCGGATTGGCGTCATAGCGCGGCGAGGCCCGTGATCTCACGTTTGAACGGCAGTTCTCCCTCGGCGAGCGGCGGCTGGTCGAGTTCCTCGGCATAGCGACGGCCCGCATAGGTGGCATGGGCGATCGTCGCGGGCGCGAGGGCATCACCGATGGCGGTCACGTTTTCGATGCCGCTGTCGGCCCATTCGGGTTTGCGCGCCTGCAAATCAAGACAGAGCGCCTCATTCGGCAGGCGCGCGGTGACCGGGATGACGCAATCGGCGGCGATCTTTTCGAGCCTACCTGTGAAGGTGCAAGCAAGAGTGGCCTCGCCAGGCGAGATGCTTTCCAGCGCCTTGAAGCTGATGATATTTATGCCTTTTTCCAACATCCGCTTCTGGATGAAGTGCTGCTCCATCGTGTTGCGCGTCCAGGTCGAGGCTTCCGAGGCGGGCGTGGCATAGGTCACGTCAAAGCCCTTCTCGGCCATCAGTTCGGCCATGACACCGCCCATGTAATAGTGCTCGTCGTCCCAGACCAGCACCGTCCTGCCCGTCGGCAGGCGGCCGTCCATGACATCGCTTGGCGAGAGCACCTGGCTGCCCTCGGCGATCCGCATCGGCTGCGTATGATAGTGGCCGACGCCATCGGCGCGCCAAGTCGAACCGGTGGCAATCACCACGCGCGGGATGCCGAAACTCAGCACATCGTCGGCGGTCAGGCGGCTCTCGAAATAGGTCTCGACATTGGGCAGTTGGTTGATCTGAAGCTTGCGATAATCGACGACGCGGATCCAGGCCGAGAGGCCCGGCAGTTTCGCCTCCTTCAGCACCCTTCCGCCGAGTTCGGTGCCGGCTTCGGCGAGCGTCACGTCATAGCCGCGCTTTCCCAGCGTTTGCGCGGCCTCAAGCCCAGCCGGGCCGGAGCCGACGACCAGGACGGGCTTGTCGGTCTTCTTGCGACGAACGCGTTCCGGATGCCAGCCCTTGCGCCATTCCTCGGCCATGGTGGGGTTCTGGGTGCAGCGGATCGGCGACTGGGTGAAGTCGCCGGAAACACAGATATTGCAGCCGATGCATTCGCGGATATCGTCGAAGCGGCCTTCCTCGATCTTGACGGGCAGGAAGGGGTCGGCGATCGAGGGCCGCGCGGCGCCGATCATGTCGAGAATGCCCTTGTTGACCAGGCTCACCATGCGGTCGACCGAGGTGTAGCGACCGACCCCGACAACCGGCTTGGATGTCAGCCGCTTGATGCCCAGGATGAATGGTTCCTGGGCGCCCTCTTCGGCGAAGCGCGAGGTGCGGCTGTCGTTTTCCCAACCCGCCAGCGTCACGTCCCAGAGGTCGGGCAGATCGCCCATCAGGCCGATCATGTCCTCGACCTCCTCCTTGTAGAGACCGCCCTCGCCCAGGAGTTCATCGACCGAGATGCGGATCGGTACGGCGCAGGTATCGCCCACCGCCGAGATGGTCTCCTCGGTGATTTCGCGCATCAGGCGGATTCGGTTTTCGATCGAACCGCCATATTCGTCTGTGCGCTGGTTGTAACGGCGCGACAGGAAGTGATGCAGGAAGCCGAGCGCATGCGCCGCGTAGACATAGATCAGGTCGAAGCCCGCTTGCTTGGCGCGCTTGACAGCCGCCAGATGCCACTTGCGGACATTTTTGATGTCCTCCATGTCCATGCGGCGGGCCTGCACCGGATCGTAGGTGAAGGTGGCGACCGGCAGATGCGCCGGCCCCATCGGCACTTCGCGGGAATAGAGGTTGGAGCCGTTCATGCCGTTATAGGCAAGCTCGATGCCGGCAAGGCTGCCGTGCTCGTGAATCTTGTCAGCCATGCGCGACAGTGCCGGGATGTCGCGATCGTCCCACAGCCTGAGTTCGATGAAGGGCGTGATCTCGGAGGTGTGATGGAGCTCGACCTGTTCGGTGCAGACCACCGCCCAGCCGCCCTCGGCCTTGACGCCGCGCATATGGGCGAGCGCGGTCGGATCGCGATAGCCCATGCCGTTGCAGTGCGGCACCTGGTAGAACCGGTTGCGCGCCGTCACCGGCCCGATCTTCACCGGCTCGAACAGCACGTCGTAGCGTGCGGGCCGCGCACGCTTGGTGCCCCATTCCACGAATTCATCCATCGCGCTCCTCCTTCATGCGATGCAACGAGCCATAGCCACTGCTTCAGATAAAGTAATCTTTGCAGTCGCGTTGGTTTGAAGAAACGGAAGCAGCCGCTCCAAAAGCGACGTCTGGTCGCGTTTCCAACACTCTCGTCCATGCGTCAAAACTTCAGCGAATCCAATAAACTAAACAATCCGAACGGTCTCGATGCCTCGCACCTGCTGCAATGCAGCACATTTTCCGATTGCCATGTTTAGCGATTTATGTCGATATAAACAAATAACTCAACATTCGGGTGGGGAGACCTGGTTTGTCCGAGTTATTGGTCCCACGGGAACGGGGCCGATTCGGAACCGGCATGGGGCCGGTGCCAACTGGGAGGAAATCATGCGTCATTTAGGAAAAGCCATACTCGGAGCCACGACTGCTGCTGTGCTGAGCCTCGGCGTCGGCCAGAGCGCCCAAGCTGAACAACTTACGCTCTGCTGGGCGGCATGGGACCCGGCGAACGCGCTGGTCGAACTGTCGAAGGACTTCACCGCCAAATCCGGCATCGACATGAAATTCGAATTCGTGCCGTGGACCAACTACGCCGACCGCTTCCTCAACGAACTCAATTCCAAGGGCAAGCTCTGCGACCTGATCATCGGCGACAGCCAGTGGATCGGCGGATCGGCCGAGAACGGCCACTACGTCAAGCTCAACGATTTCTTCGACAAGGAAGGTATCAAGATGAGCGACTTCGTCGATGCCACGGTGGTCGGCTATTCCGAATGGCCCAAGAACTCGCCGAATTACTGGTCGCTACCGGCCTTTGGCGATGTGGTCGGCTGGACCTATCGCAAGGACTGGTTCTCGCGGCCGGAGTTGCAGAAGGAATTCAAGGAAAAGTACGGCTGGGATCTGGCTGCACCTGAAACCTTCGACCAGCTCAAGCAGATCGCGGAATTCTTCCAGAAGCGAGAGATCGACGGCAAGACCGTCTATGGCGCATCGATCTACACGGAGCGCGGCTCCGAAGGCGTCACCATGGGCGTCATGGACGTCCTCTACTCGTTCGGCTTCAAATACGAGAACCCGGACAAGCCCTACGACATGGAAGGCTATGTGAATTCCGAGAAATCCGTGAAGGGCCTGGAATTCTACAAGGCTCTCTACGACTGCTGCACCCCGCCCGGCGCGTCGAACAGCTACATGGGTGAAGGCATCGACGCCTTCAAATCCGGCCAGGTGGCCATGCATATGAACTTCGCCTTCACCTGGCCCGGCCTGCAGAAGGACGAGGCGGTGGGCGGCGAGAAGGTCGGCTTTTTCGCCAACCCGAAGGGCCCGGACGGCGAGCAGTTCGCCCAGCTCGGCGGCCAGGGCATCTCGGTCGTGGCCTACTCGGACAAGCAGGACGCCGCGCTCCAGTACATCAAGTGGTTCGCCCAGGCCGACGTGCAGAAGAAGTGGTGGTCGCTCGGCGGCTTCTCGTGCCTGAAGGCCGTGGTCGAGGATCCGGGCTTCGCCTCCAGCCAGCCCTATGCCAAGACCTTCCTCGACTCGATGGCGATCGTGAAGGACTTCTGGGCCGAGCCGAGCTACGCTTCGCTGCTGCAAGCCTCGCAGAAGCGCTTCCACGACTATGTCGTTGCCGGCAACGGCACCGCCAAGGAAGCACTCGACGGCCTTGTCAAGGATTGGACCGAAGTGTTCCAGGACGACGGCAAGATCTAACCCTTCTCCCCGGAAAGGTCTCGCCACAACAGTGGCGGGGCCTGACCGGAGCCTGACAATCAAGGCCGGATGACCGGCACCATGAAACCCAAGGAAAATCCGGTGACCGACACCACCTCATCCGCGATGGATAGGGCCGCCGAAGCTTTGGCCCAGAAGACGCCTCTCAGGACGGCGCACCGCATAAGGGGCCTGTCCGACAGGATGATCGCATGGGTATTCATCTCGCCCGCCATCGTGCTGTTGCTGGCGATCAACATATTCCCGCTGTTCTGGGCGATCTATCTGTCCTTCACCAATTTTCGTGCTAACCGTCCGAATGCGGCCGTCGAGAGCGTGGGACTTCGCAACTACGAACGCGTGCTCAACGATCCGGATATCTGGATGGCGATGCAGACCACCGCGCATTTCGTGTTCTGGACCATCGTGCTGCAAACTCTGATCGGTTTCACCCTCGCCTATCTGCTCGATCGCAAGTTCCGGGGACATGCTTTCTGGACCACGATCATCCTGATCCCGATGATGCTGTCGCCCGCCGTGGTCGGGAATTTCTGGCGCTTTCTTTACGAGCCGCAGATCGGCCTCTTCGCTTATGCCGTCTCGTTCCTCACGGGGCTCGAACCCTCAGATATCCGCATGCTGGGCAGCGTCAACCTCGCGCCATGGTCGATCATCATCGTCGACACGTGGATGTGGACGCCCTATGTGATGCTGATCTGCCTGGCGGGCCTGCGATCGATCCCGGACTACATCTATGAGGCGGCGGAGGTCGATCGCGCCTCCCCCTGGCGGCAGTTCTGGACGATCACCGTGCCGATGGCGCTCCCATTCATCATGCTGGCTGTGCTGTTTCGGGGTATCGAGAATTTCAAGATGTTCGACATGGTGACGCTGCTCACCGGCGGCGGGCCTGGCTCGACCACCGAAGTCGCATCGATCACCCTCAAGCGCCAGGCCTTCGAGAGCTGGGCAACCGGACGGTCCTCCGCCTTCGCCATCGTTCTCTTCGTCGCGGTGTTCGGCCTCGCCAACATCTATGTCAAGGCACTCAACAAGGTGAAGCAGAGATGAGCTCCGGCAACACAGCCCACTCGGTCGTCGAGCCGAGCCAGACCACGAAATACGTCGCTGGCACGATCGTCATCATCTATGCGCTGATCACCATGGTGCCGCTCGCCTGGATCTTCCTGACATCAATCAAGTCGCCGCCGGATTCGATTGCCTATCCGCCGCGCATCCTGTTCACCCCGACGCTCGAAGGCTACTGCAACCTGTTCACCACCCGGACGCGCCAGACGCCGGATTACATCGCAGCACTCGGTCCGCCGCAGGGCACCTGCGACAACGTCACCCGCAAGCGCAACATGGTGATTGCCGGACCGTCGAACTTTCTGCCGCGCTTCGTCAATTCGCTGGTGATCGCCTTCGGCTCGACCTTCCTCGCGGTCTTTCTCGGCACGCTTGCGGCTTACGGGTTCTCGCGCTTCAAGGTGCCGCTGGCTGACGATCTGCTATTCTTCATCCTGTCGACCCGCATGATGCCGCCCGTGGCGGTCGCGATCCCGATCTACCTGATGTATCGCGAGCTTGGCCTGTCCGACACGGCGCTCGGCATGATCCTGCTCTACACGGCGGTCAATGTGTCGCTTGCCGTCTGGCTGCTCAAGGGGTTCATCGACGAAATCCCGCGCGAATATGAGGAAGCGGCGATGATCGACGGCTATACGCGGCTGCAGGCGTTCCGCAAGGTGGTGCTTCCGCAAGCGACGACGGGCATTGCCGCCACAGCGATCTTCTGCCTGATCTTCGCCTGGAACGAATATGCCTTCGCGGCGCTCTTGACCTCCGGCACCGCGCAGACCGCGCCGCCCTTCATCCCGACCATTATCGGGGAAGGTGGGCAGGACTGGCCGGCGGTCGCCTCCGGCACCACGATCTTCCTGATCCCGATTCTGCTGTTCACCATCCTGCTGCGCAAGCAACTGCTGCGCGGGATCACCTTCGGAGCCGTGCGCAAATGAGTATCGACAGCACCAAATCTGTCACCAAGAGGTCGCCCTGGCTGCGTCGCGGTCGGTTGGAGAATATCGCGGTGGCGCTGATCGGGGCCGGCTTCCTGATGATGTTCCAGCCCTTCGTGATGGCGCTTTACACCTATTCCTTCGTGACGCTGCTGGCCGGTACCGCCATGTTCGTCATCGTCTCGAAGTTTCCGGAGTAGATGATGTCCGAAATACGCGTGGAAAACCTGCAAAAATCATTCGGCAGCTTCAATGCCGTGCAGAACTCGAATTTCGTCGTCGAAGATGGCGAGTTCCTGGCGCTGCTTGGTCCGTCCGGCTGCGGCAAGACGACGACGCTGAGAATGATCGCCGGTCTCGAATTGCCGAGTTCCGGTCAGATCCTGCTCGATGGCAACGACGTGACCATGCGCCGGGCGCGTGACCGCGACATCGCTTTCGTCTTCCAGCTCTTCGCGCTCTACCCGCATATGAATGTGCGCAAGAACATGGCCTATCCGCTGGTCAACCAGGGCATGCCACGCGGCGAGATCACGACGCGGGTCGAGGAAACGGCAAAGCTGCTGCAGATCACCCATCTGCTTGACCGTTCAGTCTCGGGGCTCGCGGGCGGCGATCGTCAGCGTGTGGCGCTGGGCCGCGCCATCGTCCGGCGGCCGAAATGCTTCCTGATGGATGAGCCGCTCGGCACGCTGGACACCGAGTTCCGAGACCTGATGGTGCGCGAACTGCGCGAACTTCACAATCGCATCGGCGCCACGACGGTCTATGTGACGCATGACCAGCTCGAAGCCATGTCGATGGCCGACAAGATCGCCATCATGAGCAATGGCGTGATCGAGCAATATGGCACGCCGGAAGAGGTCTATAATCGCCCCGCGACCATGTTCGTTGCAGATTTCGTCGGCTCGCCCCCGATGAATTTCATCCGCTTCGAAGGCGGTCTCGCCAAGGGCGACACGAGCATTACGATCGACGGCCAGCCGGTCTTTGTTCCCGAGGTTCGCGAGGATATCGCGCCCAGCAGGCTGGTGCTCGGCGTGCGGCCGGAGCATATCCGTTTCGACGATCGCTCGGGCCTGCGGGGCCAGGTGTTCGAAACCGCCTATCTCGGCACGTCGCAGATCGTCGCCATCGATATCGGCGGCACGAGGGTCAGGGCCCGCACCTCCTCGGCGCGCCAGCTTTCATCCGGCGACAACGTCGGGCTGAATTTCGACGGACCGAAACTGTCGCTATTCGAGGAAGCCTCCGGCCGGGCAATCCGCTCGGTGCTTTACGATGGAGGACTCAATGGCTGATATCGTTCTCAACCAGGTCAGCAAGGCCTTCGGCGACAGCCAGGCGGTCAGGGGCGTCTCGCTCGAGATCCACGATGGCGAATTTGTCGTGCTGCTCGGGCCGACCGGTGCCGGCAAGACCACGACGCTCAGGCTGATCGCCGGGCTTGAGAAGGCCGACAGTGGCAATATCATGATATCAGGCGAGAGGGTCAACGACCTGCCACCCTCGGCGCGCGACACCGCCTTCGTGTTCCAGCAATATTCGCTATACCCGCATCTGACAGTCTACGAGAACCTCGCCTTCCCCCTGAAATCGCCAGCACGGAAGATGGACAAGGCGGCGATCGACGCTCGCGTGCGCCAGGTCGCGGCGATGGTCCGCATCGGCCACAAGCTGGAAAACAAGGCGACAAGGCTTTCGGGCGGCGAGATGCAGCGCGTCGCCATCGGCCGGGCGCTTGTGCGCGAGCCGAGCGTGTTCCTGATGGACGAGCCCCTCTCCTCGCTCGACGCCAAGCTGCGCGCCGACCTCCGGCTCGAACTCAAGCGCATCCAGAGTGATCTCGGCGCCACCATGCTCTATGTCACGCACGACCAGATCGAGGCGATGACCATGGCCGACCGGATAGGCATTCTGCATGAGGGCGAGTTGATCCAGACCGGCACGCCGCGCGATATCTACGAACGGCCCGCCAACCTGCACGTCGCGGCGCGCCTCGGCCAGCCGGCGATCAACTTTGTCGAACCCGGCCTGATCCCGGCCGCCAATATGCCGGATGGCGTGCGGACGATCGGCGTACGCACGGAGCATCTGGAAATCACGCCTTCGGCTAACGGCACCGCCAATGCCGAAATTGACTGGATCGAGCATCTGGGCGATCAAAAGCATGTGCACTTGAAATGCGGGCCAAAGAAGCTGATCAGCCTGGCCGATCCAGCCTCACCGCTTAAGGCCGGCGACAGGGTGGCGCTTTCGCTCACCAACCCGCTTTATTTCGGCGCGGATGGCAGGCGGATCGGATGATGGAAATGGAAGAGATAGCGATGCTGAAGCCAGACGATATCAAAGCCCTGATCGGGGTGCTCTCGAAAGAGATTGCAGAGCATGCCGATGAGCTGACAGCACTCGATTCGGCGATCGGCGACGGTGACCACGGCTACAACATGAAGCGCGGATTCGACGCGTTGGCGGGTGAAGCCGATACACTATCTGCCAAGCCCATCGGCGAGGCGCTGAAGGCGGCCGGCATGAAGCTCGTGATGACAGTCGGCGGCGCATCCGGCCCGCTGTTCGGCACATTGCTGATGACACTTGGCAAGGAGATCGGCGAAATGCCGGATCGCGCGGCCTTCAATGCCGCCTTCCGCAAGGCCGTGGACAGTGTCGCGGCGCGGGGCAAATCCGAAAAGGGCCAGAAGACCATGCTCGATGTGCTTTACCCAATCTCCGACGCGCTGGATGGCGGTGCCGATGGATCGGGCGTCACCGCAGCGGCGGAAGCAGCAGCAGAGGCGACCATTCCCATCGTCGCCAGCCGTGGCCGTGCGTCCTTCCTCGGCGAGCGCTCGGCGGGCCATATGGACCCCGGTTCACGTTCGGTCGCGCTGTTGGCCAAAACGATTGCTGATTTCATGGAGACGCGCCGATGAACGGTTCGCCGGAAGACAATGTCGGGATCGTCATCGTGTCCCACTCGCCGAAGGTCGCCGAGGGCACCGCCGACATGGTGCGGCAGATGGTCGGCGACGAGGTGAAACTCGCCTGGTGCGGCGGCGACCCCTCGGGTGGGCTTGGCACGTCGGTCGAATCCATTATTGCTGCGATCGAGAATGCCTGGACCGAGAAGGGTGTGGCGATCCTTGTCGATCTCGGCGGCGCGGAGACCAATTCGGAAATGGCGATCGAGATCATCGGCGAGCCGCGCTCGGAGAAGATCCGCATCTGCAACGCGCCTGTCGTCGAGGGCGCCGTGATGGCCGCGACCGAGGCCTCGGGCGGCGCAACTCTGGGTGCGGTCGTCGCAACGGCGGAAGAACTTTCCCCGCTTTGATATGCGGGTCAGGAGCGGTAATATGGAGAATGCTGAGATGGACACGGCAACAGCGGCGACCCAGGTGACGATCACCCATGCGGTGGGTCTGCATGCCCGTCCGTCGGTGAAGTTCACCAAGCTCGCCAAGACCTTCCAGGCGAAGACCGAGATCTCCGCGAGAGATGGCGGGCCCTGGATCGATGCCAAGAGCATCGTCAAGGTGATGGCGATGAAGGCGCCCGAGGGCACGGTGCTGCATATCCGCGCCACGGGCCGCGATGCCGATCAGGCAGTGGAAACGCTCCGCGCGCTCGTGGAGCGCGATTTCGACGAGGGCGGAGCCCATGAGCAGGGATGAGCAGATATTCACGGGAACGCCGGCGAGCGCCGGGTTTGCCATCGGGCCGGTCTTCTGCGCCACACGCGCCGAGCACGGGCATTATCAGCGTCACAAATCGACGGACGCCGAGTTCGGCCATCTCGTGACATCGATCGAACTGGCGATGGAAACCACATCAGCCATGATGTCCAGCGCCAGCGGCGACGCCGCCGATATTCTCGAATTCCAACTCGCCATGCTCGGTGACGACACGTTCTCCGAGGGCGCACGCGCGCTGATCGACAACGGTATGGCCGCCGACCTTGCCTGGACGCAGGTGCTCGATGCCGAGATCGAGAACTATGCCCAATCCGAGGAAGAGTATTTTCGCGCCCGCACGGCCGACCTCACCGATATTCGCGACCGCGCGCTGCGGCAGCTTCGCGGCGATGATGAGGAGAAGATTCCCGAGGGCGTCATCTATATCGCAGACGACATCACGCCGAGCGCCTTTCTGTTTCACGACTGGAAGGGCGGCGGCATCGCGTTGCGGCAGGGCAGTGCCACCAGCCACGTCGCCATGCTCGCCCGGCAGCGCGGTGTGCCTATGATAACGGGCATCGGCGGCGGGCATGTCGCGTCCGGCCTGCCCTCGATCCTCGATGCGCAGGCGGGCCACCTCGTCGTCCAGCCGGACGATGCGTCGCTTATGGCGTGGAAGGACGATTGGAGCGCCTTCGAACGCAAGGCGACGATTGCCTCGCGCTTCGTGCCCAAGCCTGGAAGGACAGCCGACGGCACCGACATCGCGGTGCACGTCAACATCGCGGATCCACAGGAAACCGAGAGCATCGATATCGCCCACGTCGATGGCGTCGGGCTGATGCGGACGGAATTTCTCTACAATGCAGGACTTCCCGATGAGGAGACGCAATACGCTGCCTATCGGAAAGTGCTGGAGTGGGCCGGCGGCAAGCCGGTGACGATCCGCACGGCCGATGCGGGCGGCGACAAGCCGGTGCCTGGCTTCACGGAAAACGAGAGCAATCCCTTCCTCGGCGTGCGCGGCATCCGCCTCTGCCTGGCCAAGCCGCATATCTTCCGTGTGCAGATACGGGCGCTGCTGCGCGCCGGGGCGCATGGCAATCTCAAGATCATGCTGCCGATGGTGTCGGTGCCGGATGAGATCGAACAGGCACGTGCGCTTTTCGACGAGGAGATACGGAAGCTTGAAGCATCAGGCGTGGCCTTCGCGCCGCCCGAGCTCGGGATAATGGTCGAAGTACCTTCGGTGGCGATCACGCCGGAGCGTTTCAACAAGGCCGCCTTCTTCTCGATCGGCTCGAACGACCTGACGCAATATGTCATGGCTGCATCGCGCGACAGCGGCGCGCTGGCAAAGATCGCCGAGACGAGCAATCCGGCCGTGCTTTCGCTGATCGGCAATGTCGCGCAATATGGGCTGGGAAACAGCATCCCCGTCAGCCTTTGCGGCGATGCGGGCAGCGATCCTGCATTGATCCTGCTCCTGCTCAAGGCCGGATTGCGGTCGGTTTCCGTCGCAGCGTCGAGGATCGGCATGGTCAAGGCGGCGATTGCCGAGATTGATCTCGAAGGCATGGAAAGAAGCGCGTGACAGACATCTCGGCCGAGGATCCTGTCAAGCACTACAAGGCGCGGCTCTCGGCGCTGATCGACAAGCGGCCCTCCGGCACGCGCCAGCGCATTGCCGATGCGCTCGGCAAGCACCGCAGTTTCGTGACGCAGATCCTGTCGACCGCCTATGCCACGCCGCTGCCGGCCAAGCATGTACCCGTGATCTTCTCGGTCTGCCATTTCAACGGCGAGGAGAAGCGGCAATTCCTCGAAGACTATCACGCGGCGCACCCCGAAAAGCGCGAGGAGCTGGAGGGCGGCACGGTGCTCAGGCACATGTCGCTGATGGTGCTCGACTTCAAGGACGAGGAGCGGAACCGGCAATTCGACGAGGCGATCGCGGAATTCGCCCATCGCATGGCGGCGATCATGGGGAAGACTGAATAGCAAGGTCGCTCAGGTGGCTTGATGAATACTGGGGAGAAGAACGCGATGAAAAAGTTCATGAATTCTGTGGACACGATCCTGACCGAGAGCCTGCGCGGCTTTGCCGCGGCACATGCCGATATCCTGACTCTCGACCCATCCGGCAAATTCATCCGCCGCAAGGAACTCAAGGCGGGCAAGGTGGCGCTGATCTCCGGTGGCGGCTCGGGTCATGAGCCGCTGCATGGCGGCTTCGTCGGCCATGGCATGCTGGATGCCGCCTGCCCCGGGCAGGTCTTCACCTCGCCGACGCCAGACCAGATGATGGAAGCGGCTGCCGCCGTCGATACCGGCGCAGGCTGCCTGTTCATCGTCAAGAACTATGAAGGCGATGTGATGAATTTCGAGATGGGCGCCGAAATGGCCGGCGGCCAGGTGGTGAGCGTGATCACCAATGACGACGTCGCCGTCGAGGATTCCACCTGGACGACCGGACGGCGGGGCGTCGCGGGCACGATGGTCGTCGAGAAGATCGCAGGTGCCGCCGCCGAAAGCGGCATGGCGCTCGCCCCCCTCGCCGAGCTTGCCAAGCGCGTCAATGCCAATGCCCGCTCGATGGGCGTAGCGCTGACCAGTTGCACCGTGCCGGCGGCCGGCAAGCCGACCTTCGAGATCGGCGATGGCGAGATGGAATTCGGCGTCGGTATTCATGGCGAGCCCGGCCGCCGCCGCGACACGCTGAAAAGTGCCGATGAAATCGCGGAAGAGATCTGCACGGCAAACGTCAACGACCTCGGCGACAGGGCGAAGGGCAATGCCCTGCTCTTCGTCAACGGGTTCGGCGGCACGCCTGATATGGAACTCTACCTGATGTACAATTCCGCCCGGGCGATCCTGGAGAAGAAGGGCGTCACTGTTGTCCGTTCGCTCGTCGGGTCCTATGTCACCTCGCTCGACATGGCCGGCTGCTCGATCACAACAGTCATGATGGATGACGAGATGCTCGATCTCTGGGACAGGCCGGTGCACACGGCGGGCCTGCGCTGGGCCATGTGAGACGCGCCTGACTCCGGACGACGAATCTTCCCCTGCGTCAACCCGTTGACTCCTGGTCAAGCCGGGGTTTTCCTGCCGGAACAAGTCCGTGAGCCGGGCGTTCGGCAGCGGAGCGCGTCATGAAACGGCTGGATTTTACCGAATCTGAACCTGAGATTAACGGGCTTTTCAGCCCCAATTCAGACGGATCACGTTAGAGCGCGCACAATGCCGGGTTTTTTGCCCCGATTTGACCATCAATCTGGTTCAATTGCGGCTGAGCGAACGCGGCGATTGCAGGACTAGGAAGGAGAAATCCATGGCCAAGACATATACGGGCGACAACGGGGTCGATATTGTCAATCAGAACAATAGCAATCACGCTTACTACAATATCATCACCAAGGGCGGTGCCGACGAGATCAACCTCATACTGACTAACACATGGGTCAATGCCGGCGACGATGCCGATGTGGTGACGAGCACGGTCGAAGGCGCCAACAAAATTGACCTTGGCGCGGGCCAGGACACTTATACCGGTGACGGCTTCGCCAAGAGCGGACGCCATGACGAGGTCTATGGTGGTGCCGGCAACGACACGATGACGATCCACACCCGCCAGAGCGACTATTTCGGCGGCGGCGGCAATGATTTCATCTCCTCGGCGGGCTATTGGAACCTGCTGGTGGGCGGCGACGGCAATGACACCGTCAGCTACATGGCCCAGGACGACGACTACCTGAAAGGCTGGGGCGTCGATATCGACCTCGGCCGCGAGTTCGCCAGAACCGGTCAGGGCCGCAAGGAAATTGTCGAAAAATTTGAGAATGCAGAAGGCACGTCCTACGGCGACGGCATCCTTGGCTCGAAGGGTGTGAACAAGCTGTGGGGCATGGACGGCAATGACGATCTCGTTGGCTTCAAGGGCAATGACAAGCTCTTCGGCGGTGACGGCAAGGACTACCTCGACGGCGGCAACGGCGCGGACCAGTTGACCGGCGGCAAGGGCGTTGACGAACTGTGGGGCGGTGGCGGCAACGACCACTTCATCTTCGCCAATGTCAACGAGACCGGCGTCGGAAGCGGCAATCGCGACATCATCGAAGATTTCGAGAATGGCGACAAGATCGACCTGAGCGGTGCCGGCACGTTCACCTTCATCGGCTCGGCTGGTTTCAGCAACACGGCCGGGGAGCTTCGCTTCGAAAACAATGTGATTTCCGGCGACGTGGACGGTGACGGCACGGCCGACTTCCAGATCCAGGTCAAGGACGTCAACAACCTGCAGAATGCCGATTTCATTCTCTGAAACAGAGTAACGACCACCTGAAATGCAAAACGCCCGGCTAAGCCGGGCGTTTCTCGTTCAGGCATTCATCAATGTCAGGTGCGCGAACCCGTCAGCTTGTCGATGGCGGTCGAGGTCGTCACGCCGAAAATCCCGTCGAGCGGCCCGGAATAATAGCCGCGCTGCTGCAGCATGCGCTGGATCTCGCGGCGGAATTCCTGGCTGTAGTTGGTCGCGCCACCCTTCATGTCGTTGATGAAGGGTGCCTCGCCGCCTTCCAGAGCGGAGATCGCCAGTCGTGCCGCCTCGCGGGGATCGGGGCTGGTGCCCATGCCACGATCGAGGAGATAGGCGAGATTGGCCATGGCATAGGTATTGCCGCTGACGGCCGCCTTTTCGTACCACATCTTCGCCTGGTTATAGTCCTGGCGGACGCCCTTGCCGTTTTCATAGAGCCAGGCGAGAGAGGCCATCGAATACGGGTCTTCCTTCTCCGCGCCCTTTTCGTACCACTGCCGCGCTTCCTCGAAGTTGATCGGCGCACCGAGCCCGTTCTGCAACGCGTAGCCGACCGATCCCATCGAGTTGAGGTCGCCAAGCTCGGCGCCGCGACGATAGTAGTTGAGCGACTTCACATAGTCGCGCGTCACACCCACGCCCTCACGATACATCCAGCCAAGCGAGGAGAATGCATAGGCATCGTTCTGCGCCGACGCCATCTCGTACCAGCGGAGCGCTTCGCGATAGTTGACCGGCATGCCGAGGCCATACTGCGCCATATAGCCGAGCGAGGACATGCCCGTAACGTCGTTCTTCTCGGCGGCACGGCGATAGAGGTCAAGCGCGCGGCCGTAATCCTGATCGACGCCCTTGCCTTCGCGATAGAGCCAGGCGAGTGCAGAGAGCGAATAGGCATCGTTCTTCTCGACGCCCTTCTCGTACCAGTAGCGCGCCTCGTCGAAATTGACCTGCGTGCCGAAGCCGTTCTGCAGCGCATAGCCGACCGAACCCATGGCATTGACATCGCCCTGAATGGCGGCCTTACGGTAGAAATCGAGCGATTTCACATAGTCCCGCTCGACGCCGAGGCCCTCGCGATAGAGCCAGCCCACGGAGGCCTGCGCATTGGCGTAATCCTGCTGCGCCGCCTTCAGATACCAGTCGAAGGCGACCTTGTAGTTTTGCGAGATGCCGCCATAGCCTTCGCGGTAGATCCAGCCGAGCGAGGCCTGGGCATAGGAGTTGCCGGCGTTCGCCGCGCGTTCCATCATCCTGAGGCCCTTCTGCATGTCCTGCGGCTCGCCGTTGCCGTAGATCGCCAGCCACGACATGTTGGTATAGGCATATGAGTTGCCGAGATCGACGGCCTTCTGATACCAGCGGCGCGCCTGCTCGTAATTGCGGTCCATGTCGTTGGCGCGGCCGATCATGTTGTAGAGCATAGAATCGCGCGGGTCTTCCTCGGCGGCCCTTATGCAGACATCGATCGCCTTGCGGATCTGGATATCGGCGAAGACGACGCCCGGGAAGTTGGACTCCGAACCCGGCTCACCGGCCAGCGCATAGCATTCGCGGGCAGTGCTGGTCAGGCTCTTCACGTTCTTACGGAAGGTGATCGCGTCGGCGATCGTGGTCGAGACCGTATTGCCGCTGTTGACATCGGCGCCGCTCTCGACCTTGCCGCTCGATGAAATGCCGACATTGCTGTTGGTGTTATTGGTGTTATTGGTGTTGCTGTTGGCCGTTTCCGGGTTGAGATCCTTGCCCGCCGCGAGGCTGTCGATGGCAGTCATGGTATCGGCGCCGAAATCGCCATTGACGACGCCGCGGAAAAACCCACGCTCCTGGAGCACACGCTGGAATTCGACGCGGAAGTTGGCCGAAAAATTGGTCGGCGTTTTCTTGAGTTCGTCGAGCTTGCCGGTATCGCCGCGTTCCACTGCCGCAACCGCCCAGCGCACCGCTTCCTTGGCGTCGACCGATGTGCCGAGGCCCTGGTCGTAGAGGCGCGAGAGATTGCCCATGGCATAGGCGCTGCCGGCATCGGCGGCCTTCTCATACCAGTAGCGGGCTTCGACGTAGTCCTGCTTCACGCCAGCGCCGGCATCATAGAGGAAACCGAGCGATGCCATGGAGTAGGAATCGCCGGCATTGGCGCCCTTCTCATACCAGGCGCGCGCCTCTTCGTAGCTCTGCGCCATGCCGAGGCCGTTCTGCGCGGCATAGCCCATGGCCGCGATCGAGCTTATATCGCCTGCATCGGCGCCGCGGCGGTAATAGTCGAGCGACTTCTGGAAATCCTTCTCGACGCCCACGCCTTCGCGGTAGAACCAGCCGAGATTGCCAAGTGCCGTGGCATTGCCCTGCGCTGCGGATTTCTCGTACCAGCTGATCGCCTTGGCATTGTCCTGTTCGGTGCCGCCGTAGCCGTCGCGATAAAGGAAGGCCAGCGACGCCTGCGCCGCGTGGTTGCCCGAGATCGCGCCCTTTTCGAAAGCCTTGCGACCTTCCTCGACATTGACAGGGCCATCGAGGCCATAAACCGAGAACCAGCCGAGATTGGTGAGCGCGAAGAGGTTTCCGAGGTCGGCCGCCTTCTTGTAGTTGCGGCGCGCCTCGGCATAGTTCCGGTCGGCCTCATGGGCGCGGCCGAGCAGGTCGGTCAACATGCCGTCCTGCGGATTTTCGTTGACGGCCTGGGCGCAGGCCGTGAGCGCGCGCCTGGCGTCGATCTTGGTCAGGTAGACGCCTGGAAAACCTTTCACCGACTGCGGTTCCGCAGCCAGCAGGTAGCAGTCACGCGACGCCGGTGTATCCTTGGTGTCCGACGATACGACGGTCTGGCTCTGCGCCGGCGCGAGCGAGGCTATCGCCTGCTCGGCCTCGCCCTTGTACTTGCTGTCCGGATAGCGCTCCAGGAACCGCTTCAGGGCCGACGTGTCGGTCGAACCCTTGAGTGCTTCCCAGGCGATCTGGTCGGCGCTTACATCGGGGTCGGCTTCGGCGGCGGCAAGAAGCTTGAGCTTCTTCTCAGCCAGCATCTTGTAGACGGCGTCCGAGCCATGCTTGGCGATGAAAGCTTCGAGCAGTTCCTTGTCGGCGAGATCCTTGATGTTCTGCCAGTCGGCGGCAGCCGATGAAATGCCGTTTGGAGCGACCTCTTCCTTTTTCTCATCGGTCTTGGTGTCGGTGTTGTTGTTATTGACGGTGACGTTGAGTTCCTTGATCGAGAGGTAGATCTGGGCGCCGCCGAGCGAGCCATAGACGAAAGGCTCCTGCTTGCGCTGCGTGACCTTGACCACCTCGTCGCGGACCTGGCCGAGCGCGATGCGGATATCGACGCCCGGCTGGGCGATGTATTTCGACAGCGCCTCGGCGAAGGGCGAGTTCGTGCCGGAGCCATCGAGGGCGACGGTGCCCGCACGCGACGCATAAGCGACCAGCGTGTCGGCGCCTTCGGGCTCGACCTTGGCAAGACCCTTCTGAATGGCGCGCGTGCCCGACGATGCGGCCATCGCCTCGATGAACGGATTATTGCGGCAGGCGTCGAGAATGATCAGCTTGAGGCGGGAGGCGCCGTTGAGCGAACGTTCGGCGCGCTCCAGCGGCAGCGCTTCATCCTCGACGTCGCGGTCGGACTTCAACAGGGCGTCGGTTGGGATGAGATAGTTCGTGCCCTTCATCTCCAGGCCGTGGCCCGAGTAGTAGAGCACTGCGACCTCTGAGCCGTAGACCTTGTCCTCGAACGAGCGCAGCGCCTTCTTCATTCCCACGAGATCGACATCGATCGCGACATCGACCTCGTCGAAGCCTGCGGCGAGAAGTGTGGCCCGCATCAGTTGAACGTCGTTGCTGGGGTTCTTCAGCGGCGCCGTCGCCTGGTATTGCTGATTGCCGATCAGCAGCGCCACTCTCTTGCCGGCTTCCGCCGCGCCGGTGGAGAATGCGAAAACCGCTGCAAACACAATCATAAAAGGGAGACGGCGTGGTGTTAGCCGCATGGACATGCCCGTACCTCCAGAAACTCTGTCGGGAGTATTACGGATGGCCCCATGAGATTCAATGTCGCAGATGGAGAAAATTTAATAATTGATAAACCTGCCACTTACTCCACAGGCATCCATCGACGCTCGACATGCGACTTGGCCATCGCGTGAACCGCCCGCTCGATTTCCAGGCCGCGCTCGAAATCCACGATATGAGCGGGTTGGCCCGCGATTGCCGACAGCATTTCGCGGCATTCGATGATCTTCAGGTCGTTGAAGCCGAGCCCGTGGCCGGGTGCCGGAATGAACTTGCCGTAGATGGGGTGGTGGCCCGATGTCATGACTGTGCGAAAGCCGTGATTGGCCGCTTCGCCCCTGCGGTCATAGAGCTGGAATTCGTTCATCCGCTCCTGGTCGTAAAGGATGGAACCCTCGGAGCCATAGAGCTGCACCATGATTCGACCCTTGCGACCCCAGGCCGAGCGATTGGCGAGCAGCACGCCCGAGACGCCACCTTCCATATGCATCAGCACACTGGCGATGTCGTGGTTCTCGACGGCGCGGCGGCCACCTTCCTTCGCCGGCCGGCCGGCATAGGGTTTGGCCATGTCGGTCATCACTTCGGCGGGCAGGCCGATGAGAACAGAGAGCAGCGACAGCGGATGAACCGCGAAATCGTCGAGCGCGCCATAGCCGGACTTTGCCTCGCTCTTCCAGTAGAAGGCCTCCTGGGGATCGGCCATGTAGTCCTCGTCCATCTCGACGCGGACATGCGTCACCACCCCGATTGCACCCGAACGGATGAGCGAGGCGATGTGGCGGATCAGCGGGTTCTGGATGTAATTGTAACCCATGACGGTGACCGTGCCCGACGCGCGGGCTGCAGCCAGCATGCGCTCGGCATCGGCAAACGAGGTCGCCATCGGCTTTTCGCACCAGACATGCTTGCCGGCTTCGAGTGCCGCGATCGCCATTTCGGCGTGGAACTGGTTGGGCGTGGTAACCGAGACGACATCGACGTCCGGATTGGCAACGACCTCGCCCCAATCACCCGTGGATTGGGCAAATCCGAACTCGTCGGCCTTCTCTCGGGCCAGATCGGCATTCACTTCGCCAAGGCTGACGAGACGCGGCCGCTCGACATCGCCGAATACGGACGCCACCGCATTCCACGCCAGCGCGTGGCACTTGCCCATATAGCCCGTGCCGATAAGCCCGATTCCCAGTCCCGTCACGATGTCCTCCACACCAGATTTCCGGAACGGATACGCTATCACCGCCAATTTGGGAACAGAAATTTCGCCACAGCGGCGATTGTGACACGAGTTTCGCTTTTTTGTGGAATAAACGTTCCGGTCTTGTTATGCACTGCCGCAGATGTGGAGGAATGAATGGACGATCAGGCGAAGACCGGAGCGGTGCCCCGCGATTTCGACAGTTTGCGTGCATTCATGGTCGAACGCAAGTCCGACATGCCGAAGCGGCTGGCGCAGGTGGCTGCCTATTCGCTCGCCAATCCCGATGAGATCGCCTTCGGCACCGCCGCCAGCATCGCGGCCGCGGCGGAAGTCCAGCCCTCGACGCTGGTCCGGCTGGCCCGGCACCTCGGCTATGAGGGCTTCTCCGATCTCCAAAGCATTTTCCGCGACAGACTCAAGGAGAAGAACCTCTCCTACGAGGAGCGCCTCAATATCCTTGAGAAAGACAGGAAGCATGTCGAGGAAGCCGAGCTTCTGAGCGGTTTTCTCAATGCCGCCTCGCAGTCGATCGCGCGTCTCGCATCGGCCATCGATCCGGCGCATTTTGCCAAGGCGGTCGAGATCATGGCGCAGGCCGAAACGATCTACCTGATCGCCAAGCGCCGCTCCTATCCGCTGACGGCGCACATGGCCTATGCCTGCGGCAAGCTGGGCGTTCGTTATATCATGGTCTCCTCGCCCAACGGGGTGGAGCCGGAAATGGCGCAGTTCGCCACATCTCGCGACGCCGCCTTCGCGGTCTCGTTCTCGCCTTACGCTGCCGACAGTGTCGCCTATGCCGAGGCCTTCGCGAAACGTGGTGTGCCACTGGTGTCGATCACCGACTCAGTCTTCTCTCCGCTGACGGGCTTTTCGACCACATGGTTCGAGGTCGCGGAGTCGGACTTTTCCGGTTTCCGGTCACTGTCCGCCTCGATGGCACTGGCGATGGCCCTGCCCGTCGCAATCGCCGAGAAGCGGCGGCAGAGCGGACGCGAAAAGATGCAGAACCAGCAATGAAACAAAAATTCCATTTGACTTTATAATGGAATTAATGTTTCGAAATAGACAAATCGATAATGCAGAAGACGCCTTGCGCGGAGGAAAACATGGCTCAGTCCAATAGCGGTCCGGAAAGACGTCTTGATGTGATCGCCATCGGCCGGTCCTCCGTGGATCTCTATGGCCAGCAGAGCGGTTCGCGGCTCGAGGACATCGCCTCGTTTGCCAAATCCGTCGGCGGCTGCCCGACCAACATTTCCGTCGGAACGGCACGGCTGGGCCTGCGCTCGGCGCTGGTCACCCGCGTCGGCGACGAGCAGATGGGCCGCTTCATCCGCGAACAACTCGACCGCGAAGGCGTGAATACCGATGGCATCGTCACCGACAAGGAACGGCTGACTGCGCTGGTGCTGCTATCGGTGGAATCCGAAGGCGTCTCGCCGATGATCTTCGTCCGCACGGATTGCGCCGACATGGCACTCGACGAGGACGATATCGACGAGGATTTCGTGAAGTCATCCGCCGCCGTCCTCGTCTCCGGAACGCATTTTTCCAAGCCCAATACCGAGGCCGCCCAGCGCAAGGCGATCCGCATCGCCAAGGAAAACGGCGGCAAGGTGATATTCGACATCGATTACCGCCCCAATCTGTGGGGCCTCGCCGGCCATGCCGAGGGTTTTGAGCGCTATGTGAAATCCGACCGCGTCTCGGCGCTGATGAAATCGGTGCTGCCGGATTGCGATTTGATCGTTGGCACCGAAGAAGAGATCATGATCGCCTCGGGTGCGGATAATGTGCTCGCCTCGCTGAAAGCGATCCGTGCGGTCACGCCAGCGACCATCGTACTCAAGCGCGGCGCCATGGGCTGCATCGTCTATGACGGCCCGATCAGCGACAACCTTGAAGACGGGATCATCGGCCAGGGCTTTCCGATCGAGGTCTATAATGTGCTGGGCGCCGGGGACGCCTTCATGTCGGGCTTCCTGCGCGGCTGGCTGAAGGGCGAACCGCATGCGACCTCCGCCACCTGGGCCAATGCCTGCGGCGCATTCGCCGTCTCCCGCCTGCTCTGCGCGCCGGAATATCCGACTTGGGACGAGCTGCAGTACTTCCTCCGCAACGGCTCCAAGTTCAAGGCTCTGCGCAAGGACGAGGCGATCAACCACATCCATTGGGCCACGAACCGGCGCAAGGAAATTCCCCTTCTGATGGCGCTTGCCATCGACCATCGCTCGCAGCTGACCGACATCGCCGACGAGCTGAAGGTTCCTCATAGCAGGATCAATGCCTTCAAGCGGCTTGCGGTCGCGGCTTGCGCGCGCGTCAGCCAGGGCCGCGAAGGCTACGGCATGCTGATCGACGAGCGTTTCGGCCGCGAGGCGTTCTTCGATGCCGCCAAGAAGAACCTGACCTGGATCGGCCGCCCAGTCGAACTGCCCGGTTCGCGTCCGCTGCGCTTCGAATTCTCGCAGGATATCGGCTCCCAATTGGTGGAATGGCCGGTCGACCATTGCATCAAGTGCCTTTGCTTCTATCATCCCGACGATCCCGAGCACCTGAAGAAGGAACAGCAGCAGAAGCTGCGGACTCTGTTCGAAGCCGCGCGCAAGGTCGGCCGCGAATTGCTGGTCGAGATCATCGCCGGCAAGCACGGCAAGCTCGATGACGACACGATCGCCCGTGCCCTTCAGGAACTCTACGACCTCGGCATCAAGCCCGACTGGTGGAAACTGGAACCGCAGCATTCCGCCAATGCCTGGAAGAACATCGAGAAGGTAATCGCCGAGAACGACGAATATTGCCGCGGCATCGTGCTGCTCGGCCTGGAGGCGCCGGCCGCCGAGCTGGAAAAGGCATTTGCCGCGACGGCAGTGGCGCCTTCGGTGAAGGGTTTTGCGGTGGGTCGCACGATATTTGCTCATGCGGCACAGCAATGGCTGTCGGGGCAGATGAGCGACGAAGCCGCGATCGCGGATATGGCGGGGCGGTTCGAGGAATTGACGAAGGCATGGCTGCGCACTCGCGGCCGCTAAGCTAAAGATTTCCGGAGGAATGATAATGACCAAGACGATCCGGCTAACGATGGCACAGGCCGTCGCGCACTACCTCAAGAAGCAGATGACCGTGGTGGACGGCAAAAAGGTGCCTGTTTTCGGCGGCGTCTGGGCGATCTTCGGGCATGGCAACGTCGCCGGCATGGGCGAAGCGCTCTACCAGGTTCGCGACGAGTTGAAGACCTACCGCGCGCATAATGAACAGGGCATGGCGCATGCGGCCGTCGCATATGCAAAGGCGAGTTTCCGCCAGCGCTTCATGGCCGTCACGACCTCGATCGGACCGGGCGCGCTCAACATGGTGACGGCGGCCGGTGTCGCCCACGTCAATCGCCTGCCCGTGCTGTTCCTGCCCGGCGACGTCTTCGCCAACCGCGCGCCCGATCCGGTGCTGCAGCAGATCGAGAGTTTCCAGGACGGCACGCTGTCGGCCAACGACGCGTTCCGCCCGGTGGTGCGCTATTTCGACCGCATCACGCGGCCGGAGCAGATCATCTCGGCGCTGCGCCGCGCGATGCAGGTGATGACCGATCCCGTCGAATGCGGCCCGGTCTGCCTGTCGCTCTGCCAGGATGTCCAGGCCGAGGCCTTCGATTATCCGGAAAGCTTCTTCGAGGAAAAGGTCTGGTCGTTCCGCCGGCCGCTGCCGGATGAGAACGAGCTTGCTGTTGCCGTCACGGCTCTCAAGGCCTCGACCAAGCCGGTGATCATTGCGGGCGGTGGCGTGCTCTATTCGCTGGCGACGAAGGAACTTACCGCCTTTGCAGAGAAACACGGCATCCCCATCGTGGTCACCCAGGCCGGAAAATCCTCGATCGACGAACGTCATCCGCTTGCGATGGGTTCGGTCGGCGTGACCGGCACCTCGGCGGCCAATGTGCTGACCGAGGAAGCAGACCTGATCCTCGCCGTCGGCAGCAGGCTGCAGGATTTCACGACCGGTTCCTGGGCCATCTTCAAGGGCGACCACGTCAAATTCGTCGGCATCAATACCGCAGGTTTCGATGCCGCCAAGCATGATGCACTGCCCGTTGTCGGCGACGCCAAGGTGACGCTCGACGCCATGTCGAACGCGCTCGGCGACTGGGCCGCACCGGCTGCTCTGAAGGACAAAGCCGCCAAGGTGAAGACTGAGTGGTTGCAGGCGGCCGAAAAGGCGATGGCCGCGACCAATGTGGCGCTCCCCTCCGACGCGCATGTCATCGGCGGCACCGCGCGCAATCATTCCGGCGAGAACACCGTGCTGGTCTGCGCCTCGGGCGGCCTGCCGGGCGAACTGCATAAGCTCTGGCCGGCGACATCGCCGGGCAGCTACCACATGGAATACGGCTTTTCCTGCATGGGCTACGAGATCGCTGGGGGCCTCGGCGTCAAGATGGCGCGTCCCGACGCCGATGTCGTCGTGATGCTCGGCGACGGTTCCTACATGATGATGAATTCGGAGCTGTCGACCTCCGTGATGATCGACCAGAAGATCACCGTCGTGCTGCTCGATAACCGTGGTTTCGGTTGCATCAACCGGCTGCAGATGGCGACCGGCGGCGCGAACTTCAACAACCTCTTGAAGGACGCCTATCACGAGGTGATGCCCGACATCGATTTCCGCAAGCATGCCGAGAGCATGGGCGCGGTGGCGATCAAGGTCGCCTCGATCGCCGAGCTGGAGCAGGCGCTCAAGGACACCAGGGATAACGGCAAGACCACGGTGATCGTGATCGATACCGATCCGCTGATCACCACCGACGAAGGCGGCCATTGGTGGGATGTCGCGGTGCCCGAGGTCAGCACCCGTCCCGAAGTCAACACAGCGCACGCCGAATATGTCAAGGCGCTCGCCGCCCAGCGTATCAACTAAACAAGTAGGAATGACCGTCGCCGGAAGATCGGACCCGATCTCCTGGCGATGCATGAAGGAGAATAAGATGAAAGCCAAACTCGGCATGTCGCCCATCGCCTGGTGGAACGACGACCTTCCGGAACTCAGCGACGACGTATCGCTTGAGGAGTGCCTCAGGCAATCCCGCAACGCCGGCTTTACCGGCATGGAGCAAGGTCGCCGCTTTCCCAACAATCCCGCTGAGATGCTGCCGATCCTGCGCGCCGCGGACGTTACTCTGTGCGGCGGCTGGTTCTCGGGCACGCTGGTCGATGAGGAACTCTCGGCCAACAAGGATCGCATCCTCCCGATGATCGAACTGTTCAAGGCGGTCGATGCACCCTGCATCGTCTATGGCGAGGTCGGACGCTCGATTCAGGGCGACCGCTCCAAGCCGCTCGCGACAAAGCCGCGTCTCTCCGACGACGAGATGAAGATCTATGGGCGCAAGCTCACCCAGTTCGGCGAATGGTGTGCAGAACAGGGCATGCCACTCTCCTATCACCACCATATGGCGGCCGTTGTCGAGACAGAACCGGAACTCGACGCCTTCATGAAAAACTCGGGCGAAGGCATTCCGCTGCTGCTTGACGCGGGGCACCTCGCCTTTGCCGGCGGCGACGTTCTGCGCGCCATTGATAACCATCACGCCCGCGTCAACCATGTTCATGTGAAGGATATCCGCCAAGCCGTGGTGGATGGATTGGATCGCAGCCGGCAGTCTTTCCTCGATGCGGTCGCGCTGGGCGCATTCACCGTACCGGGCGATGGATCGCTGGATTTTGGCCCGATCGTCCAGCGCTTGGCCGACCATGGCTACGAAGGCTGGTTCGTCGTCGAGGCCGAGCAGGATCCGCGTAAAGCCCCACCCGCACGGATGGCCGAAATCGGTTACGCCGAACTGATGCGGGTGATGACGGCTGCGGGTTATACGGTGGAGACCGAGGGCTTCCCCAAGGGATAGCTCTCTGCGTTGATGAAGGAAACAAACTCATGCCTGATCTACTTGTCAAACCCAACGGCACGCACGGCCGCGTCACCCACGTAACGCCGGAAAGCGCAGGCTGGACCTATGTCGGTTTCGACATGCACCGCGTGAAGGCCGGTGACCGGATCAGCGCGCTGACCGGCGACCGCGAAGTCTGCCTCGTCTGGATCAGCGGCAAAAGCGAGACTGTTGTGGACGAGCAGCCGATGGGCGTGCTCGGCGAGCGGATGAGCCCGTTCGAGGGCGCGCCGCACGCACTCTATGTCCCGCCGGGTTCGGAATGGCAGATCAAGGCACTGACCGATCTCGAGCTCGCCGTATGCTCGGCCCCGGGCGGTGGCAACCACAAAACCAAGCTCATCCCGCCCGGCACCCATCCGCAGTTCATCCGCGGCAAGGGCGCAAATGTCCGCCACGTCACAAATATCATGCCGGAAGACGACAATTCCGCCCATTCGCTGCTCGTGGTCGAGGTCATCACGCCGTCAGGCAACACCTCATCCTATCCCTCGCACAAGCACGACCAGGACGACCTGCCGAACGAGAGCCTGCTCGAAGAGACCTATTACCACCGCCTGAACCCGCCGCAGGGCTTCGCCTTCCAGCGCGTCTATACCGACGACCGATCGCTCGACGAGGCGATGGCGGTCGAAAATGGCGACGTGACGCTGGTGCCAAGAGGCTATCACCCCTGCGCGACGATCCACGGCTATGACCTCTATTATCTCAACGTGATGGCCGGCCCGAAGCGGGTGTGGAAGTTCCACAATGCGCCCGAGCACGAGTGGCTGCTGCAGGCGTGATCTTGACATTTTTCGGAATGGTGATCACCTTCGATTTCTTAGGAGACAGTCATGCAAGTCGCGGTGCCCGATACTAAAAAAGAACTGCTAGATTTGATCGACGCAGCGCTAGACGGTAAGGAAGTCATCATCGCGCCTGATGATCGGCAAGCAATCAAACTCGTTCCGGTGGACCGCCCGCGCTTCAAGCACGGGATTTTGAAGGATGTTCTCAAAGGCCCAGCGCCGGACTTTCTTGAACCCATGAGCGAGGAAGAATTGCTTGACTGGGAAGGTCGCGATTGACCTCTTACCTGCTGGACACGCATATATGGGTTTGGGACCTGAAGCTCGACCAGAGCTACCAAGACAACTGATCGAGCTGATGGATGATTCCGAATCCACTCATGTCAGCGTCGTCAGCATCTACGAGATCGCGCAAAAGGTTCGCTTGGGGAAGTGGCCCGAAATGGAGGCTGCTGCTGGCAGCCTTGCGAGCCTGTTGGTGGAGCAAGGTTATGTCGGCGTCGATGTCACCGGTGCCATATCCCAGATGGCAGGACTTCTCGAATGGGACCACCGTGATCCCTTTGATCGCATGATCGCGGCCACCGCGATACAGTTGCAGACTCCTCTGATTTCCGCCGACGAGGCCTTCGACGCACTTTCCGATCGCAAGGACTGGCCGGGCCGGGTCTGGTAACGCGACCCTCGCCTCGCCAACTCACACCGGCTGCAACACCCCGAACCGCCAGCCGCGCCGCATGGCGTTGATGCCGAGCACCACCACGATCAGACCGATGATGGCGATATCCGCCGCAGGCGCCGCCATCCAGATGCCTATCTCGCCGAACAGGTGCGGCAGAAGCAGGGCAAATGGCAGCGAGAACAGGTAGTTGCGCGCCAGGCCCAATATGCCCGCATTGGCCGCATCACCGATCGACTGGAAATAGCCGGACAGGATGATCGGCAATCCGCAGAGCACGTAGACGAAAGCGATCCAGGGCAGGATTCGCGCCGTCTCGCTGATGATCAGCGGATCGCTGGAGAACATGGCGCCGATCTGCGGCGCCATGAGCCAGGCGATAAGCTGGACGGCGGCGCAATACAACGTAACGACCAGAAGTGCGATCTTCAGGCTGGCATTCGTGCGATCCATCAACCTTGCACCGTAATTGTTGCCCGCAATCGTCTGGAACGCGATCGAAATGCCCAACATCGGCAAATAGGCAACTGTCAGCAGACGCGTAACAATACCATAGGCGGCAATCGTCGCCACGTAGTGCTCGGTCTCCCAAAACCGGACGTTGGAGATCACCGCCGCCGACACCAGCGAGGTACCGAGAAAACCGAGGCTCGATGGCGCGCCGAGCGCCAGCATCTGCTTCCACTCGGTCACCGGTCCTGGCCTGGCGAGCTTCAGCACGCCGGGGGTCCGGAAGCGGAAGACCAGCACGATCGACAGGCAGATCGCCTGCGCCAGCACCGAACCGAAGGCCGAGCCCGCGACACCCCAGCCGAAAACGCCCATGAACAGCCAGTTGAAGGCGATGTTCATCAGTGTCGCCGAGATCGTCACCAGCGTCATGAAGCCGAGGCGGCCTTCGCAGCGCAGCCCGTCGATATTGAGCGACAGCAAGAAGGTCACGGGCGCAAAGGTCACCATGATCGTCATGAAGAGTTCGGCATTGGCGGCCACTGCAGGCGCGCCGGCCGCGCCCTCGGCGATCGCCATGCGTCCGAGAGTGAAGAACAGCAGATAGACAAAGGCAATAACAGCTATCACCAGCAGATGCGCGCCGGTGAAAGTCTGGCGCGCCTCGCCGCGACGCCCTGCGCCGAGATGGCGGGCGAGAATGCTCGACATGCCATTGGAGACCAGCGTCTGCAGCGCAACCATCATCATCATCATGGGAAAGATGAGGGACACGGCGGACAGCGCATCAGCCCCGGCATAGAGGCCGATGAAATAGGCGTCGGCCACGACATAGAGGCCGTTGATGGTCATGATCAGGATGATCGGTGCGGCAGTCCTGGCAAAGAGCGCAGGCAGGCTGCCATGCAGGAACATGTTGTTCGCATTGGTGGAATTCATCGAAACCTCGTCAATCCAGTTCGCGAAGTCAGTACGTTAGCCATACTTCGTCGGGAGCTCGCATTGCCGTCAGCCCGCGCGAGCGATGTGACAGGGTTCGATCAGAAGAGGAATTCACCATGAGCATTTGCTCGCGAGCGGCAGGCACCTCGGCCGGTGGTCGATATACGGGACATGCACGAAAGCGTCAATGTGCAGATCCATGACAATGTGCGATCGCATCCATCTCGCTTGTTGAAGCGTAACGCATTGGCGCGGCAGGGGATTCAGACTTGCTAAACGATCCGATGATATCATCACGATCGACGCAACACATTGGAGGGCACCATGCCCTTTCACCACTTCAAGGACTTTCACGAGCGGCTGCAGCTCCAGAACCCGAAGCGCAGCTTCCGGCTGCACAACATCGACCGCGCCGGGCTCATCATCCCTGTCGGCCACCACCTGACGATCGCCACCCAATATCACTGCGTCATCCAGCGCATCTCCTGTGCCGCGGCAATGATCAACATCAGCCCGCGCATCGAACTGCCGAGAAACTTCTTCCTCGTCATCCTCGGTTCAAGCGAGGAGATCGGCGCCACCGAGGTGACCCGCGAGGGCGACATGATGCTTGTCAAGTTCAACATGTTTCTCGATGTCGGCTTCCTGCAGAGCATTGTCGGCACCGCCTCGCTCGAAATCGAGCCGCTCGCATAACGCACACACGTAAACTATCTCCGCAATCCAGAGATGCGTATCAAAGCTGCACACTGGTATTTGCTTTTCCTCAATAAATTCGACGATCGATAAAAATCTAATTTCCGAATTGAAGCGAGTGAAACATTCCTGTGCGAAGTTTCTCCCATAAACCCGGGAGCATTCCATGGCCGAGACCGCATTAGCCAATCTTCACAGCGACGCCTCTCAGCACGGCCGCAACGCCGAGCGATTTGTCATCAACCGCACTGCCCGGCTGATGGCGGTTAATCCCGCGCTTGCCGGCATGTCGATCCGCAGCTGCCATCTCGTGGATATTTCGAAGGTCGGCGCGACCATCAATCTGATGACCACGATCGGTCTGCCGGATCATTATTACCTCAACATCGTCGGCACAGCGAACCGTATCGGCTGCGCCGAGATCTATCGCAACGGCAGTCGCGTGGGCGTGAAGTTCATCAAGCCGATCGAGGACGAACTCCTGCATGTGATCGTTCGCGGCGACTTCTTCACTCAATAAGCGGCTTGCAGGCAGAAACAAAAACCCTATTCTCCGCCGGGGATTGAATCAGGGTTTTCCAGCATGTCGAATTTCTCGCGCTTCACGCGCATTGCCCGCGATCTGCCGGTCACGGTGCCGTTCGTCGGACCGGAGGCCATCGAGCGCAACCGCCATCTCCAGGTCAAGGCGCGCATCGGCGCCAATGAGAGCGGCTTCGGACCGGCACCCTCGGTGATCGAGGCGATGCGGCAGGCGGCGACAGAGACCTGGAAATATACCGATCCCGAGAGCTTCGAACTCAGGCATGCGATCGCCGCGCATCTCGGCCTCGACGCCAAATTCATCAATATCGGCGAAGGCATAGACGGCATTCTCGGCCAGATCGTCCGGCTAGTGATCGAGCCCGGAATGCCCGTCGTCACCTCGCTCGGCGGTTATCCCACGTTCAATTATCATGTCGTCGGTTTCGGCGGCCGGCTCGTCACGGTTCCCTACAGGGACGACAGGGAAGATCTCGATGGGCTGATCGAGGCGATCAGGCGCGAGGATGCGCCGCTCGCCTATTTCGCCAATCCGGATAATCCGATGGGGAGCTGGTATAGCGCCGAGCGCGTGCTGGAATTCGCGCGCACCGTGCCGGAAACGACGATGCTGATCCTCGACGAAGCCTATGGCGAGACCGCGCCCGCAGGCACGATCCCTGCCGCCGATGCGCTGCTCGACCGGCCGAATGTCATCCGCACCCGCACCTTCTCGAAAGCCTATGGACTAGCCGGGTCGCGTATCGGCTTCGTGATTGCGGCGGAAAACACCGCGACCGCTTTCGACAAGATCCGCAACCATTTCGGGCTGAACAGGATCGGCGTCGCAGCGGCTATCGCAGCGCTCGGGGACCAGGCTTATCTTAAAGACGTTCTTGGGAAGATCCATGCGGCGCGCGACCGGATTTCATCGATTGCGCGGGCGAACGGGCTGAACCCCCTGCCCTCGGCGACCAACTTCGTGACCGTGGATTGCGGCCGCGACGGGGTCTATTCGCGCGCCATCGTCGATGGCCTGATGGAGGAAGGCGTGTTCATCCGCATGCCGGGCGTCGCGCCGCTCAACCGCTGCATCCGCGTCAGCGTCGGGCCGGACAAGGAACTCGACCTTTTCGAGGAAGCTTTGCCGGTTGTGCTGAAGCGGTTGGGAAATCAGTAGGTCAGAAAACGCCAGTCAGCTGGGAGGTGGACGATGGCAAAGAGCGAAACAAATCCAAAGGTCGATGCATTCCTCGCCCGGACCACGGAATGGCGTGCCGAAATCGAGTTACTCAGAAAGATCATTCTCCATTGCCATCTGACCGAGGACTTCAAGTGGGGCTGGCCCTGCTATTCCATCGATAAGAAGAATGTGGTCCTGATCCACGGCTTCAAGGAATATTGCGCACTCCTGCTCTTCAAGGGCGCCCTGATGCAGGATCCCGAGAAAATCCTGGTGCAGCAGACGGAGAATGTGCAAGCCGCGCGCCAGATCCGGTTCACCGGCGTCGATGACATCAAGCGGATGGACAACATCCTGAAGGCCTATATCCACCAGGCGATCGATGTGGAGCGAGCCGGCTTTAAGGTGGATTTCAAGAAGGCGTCGGAATTTGCAGTCGTGGAGGAATTCCAAACCAAGCTGGATGCGATGCCGGAATTGAAGACCGCCTTCTACGCCCTGACGCCGGGGCGGCAACGCGGATATCTGCTTCACTTTTCATCGGCCAAGCAGGCCAAGACGAGGGAAGCGCGGATCGAGAAGTGCATGCCTGGGATTCTCGATGGAAAAGGATTGGATGACTAGCGAATAGTTTGCCGGCCGACTGGAGGTCACAAGCCCAAACTACTCGCTATTGGCCAAAACTTTTCACTCAATGCATTGTCATCCATTCACGGGCGGCGCGGAGCGCTGCGGCGAGATCGCTTTTGCTCATTGAGCGGGCGAGTTCGGCGCGGAGCGAAGCGGCACGTTCGGAACCCTTGATGGCGGCAATGTTCAGCCACTTGTGGGCGGAGACCAGGTCGATCTCGCAGCCGCGGCCGGTCGCATACATCAGGCCCATTGTGCAGAAAGTATCGGCGCGGGTCTCGCCGCCCATCGAAGCTTCCATCGTGTTCATGTCAAAGCGTGCCATTTCAGTCGTCCCTTTGTTTGTCAGTAATGTTGTTCTTTTTCTCTCTGTTTTGCCTTGGGAGGCTCCGGAGAAGACCGGTCCGCTTCTGCGGTTTTTCTCGGTCTTCTCCAGTCGATGGCGGTGTTTTCGTCCCCGCTCGTCTTATGGCTTCACTATGCCGGACGGCCTTGAACACTCGCTTAAAATGCATGCTTAATTTGAGACAAACAAAGTACAAACGCTTGGTAAACTTGGGTTTTTGTTAAGCATCGGACTTGCTGAGTCCGGCGGAATCCGCGAAAAATTTTACCGAAATTTCAGCTTGCGGTTTCAACCCTTTGTTCACCACGAAAGAGGTTCGAAATCAGGGGCTCTTAAAAAGATGCCCTCCCGGCGACGCCCAAACGCCGCCGGAAATTAAGAAATGGGGTCTTGGGAGGGCAAGCGAGGCGCTTAGAGCGCTTCAGGCTAGCGGTGCAAGCATGGCATCGAGTTCGGGCCTGTGCAGCCGTTCGTCCTTGGCCAGCATCACGCCGAGATCGCCTGCGATGGCGAGCTCCAGGCTTTCGGCGATGCGGATAGCGCGTTCGAGGAAAAGGCGCGCGGCATCCGGCGGGCAGGTTTCCATGGCCGTCTCGGCAAACAGCCTGAGCCATCGGTCGAAATGCCTGGAATCGACGGGAAGGCCGATATGTTTCTGCATCGGTGAGCCGGCATAGGCACCGCTGCCGAGCGTCACCGACGACCAGAATGCGCCAAGCTGACGGAAATGATGTTCCCAGTCCTTCACCCGCTCATTGAAGATGGGCCCGAGTATCGGGTCGAGACGGACCTTGCCATAGAAGTTGCGCACGAGGCCGTCGATCATCGCCTCGTCGATGCCGGTCTCGCGCTTCTTCTGTTCGACAATCCGCGCCCGGCGTTCCCTGGCATCTTCCATGTGAATCACTTCCTGCATTGGTGCGGGACCGTAAACCGGCGGGACACGCGTGCCCATGCCGCATTCGGTCGCGCCCGCCATCAGGTAGTGCTTCGTTAGCAAGTCGGCAACCATTCTGAATGCCGAATGAATGGCGAGATCAGCGTGAGTTCAGCCTCCACAAACTAAAAAGTGTTCAACATTCGAACACTTCGGGACTGACATGACGATTATCGCGCGGCGCTTCACCATCATCTGCCTCATCATGTCGCTCTTTGCGGTTGGGCTCACCAAGGCTGTGGAGAGTAGCGCAAGGCGAAACAATATCGGCGCCATCGGCCTGAACGCCCCCTGCCCGCAGCCGTCCGGTCTGCACTGCAAGGCATCGCTTTGAAAAATGTCGCCAACGGATTTCGAGCAATATTCTGCTTGAAATCCGGTTGCCCCGATTGATTGTCATCATGCGCCTATTATAATGGCACATGGCAAAGCGAATCCTCTCCACATCCCTCCTCGATACCGTCACCCCCGAGAATTTTCCGTCCACCGCGTTTCATGATGCGCTTGAAGCCGTGGACGCGCTCGAAGCGCTCTACGACCGCAACACGCGCTTCCTGCGCGACAGTTTCGAGGCGGTGACCAAGGGCGACCAGCCGCACAAGCGCTACCGCGCCTATTATCCTGAAATCCGCATGGAGACGATGCGCTACGACCGCATCGATTCCCGCATGCCCTATGGCTTCCTGAGCGAACCGGGACTTTATTCGACCACGATCACCCAGCCGAAGCTCTTCCGGCATTACCTCAAGACGCAGATCGGCCAGTTGATCGCCAACCATGGCCTGCCGGTGACGATCTCGGAATCGGCAACGCCCATCCCGCTGCATTTCGCCTTCGGCGAAGGCGCGCATGTCGAGGCGAGCGCGACCAAGGGAATCGACGTGCCGCTGCGCGATCTGTTCGACACGCCCGATCTCTCGACCACCGACGACGAGATCGCCAATGGGGAATACGAGCCGCCGCCGGGCGGACCGCGGCCACTCGCGCCGTTCACCGCCCAGCGCATCGATTACTCGCTGGCACGGCTGAGCCACTACACGGCGACGCGCGCAAAACACTTCCAGAACTTCGTTCTGTTCACCAACTATCAGTTCTATGTCGATGAGTTCTGCACCTGGGCACGGCGGATGATGGCCGAGGGCGGCAACAGCTATAGCGAATTCGTCGAGCCCGGAAATGCGATCACGCCCGCAGGATTCAGTGAACCGCAGTCCGGCGTGCCGGTTGACCGGCTGCCGCAGATGCCTGCCTATCACCTCAAGAAGAAAGGCCATGCCGGCATCACGCTGGTCAATATCGGCGTCGGCCCCTCGAACGCCAAGACGATCACCGACCACGTCGCGGTTCTGCGGCCGCATGCCTGGCTGATGCTCGGCCATTGCGCGGGCCTGCGCAACAGCCAGACATTGGGCGACTATGTGCTGGCGCATGCCTATATGCGCGAAGACCATGTACTGGACGACGACCTGCCGGTCTGGGTGCCGATCCCGGCGCTTGCCGAGGTCCAGCAGGCGTTGCAGGATGCAGTGGCCGACGTGACCGGCTATGACGGCTACGAGCTCAAGCGCATCATGCGCACCGGTACTGTGGCGACGATCGACAACCGCAACTGGGAACTGCGCGACCAGCGCGGGCCGGTCAAGCGGCTCAGCCAGGCCCGTGCCATCGCACTCGACATGGAATCGGCGACCATCGCCGCCAACGGCTTCCGTTTCCGGGTGCCCTATGGCACACTGCTCTGCGTGTCGGACAAGCCGCTGCACGGCGAGCTGAAGCTACCTGGAATGGCCACCGCCTTCTACAAGAACCAGGTCAACCAGCACCTGCGGATCGGTATCCTGGCGCTCGAAAAGCTATCGGCCATGCCGGCCGCACAGCTTCACTCGCGCAAGCTCAGGAGCTTCTTCGAGACGGCGTTCCAGTAGTCTCGTCGAAGCGTCTCAGGGCACCTGAAGCCAGAGTTCGATGATACCGATCTTGGGGAGCCGTGCGAGAACGGTTTTTTTAGCGTCAACGAGCGGGATGCCAAGCCCAAGCGACTCGGCTGTCGCATGGGTTTCGTCGGCCAACGCCTTGGCTGCCGGAAGATCTTCATCGTGGAAGTAGCGAACCTCATGCTGGCTCGCCGCAGCAGGCGTACGCTCCTCGCCGGGAATCGCCCAACCCGACTGCTTGAGAACCTGCGTTAGTTTCTTTATCGTGTCCCTCTGACCGCCCGCGAACTGCACATATGCAATTGTGCGCGCTCTGAAATCGCCGGCCTGGGGATCCTTCACCGTCTGACCGGCGATCTTGGAGAGGCCAGTGCCGATTTGCGTCAGCTTCGCCTTGTTGTCGGGTGCCGTTGCGATCGAAGCCATCGCCGCGCTGAGTTTTGATGTCTGTTCGGCAAGTTCTGCAATCCGCTTTTCGATGCTCGCAATATCCTCTTTAGTAATGGGGTCGAGTTGAGCCCTCTCCTTGAAAAACGTGCTTAGCTCCTTAATTTCCTTTGTCTTCTCGTCAATGGACTTCAAATCGATCTGCAAAAGGCCCAGGCGACTGTTGGCCCGCGAATAGTTCGTGTTGACCGTTTCAAGTCGATCAAGCAACTTGCCATAAGCATGGCTGAGATTTTCGGACTGTATTTCCATCTGGCCCTCGACCTTTTGCGATACAAGGCGCGCGTTCTCGGCACTTTCCTTAGCCCTCTTGATCGGCTCATCGGCAATCGCACTAACCCTCGCGTTGATCTGGGTCACAACCGTTCTGTCGATATAGCCTTGCAAGGTCGGCCAACCCACGACAATACCCACCGCGCCCAGCGTAGTGAGGACAAGAGCAAGATTGTTGCGGTAGGTTCGGAACAGACCCCTTTCCACACTCGCACGCGTGTCATCGAAAAGCTGGCGTTTGCGTTCCTCCAAACGAAGCCGTTCGAGTTCCAGCTGTTCCTCCGGCGTTAGTTCGCTCATTGTCCCCTCCTCGCCAAGTAAATCGGCTTGCTGCCAATTCCCGACAATACCAATAATTGTAATTGTTGCAACTATGCAATCAAGAGTATATTTAGGGTTGAGGAATGGCGCGTTCCCGATCAATTCTCGGCGGGCACGATGACCTTCAGCGCGCCAGCGTGCAGCCGGAGCGACACGTTTCGCCCCAGCGGCATGAGCTCGCCGTCGAGCACGCAATTGGCCTTGCGGTAGAGTTTGGGGAAATGCAGATCGACCGAGCGCGCCCGCATCTCGGTAACGGCAACGTTCTGCCGCATCTTGCCGCGGAGAATGTCGATGGCGAGCCTGGCGGCGCCAGAGGGGCGAAGCGCGTCGGTGAGATAGACACCCAGATGGCCGCTGTTGAGTTCTTCCGAAAACATCAGGCTATTATCGCCAAAAGGATTGTTCGACACGTTGATCGCGGAGACGAGCCGGTGTTCCTTGTGCCCGTCGACATCGAATTCCACCTCGAATTGCGGCGGGTCGAGAACGACGCCCACCGACGCCCGGACATTGGCGGCGATCTTGCCGACGCGCGAGGCGTAGGTCATCGCGTCCCTCAGCCGCACCATGCGGGCATGCATGCCGGCAGAGAACTGATGCACGAACGACCGGCCGTCGGCGCTGCCGATATCGGCGTTCACCACATGACCCCTCGCGAGCACGTCGAGCACCGCGAATATGTCGAGCGGTAGCTTCAGCGACCTGGCGAAAAGGTTCATCGTGCCGGCGGGAACGACGCCAAGCGGCAGACCCGACTTCCAGGCGATGCCCGCCGCCGCCGAAATCGTACCGTCGCCACCACCGGCAATCAGACCCTCGGTGCCCTTTTCGGAGGCGCCTTTTTCGATGGCGCGGACCATTTCCTTGCCAGCCACGACATGGCATTCGATTTCATGCCCTGCATCGCGGAATACCTGCTCTGCCTTCTGCGCATAGGCGGCCATGTCGATGGTCCGGAAAGTCCCGCCGTCCCGGTTAAAATAGGCCTTGAAACGCATGAATTTGCCCTGAAAACAGAATTTCTTGATCAATCCCATAGAAACGCGTTGCTAGGAAGACCGGTTCCGAAATGCGGCTGGCATTGTGCGCCGCAACAACAGCTTTACGCCCCGTCAAGCTTCTTGTTATATCGTGTGATCAACTGCGGATTCACAGGCTAAAGCCCTGGCGACGCCCGTTTTCTCCGGCCAGGCCGGAGGCGCACCATGACAGAAAGTGCCCGCCCGTGACCGATATGGCCTATTCCGATTCACTCGATCAGGTGGAACCGACCGCGAGCTATTCCAGCCTGCAGGTGGCTTTGGTACTGTTCGCGCTCGCGGTCGGTGGCTTTGCGATCGGAACGGGTGAGTTCGCGGTCATGGGCCTGCTGCCCAACATCGCCGCAACATTTTCCGTCTCGACGCCCGTCGCGGGCTACGTGATCAGCGCCTATGCGCTGGGCGTGGTCGTCGGCGCGCCGTTGATTGCGATCATGGCAGCGAAGATGGCGCGGCGCCCGCTGCTGCTTTTGCTGATGGGTTTCTTCGCGGTCACCAACATCCTGAGCGCGGTCGCACCGGATTTCACATCCTTCACCATCCTGCGCTTTCTGTCCGGCCTGCCGCATGGCGCCTATTTCGGCGTCGGGGCGCTGGTCGCCGCCTCGATGGTGCCGCTGCATTACCGGGTGCGCGCCGTGGGCAAGGTGATGCTGGGCCTGACGGTCGCGACGCTGGCCGGCACGCCCGTGATGGCCTTTTTCGGCCAGGCGCTGTCCTGGGAAGTGATGTTCTGGGCCGTCGGCCTGATCGCGGCGCTGACGGTGACGCTGATCTGGATCTACCTCCCTCGGGACCGTGTCGTCGAAGGCGCCAGCATTGCCCGCGAACTCGGCGCATTCACGCGTCCCCAGGTGTGGCTGACGCTTGCCGTCGCCGCCACCGGCTTCGGCGGCATGTTCGCCATCTTCAGCTATATCGCGCTGACGGTCACCGAGGTCACGCTGCTCTCCGCCGGCATGGTGCCGGTGGTGCTGGTGATTTTCGGCGTCGGCATGAATATCGGCAATCTCATCGGCTCCAAGCTTGCCGACACGTTCCTGATGGGCACGATCGGCAGCATGCTGATGATGAACATGCTCGTTATGACGATGTTCGCGCTCGGTGCCGGCAGCGTGTGGCTGCTCTGCCTGTCGGTGTTCCTGATCGGCTGCGGCTTTGCCGCTGGTCCAGCCGTCCAGACAAGACTGATGGATGTCGCCGCCGACGGCCAGACCATGGCTGCAGCGTCCATGCATTCGGCCTTCAACATCGCCAATGCCATCGGCGCCTGGCTCGGCGGCGTGGTCATCGCCATGGGTTTCGGCTATGCCGCGACAGGCTGGGTCGGCGTCGTTCTGTCGGTCATCGGCCTCGGCATCTTCGGCCTGTCGGTCTGGCTCGAGGCCAAGAGCCCGACGCGGTCCATGCGGCCTCGGCTTCCACAAGCGGCCGAGTAAAGAACGCATCCGCTTCTTGCGGTCTCAACGCAAAATGCGCATCTACTGTCTCGACGATATTGAAGGAGACAGATCATGCGTGCAGTCGCTTATGAAAAGCCCCAGGACATCACCTCCGAGACCTCGCTTGTCGATGTCGAGCGCCCGATGCCGGAAGCCAGGGGGCATGACCTGCTGGTCGAGATCAAGGCGATCTCGGTGAACCCGGTGGATACCAAGGTGCGCAAGAGCCGCGAGGCGGCGCCGGGTGGGCTGGTGCAGCTTGGCTGGGACGCGGCCGGAGTGGTCAAGGCGGTCGGCAGCGACGTGACGCTATTCAAGCCGGGCGATGAGGTCTTCTATGCCGGCGTGATCAATCGCGACGGCACAAATGCCGAATATCACCTAGTCGATGAGCGCATTGTCGGCCGCAAGCCCAAGTCGCTGAGCTTCGCGCAAGCCGCCGCCCTGCCCCTTACGTCGATCACCGCCTATGAAATGCTGTTCGACCGGCTGCAGGTCAAGGATCCGGTCCCGGGCGACTTCCGCTCGATCCTTGTTATAGGCGGCGCCGGCGGCGTGAGCTCCATCGCCATCCAGCTCGCTCGCCAGTTGACCGACCTGACGGTCATCGCCACCTCATCCCGTCCCGAGACCGCGGAATGGGTGAAATCGCTCGGCGCGCACCATGTGGTGAGCCACAGCCAGCCCCTGCCCGAACAGTTCAAGGGGCTTGGGCTCACGCCCGGCTTCGTCTTTTCGACCACGCATACCGAGCAGCATGTCGCCGGCATCGCTGAAATCATCGCGCCCCAAGGCCGCTTCGGCCTGATCGACGATCCCACGGAACTCAACGTCAAGCCGTTCAAGGGAAAATCCGCTTCGATCCGCTGGGAATCGATGTTCACCCGCGCGGTCTTCGGCACGGCTGACATGATCGAGCAGCACAAGCTTCTCAACCAGATCGCCGATCTGGTCGACGCCGGAAAAATCAGGACGACGGCAGCCGAGAGCTACGGCACGATCAACGCCGCCAATCTCCGGCGCGCTCACCGGCAGATCGAGAGCCACACCACGATCGGCAAGATCGTGCTGGAAGGCTTCTGAGGAGTTAGCCCGCAGCCGGCAGCTTCAATGGCCCTGATGTCTTGACCGTCCGGATCGCGAAGTTAGAGCGGATATCGACGACGAAGGGCAGCGTCAGCAGCTTGTCGGTCAGGACGCGTTCATAGGCCGGCAGATCCTCGACGACGACCTCGGCGAGGAAATCGGCGCTGCCCGATATCATGAACACGAGATCACCTCCGGCACTTCGGCCAGCACTTCCTGAAAGCGACTGGCGCTTTCCTTATTATGGCCACCGACCTTCATTTCGACAAAGACGGAACCCGAGCCCAACCTTCGTGCGGTCGATATCGGCGCGATAGCCGCGGATCACGCCTTCCTCCTCGAGATTGCGGATTCGCCGCAGGCAAGGCGAGGGAGAGAGGTGCACCGCCTCGGCGATATCGACATTTGTGGCGCGGCCATTCTCCTGCAGCTCGGAGAGGATGGCGAGATCGAATTCATCTAGTTTTGGCATAACTGCTCTCCTATCAACATGTTCTTGGCATATTGTTGCGCCTTGTGGATTTCTCAAGCCCGAATACGCAAGGACACGCTTCAGCGATCGGTCGTATATTACTTCTCGATAGAGCAGGAAAAGATGATGACGGACGCTACGATCCCCGAGACCAGACCGGCTTCATTCGCGCTTGGCGCGGCGGCGTCCCTCAGCGTCGTGCTCATCTGGGCAGCATGGCTGGTCTCGACGCGCCACAGCGTCGGCACGACCGGTCACACGCTGACGGCGCTTGATCTCAGCCTTCTTCGCTACGGGCTCCCGGCGATCGTGCTCGCGCCAGTCTGGCTGCGCACCGGGCTCTGGCCGAAGAACACGCCGAAGCTGCCACTGGTCCTGATGGTTCTCGGCTCCGGCGCATTGTTCTTCCAGATCGTCGCTTTCGGCATGCGCCATACGCCGGCTTCGGCGGCCGGCGTGCTGTTGCCCGGTACAATGCCCTTCTTCACCGCCATGATTGGTATTCTGGTTCTCGGCGAGCGGCCGGATTTCTTCCGCAAGATCGGCCTAGCGGCCATTCTCGGCGGCGGGCTCATGCTGCTCGTAGGCAGTCTCTCGGGCCATGCGCTGTCCTGGATCAGCTATGTGATCCTGCCGATCGGCGCGACATGCTGGGCGATCTACACCCATGCCTTCCGGCATTCCGGCCTGACGGCATTCGAGGGTGCGGCGCTGATCGCGGTCTGGTCGACGATTATCAATCTCGTCCTGCTGCCCTTCTTCGGCACGGGCCTGTTCGATGCGCCGATCGGCGAAGTCGGGCTGCAGGTGCTGACGCAGGGCGTGCTGTCCGGCCTTGCATCGATGATCCTCTATGGCATCGGTGTCCGCATCCTCGGCGGCACGCAGGCCGCCGCTTATACCGCGATCACGCCGGTCGCCGCCGCACTCGCCGGCGCATGGATACTCGGCGAGCCCGTGGGCCTGCCGATCATCGCCGCCGCCTTCGTCACGGGCGCCGGCGTGCTGCTGTCGACCGGAGTCTTGTCGCGAAGAAAGGCTCAGGCCTGAATCACCAGGACCTTGGTGCCAACGCTGACGCGGCTGTAAAGATCAATGACGTCGTGATTGAGCATGCGGATGCATCCCGAGGACATGGCGTAGCCGATCGAATTCGGCTGGTTGGTGCCGTGAATGCGGAAATTGCTGTCACCGCCGCCGCGATAGAGATACATCGCGCGGGCGCCGAGCGGGTTATTGAGACCGCCGGGCACGCCACCGGCATATTTCCGGTTCTTCTCGGGGTCGCGGCGGATCATATTGGCCGTCGGCGTCCAGCTCGGCCATTCCGCCTTGCGGCCGATATAGGCATTGCCGCGCAGCTCGCGGCCCTCGCGGCCGACACTGATCGCGTAGCGGATCGCCTTGCCGTCGGCGAGCACATAATAGAGCCGGCGGGCAGGTGTATCGACGACGATCGTGCCGGGCTTCTGGCTGGTCTCGTAGGCAACCTCGGTGCGACGCAGCTCCGGCTTGACCTTGTCGAGCGGCATGGCCGGCAGCGGATGAGCTTCGTCCGGCTTGGCCGCGTAATTGGCCCTGTTGTTGGCCCCGTTGGTAGAACAGCCGGCCAGAAGGGCCAATGAACCAAGCAACAGCCCGCGACGCGAAATCGACATTCCCAATCCCCATGCTTCCCCTAAGTGCTAACGAGAAGTAAGGAATTATGGTTAACGGCCGGTTAAATCAGAATTACTGACGGTGACCTTTAAATCGGATAATATCGCAGGTCGCTCAAGTCATGGATGTCGGGTCACGCACCACGACGGCCGAATGGTACGATTTTGCCGCCACCCGGCGGGCGTGCCGGAGGTGGCGATGACTTGGGCACCGAGACGACAAGACGAGAACCCACGCCCTCGACCATTGCTTGTGTTTCCCGCATGCGATGGACGGCTTGTCTCGCGTCCGGCTTCGCCGTTCCGATTACCCGTTCGGCGCCTTCGACGCCGCCGGGGATGGTCTGGCGTGGCTCGTATTCGGCAGAGCGATAGCCGTGGGATTTGGAGAAGAGCAATGTGAGCCTGATGCGGGCCTGCCTCACGCCATCGACCCCGGCGGCAAGGTGGCGGACGCGATAGGAGAAATTGCCGTCTTGACGTCCGAACGTGTCGCCATCGGGGATAAGATACCCATTGTCCATCGTCGCGAGCCTGAGCAAGGCGATCACAGACTCATATTGTTCCGACCACGGGACCGGTGTCGCATCGACCATGAACTCGTAACCAATGCAGTTCGCCGCACCTAACGTCAGGAAGCCCGTAGCCGGTGGCTGTCCAACGACGTATGGGCCGTAGAAGATGAACGGATGAACAATCGGAAACCCGATAGGATCGGCGCTGCAGAAAGGCAGCAGCTTGTCGCTGGCAATGAAAAGGTCGTTGAGAGTCCAGTGCGCGAAAGAGGGTATCACTTGCACGGACAGCGCCCTGATTGCCGTCTGCAGAACCCTGATACGTAACAGGAAAAGAGGGTGTGACTGACCAGAAGCCGACGATCGGAGCGCTTGCGGCAGGTCGCGTGCATACGCTGCGCTATCTGAACCATGCCCGATCGTGATCAGTGCATAGCACCTATGGCGCAGGATGCGCTCGGGGACATCTGGAACGGCCATCAGGTTCCATGCCGAGCCCATTGCCGACTGGAAAAGCTTCGGATTCGCGAGCCGGTTGACGAGTTCCAACTTGAGCTGAAGCTCATCTCGGCCGAGCAGAATGGCGACGTTGTCGATATCGGAGCCTGGGCGGAGATGAAGGCCGAAGCTTCGGCAATCCGCCCGAATCCGTGCGAGAGTGTCAGGCAGCGAGAAGGACGGCGGCGCGTCGTAAAGCAATGCCGCCTGGAAGCTATTCCTGAATTGCCCTTGCATTGGCCATCTCCGCATGACGGGCAAGCTAAAGCACACACAGGCTAATACAGCGTGAATCCACCACTCAAAATTGAAGCCAAGGCCAGGTGACGTGTCACGCGCGGTGGAAAGGGAACCAAGGCACTTTCATCCGCAAACGACCTAATCTTCAAATCCCTGTTCCCCTGAATGCTAACGAGGCGTAAGCAAGCATGGTCAATAGGGTGTAGGCCCGTGCCGGTCGCGGCGCTCTGATGCACAGGGTGCTGTGGAAATACGACATCAGCGGAGCTTTGGAATGACGAGCCCATACGCCTTGCCCGACACAATTGGTTGACTGTCCAGCCCATACGCTTAAACTGAATGTGCTTCACGCGCACAAATTTCCGAACACCAATCCCACGCCAAGGACATATCATGTCAGCCAAAGGCTCGAACAGAGCACTTGTCATTGTTGCCGTCATGGCGAGCATGGCGATGATCGCCATCGAGGCGACGATCGTCGCCACCGCGATGCCGCAGATTGCCGCACAGCTAGGTGACATCAATCTCTACAGCTGGACGTTTTCGTCATTCCTGCTGGCCCAGACTGCAACCACGATCATCTTCGGCAGACTTGCGGATATCTATGGCAGGAAACCGATTTTGCTCATCGGCATCGCGATCTTCCTTGTGGGTACGGTATTCGCCGGCTTTGCCCAGAGCATGCACGTGCTGATCGCGTTCCGCCTGCTGCAGGGACTGGGCGCCGGTGCGATCCAGCCCGTTGCCATGACCGTGGTGGCCGATCTTTATCCGCTCGAGGAACGCGGCAAGGTGCAGGGCTATCTCGCCAGCGTGTGGGCGGTGTCGGCCGTTGTCGGCCCCCTAGCAGGCAGCATCATTGTCGAGGCGGTTTCCTGGTCCTGGGTATTCTGGGTCAATATTCCGGTCGGCATTCTGGCCGCAGCCGGATTCATCGTCTTTCTGCGCGGGGACTTCGAAAGTCGCGACGAGAAGGTCGACGTGATGGGCGCCGTCCTGTTCTCGATTGCGATCGGCGCATTGATGATCGGGCTCACCGACATGGAGCAGGCATCCGCGACTTACATCATGACGGCACTTGCCGTGTTCCTTGTCGCGCTGGGCTTGTTCATCTGGCAGGAAATCCGCACGACGCATCCCATGCTCTCGCTCGATCTGTGGCTGAGAAGGCCGATCGCCAGTTCCAATACCGTTACCTTCATCGCAGGCATGGCGATGATAGGCCTGACGACGTTTCTGCCGATTTACATCCAGACTGTCCTCAACCGCTCCGCCCTGGTTGCCGGGCTTGCGCTATCGGCCATGCTCCTTGGCTGGCCGGCCGCCGCCACCTTTGCCGCGAGAAGTTTTCACAGGATCGGCATCAGGCCGTTGATGATAGCCGGCAGCGTGTGCGTGCCGCTCGGATGCAGCCTGCTTTTGACGCTGACGCCCACAAGCAGTCCGCTCCTGGCCGCCGCCGGATCGCTGATCGTCGGCGTCGGCATGGGCCTGACCAGCATATCCGCGCTGATGCTGATCCAGGCATCCGCCGGCCGAACCGAGCGCGGAAGCGCAACCGCGTCCAATATTTTCTCGCGCAACCTGGGCAGCACGCTCGGTGCCTCGCTCTTCGGCGCCGTGCTGAATTATGGCCTCCTGCACTCCACCGATGGCGCTTCGGTCACCGCGGGCCAATTGCAGGATTTGCTGAACAGGACGACCGAGATCGCCAGTGCCGTCGCGCCGATCAGGGCGGCGCTGCAGGAATCGCTGCATCTCACATTCCTGGCCATGGTGCTGATCGCCTGCCTCACCATCATCGCCGCCCTGTTCGTGCCATCGCTGGCACCGGTGCCCGAAGTCGGGGCGAGCAGCGAGGCAGGGCAATGAAGGATGAGGGGCGCATTGTCTGGCGCATCAAATGATGCAATATTTGATGCAACAGGAGATCTGCGATGAGAACGACGGTTACACTCAAAGACGATCTTGTAGCGCAGGCGCAAGAAATCAGCGGAATAAAAGAAAAGTCTGCCCTGGTGAACGAAGCGCTCACTCGGATGATCCGCCAGGAAGCTGCTCGGCGCCTTATCCTTCTCGGTGGCTCTGACCCCGACGCCTGGGCCGCGCCACGCAAGCGCTGGAAGCTCGATGGGAGTGGGCTTGAAGAAACATGATCTTGCCGGACACCGCGATCTGGATCGATCACATTCACGGAAAAAACGATCAACTTGCCGCGCTTTTACGCGGCGACCAGGTTCTTATGCATCCTTTTGTGCTTGGCGAAATCGCACTCGGATCGATGAAGCACTACGATTCGATTCTAGAGTCTCTACTGACGCTGAAGCAGGCCCCCATTGTAAGTGATGAGGAGGTACGCTTCATGATCAAGCGACACAAGATCATGGGTACCGGCGTCGGCTATACAGACGCACATATTCTGGCATCTGTCACGGTTGTCGATGGCGCGTCGATCTGGACCCGCGACAAGCGTCTGAGCGCCGTCGCCTTGCGCATGGGCGTGGCTTGGACAAACTAATCGCGAAGCTTCGCGAACGCGAGATAATTCCGAGCCGTTGTCTTCAAAATAGGCGCATCCCAGTGTCGACCCTTCCAGCCAGCTTTCGAAAAAGCGCTTATGCTGTGGAGCGTTGCCTTCTTTTCGAAAAACGCAGTAAGCATCCGCCAATTGGCATCGTGAAAGGCTGCCATTTCCACACTCAGATCGAGTGCGTCATCATCACGGACGACATAAAGCATTTCAACAGGGAGTGTCCGATCCTGAGCTGCAGTTCTCCTGAGACGGGTTGGACGTCGATGTCGAGTTCTTCGGTTGGCCAAATATCGGAACGGACGATCTCCGACGGCCGCATGCGGCTATTCAATCCGTTCATGTCCAGCGTCAGATTTCGGCCGATTGAAACTCTGGCGCCGTGCAATTCCTCGGCGCGCGCAAGTTTCATCCACTCGATCTTGTGGGGACTGCGATCAGAGAACCCGAGTTCGAGATAGCCGTAACCCCAGAAATGCGGAATGTCCGACTTGTTGTGAATGTGGGACCAGTATCGTGGCGGCCCCATGCATTCACCGACTACGCGCATGGGAGTTCCGATCGCGATTGTCCCGAGAGCCCCGCTTCGCAAGAATTCTGCAAACGAGACTTTCACCTTGCCCTTCGCCAACGCCATCGGTTCCGCTCACATATTCGGATAGACCGGCCCCTCGCCGCCCTGTGGCGGCACCCAGTTGATGTTCTGGTTGGGATCCTTGATGTCGCAGGTCTTGCAGTGGACGCAGTTCTGGGCGTTGATCACGAAGACCTCGTTGCCGTCCTTCTCCACCCATTCGTAGACGCCAGCCGGACAGTAGCGCGTCGAAGGGCCGGCAAACACTTCAAGTTCGGAGTTGACCTGCAAATCGGCATTCCTGACCTGAAGATGGATCGGCTGGTCTTCCTCGTGGTTGGTGTTGGATAGGTAGACCGAGGAGAGGCGATCGAAGGTCAGCACGCCGTCGGGCTTGGGATATTCGATCTTCTTGTATTTCGCCGCCGGCTCCAGGGAAGCCGCATCGGTCTTGCCGTGCTTGAGCGTGCCGAAGAAGGAGAAGCCGAAGAGTTGGTTGGTCCACATGTCGAGACCACCGAGCCCGACGCCGAGGATGGTGCCGAACTTCGACCATAGCGGCTTGACGTTGCGAACGCGCTTGAGATCCTTGCCGATCGGGGTGGCGCGCCATTCGTTCTCGATCTCGACGACTTCGTCATTCGCCCGGCCCGCCTCGATCGCGGCGGCGATCTTTTCGGCGGCCAGCATGCCCGAGAGCACCGCATTGTGCGAACCCTTGATGCGCGGCACGTTGACGAAGCCCGCAGAACAGCCGATCAGCGAACCGCCGGGGAATGTCAGCTTCGGCACCGACTGGTACCCGCCTTCGGTGATGGCGCGGGCGCCGTAGGACAGCCTCTTGCCGCCCTCGAACGTGCCGCGGATCGCCGGATGGGTCTTGAAGCGCTGGAATTCCTCGAAGGGATAAATCCACGGATTCTTGTAGTTGAGATGCAGCACGAAGCCGACAGCGACCTGATTGTCCTCGAGGTGATAGAGGAAGGAGCCGCCGCCGGTGCGCGTGTCGAGCGGCCAGCCGAAGGAATGCTGCACCAGACCCGGCTTGTGGTGCTCGGGCTTGACCTGCCAGAGTTCCTTGATGCCGATGCCGAACTTTTGGGGCTCGCGACCCTCGTCGAGCTTGAATTTCGCGATCAGTTGCTTGGCGAGCGAGCCGCGCACGCCCTCGCCGATCAGCGTGTACTTGCCCAGCAGCTCCATGCCGCGCGCATAGGCGCCGCTCGGCTCGCCATCGCGGCCGATGCCCATGTCGCCGGTGGCGACGCCGCGCACTGCGCCGTTTTCGTCATAGAGGATTTCGGTGGCGGCAAAGCCCGGATAGATCTCGACGCCGAGTTCCTCCGCCTTGGTCGCCAGCCAGCGACAGACATTGCCGAGCGATACGATGTAATTGCCGTGGTTGTTCATCAGCGGCGGCATCATGAAATTGGGCAGGCGGACAGAGCCGGCGGGGCCGAGCAGCAGGAAATGGTCGGCCGTCACCTCGGTCTTGAAGGGATGTTCGCCATCCTCGCGCCAGCCGGGCAGTAGCTTGTCGATGCCGATGGGATCGACCACCGCGCCGGAGAGGATATGCGCGCCGACCTCGGCACCCTTTTCGAGCACGACGACGGTGAGATCGGGATTGACCTGCTTGAGCCGGATCGCCGCCGAAAGGCCAGCGGGGCCAGCGCCCACGATGACAACGTCGAATTCCATGCTCTCCCGTTCCGGAAGTTCCGTCTCGCTCATATTCTTACCCCGTCCGGACCTTGATACATTCTGGCAGGGTTCGACTATTGGCAAAACAAATCCGGCTTGTCGAGCCAATGCGCGGCAAATTCAATTGCGTCTGAGCCTCAAACAAACGCGAATTGCCGCAGTGTGGCGCCCGCGATTGGCTTGCCGCCTGTCCTGGGATAGGCTCGATTCCATCAGTGCTTGCAAATATCGAGGAAAGACCATGGGTGGATTGAAGACATTGCTGTTCATCGTCGGCGTCATCGCCGTGCTCATGGGCCTGCTCTGGGCCGGCCAGGGCAGCGGCATCGTCCCCTGGCCCGCGACAAGCCCAATGATCAACCAGAGCCCTTGGGTGTGGCGCGGCCTCCTGCTGGCCGTGGTGGGCCTGGCCGTGGTCTGGTGGTCGAGGCGGCGTTAGCGGCACGAGCGATGTCAGCCGATCAAGCTGCCACTGCTGAACGTCGAGAGGCTCACCAACTCGATCTGCATGTCCACGCCCGCGGACATGGCTCCGTCATGATTGACGTCGATATAGAGCCTGTGGCTCGACTGGTCGAAGAATGCGACGCTATCATTGGTCGACAGCAGCGCGAGCCCGCTGGCGAAGTTGGCAACATCGCCGCCATAAGCGATCGATGACACGACCGCGCTGATATCGATAACATCGAAAGCATTGAAATTGCTGATAATGTCCCCCGAGTTCACCGACGACTGGTTCTTGTTGGTGAAGATGAACGTATCGGTGCCGCCGGTGGTGTTGAGGGTCACGTCGTCGATGCCGAGCGAACCGTAAACGATGTTGGCGCCGCCGCCGGTGGTCATGAAATCGGCACCGGCGCCGCCAATGATGACATCGTCGCCGGCGCCACCGAATATGAAGATGCCGGATGCGGAAAAGCTGCTGTCGCCATCGACGAGGTGCAGAAGGTTCACGCCTTCCGTATCACTGATTGTGATCTTGTCGATGAACAGGTCCGCGCCCGTGCTCGCCCTTATCGTCATGGAGTGAGTTCCGCTGATCGTCAGTTCGGAGTTGTCGCCGGATGCGCCGAGTTCGCTGAGATAGACGGTTCTGTTGGAACTTTCCGCGTGGATGTCGAGAGCCGACAGCGACACGGCATGCAGTCCGTTTGACGCAGTGCCCAAGGTAGCCTGGCCGGCCAAGCTCAGCATGAGAGAATCGGTGGTGGATGCGACCGCGTTCTCGACGTTCACGGTAACGCTGGCGGAGGGATCAGCGGAGAAGATCAAGGTGCCGCCCGACGCCATATGGTTGATCGTCACGCCGCCAGCCGTGCTGTTATAGAACCACGCCGTCACAAAGCCCGTCCCGCCCATATCATAGGTCCCGGTTCCGCCCATGATGATGAGCGCCTCAAAATCGGAAAAGAGGGTCGACAGGTTCTGTACGTCGCCTGCGACCCAGACATTATCGTAGCCTTCGCCGCCGTCGTAGAACTGCGTCGTCGAGTCCAACGCAATATGATAGGCGTAAAGGTTGTCGTCGCCATCGCCCATTGTCAGTTGGGCCTTGTCGCCCGCCGTGCCGCCGATGTCCTCGAGCCAGAGTTGATCGGAGCCCGATGAGGCAACGATCCGGGTCAGCCCCGTACCCCCGAAGATATGGATGTTCGAATTGACGCCGGTGACAGTCTCGAACTCCACCGAGGTCACGCCGGAATCGATGTAATAATTGCCGCTCGGGTTCCAGATTTCGACCAATTCGAAGCCGAACGCGGCATCGAAGAAATCCACGGTCTGCGCGCCATCGATCTGCAGAGTGTCGGTTCCGTCACCGCCGACGAAAACCATCGTGGCGGCGTCGATCGATATGTGCCGCAGGTTAAGCGTATCGTCGCCGAGGCTGAGGTCGATCAGGGCCTTGTCGATGGCCGTGCCGCCCAGTTTGGTGATCGTGATCATGTCATGACCTGAGCCCGTGTCCACGGATGTCAGGTTGGCGCCCCCGAACGAAGCCGTAAGGTCGCCTGTCAAGGATGAGGCAATGACCGTCCTCAGCCCCTGCAATGCGCCGCTTGAGCCGTTGACCATCGATAATGCTGCGGCGCCGTCGATCGTCAGGGTTTGGATGGCCGTGTTGTGATGCTTGCCCGGATCGATCAGCAACGCGTTGGGTGATATGCCGTTGGAATGAACCGACATTGCCTTGGCATCCGCGCCCGTCAGCGTGACATCGTGACCGTTCGCGTTGTTGATGGACACGGCCCTGACATGTCCGGCGTGAAGGACATGGGCATCTGAATGAACGTTGTCGAACGAGAGGCTGCCGAGCTTCTTGGAATGGATAAGGTCGAGCCTGACATCGGCTTTGCCTGTACGGGTGAAAACCGCCTCCTCGATTCCGATCAAGGTCGGCGCCAGCTTCCTGCCCACCAATTCCGCATCAAGCGTATCATGCCCCTTGCCGCCATCGAGATGATCGCTGCTGCCAAGCGTGCCCTTGCCGCCTTTTTTGGGAGCAAGGAACAGATCGGCTCCTGTCGTGCCTCGGAGATTGTCGATGCCGGTGGTTAGTCTTTTTATATGGGCGCCCATTGAACACAGCCTTTGCAATCGGGAAAAAGATCCAGAGCCGGCCGGAAATGGTCGAATCCGCGCATTCGAGCCACTGTGCCTGAGCCGACCAGTGGAAGCTCCTGATTTCGGAAGAACGCACTCGACGTGTGCGCGATAGCGCGGGCGCCGGGTGAGCCGGCAGGGAGGGATTGGTCAAACTAGACGTCTTGAGCGGGCGTTTTATTCAGCAGACCCAGGACAGGGCTCAAGCGAGCCCAATTGCTGTTGCTCATTGACGCATGTGCATGGAGGCTCGGATGCCTCTGTTTCCATAGCTTGCCATCCGGCCTCTCTCATGGCATGAGGCGCACCCATGCCTTGCCGCAGCGCAGCATCCAACTCATCAGTCACTGCACTCAATCGCTGGAGATACCCATGGCCTCGGCAATCGGCCTCGATTTCGGCACGACCAACACCGTGCTCGCCGTCAGGGATGGCGAAGCGACACGATCGCTGGGCTTTGAGAGCTCGGCCGGCCATTCGGATTCCATGCGGACCTGCCTGTCGTTCATGAAGGATGGCAAGCTCGGCGCGCAGGCCCTGAAGGTCGAGGCGGGTGCGGCGGCTATCCGCGCCTTCATCGACAACCCCGGCGAGGCCCGCTTCCTGCAGTCGATCAAGACCTTTGCCGCAAGCGCTGTCTTCCAGGGCACGCTGATCCATGCAAGGCGGCACCAGTTCGAGGATCTGATGGAGATCTTCCTCAAGCGGCTGGAAAAATATGCAGGTACGGATTTCGGCTCGACCTTCGGCCGCGTGGTCACCGGCCGGCCAGTGAAATTCGCCGGCTCCAATCCGGACGAGACCCTGGCGCTGGATCGCTACAACAATGCCCTTATGCGCCTCGGATTTCCCGAGATCCACTTCGTCTACGAGCCGGTGGCGGCGGCCTTCTACTTCGCCCAGAACCTGAAGCAGGATGCCACGGTGCTGGTCGCCGATTTCGGCGGCGGCACGACCGACTATTCGCTGATCCGCTTCGAAAGCCATGCCGGCAAGCTCACCGCCGTGCCGCTCGGCCATTCCGGCGTCGGCATCGCGGGCGATCATTTCGACTTCCGGATCATCGACAACGTCGTTTCGCCGCAGATCGGCAAGGGCAGCTTTTACAAGAGCTTCGACAAGGTTCTTGAGATACCTTCGAACTACTACGCCAATTTCGGCCGCTGGAACCAGCTGTCGATCTTCAAGACGCTGAAGGACTACCAGGATCTCAAGCAGCTGGTGCGCTCCAGCCTCGATCCGGAGCGGCTGGAGATCTTCATCGACCTGATCGAGCATGACGAAGGCTATCCGCTCTATCAGGCTGTCTCGGCGGCCAAGATGAAGCTGTCGGAAGCTGAAGAGGTCGAATTCTATTTCCCGCCGCTCGGCCCCAATTCCAGGCGCGTGATCAAGCGCCCGGCCTTCGAAGGCTGGATCGCCAACGATCTTGCGCAGATCGAAGGCGCGCTCGACGAGGTCCTGGTCAAGACCCGCACCCTGCCCGGCGCGATCGACAAGGTGTTCCTGACCGGCGGCACGAGCTTCGTGCCCGCCGTGCGCCGCATCTTCGAAAACCGCTTCGATCGCGACCGGATCGAGAGCGGCGGCGAACTGCTGTCGATCGCCCACGGCCTGGCGCTGATCGGCGAACGCGACGACATCGCCGACTGGACGACGGTGCCGGCTCAGGTTATGAAAGCCGTGGGGAACACACGGGGGCATTGACCGCAATGATCGCGACGAGCCTGAAGATCATCCGGGAAAACTATCTTTTCTATCTGTTCTTCGCGGCTGTTATGCTGGCGCTCACCGCGCTCAGCTATTCCGGCGTGCTTTCGGGGTCTATCGGCATCACCACGCTCTTCCTCTGGCAGCTCTTCGCCCGCTTCGTGACGCGGAGCGCGCTGCTCGGCGTGAAATTCACCGAACGCAATCCCGATGGCGGCACCGACAATGTGGTCGACAGCTTCATCCTGAAGGCGATCGGGCTTGCGGTCGCCTCGTTCATCATCGCGCTCCCCTTCATGCTGGTCGCCTTCTGGAACCAGGTGCTGGCGAGCGAGGATCCGAGCGCGGATGTGTTCATCACCATCATGATCATCATCTTCGTGTCTTACAGCGCGGTGCTCGGCGTCGCCGGTTCCTGGTTACCCGCAACGCTGGGAAGCGATCGGCGAAGTCTCACCGACGCGATAGGACGTGCGCCAGCGACATTCCTACCGGTGTTCGTCCGCGTCCTGCCGGCGCTGTTGATCGGCACGCTGGCACAGATCCCGGTGGTGATGCTCGGAACGGATTCACCTATCGGCGGTGTCATCCTGTCGGCCGTCGCCATCCTCATCCAGTGCGCGACCGCGACGCTGGTCTCCGTCATCCTGACCCACCACTACCAGCAGTTCGAGGAGCGGCTGAAGAGCGGCACGACGCAGCCTGCCTGAGGCGGAGCGCGCGGCGGATCCGCCGGCGCTCCGTGAACCAGTGGCTTATGCGTGTTTCCAGAACTCGGCCAGTTGCTCGGAATCGCGATAATTGAAGCCGGTGGTAGAGCAATTGAAGCGCTTGGCGGCCTTGCGGATGGCCTGGCGCAGATATTTGGTTTCGCCGCGCAAGATCTTGGCGCCGCCATTGGCCTTTGCGTCCCATGTGCTCATGTTCCAGTACATGCCGAGCTTTTCCGCCTGGCAGTAGTTGAAACCTGCATTGAAGAAGGTCTCGACCTCCTGCTGCGTGGCACCCGCTGATGTGGCGCCTGCGACGATTGCCGCCGGCCCCACCAGCGCAACGGCGCCGGCCTTTGCGAAGAAGCCGCGCCTTGTAATTTCCATGCTCATTCCGTCTCTCCTCTGATCCGGGTCCGTGACCCGCGTTTCATCCCCGTGCGGCCTGTCCCGCGCCTCGCGAGCCCGTGTCGCCGATCCACCGTGCCTTTGCTTCGGCCGAGAGCGGCAAATTCCAGATAAATGTTGCGAGATCCATTGCCGGATCCTCGGCATCGGGTCCGAAAGCCCAGCGGAGGATGGCAGCGAAAAGCGTCGCGTGTGCCACGATCTCTGTGGCATCGAGCGTAACCGGCAGGATGCGCACCTCGAATGTATGCTTGCTCTTCATCGCCTGGGCGATGTTGAGCAGGTTGAAATCGCAGAACTTGCTGAGGTCCACCTCCTGCAGCGCCCTGCGCGCCGCCGGCCAGTCGAGTTTGGCAAACTCGTCGCTCTCGACGAGATCGATCAACGCGTCCGGCCACGACCCCAGGCGCCGGCAATTGGGATTGGTGCCGACAAGGTCCTTGAGCGCTTCGCCGTGCCGTTCGAGCGCGCTGACCAGGCGCGCGATAGTGCGCGCGGCGAGAAGCGGGCCAGCGTCGAAATGGATGTGGAGCGCAGCCTCGAGCGGCACGATGAATCCTTCCGCCACCGCATCGTCGAGCAACGCCGCCAGCGCGGCCGCATGACCGGATTCGAGCGGCGGCGTGACGATCTCGCAGCCGCGCTCGCGCTCTCCTGAAAGCTCCGCCGCGATCGCCACCGTACCGCCTCGCTGATCCGAAACCTTGACCATGCCCGAGGGGTGGCGTTCCGGATCGACGCCGAATGCCGCCGCTATCGGGTCGAGCACAGCTTCGAGCGGCGCATCGGGATCGCAATTGGCATCGATCAGGCTGACCAGCCTGCCATCGTCGGTCACGATGCGATACCAGCCGTCGAGCGGCGGCGCGTCGCGGTCGAAGCCGTCTAGCAGCGTGAGGTCATCGACGAACCGGGCGACCGGGCGCCCTTGCGCATCCCCCACCTCGAAGCCCGGCGTCAGGTTCTGGAACGCTGGCTTGCCCTTGAGTTGGCTGAGTTCGGCCTGGGCGTGGAAGATGCGCCTGACCGTTCCGCCCGTCCGGGTTGCGACACGGTGTGCAAGATCGAGCCGCGACTTGCCGCGCGGCGCGACCAGTTCGATCTCGAAACCGGTCTTCCATTCAAGGCCCATGCAGACTCCGACGCGTTTGTGATCAGGTTCCGTTACCGGAGCAAATCAGACTCGGAGCGCATCTACCGCCCGGTGCAGATGTCAGTGTCGCCGTTGATCTCGAGGATCGCGTTGCGGCCCTTGGTGAGGATCGTGTATTCGCCGTTCGAGTATTTGACGCCCGACCCGGTGGGAATCTGCTTGAGGCGCATTTCAGGCGAACCGTCGATCGAGATGAAGGCGAGGCTGCGATCGCCGCGATTCTCGAAGCGCACGACCATCGGAACGCCCTCTTCGCAAGTGTAGCGCGCCATCTTGGGCAGTTCGGGCATCTCGGGCATCACGGCGACCTCCTCTTCGGGATCGTCCTTCTCGACGCCGATGATCGGATAGAGCTCGCGCGGCGGCTGGTCGCCCTCGGCATACATCACCCACTCCTTGCGCAGATTGAGGAAGATGTAGACCCCGCGCGACTTGTCGAGCAGCGTGATCGCGCGCCCGTCGTCGTCGATCTCCCGGAAGGTAAATTTCCCATCGCCGCGTCCCTCGACCCATTTCCTCGGTCCGACCTTGCGAAACTTGCCGCCGGGATATCTCACGGCCGTGACACCCAGCGTACGGGAACCCCGTTTCTGGGCGACAAGGACGATGTTGTGGTTGGATTGCGCGATATCGACGGTTGCGGCAGGTGCGGCAAACGTGGGTGTGGAGAAGGCGATAATGCCTGCGGCGAAGCCTAGGAGAAACGGTCCTGCGTGCGTCATGAGAATTCCTGGGGTGGGAGGAAAAACGATGCGGATCGGCGTGAGGTTGCGAATTTTTCGCCTAAATATATTTAACTGTCAAATAAAAATTACGGGGATCTCAAAGTATATATCGCGATTAATCTCTAACCCCGCCATAAATTATGATCATACGGATGTATTGCCCATATATAATTTGATTTTTGACAACAAACCACGCCTCCAAACTTCGCCAGCGCTTGCCGCTTTTCATATAGTGCTCGCTCCCAAACACTTGTAGACGTTGATCAAACAGCCACCCGGGAGTCCCCCTTTTGATCGCCAGCATACGCGCGGTATCGAGCCTGATCTTCTCGGTCTTCATCCTGATGTCGGGTTTTGGGCTCGCCAATTACGTCGTGCCGCTGCGCGCGCTCGGCGAAGGCTGGACGGCAACCGATATCGCGCTGA
>Ga0307515_10001360_pt1 | contig 55261 bp, 54 predicted proteins | sample 17_EM_MG_FD_194513 | JGI IMG/M metagenome (GOLD analysis project Ga0307515, IMG submission 194513) | Populus trichocarpa ectomycorrhiza microbial communities from riparian zone in the Pacific Northwest, United States - 17_EM | ecosystem: Host-associated > Plants > Roots > Unclassified | place...
CGAATCTTATCCCATGATCTTACACACCACTCCGTTATTCCTTATCGTAACAACCACGCCACATCGTCCGACGTCGCAACACCTCTGACCACTTCTTTATCTTACTAAATTATACCGCCACCATCTTGCCGCTTCCTCCGCGTCTTCCAACGTCTCCGCCTTTCCGTAACACAATTCCTTCCGCACCACCCGTATCTTTCTTCTATTATTCCCAGGTATCACCGTACCTGCCTGCGCCGTGACACTCACTGGCACACAACAACTCCAGAGACACCAGTGGGTCCACCAGGATGCTGCCTAGGCAGCCACCAAAAATATCACCCACGATGCCCATTTGGATACCCTCAGTAAGGCCGGAACCTGTGAGAATACAACTCAGCACGCACTTGGATGTGAGTACAGCAATATCACAGTAAATGTCCATCAACTGACCGTATAATGTACAGAGGGTATATGTAGGGAGCTATGTGACCAAATTATTGCTGCCTGTAATGAGAAACCTCCATGGTTTGTAAAGGCATTGGTCCGCACAGTCTGCCAAATCGAACATCATTATGTCATCAGCTCTGGCACTTTGGCAGACAAATTTCGTGATACGCATCCCTGACTGTGGATGTAACAGGCTGTAATCACCTTAGAGGAGGCTACGCAATATATATGGTTGAGGTAGTAGCTGTATCTCATTACTTGAAGCAGAAACTAATTTGTTGTACATTTTCAACATGTCTGCAACTATGGCAAGGCAAGAAGATCGGGTACAGCTGGAACAGTCCGACATGTGCCTGGCCTTGAGAAGGGCCACAATGGCCAAAGGTGGGTTTTCGTGCGCCGCAATAGAGGAATCGCAATATCTGATGAAGACACCTCGCACCATGGTCCAAGAAGGGATGATGCGGAGAGTTCACTTCCCTGGGCATAGAAATGTGAACACTGGCATAGATAGACACCTGGCTATGCTTCATCAAAATTACACCGACAGCTACCTTCCAGGCCAAATCAGCCCCACAGAGCATCCACAGACTGGCTTGATGCGCATGGGAACGGGTGCACCTCCACGTGACTGACACCGATAGCCGACACCACAACCGATGTCACCTCTACCCAGAACTCCACCTGAGCCACCCGATGACAATGAGGAAGCTCAAAGTTCTCAAATTGAGAATTAGTCACCCAGACATTTCTCTTAACCTGCTCCTCCTCCCAGCTCTCATTTTTTCCATTGTGATGCAAATGGCCAGGACACCCAGCACAATAAAGATTTTAATCCAGATATGCTGACTGATGAAGGAACTTCCACAGGTTAGTTCAGTGTCTGGTGTGTGGTAATGCGGCTAACATTCATTTTGCAGATGAGAGCAGCCTATTGAGCGAAACTGCTAGTGAGGACAAGCATTGATTGAAAGGAATATGATCTTTGAATGTATTATTATCCACAATTAGAGGCTACTGTAAAGTATATTTTAAGGGATATATTTATATGTATTATTAAAGAACAATGAAATGATCAAGGAGAAAGTAAATGAAAATGCTAGAAAGGCTGCCAAAACAATGTACAGGATATACCATGCCAAATCAGATGATTGCATAGCGCGCAAAAGCCCGTGGCAAAATGAGCGTCAACGGAGTGTCAACAATATCATGTTGTGATAGTCTGGAGATTAAAAATTGAGTTGGTAGTGGTTATACATAATCAAAGTATTGGCTGCCTGTATAGGCAAACATTACAGTAACACGCTCCCTATCGCATCCTCTATATCAGCCTCAACGGAGTGTTGATGTGTTTTGGTCCTGCATTCTGGCTAATCTGACGGAAGATAGATTTCAGACAGTCATACTGAAATCATTGGCCGCGTTTGCAGGAAAAAGAGATACTGATACGATCCCTGCCCAATCATGAATATGGTCATCATCGGAGTGTCAACAATTTTGGGTGTTGCGTCTTCCGTAATATGAGTAGCACTTAATCTCAAGAATCCATAAAGAAGGACATGGCGGCGTTTAGATAAAGAAAACCAAGGGATATTCCCGCAACAGCATCCGGGACAGTAAAGACGTATTCCATTTACAATGCAACCACTAAGTGTTCATGAGCGTTTTAGCATACAAACATAGTCAAAACAATGTATAAACAATGACGGCCACATCACGCTGTGATGAACCGTGATGCAAGGCCAACAAGCATTGACGCTCCATTGATGCTCAGTTTCAAGATTGTGCAGGGAGCATTTCACTTTCTCTTTTTCCTATAAAGGCAGCCAATACTTCATTTATGACTGTCTGCAACCTATCGGCCCCCGGAATACCCAGGTTACATGACCAACAATCGTTGATGCTCCGTTGAAGATCACTTTCAGGATGGGGTAGGGAGCGCGTCTGTGATGGGTTTGATCATTAGGGTGGCTAACACATCAAAAAAAGACAGCAACGTACCAAAGTCGATATTTTGCGATTCACAGCATCATATCTCAATGCGGTGATCAATTGTGGAACCTGAAACACTGATCCGGCTGTTGGAACCGAAGGGTCCAGCCAAACCCTGCAAAACCCAAGGGTTGGCGGGTACGGGCCCGGGTTTGGCCTGCCATGAGGGAGTTGGTTGGGACATTGGACAGGGCTGGAACCGAACCAACCCATTGTAGCGGTCCAAACCCAGACCGCTGGCAGGTCACCTGTACCTGTTGCTCCCACTAGGCAAGGAAAAATAGAGTTCCAAATACATGGCTTCAAGATGCAGGTCATGGTTCCTCTAATTTCCGAGCGATTGAGATCCTCCCATTCTCCAGACTTGTGTACATGAGAGGTCTCCATCATGAGATAAGTTGATAGAACATAATGTTGTTGAGTTCTTACCATATTGTGGAGTGTTTGGAGAACTATATACAGTGGCTGACAGAGAAAGGAGACACTTGGGATTTAGACGGAGACCATGCACAATAATCCTCAACCATTAGGATCATCAAATCAAAGAATTCCTCTTTACACATTCAATTTACCTACTGTTCTCAGCTTATTCAAATAGTCATAAATTGTCATTTGTATCGTACTCAACTTTATAAATGTATTATTACTCTCTGTCACATTCAAGTAAAACAAGTTTGAAGGTAGGAATTGTTGCTTTTGGAATGAGTATTAGCTACAGTAGGATTTCATTGGTGTTTTTGATTATTACTGACAAATATAAGGTCAAATAAAATTTTCAGCAGTCTTTTTGAGAACGAAAAACACACCAGAATTGGAAGATAAGTCTGGTTATAAAGTCGACATACTGGTCTAACAGGGGACAGATGTTAGAACCAATTTTTGCGGTAACTGATTGACCGATGTAGCATCAGCTAGTTATATATTTGTCACTCCTTGAAGATTGAAAATACAATAACCCTGTACCTACAATTTCAACTTCCAGGCTCTTCCCATCATATAATAATTGGTAATGAACCAATCATGGCATATGATTCAGCTGAGGGCTTCAAATCATCTGTCATTATCAAATTTGTGGAGTGCTGGAGACCTGAAGCCACAAAAGATCTTCAGGATCAAAAGAACAACAAAGGTGGTTTCGATTTTTATCAGGTATACTGGAGAATGACATCTCAGTCCTCACTATCATTAGGACTGATCAACCACTGTGTATTCCAATCACACAGGGACATTAAGCCAGGGTGCTGAACTTTGAATGTTGGTGTCAGAGCTTGAGATATGTCTCAAGAGATTGAGGCCACGGCAAAGCATTTTTAACACAGAGTTTCTGTGACCATGATTGAAGGTTAGATACAGCTCAGGTAAGCAGTCATTTCTGGTTCATTGTTAGAAATGTGTTAAGCAAACTGTGATTTGCCCAGATTCATAATTGATATATAATTCTGGTGAAGGTAAGACACGGAGTGGCAACTCAGCCACCAAATTTGTAGTACACTTTGAATGTTTCATTCCCAGCCTGTGATCTTCCACTTTGAATGCTTTGGAATTAGTGGAAGCAATGCACACAGATTGTCATCTATCAGATGCTACACTTCAGGTACAGGCAGGTCATGCTGCAAGCCATAAAGTAACATATAAAATAGGGTTTGATCTGGATTGTAGGCAACTGTGAAGATGCATTGAACTATCGGACTCCATGTCAACCATCTGATTGGGGATGGTAGCCTCCATATTGTCAACTGTCAATGTACAACACTGGCCAATCAGTAACTTCAAGTAACTTGATACTGACTAAGTACTATTTATAACTAATGTGTACAGATCATAAAGTAATTTCAGTACTTTTGGCTCCATCAATATAAGTGTACAGCTTGAGAAAGATATTCACAAGACAGTTTCTGCTCAGTGACTCGGCAGTTTACAACCAACTCCTGCTGACATCATATCCTGCATCCTCCTTGTCGACCAAGTTTGCAATGATTTTAATGCAGACATCAATGTGATTCAGATTAATTTATATTCTGGGCCACTAAAAATCTTATCTTACAACAAATTCTTCGATTCAATTTCCATTAAATGTACTGAGTGACTGACAGTGTTGGAAGGCAGTGTCCACTCAGTAACTCTGTAGGTGACCGGCAAATTCTGGCAACAGCATTAACCACAAGTGATTCGGTCAGGGAGCTACATGCAAACCACCCGTACACTCCAGCTGGCCATACCACTGCTTCACAGTAATCCCAGATGCTTCCAGGCCCACCTGGAGTTGAGCAAAGTGCTCTCAGAGTAGGCAGGAGTATTCTCAGGTGCTCCTGACAGCACCTGGAGATATGGAAGTGCATTGAGGATGCTGTGATATTTCATTTACAAGAAAGTGCGATGTGGGAGAAGCTGAGAGGTCTGTACAGGTCAGCGGGGGACTGCAACAGTGCTGAGACCTCTGCGCAGCTCCGCTGGAGACTCTACACTTCATGCCATATTCTCACAGCATTGGTTTTTAGGGTTCCATAATCACAAGGCAGTTCATCAATCATACATGCCTTTGTTACAGTCAAATGATTCACTACAACATAATGCAGCATGTGTTATGTCTGTAAGCATCTCTCTATATATGCATACTGTCAATCAGGCTGCAGACAGTACTCAAGAGTTGTCGGAGGAGCAGTTGGTGACACCTATTGAGAGAACTCGAAATTGGACTTGGAGGCATATGTGGCAGAAAAATCTGTTACTCACCACCACTGCCACTCACTTAGGCTGGGGGAAGCCGGCAGGGGGGGTACAGAGATACAGGGATAATGAAGACGGACTGAGCGAGGGACTGTAAATATTGGGGGGCCCCCTGAGTCGACAGATATCACCCTATCATACCATGAAATTCACACTTTATCTTTCCCAGCTGTTGGTTCCCACGCACTCTTTCGGAGTGGTCAATATCCATGGCATTTTTGTGGTTCCTCAAAGCCAGTGACATTATCATATCCTCTCACCCCCTCTCTACTCACCTCGAGCCAGATGTGCCATTTCTAACTTAAATACCTGTGGATGCCGTGATAGGTATGGTGTACTGTTGATAAAGGGTTCTGTGCCATCTCGCTCGGCCGCTTTACCACATTGTCATCGTGTGGGCTTAAAGATGCCTGTTGAGGCCATCCCGGAATGTGTTTGGAAATGTGCTTTGGCCCATAGATCGAGGGAACTAAGAGTGGAACTGGGATGCTGTCATCTTGTGCACTTAGAGATGCACTTGGAGACCTTGATGAAGCGAGTTTTGAAATGCGCATTCGAGGCAATGATCAGGTGAACTTGGAGGTCATGATTGAGTAAGTATGGAGATACACATGCAGGCAATGACCGTGTGAACATGGAGGCGGTGATTGAGTGAGTTTCGAGGTACAGTTTGGAGGGAATGGTCATGCCAACTTGGCTGTCATAATCGAATGAGTTTGGAGCTGCGTTTACACATTTGTGATTCGTCACAGTTCAGGGGTCATGAACGATCACTCAATGATGCTGTCATATGGCAATTGATTTTAGTTCATCAATTACAAGCCAGCACAATCGCCACACCAATGACTGCCAGGCATAAATCCCTCGGCCAAATCATCACCACCCATCCTTAAATGTTGTCCCAGTTGCAATGGTGTGTTAATACAATGCAAACACACATCACTATATTCTCTACAGACAAAGATCAAATATGACGCCAGGCATCGTCATCTCAATATGAGGTAAGTCTCAATTGGCATCAGCTATGGCCAGTAGGATCAAAGACAATTGAGTATGATACGAAGTAAGGCTATTGCATGTTACCAAGAAGTAGATGGTCCGGAAGACAACAGTCTGATGAATTCCAATCAGTCTGGAGATGTGATTCAGAAGCATACTGTTGGTTCGGAAAGACTGGAGGATTGAAGGGAGACCATTCGCTCAGAGGACGTTCAGGCCAACTGGTTCTCAGAGCAATGGGATTGGAAGATGTGAAGATAGTGAGCATTTATTTAGAGAAAAGCATAGTTAGATGAAGCAGTTAGTGCGCAGAAGGAAGAGGTATAATGACCTCTCGATTCTCCACTGGTATTGAAGGCAACTATCTCACAAGTGAGAACAAACTTCAAAAATGTATTCAGATTGGAAAGCTATTCCACATTTGTTCTATTCTGATTACTTTCTGCAACGGAGAGAAACTTCCAAGTGAACCTGCTATTTGTCCTTGTATAAGTCCAATATCAAGTCCGATAGTGAGACAAGCTAGAGGGATACTTAGAAGGGATATTTCTCGTTGAGGGTATCTTGGAATCGATTCCTCCCATGTTACAGACGCACTTGGAGGCTATGATCATGGGAACAGGAAGACCATCACCAAGCGAGATTGGAGACGGACTTGGAGGCTACAATCGAATGAGATTTGAGGACAACTAGGAATTGGTTGATCAAGTGACTGCAGATTGGTAGGGAGGGGTACCGGGAGCTGGGACTCTATCCATTGGCTATATTGTAATCTTGGGAATGTAGACAGATGAGCTCAATAACATCTGCCCGGATATGAGAGATGAGAGATGAGAGCTGAGATGAGAGATGACAAATGACAAATGACAGATGAGAGACTGGCTGGGAGTGGGAGACAGTTGATGATCGGATGATGCAGTACTCAGTGTATTCAGTACTCAATTCATGTTCTACTTGGTGTATGCAGTACGGGGTGTATGCTGTACTCGGTGGTACCTGATGAACAGGTCAGGAGGGAATCTAGAGGGATAACTTAACTTTGGAATCGTACAGTGATCGTAGAGTTTAGGATGGGAAAGAGAGCAATGAGAGGATTTGGGGAAGAAATCATCGTGGGAAACTGGGACTTAAGAGAAGTCCTGTGTGAGTCATTATACTATTCTTGGTATGGCAGGTATGACTTCCAATCTGGCAGGTTAGAACACAGATACAAGGATTTCTAAACCCAACCATGCAGGTTGTACCCCATAATTCACATAGCCACTCATATCCTCCATATCATTCCCATTTTCATCCCCCATCTTTCTGTCTCATCCAGAACTCTATCATGATTGCTATAACTCAAAGTTAAGTCTGCCCTAGCTATCTCTCCCTTCCATAATCATGTGTTAGGACGTTGTTCAGGATCCTCCGAGTGCAGCATCTGTCCAAGATTGTCCGTCTTCCCTTCATTTTCGTAATTATGGGTAGACCCCTGACAAATACTGCAGCTTGCGGCATGACTCTGTTCAAGATCGACCGCCACCAGCCAGGTCGGTATGATAGCTTAAACATACTATCACCTGACCACCATCACATTTGCACAGTTACAAGTGAACGAACAGATGAAGACAGTCTCAGCGCATGAGGCTCCTCCGATTGACTCCCTCCAGATCAACCACCTTCATGTCCTCCTGCAATCTTGCTCAATCATGGCCTCTAAGTGAAACTCCACATTCGCTCCTTCACGACATCAGAGTGCCTTGCTCAGCTCACACTGTCAGTAGTGTTACCAACGGGTCCGGGTAACCCCCAAGCGGGCCCGGGTTGGACGGGATAAACATTTTGGTTCGGTTCCAGAAGCGTCCAAACACCAGACCCCTACTTCTTGGCGGTCCAAACCCGGCTCCGTACCCATCAACCAGCGGGTTTCGCCGGGTTTGGCTAGACCCGTTGGATTCTAACTTGGGGTTGGATTTCGGGTTGTTCTATTCATGGTCGCATTTGGATAGATTACTGTCAATCATAAAATATGAACGATGGTACATCGATGTTCTTTTTGGATGAACTGGCCGCCTTTGTGCTCAAGATATGGAGTCAAACACTCCCTGCCCCACCCTGAAAATAAGCGTCAACAGAGCGGCAACAATTTTAGGTCTTGCATCCTGGGTGATCATAGTGGGCATTGGTTGCAGCTAGTCATAACTGATGTATTGGCCTCCTTTGAAGGCAGAAGCAGATGCGACACGCTCCCTGCCCCATCGTGGAAATGAGCGGCATATGAGCGTCAATGATTTAAGGTCTCACATCTTGGGAAATATAAGTGGCGAATGATTCCAAACCTCTATTAAGGAGAAATTAGCAGCTTCTCTAGGCAGATAAGCAAGGGACATTCCCACGACAGCCTCCCGGACAGTAACAACTCATTTCATTTACAAGGATGCAACAAAGAGTTCAAGACCGGTTTGGCCGAGAAAACCTGTCACAACAGCGTATATACACTATTACGGATGCATTGGGCTTTGATTATGAATGATGAAAGGCCAAAAATAGTTGACGCTCTATTTATGCCCATTTTCATGAAGGGGCACGGAGCCTGTCGCTATCCTTTTTCCCTATAAAGGCGGCCAATAGTTTCATAATATATATGAACGACTATATCGCTTTGGAGTAATCCGACTTACCAGACCAAAAATTGTTGACGCTCCATTGACGGTCAATTTCAAAATGGGGCAGGGAGCGTGAGGCTCGCTCTTTTGCCTATGAATCCAACAATACTACATTTATGAATGGTCTCAGCCGATTGCCAAACAGATTACCAATGATGCAAGACCAACAATCGTTGACGCTCTGTCGATGCTCATTTTGCCATGGGCGAATCCACAATATGTTATCATTGATTTTTGCGTAATATATCATTGATGGTGTTTTGGCAGCCTTTGTACTGTCTTCATATACTTTCTCCTTCATCAAAACATTGTTCTTTAATAATACATATAAATATATCCTTTAAAATATACTTCAAAGTGTCCGCTAATTGTAGATAATAATACACTCAACAATCTTGTTTCATTCGATCAATGCTCATCTTCACTGTCAGGTTCGCTCCATTGGCTGCTGTTGTCCACAAAATGGATGTCAGCTGCATTACCATGCAGCAGATATTGTACTAACCAGTGGATATTTCTTCAACAGTCAGCAAATCTGGATCAAAATCTTTATCACACTTGCAATCCTTGGCATATGCATCATGATCGGAAAATTGAGCACTGGGAAGAGGAGTATGTACATACACGTATCCGGGTGGCACACCCTTGATTTCTGATAAATAACTTGCCTCATCGTTACCGGGTGGAACAAGTGGCGTTTGGGGTGGATGTGGCGTCGGTTCTGGTGTTGGCTGTCTGAGTCGCTCTGGGGGAGGTGCACCCATGCCTTTGCGTCTCCAACGTGTCAGGGGATTCTGTGCTATGCCATTTTGGCAAGGAAGGCAGCCGTCCGTCTGATTTTCCCGAAGCATAGCCAGGTGTCTTTCCATCGCAGCCAGCAAAATTCTATGCCCAGGGGAATCAACTCCCCACTTCTTCTCTTCTCGGACTTTGGCCCAAGGTCTCTTGATTAAAAATTGCGTTTCCCCTATTGTGGCACACGAAAACCCACCTTTGGCCATTTTGGCCATATTCAAAGCCAGGCGCATGTCAGACTATTCTAGCTGTACCCGACCTCCTTGCCTTGCCATAGTTGCAGACATGTTGAAAACCTACAAGGAAATTAGTTGCTGAATCTACATATTAGATTCAGCCATTACCTCAACCATATATGGTTCCGTAGCATCCTGTAACGTGGTTAAAGCCTGTTTGGTCCACTCTCAGGGATTCTTATGACTAAATGCGTCTGCGAAAATCCCAGAGCTGAGAGCATCATGATGTTCGATATCGCGGATGGTGCAGACAAATGCCTTGGTCGAACATGTTGGTTTCCCATTACGGGTGGCGGTAAATTGGACATGTAGCACTCTACGTACCACAGCTGTATCTTACATCATTAAATGACGGCGGTGTACCTCGACATGACGACACTTACATAGGATCGGATGTTGCTTTTCATTCTTGCTGATTCCGGTTTTAAAGACAATTTTTGACTCTGAGTCCAGGCTCATGTTTTCGGTGGCTGCATTTGCAGCGTCGTGGTGAACTAAGTGGTGACTCCATTGTAGTTGGGTCTCAGCGGGTGGCGTATTGGACGAAGCACCCATTGTTCTGCTCGATTCAGTTCCACCCTCACCTTGTGGAGGCGTTTGTGGAGCCATGATTTGCTGCTGTGGAAGTGAAGAGATGATGATAACGAAACGAAGTGGGAAGTCCTGATGAAGAAGATAACGAAATGAAGTTGGAAGTCCTGAGCAATATCTAGCTAGCTTCAAGTCAAAATAGCATACGAAACAGCCAACTTGAATGTTCTGCACTAGATGAATCCTGTTGCGTATAGCTGCCAGTTGCACGGGTTGCCAACCGTCCTGCGATTTGCACCAAGTCTGTGCGATATTGTGTGTTTGGTTACAGGGAAGAATCACGATGAACGACAGTCGAAATCTCGTGTTTGTGTGATACAAACGGCACATTCTTTGTTGGAAAGGACCTCTGCTGATATTTGCCTCAAGAAATCCCTGGGATCTCACATGGTACAGACGCTGAACATCATGTCATGATTTACGGTTAGCATTGTTATTCCCAATGTAGTGACGGTCAAAACGCAGATATTGCTTCGTTCAGGTCGATTAAGAGAATTAAACTTGACATAAATGACGCCACTTGCCTCTACGTGGTCCATATCTTGCAACATCCAACATCTCCTCCATCAACAAAGCCAACGCAAAATACAATGTTCAATGTTCCGAAAATGAACCTTTCACCACTACCGGCAGGCAAATACGGCAAATCGACAATGTGCTCCACACGATGACATCATCACACCAATCAGGGCAAATGCCGGTTGGAAGCAGAATAGGTCCGAGCCCTTCGAGAGTTGTATAGCTTGCGATCCAAAAAGAAGCTTGTGGTGAGGAAAAGTCAAGAAACTCACCTCATAACCAATGACGAGAAGGAAAAATGGATCGAGGATTATGCGGAAATAGAGACCACTGTGGCAACAAAGTGAGTTGAAGATGCAGAGACAGCAATTGACCAGGAACAGGATGATATGAGAAATGCTGAAAAGGCGGAATTGACAACCACCAAGCCTGAAACAACATTTCAGGAGATGTTGAACACCATCCGAGATAGTCTGAGCGATCTTGCAAGTTCCGACAATGGGAAGGATGGGGAAGACGAGGATGATGATGAAGAAGATGCGGCAGGGGGCAAGCTTAGCGAAGATGACGAAACCGGCTGGGTGATGGGCACAATCTGTAAAACGGTACAGCATCGCATGGAGCGTTTTCGGGAGAAGCAGACGAAGCTTGCCAAATTGACCCATCCAAGCTCAGGAGATGCGGCCGACTACTTCCCTGAGAGGGATAAGGAGTACGGGACGACTGATTTGAAGGTTCTGGCTGTCGTTCAACATGAAACGGCAGATGATGCGGCGTCATCAGTGCCGAAGATATCTTGCAAGCCACTGGAGACTCTTGATAGCATCCCCGGAATATTGCAAATGCCGCAAGTGAGTTCTTGACCAGGGAGTAGTCGATGAGGCTAAGTTCGCGGAAACCACAGACACACAAACGCATTCTATCACTCCTGCTCGCCGCAATGCCCAATTGATCACTGATTCAGCCATCGAGACCTGTTGAACCTGTAAGCTTTAACCCCAGCATATCTAGTCCAAAACTAATTCCCATACAGAACTCGGATTCTGACGAGGACATGGTGAAGGCTGCTGCGTAGCCACAGGAATGAATAGGCAAATTGGCATTTCTGACGATGTATCAATTTGAAATGCAATACCTGTACCTATTTTGCTACATTTAAGGTTGTACTTGATTTCAGTGACCAAATTGTGATACATGATAATTCATCTATGCATGTGCAAGGGTCCGATAAGCCATGCCAATGTTCTAGACATTAAATCTCGTTGACTGCCACCCAATGACCGTGATATCGTCCTGCCCATCACTAATAAGTGAGACAATTTAAACTAAATTACAGACAAAACTCAATAACAAAATATTAGTCAGTGATGTCATACAAGTCATAGATACAGTGGTCAAAGCGCAATACGAAGCTGAATGAATGATGACCGTGAAGCTTTATATGATGATGGATCCAACTGCATAACTCGCTGCACAGACCTGGTGCTAATAGTCGAGATGTTGAAAAATGCTTATGGTAGATGACGGAAATCGCGGAGAATGAGCTGGATGAGGATAGGTGAGGAATTAGGGATGAATATATCAAAAACTAGAGTACAGATATATATGCGGTTGAACGCCGGCCAAAAGCGCTGGAATGTGATGGGCCAACGCCATTTATGACTCAGATGATTTGTCTAGTGGTGGATCAGAAATTGAGAGGCTTGGAAGCATTTGGATGCAAATGTTTATACATAGAGACGATTCATTGGCTGCCAATGACAACTATATGCATTTTGACATTCAATTGTTGAGCACCCACTGTCTGTCAGTATGTGATTAAGTTGAGCATCAACGGAGCTTCAACGATGATTAGTTTTACATTTTCGGCACTCAAACGGCTGCATAGTCACATCCTTCCAAAGTGATTGTATGGGCGGTTATTATAGGCAAAATGGATAGTGACATGCTCGTTGACTATTCCTGGACATGAGCGTCAATGATGCATCAACGATTGCTGGTCTTGGTGAGTCTGATAATCAAACAGAAGACATGGTCGCTGTAACACATAATCTAAGTATTAGCCCGCAATGATACCGCTACCACCTCCTGACAATGAGCGTCAACGCAGCGTCCATGGTTTTTGGTTATGCATCATGGACACTCAATGCGCTTTGCTTCAACATTAACCCATCATCGATGCATCGGCCGCCTGTATAGGCAAAAATGCTACTGACAATATTGCTACCACCTCCTAAAACTGAGTGTCAACTGAATGTCAACAATTTTTGGTCTTCCATCTTGGACAATCTGAGAGCTACGGAAAGGCGTTGACGCATAATCAACTCATCGAATACCTTTATGGGCAAAAATGCTACTGACGATATCGCATCAGCCTCCTACAATTGAGCTCCCACCGAATTTCAACAAGACACGTCCAATCGCTACCTCATGTTAGGATTTGTTTCGGCTCTGATTCCATGGACCGCTATATCGAATCTGGAGCTGCGAAGATGGTATAGGGAATTACGCGATGACCTAGTGCTGCCGTCCGCTACGACTCTTAGCAACATTTGCCAGAGGCAATATGCGCTGACTGTGGATGCCATTGAGAAGCGATTGCCGTCACGTATTGAAGTCAGTTCATCTTTGGACAGATGGATATCTCCGAACAAACTAGCCATGACGTCGGTCATTGCTTACTATATAGATCGAAAATGGGCATTGCGTGAAGTTCACCTTGCGTTTGATGAGGTTGATCGCCTGTTTTTTTCCTGTTTCGAAAGCCAATTAAGGATAATTGGTCAAGGGCCAACCTACTGGAGCAAGGCTAGCCGTACAATTGAAGGACTTTCTTGATCGTTTTGAGCTTCCCGACGGCCATTTGATTGGTATTACGACTGATAATGCTCCCTCAAATTACTCAATGACATGCGAGTTGCAATCAACACTCCAGGCCTCTGCAATCCAGTGGCCTGCTTTGAGGAACAGCATGCCATGCGCGTGCATGTCATACAGCTGGGTTTAGGGGCATTCATGAGCAGTCTCGGTGTAACAGGCCGCACCAAGTCTTGGGAAGCCCCTGAGCGCAATCCCCAATGTGAAGAGAATGAGAACATAGACATTGGGAAGAGTCAAAGACTTCGAAAAGAGGGCAACGCTAGAATCAATAAGGTGTCAGCCGTGAAACCTGGTTCAGCCAAGATAATTGAGAAGGTGCGTATTTCATGATATTTTGGAAGTCCTGAAATTGACCTTCATATAGCAGAGTATGCTTGCTGTATTGAATACGTTTACACCTGCTGGTCGAAATGAGTTCATTGACTGTCAAAAAGCAAAAGTTTGCATCGAGTCACTACCAATTATGAATGTGAAGCCATGGTGGAATTCAATGCTGGAGTTGCTCGAGCACGCTGACCAATTACGGGAATTTACACACGAGTGGCTCCAATATCCAAAATACACTGATTACTGGCCACTTTTCCCAACTCAAAATGAGTGGACCATTGTGAAGTATGTCATGGAAGTAATGAGGCCATTTCGATATTGGACCCTGTGGATGTGAAAGAGGCATACAGTCACATTGTATCACTTTGTCACAGTGTACAACAACATGTTCGATCACATGGATGGTGTGATGGGAGCGTTCGCAAAGCAGAATACTCCATGGATGCAGGACTTGTTCTTCGCTGTGAAGTTAGCTGCACAGAAGCTGTCCAAATACTACGCTGAAGTGAAACCAATGACGGGCATGCTGCTCATTTCTGCACATATCCTCGATCCTTTTTGGAACTTGAGATCGTATAGCAAGTGGGACAAGGGAATCGATACAAATCCTGAGGACGAGACATCCTATACTACCCAATACCAAGAGGCCTTTCTGAAGTACGTGCACAATGAACATTGTGCCAAACATCGACGTGTGCTGGTCAATATGCACGAACGCTGACCAAACAGCTATCGCATCCCCTCTCCAACGGCTTTAGGATTCTGTCAATAATCCCTTGATCCATATGCTTTGTCAAGCAATCATGAAGAGTATATAACGCCTAACAATGTGGCTGAGACGACACCCAGACAAAGCGATCACGCATCACGTCTATTTACTGGCCCCAGGTTCTACTTGTATTCACCGCCTGAGGCACCAAAGAACTGGGGGCAAATTAATCCAAATCTCAATGATTACCTCTCCGACCAAATGGAGATTAGCAGTGCATCTTGGTCACCGGACATAACCGACTGGTGGCGTCAACAGAAAGAAACGCACTCAAAGTACGCTGATCTTTCCAATGAGGCGCGCGACATCATCTCTATCATACGACATGGTGTCAGAGTGGAGGCCAGTCTTTCTTTTGGCCAAGATGTTATCGGCTGTAGGCAGTTGAAAACCACATGCGAGACCCTGCACGAAAAAGGCGTTGTAAGGCAGTTTTCTCGAGCCAATTACTAGATTTTGGCAGGCGCTGACCCACAATTGAATACAATAAACACAAAAAACGACACGCAAATAAAGAAAGATGCGGAAGAAAGGAAATTGCACAGAATGGCCAAGGTTCACGACTTTTTGGTGATGTGGCAGGGCAGCCAAAACCTACATGCTGCCCAGAAGGAATCTCACGCTCAAAACGAGCAGATGACCCCGTGGGATACATTTCGGACACGGAAGAGATTGTCAAAGCATCATCGTCACTCTTTCAACCTGATGGTGCAGCTGCATTCACATTGTCAGCAAGATCTCCTTAGCCACCACCTTTGCCAGCAAATGACCTCCCTGGAGGACGAACTCAAGTATGAAATGTCCGTCAAATCCAAAGAATCAACCATCATCCAGTCGAAAGTGATGAGGTTGTCACACCTGAAAGCATTTGGGACACTGAAGATTGGCTTAATTGGAATGGGGACATAGATGATGCAAATGACAGCGAAGACGATTGTGCGGCGGACGTTGAATCTGATATGGAGCAAGACAATTTCATCGAGGATCCGGACTGCCCAGAGAAGCGGGATGTGACCGCCCCACCAAATGTTCCTAGATCAATTCGGCCTACACTGAACTCAAAGAGACAGGCTGAAAAGGTATTGATGACGGTCAATGCAATTGAAACGAGGAGGAAGAAGGGAGTGAAGAATTAGTAGGACAGAAGTGTCGATGGTTCACCAGCTTCTTCATGTATCTTGACCCAGAGTGTTAGTTAGAGATATATAATGGGCTAATGGTGAGCAGTAGCCTGTGAATACCGGTTGACATACAGATGGATAGCAGGCGCAATGAACCTTTTGACAAGATACATAAATTTTAGTGGTGTGAGAGCGAACAGTGCAAGAATGTTACTGCAATCGGCTTTGCCAGAGGGCCAAGTCTCAATCGGTGAGAAATACTACGAAGAAGTCCAAAACATAATAAAAACTATTATCGATGGCAGCAGATGTTCAATGGACACTACATTAAAATTAGCATCAGTGAAGCGTCAACAATTTGTGGTTTTGTAAGCATGGTAATTACATAGTGATTTGGTCGCTGTTATGCATAACCGATGTATTGGGTGCTTTTATAGGCAAAAGAGCCAGCAACATTGTCACCGCCCCATTCTGAGAATGAGTGTCAATGGAGTGTCAACGATTTGTGGTTCTGCAAGTTTAGTATTTACACAGTAATTTGGTCGCTGTTATGCATAACCGATGGAATTGCAGTCTTTATAGGCAAAAGAGACAGCATCACGGTCATCGTCCCATTCTGAGAATGAGCGTCAAAGGTGCGACAACAATTTGTGGTTTTGTAAGTATCGTAATTACACAGTGATTTGGTTGCTGTTATGCATAACTGATGTATCGCCAGCTTGTATAGGCAAAGAACCAGCAATTTGGTCACCGCCCCATTCTGAGAATGAGCGTCAACAGAGAGTCAATAATTTGTAGTTTTGTAAGTATGGTAGTTACACAGTGATTTGGTTGCTGTTATGCATACCCAATGTATTGGCAGTCTTTATAGGCAAAACAGACAGCGACACAGTCACTGTCCCATTCTGAGAATGAGCGTCACCGGAGTGTCAACGATTTGTGGTTTTGTAAGTACAGTAATTACACAGTGATTTGGTCGCTGTTATGCATAACCGATGTATTGCCAGCTTTTATTGGCAAAAAAGACAGTAACACCTTCCCCACCCCATTCTGAGAATGAGTGTCAACGGTGCGTCAACGATTTGTCGTGTTTGTAAGTACCGTAGTTACACAGTGATTTGGTCGCTGTTATGCATGACCGATGTATTGGCAGCGTTCATAGGCAAAAGAGACAGCAACACTGTCACCGCCCCTTTCTGAGAATGAGGGTCAACGGAGCATCAACGATTGATAGCTTCGCATGTTGGATAATTCATGTTCCGATTGGTTGCAGACTTCCATTCATCAGATATTGGCTGCCTTTACTGAGAGAAACAACAGCGACATGCTCGCTGCCGCATCCTGAGAATCAGCATCAATGGAGCGTCAACCATTTTTAGCTTCGCTTCTTGGGTAATTTATGTTCCGATTGGTTGCAGACATCCATGCATCAAATATTGGCAGCCTTTACTGGCAAAAACAACAGCGACATGCTCCCTGCCGAATCCTGAAAATGAGCGTCAACGGACCATCAACAGTTTTAGTTGTAGCATATATGGTAATCAAGGTATTGCGCTGATCTTCACGTTCATAACGGAATTATTGACCGCCCTTATAGGCAACAATACAATTGAACAAAGCTAAAACACAGATTCCAAATCAATCGAGATTGCAATCTGCAATGCATGCATAAACCATATCCTTGGTTGTTCAAAACGCGATTTTGATAAGATACTATTAACACACTCCAAAAACAAGAGCCTTAATTGAATCTATGGATGGACCTGCTGGGCGACCCGCCGACAACCCGCCCAATTCAGATGGGTTGGCGGTTAACCATTGAACCGTACCTGTGTCGACGGTTCGGGTTTATCGACATCCCAGATCGCCAATTTGGCAACGGTTCGGTTTGGACCCGGACCAGGACCCGAAGTGACGGTCCGGAACCATTGCTAATACTATCTTTCACAGCTTTGAAGTCCATCTCCAAACTTGCTTGAATCTGGTCACGAAGCTCGCCCAATCAACACCTCCAAGTGTATCTCCAAAGTCGCTCGATAATGGCCTCCAAGTGTATCTCCAACCTTACTCAATAATGACAACCGTGTCCATCTCCAAACTTGCTCGATCATTGCCTTAAACTGCATTCCACCGTCTCTAAGTTCACTCCATTGTTATGTTTCAGCACACCTCTGTTCGCTCTCAGCCAACAGCCTGTAGCCTGTCCAGATTTGGTGTATGCTAATTGATAGCTATATTCATACATAGATACTTAGATATATAGATGAGGGTACTAACCAAATTCATGAGTTTTAAAAATGGTAGAACTGTAAGTACTGGCTGAAATTTCCAGGTGCACCATCATCATTCCCAAGGAAGATGAAGTTTTTCCCAGACTGCACTACAGCAATTCGGGATGCTCCCAGGCATGCTGGCTGTATTCCCATGTGCTCCCGAGATTGTCACCACCACTCCCAGGCTTCCCATTGGAGCTCCCAGGTGTGTCGCTGGTGCTCCCAGATGCTCCCCTGGTTGACACCAGATCCCACATGCCCTTGCCGAGTTTTTGCCAGCACACTGATCTGCTTTTGAATGCCACTGCATCAGCCCGGTGAGCTCTGGAATTTGACCACCCTGGGATTCTGGTCTGACAACTCTGAAACACTCCTAGTGACAAAATTACATTTTGCTGATGTGGTAATGGTAACATTCTGTAAATTGATAAGCAATCATAACCTGACTTATCAGGTTTCTGTGAACTTGCAAATCCAAAGATTGAATGTACATAAAATTGTGATCAAAACTTAAGTGCACAAAATACTGCTTCAGGGAATACAATCCACTTGCACAGTTAATCAAACCTATAATCCCTACCATCGCATTGTGTTCTGCATATCATGTGAAGCCTTGGTGCATTTCAATTTCCAAGAAGTAAATCCAATCATTTGTCTCACTGCTGTAAAATGATATCTCAGCATACCTGAATATCATCCTATATATACCTTTAACTCTAGCAGTTATTATTATTTAACTGGATTGTTGTGAAAGATACAATGAATTTGAAATGTAATGAGGTGTGGTTATGAGATATCAATTACAAAACCAGAATGTACATAAGCAATTATGATCCAATCTTGGAATTGACAGGAATTTGACCCAAGCAGATTACCCATGAATTATCATCATACCATACTACTCTTCTACATTGTTTCTCAACTTTGTATACCCAACTTCAACTGGATATGCAGACTGCAATATTGTTATAATGATAATGTGCAGACATAACTCAGATGAATTCAGAGAAGAGTAGATATGCCTATGATATTGCCTTACTGACCTCCAACATAGCTTCAGAATCCTATTACAACAGAATATCATAAGAACAGTGTGTCCTTTCAATGCATATACCATTTACGGAAATTTCTAGTTGTCCATTATCAATACCAACCTCCATTTGAACCCTCCTTACTCAACCATCCACATTAACAAAGTGTCAAATCTATGGAACTTCGCAAATTCTCAACACTCTACAATTTCTATACCACATGGTCACCACAAATGCTCAAACTACAGGCATTATTACATGCTGTGGAGGAGTCATATGCAGGGGTACTTGAAATAATTCATATTCTCAGTTCTCCATGTGGCAATCATGAGGGGATAATAAATAGTAAACACTTCTGAATTTAACGAGTGTGTCAGGTGCATCAGGTTCAGTTCCAACTGCATTAACCTCAACCAACCTCCATTTCTTGCATTAATAGTGTTGTTGATTGAAGTACTAATGTTGTATTATATGCATTTGGAAAACACTCATGCTGGTGTACCAGATACATCTGAAATCATGCTGAACAGCCATCATTCATATACATATGAACAATAGAAATTATCTGTCCTTAACTCTTTGAATGTGTGCCTTGATTTGCCTCCTCCTTGGCCTTATGCAACTTCTTACACCATTTTTCCCATTATTCTATTTCACTTCATCTTGTATTGACCCTTGTATACAATCCCCCGAATTCTGCAACTTTGTGTTCATTTCTTAAACAAGGAACCTTCGCCCAGCTAAGTGAGGAATCAGTATCGACAGAAGAGTCAAGAAGCACACCTTGAGAGAGCACTTGCACATATATTCAATGAAGCAGTCAATGTGCATTGTGCATCATATATTTCACATATAACGATGAATTTGCATATTGTGTTACAGGCCTCAGATGTTACCAATTCCATCAATGCAGCAGAGGAGGATACCGTGTTGGAAATTCTTGATGATCAATGGGGACACTCTGGAGATTCCATCTTGTTATATGTCATCGAGGATGATGATGTGAATTATCAACAGGTCATCATTCATTAAGGTGTAGTGCACCAGGGGAAGAATTTTTGCAATAAATGTTTTCCACTTCAAAGGACACGAAGCCATGCCAATAGTGACATTGCGCACCCTCTGTATCCCAATTCCTGAACTCCAAAAGTCAATCCTAAATAAATATTTCAAGTCTAACTGCATACCCATCCAACTGGTCCAGCTACACAAGTCTAGGGAAGATGAAAATGTGTCTTGACCAATGATGTGAAGCCCATAACATTCTCCAATACAAATCGGCTTCTTTTGATGTTGCACAATAGTTTCTGGAAGCAATTGTATTCACCATGACTCATTGATCAATATTCTCAAATGAAATGTGCTCTATGTATGAAAATGCTTGGACACTAACAAATCGAGCTCGGAATGACCAGTACACACTGGCAGGTTCTCCTGTAAGAATACTATTGGTGTGTCAACTGAATTGTGGTCTATCTTTCAATATAAATCTTCAAACCCAAGGACCTGTAAGTCTGGAATTCGATTTCTTACTCCTTTGCCAGACTTATATTATTGACTATGCTCCAATATATCCAGAGGGGAGCTCCGCCAGCTGGCCAGCTCGTCCGGAGGCAGAGGGGGTTTTCATGGTCCTGTTATACTCTCATTAGAGTGAATACAGTATGATTAAACAACAACAACAACAATATATCCATAGATAAAGCTAAAGAGGAGTACCATTTGAAAGCAATTGGTGAAACGAGCACTTTGAATAGTTGCTGGGAGATACAGGTTGTATTCAGACTATACGACAGAGCTTCAAATCCATGTTGACTTTCTTTGTTATCACAATGCTCAGCTTGTCAATGTGACATACAATATAAAGTTATTGTTCACCTGGGTGGCAGTTCTGGATTTCATTGACCATGAATTGTTCTTCACTGCCAATTACTTGGGGCACCAGCCCACTACATCTCCATCTTTTCAAATTCTCACTTGGCTGACATTAGTGCTCATGGCCACAGTCATTTATTGTGTGCTGTCTTTGAATATGGCACTTGAAAGAAGGCAATAGCTATGTTTTCTCAAGGTGAATGTCCGGTCAAATTTTGCCTTTCAACAGTAATAAATCTTACTGTGGAAGCCACTACTCTCATCTTACACACAACTGTGGACCACGTTATAGCCCTATTTCAGCCCAAGTCTGCTAGTATAGGTACTCCTGAATTCTCATTGGTGCTCCTCAGCCCAGTACTCATCTGGTTTATTCCATGTTCAATTGGTACCTTTTCAGTGCTAATCTGTTAGGATGATGGCTCTTCAATCTCTGTTGGAGCTCATCAGTCTGGATTGTTACTCAATTATTGTATTCCACAATCCTTACCCCCCTTTTAGGTACTTGTCTGGAGGGATAGGCTGTTCAAAATTCCCATTGGCAATCCTTTAGCTAGATTGGCACTGTTATTGTGATTCAGCACTCTGTACCCCCCACCAACTTTCAGCACAACTCTACAAATATGAGTACTTGACCCCTGGTATAGGTGTTCCTCAATCCACACCGGCCATGGTTGGCCTCAATTTGCTAACATCTATTTCTTTTCATACTCCTCCATCACCTTCTGTAAACACCTCCTAACCTTTGAGTACTCCCAAACTTACAGTTCTCTTTCAGTGGTGGTGGCTTCACTTTTTCATGGTAATATTTAATCTTGCCTCTGTAACTGCATTTTGATCAACCACTAGCTAACATTGCAATGTATGTTTGTAAGGTGCCAAGAATAAATTGCAATGACTTTTGAATTCAATTTCTCTTATTCAATAGATATGAACTATCTGCAACTCTCTGGAATACCCCCAGTTTCTCAGTACTCCAGATGTTTTGTATAATACTGCTTCTGTTGGCCCTGATTTGGTGGGAGATGTAGTGGACAATACTGATATCATGTTCTATTGATATCATTTAATGTCTTAGTAATGTTCTTATGTTGGTGTGCCTGATTTTATTTTTAAAACACTTGCCTTTTGCTTTGGGTTCTGACAGTTGTAGTGTAAAAATTTGACTGTTGAAGAAGCTGATAGCAAGTATAAAAATGATGTAGAAGTGATAATGAATAGTAATCCATGAATCATATTTGCTATGGAGAGTTACCCTGCACATGTTGAATCTATGCAGTTTAAATTCGATACCTGCCGGTTCCAGAATGAATGAATATCAATATGAAGCCAGACATTCCTTGAGACAGTTTGGAATGTCCAAATGGGTTTCGTGACAGTCCCATGAGTTTCCACCATTCTCGCCTGCACCAAGACATCCTCACCAACCGATTTCATTGACTCTGGTACTTCACCTTTGCCCGTCGTGAGAGATTTATTTTTATCTCATGGCTGCACTGAATGCCCCCCGAGTTTATCGATCTGGCTAGAAATTGACCCATGTATGTTTATACTCCACCTCCCATTACATACTCCTGGAGTCACCCAGTCACTACAATCTGTTTTGATCATGCAACCAAAGCAAATACCTCAATATGAGAGTGAAGTGGTGACAGACATTGGGAAAAAAACACCGGATGATCATACAGCAAGATGTTGATTCAGCCCAATGGGTGCAAAATGTATCCCAGTGCAGTTCGAGGTACCATTTTATCATTCACCATGTCTGTAGGTGTGATATATGTATTTCAACTTTGTCCTGAATGCTGTATATTCTATATTAATTGCACATGTTATCTGAGTCACATCTATATACATTCTACATCCAACCTCCCCACCAAGAATTTTTCCATCCTGGAAAACAAAGCCCAAAAAACATCCTTCACTGTGCAAATACACTCAAGCTCTACATGTTCACATAGGTGAGCTTCATTTGCAATACAGGATAGTTAAATAATTTCTGCCTTCTTTTCTGCCATGGACTTTCTATACATCTTGTCTTATCTCATTGAGTCTTATTCTCTTCCTGCTATTCTCTTGCCTTTCATACTGGATACATATTACTGTCATGTTGGTATCAGCTAGTAGTGTTGCAGTTGAAGCCATTTGTAGTTGTTGTCATTAAGTGTCACTACATAATTCCATTCTTGCTCTCTGTCTCTGAACCGATACAAATACACATTAGTATCTACATGTTCTCAGCATCCATTCAATCTGTCTACTAGATCCACAACATTGTACTGCTACATTTATTTCTATTTATCTACCTCAAAAAGGCCTCAGCTTGTTACTCAGCATCGCGACTCCTGGTTTGACATAGTTGTGTCGTCAATGCTGTTTTCTGCAACTTGGGGATGATGTGCTTATTGGAAAGGTAGATTATGAATACTTTATACATAAATGAATGGTAAGGCAAGTCAACAACTTAAATTAAATTCCAGTTGCCTTGTTGTTCACTTCCCATATTGGTGCCAATCAGTTTCTGCCTTGTCACACGGCCCAGGTAATAGCTATTTTCACTCATATTAATGTCTGCAACAATAAACCGAGATGGCCCATACCAGATTTTGTGCCTACAGCACTTGTTTCACTCAATGTTATAAAGTTGATGTTTGTAATTTGCCTTTGTTACTAGGGCTTCTTGTGTAACTGCAAGCAAGGTTCAATATTTGTCAAGAATATCAGTCAGTATTGTGAGAACTCAGCCTAGTTGGTAACATTCACACCAATCTACAGTCTCCCAGTTAGAAGTAGTAGTACCCATAAAATGCAAGGTATTTTGAACAATGTATCATAGGCCATCCTAATGTAGAGTCTTTCTGGTATCTTAGTATTGGAAGGTAGAATTTTCATATACAGCAAAGCAGCAACAGTTTTAACGAACTACACCAATTTCCAGCTGTTAAGATTGGAAGGTAGATTACAAAATGCCTTCGGCATTCTCAGAATAAGTATCAGTTTGTAGATAGAATATGTTTGACATATGTAACATGCTGTACTGGATATTGTATCACTGTAAGCACATGTCAATGGTGAATATGATAATCGTATTGTCAATATTGGACATTGTAGTTTAAACGATGGTAATGTAAACCTCCATGATGAACTCAGTATCATACAATGAGGTTGGAATACTCTTTGCATCATCTCCTGAGATTACATACCTATGGAGCATATCATTATATTGCCTGGTATCATTCAGTATAGTGATTCTTTGCAGTTTAGTAGTGGAATAGCCTTTTTCAGTTTGGTCATATTCACTACAAACTTCCAGGCAATTCAATGTGCCATCCAGTGTTTACTTTGTACATTTTGTATAATGGTATGCTACACCACTCCTGACATTCTGCTTGACTACTTGGTATTACTGTAGCCTTTGAAAATACTGGCTGACTAATGATACAATTTGGTAAATTCAAAAATTGTCTCTTAACACTAAATTGCATCATTCATAAATGCTTCCTAGAGGTGTTAATGTGTGATTTACAAGCATTCAGTTGGTAATTGTGCAATCTGGTCATCCTCACACATAACATGGTGTTATATTCAGTCGGATAGCATTCTGCTCCAGCTAGTCATCACAGCTGCAACAACTGGAACGAATAGTACTTGTTGATATATTATATCACAGTATGCCCCTCTGAGATATTCAAGTTAAAGATTATCTTATGTGTGGCTTACATAGTTCAAGCTAACTGACATCCACTCCAATGTTGTCAGTAATATACCTATTATGTCTTTGCATTCAACTGAGATGACACTTTGAGTTATTACATCCAATAATATATTGTACTTGTTCTCAGGCTTTGTAAAATCAATGCAATATATTTGGTCAGCGTCTTAAAAGTTGGGATTATTGGCTGTCAATATTGGGGTGGTATTTGGCTGCTTTCACCTCTGGATCCATCAAAAGTTCATCAATTTCACAGGTCAGAATAACACACAGTTCTTAAATCAGAGCCATAGGCCCAATTGATCTCACATAGTATTATTTACTCATGTTAGGTATTTCACCTCAACTGCATTCGTCATTGGAGTTGCCAATAAGCAAATCTCCCTGCCATAAGTCATAGCTGTTAAACAAAATAGTACATTGATAAATGGTTTTTCTAGATGATTAATCAGTAATCTTAATATAGATATACTAACAGTGATCAATTGCATCATTTACCCTAAGTTATATCTTGTAGTACATTGAGTACTGTATTTCTTTAGTATATTGCTTATAGGTGAAGTCAGCAATTATCTGCACTATCAACCAACCATTCTCCTGCACTCATTGCATTTGTCATGATATTGATGAAATTTGAAGATCTAATACTGCTATTTGAACATGGTACTTACTGTATTTCTTGCATGGTATTACTGCAGCTGAATAATGAAGCATGATTGCTAAAGAGTAATTGTTCATACAGAAATCAACTCTTTATTAGTAATGGTCACTATGAACTGACCTTATTGAATTCTGCTAGTAATAGCTCAAGCAGAGTAGTTGGTGAGATTGGAATCTTGGGAGCAGTTTCAAATATGGATTATTAACTTGTGCAAGTGTGAGAAAACCATATGACTTCTTTGAATTCTGTTGCTTTACCCACACAGCAATTGCTGTTACTATATCTGCAGTCATTTGTACTGTTAGACTGAACAAAAATTTAAGGAATAGTACCCCTTCTCTACAGTATAGATACATCTTTCCTTGGAAACACATATCCCCTTACCATACTGGTTTGACTACAACTTGTATATGCTTCTTCTGAGCTTTTATATTTTTAGAATCAATTATAATATTATCTACAAATTTAATACTGTAACCCCCATCAATGTGCTTTCGATATAGTTTAGCCATCTGGTGAAAGAACACATATGTCAAAATTTCTGATCCACGTGGCATCAAGAGCCATGCAGGTGGCCCATTTGGATACACAATGTCTTAGTTCTCAATCAAATAAAAATATTCAGTAACAGGGATAGCTCTTGTGGAAATGGTATATTGCAATGCTCATTCTACCATGCAGTTGGGAGAGGAGAACCTGAGGTTCTGGTAAAGGGAGTGGATTTTTGGTGGTGATGTTATTCTGCATTGGGTAGTTGATATACAGCCAGAATATACAATCACCTTGAATGATAAAGAATACCAGTATCACATAGTAGGAGTGGGATTTTTGGTTTCTGTATTGCTTCAGCAGTGTTTTTTTTCAGCCTATGTCTCTTGGTATACCACGGTCTGTTTGTATTGACTGTATTATTGTATCTCTTCTCTCGTAATGAGGTTGAGGTGGAAATAATCTCCAATTCTATTGGTTGTAGTCCCTTCCATTCCTGCAAGAGGTTTCAATACCATACTGTTACTTACTAAACAACCTTAGATAGCCCCTCAGCTGCTGGTATTTTGTAACTGATTGTCTACTCTGTTCATATCACTAGGCAATCTACCCTGCAACTTATGTCATCCACACTATCCCAGATGTCAAATCCATTTAGCAGTTTCATGCTACTTTAATGGTGAAGTCTTATGCAAGAGGTGAGGGTTGCTACACTGGCATATGATGTGGCTGGGTAAGCTGCAACTTCAAATTCATTGCTCTTGACAATTACAATCTTCAACCAGAATGTTACAACCTACATAGATGCATGCAATTACTCTGATCTCATTTCCAAACAAATCCAAGGTATTTTGGTCAATTCCTATACTGAGCCTGATGTGGGCATATGTGCCTTTACAATATGCTAGGTCTTTCAGTTACAGGATTCATTTTGCTCACAGGATTCTGAGTTTTACCTCGTTTTGGTTGGACACATTGCAACATACACAGGGTAAGGAAAAGTCGGTGCATTTGACCACTTGAGTAATTCTGAACAGGAGAAATAGACATCCATTTAGCAGTGCAAATGAGCATGGGAGTCCAGAGAAGATATGTGTGTCAACGGGACACGATACCTTGAGTGTTACCATTGAGATCACCCCTTGTACTGTGACATCTAGAGTTCTGCCTGGGGAGGAAATTGAGGAAGACTCTAATCCTGAAAGCAGAATCATTGACAACTATAAGAACTCCCATTCTGACAACAACAGCAATTTAGAGATTTTCACATCTGAATCTAACAAATCCATGCCCAATAATGTGAATTGGAAAACTATCTCCCTTTCCATTGAACTAACTTCCCAGACCCTCAGACTCTTTTAGCCTGATTATGCTGACAATATTCAGTATACCCTAGTCCACCTAGGAATCTGTGCCCACTATACCAATCTTAATATGCAAATGACGACTAGGATTGACCCAATTACCTGGAGCCAAGATCAACACAGAACAAATCACCATGTCTCCATGATAGTGAGTTGTGTTGTACTGTGGCGTGTGCATGAGTGGTCGAGTGTGTGCGGGCATATGCGAAGGTGTGTCCATTGAATTGTATATCGAGACATGTTGCATCAACATACGGTCGATCGATGACTAATGGCGCTCACTACAAAACAGGCCAGTTATATCATAGTCCTTGGCATAGTGATATCTGTACTTCCAATCAGCTCAACACTCCGCCAGAATAGCTATCACGTCCATCTCGAACAAAACAGCAAACAAAAGCGACCAGGAGCCAATCAAACAGCGTAGATCTCCGCAAAACAAACGTGCCCAATCAATCATTGTGCTTTGGGACGGCATTCCCGATGGCAGTGCCAGTACCGATACCGTGCCCGCGACAAGTTCCGAGCGTACCGAGGCCATTTCCGAGACCTAATCCGATCATTCCCATCGTAGCACACTGCGTCAAGAAGGCGGGGTCCGGCAGTGGCTTTGTGAAGCAGTCGGCGAGCATCTCTGCAGTCGATATGTAGCTCCAGTTGATCTCTCCATCTCTACCCATATCCGTAGCAAGATAGAACTGGGTCGCAATGTGTGCAACTGCAGTTCCGGAGAGGATTCTGGTCTTGATGATTGCGGTCAGTCACTGTGAATTGGAGAACACGTGAAGGATAGTCGAGATGCCGAGCTTGTTCAAGAGATACGAGATCTGTGTGAGTCTTATGTAGCCTACTCCGAAGGCAAAGTATTTCGTATCGGTCGTGGACTGGGCAGTCAACTTCTGCTTTCTCAATCTCCAGTTGACCGCTCCAACGAAGAAGATGACCAGTCCACTTGTCAATTTATAGTCATCCAGGCCTCCAGCATAGTCCGAATCAACAAAACATCTAAGTGCGTCTTCCCCTTCCCCTGTGAGGGTACTGTCTCCAAGTGCTCCTCCGAGTGCTCTGCCAAAACGCAGTCGCCAGTCCTTTGTGCCGTTGAGGTACCGAAACACGTGCTTGAGAGCTACCATATTCTCATTGCTCAGGTCGTGATTTTACCAGCTGCAAACTCCGATGGCATATGCGATATCGGGCTGAGTGTTGGTGATCGCATACATAAGGTTCCCGATTGTTGATTGATATACGGTCTGATCGCAGGCTTCATCGTCGGGCTTCCTCTTGTGAAGCCTCATTGCCATTCGCGTGGCAACTGACCTGGACTTTTACATTCTGAACTTCGCCAAGATCTTCCAAATGTAGCTGTGCTGATGCATGTCGATCGTGTGATGCTCTGCAATGCGTTCGATGTTCATGCCGAGATAGCAGGAGACTCTCCAGAGCTCATGCATCGGGGACCGCGCCTTCATCTGATCCTTCATCTGCGCAATCAAGCCGTTGTTCGCAATGATAACGTTATCATTGATGTACATAATGACTGCGGCGATGACTATGCCTTGATCCTCAAGCACGAACTGTCCTCCATCGACACGTGATGCCACGGATGCACTCGAGATCACGAAGTGCTTAACAGTGCCGTACCAAACATGCGAGGACTGCTTCAGGCCATAGAGAGACTATCTCAAGCGGAGTACAATCGTCCGCAAAGTATTTGTTGATCTTGGATTGTGGTATCGGCTGCAAATTTGATCCAAACGAAAATATCCCTGCGGCGGGTGCATATTGATATCTTCATCAAAGTCAACTCCCAAGAAAGCCGTACTTACATCCATTTGATGGATCTCGAGATCGTACCTGGCAGCAATGGCGAGTGCCAACCTACCATGGCCCAAGCTAGCAGTAAGTGCATACGTAGCCTGGTAGTCGATGCCTTTGATTTGGTGATTTTCTTCAGAGACTACCCTGGCCTTGAACCGCTGCACATTGCCTGCTCCATGGCGCTTGATCTTGTATACCCACTGATTTGGGAAAGCCATTCTCCCATCAGGAAGCTCCACGAAATGTCCAAAGACTCGATGCCGACCAATTGAATCTAACTCAGCTTTCGTCGCCATATCCCATTTCTCGCCGAGCTGAGACTCGTTTGCAGCTTTGTACGACTTTTGATCAATCCCATCCTCATTATTGTCGGAGATTGCGGCTGCAGTGTAGATGGCAATCATATCCCCGAATGACTCATCTTGGAGAGCCAATTGTGCAGACTCTGCCAACGTATCCTTCCCAGAGTGGTTTCAGTGACTAACTTCGGCAGGCAGCTTCCATGCATCTCTGGGTGATGTCTCAAGGCCAACCAATTCTCGTGAATTCTTCGTCCGCTTTGGAGGATCCGAAGGTGGATTGTCGTCCAATGGCTCCTCCGTTTGACGTTCAGAATTATCATCTCCGGTTGGCTGGTTCTCTGTGGGTTTGTGTGCCTCGATAATATCTCTGTAGAATTGGTCATTTAAGATCACTACATCTGCAGCGTTCGGATGCTGTGTACTGCTTGCTTTCTCTGAATACCACATCTCTGGAGTGGTGATGAGTCTTGGCCAATGGGTCGTATACGAAGTACTGCTTAGTCGATATACTATACCCAACGAATATGCCTGGAGTGTTTCTGCAATCCAGCGTCTTTCGTTCCTCTTTCAGAACGTGCACGAAAGCCAAGTATCCCACCACATGGAGATGCTTCTAAGATGGCTCCTTGCCGAATCCATGCCAGGCCTCGTACGGAGTCTTGCCGACTACCGATCGTGTCGGAGTGTGGTTCTTCAGACAGACCGCCACAGACACTGCGAATGCCCAGAACTTCTTCGATAGTCCGGCATCGCCCAGTATGCATCGTATGTGGTCCATGATCGTGCGGTTCGCCCGTTCGACGACTCCATTAGAGTGAGGAGTGTAGGGCATAGTCGTTTCCTTTAGTATGCCCTCTGATTTCAGGTATTTTGCTAATTTCATGGAGGTATACTCACCGCCTCCATCTGTACGAAATCACTTCACTTTCTTGCCCGACTCGTTTCATCTCAGCGCCTTGCATTCTTTGAATTTCCCCAGGGCTTCTGACTTGTACTTCAAAATGTACTCATCGGTATACCTCCTGGTGTCGGTGATGAAGAGCAGCATATATCGACCTCCTGGGATGGCTATTTCCAGGGGACCGCAGATGTCCGAATGCACGAGCTCCAGAGGCTCAGTAGCACAGGAAGTCGTGTTGGGAGTGAAGGGTTTTCTCTTCAATTTGCATTTGATGGAACTCTTGCAATCGCACTTGCCGGGCATTCTCGGAGCATCGGTGATCATCGGCAAAATCTCCAAAGCCTTGAGACCGATGTGTGCCAAGCGGCGGTGTCATGACATCCGCTTCTCTACATCGTGCCGAGATGCAGGTTCAGTCGTTTTAAGTGCCAGCAGGCCACAGGCATCGTATTTGGTGTATTCAGTCAATTCCGGAGATCGATCCGGAACAATTAGCCCAACGATCGGAAGTGCGGTGGCAATTGACTTTCCCTGGCAAGTGTAGAGGTTGAGGGCGTACTGATTCACCAGTTCGACTGTGACGTCCTTGTCCATGATCTGTGACTGTAAGTTGATATTGAACGATCGTGGGAAATGCACCACTTCTTGAAGTATTATCGTTTCCGTCATTCCATCTGGCAGCTGGCAAATCAAACTAACACTCACATATCCGGATGCAAATGATGTGACCCTATTATATCCCTTCACATTCCTCATAATGGGAGGATATTCGGTGTTGGTTATGAACAATGATCGACGGCCGGAAATCTGAGTTGTGCATCCGCAATCTATGAACAAATCACTGGATGATGCATTTGAGCTGGCCACCATCCAATAGTTCTCAATCGATGTGGTGAGAGTAGAAGTAGTCTCAGTGGATGCTCTTGCTGCAGTGTTGGAAGCCTTTGGAGGATCGCCATGTTGCTTGCTCAAGTAGTTCTCAGTGATATGCCCTCGCAGCTGGCAATGAAAGCACTTCCACAGATCCTTTCCTTTCCTATCGTCCATATTATCTCTCTTATCCCTCTTTGGACTGTTGCTGCCTTTACCGGCTTTACCGCCATTACCACTACCTTTGCCACCCTCCTTTGCAAAGAACCGAGCATCTGGAGCGAGCCCATTCTCTCTCTTGATTCCGGCTTCATCTTCAACAAGTTTGGTGATGATCTCATTGGGGGTGGTGGTCATCATTGAGTTTTTGTCCATCATGAGCTCCAGGAAGACTGTCCACTCATCGTTTCTTGGGATCCTGTGAAGGAGGTAGAAGATGCGCTCCTGCGCACTCATCTTGTCGATTGTCTTTGCAGATGCTTCGGTGTCGGTGTCGGCAGCATCAGGGCCAGTGGTCGATGGCCCTGCGCAGAGATTGTAATACTTGACATTCCGATCGATCTGGGATACATAGTTGTCGGCATCTCCGCAGTCCTATAGCTTGATGCTCCAAAGGTCTTCCCTAATCTCGAAGATGTTGAGCTTCAGCTTTGACTTGTATGCTGATGCTAGCTTTTCCCAAAGCGTCTTCGCATTGTCAACGACAGTATATTCCGCTTGTATCCTTGGTTTCATGCCCAGCAGGATAGTTGATCTGGCAATACCATGGCGATTCATCCAGTCTTTGAAACCAGCCTTCTCTGTAGCAGTTGGGTGTGCTGCTGGCTCCTCTGGCTTGTCATCGTATCCTTTGATGACACCATACACTTCCTTCTGTTCGAGAAGCACAGCCATCTCGGTTGCCCATTGTGCATAGTTCGTGCCATTGAACTTGGTGATTGTGATCGTCGTCGGACTCATCTCGCATAATCGTCATCGTGTATTGCAATCATCAGTTATAGTAGTTTGCGGACTCCACGGGAGCCATCCAGCTGCTGCTGTCAGAAACAAGGCGGAATGCTGAGTAATCGCTTAGCTTGTGGAGATACGTCTCCGTGACGACATTGACCACCACTCGACAAAAGATTGTGGAAGTGTTGATTGTTGGTTCCCTTTTAAACACAAGGGCTCATAACCTGTTGTACGGTGGCATGTGCGTGAGTAGTCGAGTGTCTGCGGGCGTATGGGAAAGTGTGTCTATTGTATCGTGTAACGAGACTGGTCGCATCGTCACTAGGTTGATCGATGACTAATGGCGCTAACTACAAAAGAGGCAAGTCACATCATAGTCCTTGGCATAGTCATATCTGTACTTCCAATCAGCTCAACAACCTGCACATTAAAGAAATACGGAAGATGTATCACAACAATTGCCAGAGAGTGAACCTGGCTGAGGTAATTCATTGTTACAATCTGCAATCATACTACAGCTTTGATATGAACTTACATGCATATGCCAATTGACTTCAGTGCAACTGGAGAGATGCAGAGCTGGTTGAGGTGCAGGTTCAACAGGTGCTGTACAATGTGGTCTGGGCTAACATGACGGGCAATATATATTGGAAACTTGATCTCTTCACCATACGGCAGTGGACATTTAATACCATTCATGAACTTGTCAATCGAGGAGCCGATGTTGAAATTGTACTGGAGCTAACGGACATGTAACTGCAACAGCAGCCCTTATGTGAGTAACTGCATTTGGGAACCAGCAAGCATATATTTGGATGAACAATCCCGGAAATCAAGGAAGTACATATAATTCCTTCCACGCCCACCCAGTCTGACATCTCATCAGACTCCTTCGGAGATCTATCTCTGTCATGGTGTGTAACCAGGAAGGTGTACGCATTGTAGAAAGCCAATGGAGAATGCCCCTGGCATGGTGGTGATAATTATAATACTTTCCAATACCCAAAATACTCCAAGCTGGACAACCAAGGTAGACTCACCCATGCTGATGGCAGAGGCAAGGACCGAGATAACCAGGAAGACAAGTGACAACTCAAGCAAGAATGATCATATGATGCTCAGAAAGTAAAGAACTTGTATACTGCTCCTGTTATCTAGCACCGCAGGGGAGATTTCATGAGATGGCACTAATCATCGAGAGGTTGTGGGCACAGGCACTAATGGCAACTGTTGACCAAGTCCAATCACATCGGATCGAACTAATGTCAAAGGATAATCTTGAGACGCCACGGGCACGAATGTGAAGTCAGATTGTAAGGGCAACTGAATTAGCGGAATCAGCATATATAGTTGATGACGTTCACATACGAGACTCAATTGGCAACATGCTACCCATCTGGACACTTATCAAATGCAATGCTATAAGCATTTATATAGTACAAAGAATTCTCAAGTGACTTGGATATCACATGAGGCAGCACGAATCACCACCCTTGGACAGAATGGAGGAGTGATACAACATGCGACTGATAGCCGGAAGACACAGATTACATCATCTTATTAGGATCATCTTACAATGGAGGACAAATCTGACTTGCAAACGGTGCCAATGCAGATGTAAGATCTAGTACTTTAGTCAGCATGGTTCACCAAACAGAATCCTGAAATGGACTGAGCTTGTCTTATGTTGACCCTCATGCAATCACTAAATATTATTGGAGTAGATGATATGGCACCAATGACTACCACAGAGTCATCAAGGATCTCAGAAGCCTATATCAATGGCAATAACCAGCCTCTGAGGCTTGGGGTGGGAGTGCAGACATTCAAAGTTACTGCATTTGACAATCATTCAGCTAGCGACAATGTAGGCAGAGCATTTGCACTACAGATCAGAGCATGCACAGGGCTGCTGGGAGTGATCTTAGAAAGACTAACTTGAAGATTACCATGTGATAGAAACCAAAGCACTGGTTGTGATGAGCAGGGTACAGAGGTGGTAGATGCTGTAGAAGAGCTCCTCAGAGATAACCCTTGAATGACTGCTATCGGCAAGCCAACACATGAAATGAGTGACTGGATGGTGGGGCACAGCTCTTTTGTGAGCAAACTGTTAATGACAAGGCCTCCTTCATTACTCCTTTGTCTTCTCTCTCTACTGGTTCTTGATTACTTGGCCAAATGCAGATCAGATGTGGCAGACAAGACGATGTCGGCAGACAACAACACATCGTCGCTATAAGGTTCTCGGTCTTCATGGATGTCTCAAGCTAGTCAATGTCTAAAATGGTGGTACAGCACTGTTCAATTCACTATGCAACTAGCCTAGAACCACAGATCAAGTTACTCGAGAGATGGATATACAACCTCTCTGAAGATCCTCTGCGCACTCTTCAGGCATACATCATAATCACCCTAGCAACTATCTTCATGCAGTGGTTATTATACTCAGCTGCAGTGCAGTAAATATTTGCAAAGAAAACAGATGCTGGCCTCCAGCTATGTGGGAACAACCAGGTGATCAATTTGCCGACAGTGGAGAACTAGAACCAGATCCATCTCATTGTTGCATTGCCGGACTGAACGATAGGAGCAGAGCTATATACTGAGTATGACCACCGGAATACCTATTACCATATCCTGATCAATAGGTGCAATCAATATCTGACTGCAATCCAGCCCTGCTACGGTCTGTTCTAATAACAAGTTATGCACTTTGGATTAACAAATACATCTGCCATATTCCAGGCCTACATAAAGAATTGCCTATGGACCAATATTGACAGTATTGCAATAGGTTGCCTTGATGATATTCCAATCTATCCAACCAACAAGAAGGAGGAAGAGGATCACTGACTTCAAGTGCCAGAATGACTACACCGATTTCGCCTCAGTTTGAAGGTTTATCAGAGTCTAATTGGAGCCTCCAAGAGAGGCTTTGGGAGATTAATCCTGAATTCTGCAGCAATCCGGATAGAATCACATCATCTACCATACATTGGTGACCAACCTACTTCTTCATCAGTTACCAATGTCAATATCTTTCATGTCATTTTTGTCCTCTGCGAACTGTTTATCTTCGAATACGCCAAGTTGAGAGCACCAGTATTGAACTTATTACAGAAATTGACATTCAACTTGGAGTGGACCAACACATAGCAACTGGTGTTGTGGAAGCCCAAGATGACATTTACTGCAGCACTGATCAACCGGTATGTCTATCCAGCAAATCCTATGATGATCATGAAGGATGCAAACTGCTTCGCGACTACTAACACTATGAATCAGGATAACTTCCTTGGCAATCTCTGACCGGTGATCATCTACTCTCAGAAAGGCTCCCCTGCCAAACTCAACTCTGATACTTACAAGCGGGAGCTCTGATCGATCATGGAAACTATGTGGGAATAGCAATACTATCATGAGGGTGCCAAAAGAAACATCCGGATATAGTGCAACCACAAAAATCATGAATATTTCCGAATGTCTACAGTGCACTCCTGTGCTCTGTACTTTTGTCAGCAGCCTTCTTTAATCCTTCAAACCTTTATCTGCAATAGCTGCTAATGCCAAGATGTTCTGGCTAAAATATGTTTGGCTGAAAGAATTCATGTTGTAATATTTCATTCATTCAATCTGTATCATATATGATATCGCATTCAGCTTGCTAATACAACACCAATCAGAACTGATACTTATTTGTACCAACATTTGGGGTAAGTTTACATCTTTCAAGAATAGTGTCTTGATTCATTCAACCCATTGTCAATTGCAAAATGCCGAAGTGCTGAGTCTAAGGATTTCAACCTGCTATTTGTTTATAATCATTACAGCTAAACAATATATAGCTGGTACTATAGCTGTATTTAGGATATTCTGATACTGTGTAACTCTCTCCCCCCAGTAAATACATGGGATAAATTTCAAATAATTGAAATATAACAGATTGGAATCAATTTTTTTGGAGTAAAACAATTTCATATAAATATTTCAATAAAGTCTAACTTGAAAAATGCAACTTTGCATATATGTACCTGCTGTATCTCCTACTGTATGACTTACTATCAACTATACAGTACCTTTCTGGTATATGTCACCTCTTCTTCTTAACAATCTATCATTTCAACAGTGTTTACTTCCAGTAACGTCATCTCTTGTCTGTTACCACCATAACCACTGATGCTTTCTACCTGTTGATCTCCTCGACTACTATTGAGACTGAATTGGTATCCATTTTTCTATTAGCCACTCCATCGAGAATGTCCATTCTATAGCTTACAGTTTTTGAGATACTATACCACACAATAGATAACTGTAGTATGGTAATCTGTATACTCTATGGTTTCATGTGTTGGTCTATTGAATTTATACTTCCCTCAGGTCTTGTGTACACAACCATGTCCAAATATTACTAACATCTTGACAGGTTGCATATTTTCCTTCTGCAGAAATGTCTTATCAGAGTTCACTATTAGTAACAGTATTGAGTATAATGTAAACACACCTCTCATTTTTGAAGTAATGAATCCAGGTGTGGTAAACGATGTTATTTCAGGACAGCTCTGCTATTTATATTTCAATTGAGTGTTGGTGAGTCACTGGCATATTGAGATCTGATTGAAGTTATAGCCAATGGAACCTTGTCCTCGAAGCAGCCATATAATGCTTGATGCAGAAGGAAAGTAATTGCCAGTTGCAGTTGCCATGATTTCGGGTATCTAAGAATACAATAATCTATTTTTAATTGTTATTGAAATTGTCACAAGTGTAATACAACTGGAAGTTCAACCATGATGAAGTTTCCTGGCATTCCACCACCACTTCAGGCTGAAGTAAGCTTTAGCAAGTTTATCCATCTTTCAGTGGTATAGCACCCTTTGTAACTAGCAGATTGGACTACATTGGTATTATGATGCTATATTCTACCAGTATTGCTAGTTTGAGCTATCCAAACTGATGGCATCCTGCATTCAACAGCTGGAGGTTGCTGTTCATATAATCTGCCAGACCTGGGATTGCTCATTGGCCAAAGAAATATAGATGTGATCACAAGTGAGTTGTCCTGAAGGCTGTTGTGCCATCTACTCGGATGGTAGTCTAGTGTTACCCACGATCCCGGGTAACCTGCCAGCGGTCTGGGTTTGGACTGCAATGACGGGTCGGTTCAGTTCCAGACCTGTCCAAAAACCTGTGCCAACCCGCTGACTCTTGGCAGGTTAGACCAGGACCCAGACCCATCAACGCGCCGGTTTTGGCGGGTTTGGCTTGACCCATCAGTTCCAATCTCTGGTTCTGCATTTCGGATTTCACTGTATATTGTCCGATTCACATATGCTACAGTAAATAGCAAAATATTGACTCTGGTATGTCAGTGTCTTTTTTTGATGTATTGGCCGCCTTAATGATCAAAACAAACAGAGACACACTCCCAACCACATCCTGAAAGTGAGCCTCAACGATTGTTGGTCGTGTATCCTGCATAATCAGGGGGGCGATATGTTGCACACAGCCATATACGAAGTATTGGCCCCATTGATACGTAAAAGAGAGAGCAAAATGCTCGCTGCCCTATCTTGAAAATAAGCCTCAATGGAGCATCAATGATTGTTGGCCTTGCATCATGGTTGATCTCAGCACCATATATCCATTATTGTTTATATACATCGTTTTGTCAGTTTTGTACTCTAAGTGGCTCATGAACACGTACTGGTAGTGTTGTAAATGAAATGAGTTGTTACTGTCCCGGAGGCTGCCACAGGGTTATCCCTTGCATATCTGCCTAGAAAGACTGCCATGTCCTTGTTTATGAATTGTTGTGATCAAGCACTACTCAGATTACAGAAGATGCAAGACCAAAAATTATTGATGCTCCATTGACGCTAAATTTGAAGATGGAGCAGGGAGAGTATTGCTATCTCTTCTTCCTATAATGGCGGCCAATAATTCCATTATGACTGTCTGCAACGTATCATGCATCAGAATACCCAGGATGCACGACCAGGAATCATTGACGCTCCGTTGATGCTCATTTCCAGGATGCGTTAGGGAGCATGTCACCACAATTTTTGCCCATCAAGGCGGCCTTCACGTTGATTATGTAGCACCACGACGAAATCAATTTTTAAATATCTGACCTACATAACCTGAAAATGTTGATGCTCAATTGACGCTCATTTTGCTACAGGCGTATTCGCAATATGCAATCATTTGATTTGGCATAATTTATCATTCACATTGTTTTGGCAACCTTTCAAGCATTTTCATTTACATTCTCCTTGCTCACTACATTGTTCTGTAATAATACATATAAATATATCGTTTAAAATATACATTACAGTATCGGCACATTGTAGATAATAATGCACTCAAAAATGCTGTTCCTATCGATCAATGCTGGTCCTCACTTGCAGGTGTGCTCAGTATGCTGCGCTCATCTGCAAAATGTATGTTAGCTGCATTACCACACAGCAGATAGTGTACTAACCAGTGAATGTTCCTTCATCAGTCAGCACAACTGGATTAAAATCTTTATCGTGCTGGCTATCCTGGGCATATGCATCTAGATTGAAACACTGAGCACTGGGAAGAGTAGCATGTGAATATACATATCAGGGTGGCAAAGTGTCGATTTGAGAATAGTGAGCTCCCTCATTGCAACCGGGTGGCGCATGTGGCATTCCGGGCACAGGTGGCGTTTGGTCTGGTGTGGGCTGTCTGAGTTCGAAGGGTGGATGTGCAGCAGTTGATTTGCGCACCCAGTGTCCCTGCAGATTCTGTGTTGGGCACGAATGGCATGGAAGGCAGTGATCGGTGTCAACTCGTAGAAGCATAGTGGGGTGTCGTTCTATTGCAGCATTCACCTATCTACGCACAGAGCACTCAACTCCCTGCTTCGTCTCTTTTGAGACTTCAGCTTGGGGATTGGTGGTCAGATCATGCAATTCCTCTATTGTGGTGCCCGAAAACCCGCCATAGGCCATTTTGGCCATATTCAGGGCGCAGCTCATGTCGGACTGTACCAGCTGTACCCGACCGCCTTGCCTTGCCATAGTAGCAAACACTTTGAGAACCTACAAGAAAAGAGTTGCTGCGTCTAACAATGAGATATGGCTACTATCTCAACCATATACTTTTCCATAGCGTCCTCCAAGGTGATTGATGACTTTTTTGTCCACTTTCGGGGATGGTTATCACGAAATGCGTCTGCCAAAACCTCAGAGTTGGCAACATCCAAATGTTCAATTTCGCACACTGTGCTGACAAATGCCTTGGTTGACCAGGGAGGGTTCGCTTTCAGGGCAGTAAGTAATTGTTCACATCGCTCTCTACGAACACCTCCTGTGTGTTATATGGTTAGTTGACAGACATTCATTGCAATATGGCTATACAATTATCCAATTGCATGTTGATGCTTATTCTTGCTGCCTCTGGTCTTACGGACAATTTTGAAATGAGCATCCTAGGTCGTATTCATGGTGGCTGTATTGCCAGCATCGGGTTGGACTGACTGGTTTCTCCATTGTAGTTGTGTTCCAGTGAATGACGCATTGGATGAAGCACCGGTCGATCGGCTCAATCCGGATCCACTCTCACCTGGCTGAGATGTTTATGTAGCCCTGATTTGCTGGTGTGGAATAGAAGAGGAAGATGATAACGAAAAGAAGTGGGAAGTCCGGAGGAATATACAGTTAGCTTCAAGTCAGAATGGAATCAGTAATAGCCAACTTGTACATTGTACTCAAGATGAATCCTGATGCTGTTTGCTGCAAGTTCCAGGGGTTTCCCACCATGCCTCGATTTGCAGTATGTGGGTCTGATGTCGTTAGTTTCTGTATGGGGAGAGATTGAGGTGTATGACAGCCGGAATCTCACGATTGACCAGGATCAACAGGGAAATCTTCTCGGGAAGGGGTGTTGGGTAATGTTTGTCTCACAAAATCCCCCGGATATTACCTGACACTGATGCTATCAATCAAGTCATGTTGTACAGTGAGAATAACTATTGCCATTTCAGTGACAGTCAAAACGCAGAGTTTGCTTTGTGCCAGTTGATCAAACGTACCAAACTTGACCTAAAAGATGCAGGTTGCCTCCATATCTGCCAAATCTTGGAATGTCCAACATCTCGCCGAACAACAAGGTCAACAATCACTACAATGGTCAATGATCGGAAAAAGAAGTTTTCACTGCTTCTGGTGGGCAAATGCATCAAATCAACAATTCCTTCCGCACGACGATGTCATCAAGCAAATGAAAGCAACAGAGGCTTGGATGGCGATAGTTCCGGAGCCCATGGGGCATTGCGCAGCGTGAGATCCAACAAAAAGATTGCGGTGCAGACACTACGAGAAATGCACTTTGTAAGCAAAGAAGAGCAAGTGAAATCGATCGACGATTGTATGGAGACAGAATCCACGCTGGGAACAAAGCTAGGTACAGACACCGAGACGGCGATTAAGCATGAGCAGAAAGATACAAGGAATGATGAAAACCCGGGATTGACAACCAGAGAGCCCAAACACATGGTTTAGGAGATGATGGTTACTATCATATATAGTCTGAGCGACCTTGCAAGTTCCAGTGATGAGGAGAATGGGGAAGATAACGATGATGAGAATGCAGTGATGGGCAAGCTACGCGAAGTTGACAAACCCGGCTGGGTGATGGGCAAAATGTCCAAAACGGTACAGCAGCGCATGGAGACATTCCGGCAGACGCAGATGAAGCATGATGAATTGACACAACCGGGATGGGGGGACTCACCTGACTACTTCCATGAAAGTGATAAGAAGTACGGCACAACCGAATTGAGGGTTCCAGCAGTCTTCGAACCATGGACGGATGGTGTTGCAGCCACACCTACATCCACAACTGTTCGAGAGGTTATGGAGCGTCTCGATATCGTCCCCAGAATATTGCAATTGCTGCAAGGGAGTTCTTGACCAGGAAGTAGTCATATGAGGCTAGATTGCGGGAAGCCGCAGTCCGACAAAGACATACTGTGTCTTCCGCCTGACACAGAGCCCGATCTATCACCTACTCAGCAAGGGAAGCCTGCTGGACCTAATAGTCTTGACCCCTGCATATTGCCTCCTGCGCTAATCACCAGATCGAAATGAGATTTTGATGAATAAATGATAACAGCTCCTGCATAGCCAGAGGAATAGATAGGTTAATTGATATCTGTCACGTCGTAGCTCAGTGAAAAGCAATTTGTGTAACAATTTTGCTACTTGTCCACTTTTTCTTGATTTCAGTGACCAAATTGTGAGACACAATGATTCATCTGGGCATGTGCAATGGTCGTACGCACCATACAAACGTTCTAGAATCCAAATCAGGCTGTAAAACAATCAATTAATACAATATCCGTTTGCCTATTACGGTTAACAGAGATAGCAAAAGCTATATCAGTGACACAATTTAGTAACAAAATTTAAGTCACGGATGTAATTGGGGTCATAGAAGGAGCGGTCTGTGCTCAATACGCATCTGTCTGAATGACGACCGTCCTGCTGCGTTCATACATGCATCCAAATGCATTACTCTCTGCAACGGCCTGGTGCATATGGTTGAGATTTTGCAATTGCTTATGATAGGTCGTTGAAATCGAGGAGAAGAAGCTGGTTGAGGCAAGGTGAGCAAGTCGGGGTATATTGTTCAGAAACTAGTGGGAAGATCTACATGCCGTGAGTCGCTGGCCAAAATCGCGGCAATGTGACGGGGCCAAGTCCTCCATCACTCAGATAACCTGGACAGTGTGTGATCAGAAATTCATAGGCCACAGAGCTTCTGGATGCAAATGAAAATACATAGAAACACTATATTGGTTGTCAATAATGACTATATGGTTTGTTGCATACAATTATTGAGAGTACCATCACCATTTCCAACTGTTTACTGTGAGCGTCAACAGATCATTAATTATGTTTGGTTATACACTTTCGGCTATCAAAGGGCTGCATTGTCACATCCTTCCAAAGTAAATGTGTTGGTCAGCTTTATAGCTGAAAGGGCAAGCAACCTGCTTGTTGACCCATCCCAACGGTGCGCACCAACGGAGCGTTCACAATTTCTTGCCTTGTATGTTGGATAATCCAAGGGCTGTGCAACCCCATTGACCCATAATCGTACTATTGTCTGCCTGTCTAGGTATAAATGCTTGCCATGACATCGCTACTATGTCCTGAAAATGAGGATCAACCAAGTGTCAACGATTTTAGGTCTTGCAACTTGCACAATCCAAGGGCTTTGAATTGCCATTAACCCATAATCAATGTATTGGCCGCCTTTATAGGCAATAATGCTAGTGACAATTCCGCAACTGTCTCCTTAAGATTTGTATCAGTGGAGCAGTTACAGTTTGTATGGGGCTCAGTATTCTTCAAAGCAACAAACTGCCCTGCTTCATTCCTAAATTGAGTTTTAAATAGTCAGTCTTTTCAATATGTCCTTGTATACAACTTCACAACAACACATGCAATGTCTTACAGGTCTTACTTTTGTCTTGCATGTAGCTCTAGAGTCAATATTTAAGAACCAGAAGTATACTTCACAATAAGATAACTTTTGACTGTCTCTCAACTGGAATTACGCAGCTTTCGAATTCCTACCACCCTGACCGATTTCCAATCTGTTATTAACTCATTGCTACAGGTTATGTTATCATCCAAAAATGAATGTAACTATATTCCTCATTTGAACGACCTTCCATGACAAATCATACTTGGCGCTTGGTGGACTTCTGTGTATGTGGGCTCAATGCGTCCTATGGGTTGGAATTATTGTAGACATACACCTTCACAGTGCTTCTATTTGAACTGCGGAATGGAGGAGACTGGTAGTCCTGGCATCATATGTATCATTTGTCATCGAGTTCTTTGCCATCAATCAGAACATGGGACTAGCTCCCTGGAGAAACACTTCCTGGCAAAGCACACAGTGCAAGGTTGAACGAATTCACCAAGTTAGAGGTTTCCGAATTGACAAGTACAACTGTTGTTGAAACAGCATTGCCCATTCCAAAGAGGCAAGGCAGTCGAGGAATTACAATTGTAACTTTGCAAAGGAAACTCATATTTGACAGTTAGATCTTATCTATATTGATACAATCGACACACAAAACGCTCCAAACTGGCAGTACAGGACTTCCTAACTGGCAAATTTCACCATGAGATCTGAAATTGTTACCTCATATTAGGATTTGTTTCGGCTCATATTGCATGGAACACTAACTCAAACCTAGAGCTATGACGGTCATATAATGCATTACGCAGCAAGCTGATGCTTTCGTCCGCCAGCACCCTTCGCGACATTTGCCAGGGGGATTACTCACCGACAGTGGATGGAATTGAAAAGCAATTGCTGTGAAGAAATGAAGTTCGCTTAGCTTTGGACAGGTGGACCTCGACGAACATATCGGCTAAAACTGCAGTCATAGCTTACGAAATGGATCGAAAGTGGGTGAAGTGAGAAGTACATATAGCTTTTGACGAGATTGATAGCCTGTTCTTTTCCTATTTTGAACGCTCATTAAGGATAATCGGTCAATGGTCAACACACTGGAGCCAGGCTCGCCATACATTTGATGGCAGTTGTTGATCATTTAGATCTTCATGACAGCCGTTCACTGGGAATTCTGACTGACATTGCTTCCTCAAATTACGCGATGACTCCGGAACTTCAAATAACCCTAGAGGCCTCCGGAATCCAGAAGCCAGCAATGAGAAACCACATACCAAGCATGGCACATGTCATTCAGCTTGCGTTGGGTACTGTCATGAGCAGTCTCGGTGTAAAAGGCCACACCAAGTCTTGGGTAGCGCAAGAGCATGAGCAGCAATTTTGCAAGAATGAAAGCATAGCCATTGGGCAGAGTCAAAGACTGCGAAAACAGGGCAATGCTAGAATCAACAAGGTATCGGATATGAGACCAGGTTTAGCAAAGAGAATCGAGAATGTACATATTTCAAGACATTTTGAAACACCTGATACTAACCTTCATAGAGCAGAGCATGCTTGTTGTATTGATTACGCTGACACGGGGCCGTCGAAATGAGTTCATCGGCTGTCGAAAAGGCAAAGTACGAATCGCAGTACTACCTATTATGGATGTGAAATCACAGTGGAATTCGACACCGTAGTAGCTTGAGTGATCCTACCAATTACAAGAATCCACGCTCGAGTGGCTCAAGAACGTATAATATATTCATTACTGGCCACTCTTCACGACACAGGATCAATCGACCATTGTCAAGTATGTAGTGGATGTTTCAATGCCATTCCGATACTGGACCCTGTGGATGTGGACAAGGCATATGGTTACGCTGCATCACATCATCACTGTCTACAATGACATGTTGAATCATATGGATGGCGTTATGTAAGCTTTGGCCAAGATGAAAACCCAATGGAAGAAAGACATATACTTTGCCCTGAAGTTTGTGTGACAGAAGCTGTCTAAATATTATGCTCAGGTAACTCCAGCAACCAGTATGATTCTCATTTCAGCATATACCCTTGATGCTTTCCGGAAGTGTCAATCATTTAGGAGTTGGGACAATGGAATGGATAGTAATTCTGAGGATGAGATTTCTTAGTTTACCCAATACACAGAGGCATTTCTGAAGGATGTGGAGAATGAATACTGTGCCAGACATCAATGAATGTCCATCATTCAACCCAAAAACATTCCGGTCAGCAATCTTATATCCATTGACCAAGGCCTCTGGATGAGGTCAATTTTCATCAGATCCATTTGATTTCCTCAGCGATGATGAAGAATACTTAATTCCCAGAAGCCCAGGGGAAACAACACCTGGACACAGCGATCTTGCAGCATGCTTGATGACTGCCATATGGCTCTATTTGAACTCACAGCCTGGATCACCGCCGAACTAGGGGCAAGTTTATACAAATCTTAATGATTACCACTCCGACCGAAAGGAGGGTAGCAGATCATTATAGTTCCCTGACCCCACCAACTGGTGCCGTGAACAAGACGAAACGCACTCAAAGTACGCCGAACGCTCACATGTGGCATGTGAAGTATTCTCTATCATACCACATGGTGTCAGTGTGGTGGCCACTTTTTCCATTGGGCGAGAAGCTATCAGTTAGAGACAGTGTACACCAACCCGCAAGAGGCTTGAGGAAAGAGTGGTAGTAAAGTATTTTTGTTGAACCAATAACGCAATGTTGGCCGGCGATTACACTGCATTGGATACCACAGAAACCGAAATCTCCTTGGAATTATAGAAAGACACACTAGAACAACAATTGCACAGAATGGCCAAGGTCCACGACGTTCTGGACATGTGGCAGGGCAGCCACAACCTATGTGCTACACAGAAGGAATCTTGCATCCAAAACAAGCAAATGACAGCTGTAGAATACATTTCAGATACCGAAGAGATCAAAGCATCCAGGTCAAACTTTCAACATGATGGTGCGGCTGCATCTACATTGTCAGAAAGATCACCTTTGCCACCAGCTTTCTCTGCAAAGGACATGCCGGGAGGACGAACCCAAATATTAAATGTTCACTGAATCAAACAAATTGACCATCATCCAGCCGAAAGTGCTGAGAATAGTGCACGTGAAAGTATTTCCAACACCAATGCTTGGCATAACTGGAATGGTGTCTTCGATAATCGGAACACAAGCGAAGACCACTGCGAGGCAGACAAAAATTTCATATTGAGCTATACAATGGCATCGATGCACTGGAAAGCCCAGAGCACCAGGATGAGAGAGCCACACCAAATGTTCCCGAATTGATTTGGCAAACATGGAGGTCAATCAGACGGGCCGAACAGTGGTTGAAGACAGTCCCTGCAATGGAAACAAGGAGGAATAAGAGAAACAAGAAAATGTTGCACAGAATGGGTCAATATGTTTTCTCCATGTTCTATATGTTGCTTGATGGAGAATTTCACTTAGAGAAATTTTGCGGCAGAATATTGAGCAGTGGCATGGGAATATTTGTTCATAAACAGATGTATAGCAGGTGAATTGAATCATTCAGCAAGATACATCAATTTTGGTAGAATGAGAGCGACCTGTGCAAGAATATTACTGGGCTCGGCTTTGCCACAGGGCTGAGTTCCAATCTGGCAGCAAGGCAACGAATGAGTGCACATAATTCTTCATACAATTATCGATGGCAGCAGATAATGACTAGGCAATGGATTCAAATGTGCGTCAACTAAGCATCAACAATTATTGGTCTTGTACACGTGGTAATTGTAAAGTGATTTGGTTGTCGTTAAGCATAACCGATATATCGGCTGCAATCATATTCAAAGCAGCACGCGACATGGTCACTGCTGCATTCTGGACATGTGTGGCAATGGAGCGTCAACGATCTTAGGCATTGCATCGTGGTTATCTAAGTGTTGGTTTGTGGTACTTATTCATATACGATGGATTGGTTGCCATTTCATGCAAAAGCATGTGTGATATCTTGATTTCCCCATCATGAAGATGAGCGTCAACGGAGCTTCAACAATATTTTGTCCTTTAAGTCAGATAATTACCAAGTGATCTGGTAGTGGGTAGACATACTGAATGTAATGGCAGCCATTATAGGCAAAAGAGAAAGCGACATTATCATTGCCCCATTCTGAAAATGAGTGTCAATGGAGTGTCAATGAGTTTTGGCTTTGCATCTTGGGTTATCAAAGTGGCGATTGGTTGGAGACATCCATATGTAAGGTATTCGCCAACTTTAGGGACAAAACAACAGCGGTGCGCACCCAGCCCCATCTGGAAAATGAGCATCAACAGAGCTGCAACGATTTTTGGTGTTGCATCTTTGGTAATCTACGTGCCGCTTTGTGGCAATAATTCAAATACCATATAATGGCGGCCTTTTCAGCCGAAACAGTGCACGATATCTTCATTACCCCATCTTGAAAAATAGGCTCAACGGAGCGTCAATAATTGTTCATGTTGTATATTGGGTAATCAAGGAATAGCATGGATATTTGAGATTATAACAGAACTATTGAACACTTTAGTAGTCCAAAATACAAAACACAAAGGGAAAAACATTGATTCCAAAATAATTGATATTGCAACCTGCAAAGCATTCAAAAAGTGATTACTGGATGTTGAATAAGTGATTTTGATCAAATACTATTCTCAAACAGCAAAAGCAATAGTATTGGATGAATCTGTACATGGACCTGCTGGACAACCCATTGACAACCTGCCTAATAGAGATGGGTTGCGGGATTTTAATCGAACCGTACCCAAATTGACTTTTCAGGGTTACTGAAAACCCGGACAGCCAATGTGGCTAATGTACGGTTCCAACCCAGATCCGGACGCAAAGCGCCGGTCCAGAACTATTGCGAACATTACCCTCGCGAAACAACCTCTGCAATTTGCTGGTGCTGCTTATTAAATTCCTTGAAGTTGAGGGTTGTTTCCTCTGCTGTAAGATTGAGGTGAGTACCACCCACATTGGGTGCTGAAAAGAACATGGAAGGATTTAATGAACCTTGACATTTGGGCCATGTATCAGTCTTACAATCATTGCCAATCACAGAATGGATGTGGACACTGGCCACATGATCTGGGAGGTGTGGTACTAGCCACCGCCTCTTATAGAGAATCTGGCCACGAAGATTATAAATTATCTCCACCTCATGTTGACAAAGTGCACCAGGGGAGGGATTTCCAATTCTCATATGTGTAGAGAGGAGCAAATTACTTTCTACTTTTTCGGGTGGGGTTCGGGATCTGCTACTGGTATATTGACAAGATCTGGGAGGAAGGTGTCACTCAGCCATTGGAATAGAGGAAAATCCTCTGAATTATCAGCTGGATATTCATCATAACATTTTTGGGACATGTTTTTGCAATACTCCATGCCTGCCAAAGCTAAAGAATGATATAATAGTGGCCATCAATATACAGTTCATCCTCTTGAATAACCTTGCAAAGTGTATCTTTGTGCAATGGTCTTCAGTTGGGTTTGCTCTGTCTCAGACCACTCAAAACCAAGTAGTTCGGCATATATTTTGAGAATTCAAAGTAGTGAATTCCGATATGTGAGTTTCACTACAGAACACTTTCTGATTATCCAAACACTTAGCCATTAGAACTATCTGGAATACTATATTCTTTTGAGCTTCTTCATTTCTAGTGCAGATACTGTGCATCAATCTCATCTCCACATAACACAGGGTGATAAAGCAATTCATCGTCATTGGAGTATCATACTGAGGATTCGATGAATAGCCTGAACAATGCCACATTTTCCCCTGACACTGATCAATGGCTGAATAGCATCCTATTATAGGTGAGACATTCACCTTAACTTCTATTTGTGCATATATTACAATTTGCCAACCTGTATAGATCTCCATCTTGTTCTAACCAGACTTATCAAGAATCTGAAAACTCCATGGATTTTCTGAAAGCTGACTACTACATGATGGTTTCACTCTGCATGGTATGGTACCAGATGGAAAATGGTCAATATTGGATGTCTTGTCAGCCATATGGATGCAGGCGGTCAGGATATCATTAGCAAAAATCAGATTTTCTGCACCGATCATGTTGCGAAGTTTGACATTGTTCCCACATGGTATCCCATTGGGTACAATCTTACATGTCTCAGCAGCTCCTGCTCTCAAGAAGACCAGGATAGGTTCGACAGCTGAAACATGAAATGGATTCCCCAGTGAAGGAGTTTTCTGCATCTCTAACAGGCAACAGGACACAGAAATCAGTCTCAGCAATGTATATAACTCTCATTCATCATAAACAATCCTGTAATAGTCATTTTGAGGCTTGTTTACTCTTTCTTCATGGGTACTCCCCCACCCAAGTAACAGTGCCATCCCCACAGCACCCTTCTCAGCCAGCAATTTACATATCATAGCAGCTGCCTCTCAGGTGTACATCTTGGGATGACCCATGTCATCTGGCACCAGCACTCCTGGCACATCTGAATCCCAAACCAATCTCATTACAAAGATTCACATTAACACAACCAGGTTCATCTGAAAAGTGCTCCCAAGCACATCCCCAATTGAATTTGTATTACCGGATACTTGATCAGCTGTTGATCGGAGAATCAGATATGCCTTTGGCAGACTGACGCATCCTGACACTCATGTTCATATTCTGTCTGGATTGCACTAAGTTCGGTCAACAATGCTGAACTACTATATCCTGAATCAAGGATCTCCTCACCATCGACTTACTTCTGAACCTCCCATAAACTATTTTCTGTTCTCTTTTCATTCCTAGTAAAAACTATCAGTTGTTGAAAGCGAAGTTGGGAAGATGGGCTCATACCACAGCACTGCTAAAACTAAATCAGGTGGCAAGTAATTCACAGACAAGGAAGCATCGAAACGAATCGATGTGTCCAATAAAATCGGTTCCATTATTTCCGTCATGATTTTCATCAATACTACTAGCATTCTGTTGCAAACAATCTGTAATGGCATTCAGGATCAGGTTCTCGCCAATCGCACGAGACATGGCCAGGGCTGGGTAACCACAACATTATCCAGATGACGTGCAATCTCTCCGAGATCTCCGGCAATAATCTTACCTTTACTTACCTATCTACCACTCTAGTATACTACCACATCCACGTGTGCAACGGTATCTTCCCGTATACTCTCATACGTGGCCATATTCAGATATACGGCCTTACACTATTATCGCTGTTATTCAATTCGATACATTTTGCTCATGGGATCTCAAAACTGACATCGTTGAAGAGTCGCCCCAAATCAACGTGTCTTGTCTGAATCATTCCTCCCAAGAAGTTTACTCAAACTCAATTGCGCGTCACTGACATACATGAGAGTGATGACACTCTGCAGGCGACGGCATCGACAGCCGAACGCACAACTCAAATGGTCTGACCTGAGGCCGAGATTGTTGATGACAATGACCCCGACAATGATCTGGATGACGAACTTGGAAACCAACGATATAAAGATAGCCCAATCGACAATGATATTGGTGATCTCTGTTCTCAAATAACCGATGAGAATCATCTAGACAAGGCGACTCACAACTGGTTGATGCTGGAAATTTTGCTCGAACATCGAGCTCAGTGGTAAGCCAAACAGAGACCCGAACAGCAGAGGATGGCAAACGAACAGGAGAAAATGGCAGCTGAACCGGGTCAATAAGCTGCCGGATGCGCCGAACGTGCCGCACAAAGCATCACACGCTCAAAACCGTATATCTACTGCATAGTTGACCCTGTAGGTTCCAAGGGCGGTGCGAAAGAGCTGGACCAATTCCTCGACGCATTACGCTCGAATTACAGATCCCACTGCCACCACTTCCCATGCAGTGGACACGGTCACGTCAAATATGCAATCTCTCGGCTGGACGCCTGCGGCAATCACCAAAACCCAGCACTCAGACAGACGGCAATGACAGACCCTTCGGAATGGGGGGGCAACTGATCTGTGGAATCCGGCACATGCATCCAGGACTTCGACCTCTTTTGATGGGTGATGGCCAAGGTATATATTGATAACAATCATAACATCGGGTGGCGGTGATTAGGCTGATGCAGCTATACATACAACTTCCAAACAATCTGTCAGAGCATATGCAAATCGTGTGGAAGCTGATTGGAGACAGACTGGGTGGAATCTACAGCGGCATGAAGAGGTCCTCTACCATATTGCCTGGGCGGGCCTCCACAACTCTCTCAAGAACAAAGTTGGACCTATGACGCACGCCTGCGGGTGATTTGTCACCTTGGACGATTTCTTCAATCAGGCTGCGGCCTGGGAAGTTACACCTCTTCAGAACACGCAGCCTCAGCCGCAGCAATGAGGCCGGCAGCAACAGCAGCACGAACAGCCTACGGACATGTCTTCCAAAGGTGGAAAATGTGGCTTCTGGGCATCCATCTCCAAGCCAGCCGACACCACAGGCGGCAAATCTGGGCAATTATGATCAAACAAACAGGGCAAATCAGGCAGCAGAGGACAATCGTCGGGCTTACCGCCAGCACCCTCAGTGTCAACAGAAATTTTTGAACGACGACGTTCTACCAGCGAATGATTACATTGCGGATCTCTGAACCACATTGCTCGCATGTGCCCTAAATGCTCACGAGCAGGTAACCCACCGCAGCAGGACCAGACATTAGCTCCAAACAGGGATGGAGGACACCATATCAAACAACACAAGTCTTTCTATAATCAACATCCGAAAAGCTCAGGCCGCCCATGGCATCTTGCCTGATGGTAGAGGTTCAACGAAGCTGAATTATGTTTAGAAAGGTCGGCCATGCAGACTTTGATGGCGATGAATGACAGCATACAACCTCATCGGATACCTTTGAAGCACAGGGTGTTGTTGGAGAGCCCAGCGGCTCTCATGTCAAGTCAGGACTTATGCAGCACATACAGACCGGACACGTCCTGTATTATTCACAACTTGTTTATCGAGGTTGAAATGGGGAAATGCAAGGCATGTGAGCTCTCATCAATTGAAGCACAACGAGCATCTTTATGGCACCGAGACTGCGGAAACAGCTTCTTCTACCTGACAGCCCAGCTTACATCCAGACCCTGGGCCTCAACAGCCAGGTAATGTGTCATGGGGGCGAGAGTCGAAAAACAACATCCACAGTTCAGTATATTGAGCACTTATCACAGGTTGATGAATGGGAGGTGCTAGTTGGGGCCATGCGGGCTTACGACGTGGTTTTGGGATTGCCATTGTTCCAGGCAAGGAATCCCGATGTCGATTGGCGACGTGGTCCACTCTTGCCTCTACAAACCGCAGGCACAGCGGAAGTGGTCATGGTGGACTGGGTAGACCATCAAGAATGGCCAGGGAATGTACAAGAATCTGTGGCTAGGGATGAGGCGTGTTCGAAAGGGGGCGTTGGTATCCTGGATATTCAAATAGTTTGAGCAACTCCCTTTGACGATCTATTGGCCAGTGTGCAGTGTTGAGCTGATTGGAAGTACGGATATCACTATGCCAAGGACAATAATGTAACTTGCCTCTTTTGTAGTTAGCACCATTAGTCATCGATCGACCTTATGTCGATGCGACATATCTCGTTACACGATACAATAGACTCACCTTCGCATACGCCCGCGCACACTCGACTACTCGAGCACACGCCATCGTACAACAGGTTATGAGCCCTTTCGTTTAAAAAGGGAACCGAGGATCAATAGTTCCATTTTCGTTTGTCGAGTGGACATCGTCATGGAGAAGCGTCTCCACAAGCTAAGCAATTACCCTGCACCCCACCGTATTAACGGCGGCTGCTGGACGTCACCCGTACAGTCTGAGAGACTACGATAACTGACGATTGTGATATAAGATCGTGCAAGATGAGTTTGACTACGATCACCATCACCAAGTTCAATGGCACGAACTATGAACAATGGGCAACCGAGATGGCACTACATCTCGAGCAGAAGCAAGTGTACGGTATCATCAAAGGATACAACGACAAGCTGGAAGAGCCAGCAGCAAACGCGACCGCTACAGAGAAGGCCGCTTTCAAAGACTGGATGAATCGCCATGGTGTTGCCAAATCGACTATCCTACTCGGCATGGAACCGAGGATACAAGCGGAATATACGGTCATCGACGATGCGAAGATGCTTTGGGAAAAGCTACCATCAGCCTACAAGTCAAAGTTGAAGCTCAACATCTTCGAGATTAGGGAAGACCTTTGGAGCATCAAGCTACAGGACTGCGGAGATGTCGACAACTACGCATCGCGGATCGATCGGAAAGTCAAGGATTACAATCTGTGCGCAGGGCCAACAACCACTGACACCGACGCTACCGACTCTGCAAAGACAATCTCCCAGATAAGTAAGCAGGAGCACATCTTCTACCTCCTTTGCGGGATCCCAAGGAACGACGAGTGGAAGGTCTTACTGGAGCTCATGATGGACAAAAACGCCACGATGACCGCCACGCCCGATGATATTGGCCCCAAGCTCCTCGAAAAGGAAGCTGCAATCAAGAGAGAGATTGGGATCGCTCCAGAAGCCCTGCTCTTTGCAAAGTAGGGTGGCAAAGGTGGTAATGGTGGTAATGGCGGTAAAGCCGATAAAGGCGGCAGAAGTCCAAAGAGGGATAAGAGAGATGATAGGAGAGATAATAAGGACAATAGGAAAGAGAAGGATTTCCGGAAGTGCTTTCATTGCCACCGGCAAGTGCATACCACCGACAACTACTTGAGCAAGCAACGCGGCGATCCTCCAAAGGCTGCCGACACTGCAGCAAAAGCATCCACTGAGACTACTTCGACTCTCACAACATCGATCGAGAACAATTGGATGGTGGCCAGCTCAAGTGCTTCATCCAGTGATTGGTTCATCGATTGCGGATGCACGACTCACATCTCCGGCCATCGATCAATGTTCGTCACCTACACCGAATATCCTCTGAATACGAAGAAGGTGAATGGATACAATGGGGTCACATCGTTTGCATCCGGATATGGGAGTGTTAGGTTGATTTGCCAGCAGCCAGATGGAAAGACGGAAACAATCATACTCCAAGATGTGGTGCATTTGCTGGTATCGTTCAATCTCATCTCACAGTCTCAGATCATGGACAAGGATGTCAAAGTCGAACCGGTGAATCACTACGGTCTCAACCTCTACAATCGCCATGGGAAGTTGATTGCCACTGCACCTCAGGTCGATGGGCTATTCGTTCTGGATCGAGCTCCGGAATCGACCGAATACACCAATATTGACGACAGCTGCCTGCTGGCACTTAAGACGACTGGGCATGCATCTCGGCACGATGCGGAGAAGCGGATTTTATGGCGCCGCCGCTTGGCACACGTCGGTCTGAAGGCTTTGGAGATCTTGCCGAAGGTCGTCACCGAGGCTCCCAGAATGACCGGCAAGTACGATTGCGAGAGCTGCATCAAGTGCAAATTAGCTCGAAAGCCCTTTACTCCCACCACCTCCCGTGCCACTGAGCCTCTGCAGCTCGTGCACTCGGATATATGCTGTTCCCTGGAAACAGCCATCGGAGGAGGTCGATATATGCTGCTCTTCATCGACGACACCACGAGGCATATGGATGAGTACATATTGAAGTACAAGTCGGAAGCCCTTGAGAAATTCAAAGAATGGAACCCTCTTAGAGAAAAGGAGTCGGGCAAGCAAGTGAAGCGATTTCGTAATGATGGAGGCGGTGAGTATACCTCCAAGAAATTCGCAGAATACCTAAAATCAGAAGGGATCTTAAAGGAACCGACTACGCCCTACACTCCTCAGTCTAATGGAGTTGTCGAACGGGCGAACCGCACGATCATGGAGCGCGTACAATGCATGCTGGACGATGCCGGACATTCGAAGAAGTACTGGGCATTTGCAGTCTCAGTGGCGGTCTATGTCCAGAACCGCACTCCGACACGCTCAGTGGTTGGTAAGACTCCATATGAGGCCTGGCATGGATCCGGAAAGAAGCCATCAATGAAGCATCTCCGTGTGTTCGGATGCTTGGCTTTCGTGCACGTTCCGAAAGAGAAACGAAAGAAGCTGGATTACAGAGGGACTGCCGGCATATTCGTTGGCTACAGCATATCGACTAAACAGTACTTCGTATACGATGCATTGGCCAAGACACTTCACTGCTCCCGAGATGTGGTATTCAGAGAAGGAAAGCGGTACACAGCACCGAATGCTGCCGACGAAGCGATCTTGAACGAACACTTCTACAGAGATGTCATCGAGGAACCCAAACCCAAACCCACAGAGAAGCAACCATCCGAACGTCAATCGGAGGAGTCATTGGACGACGAATCACCTCCGAAGCCGAAGAAGAAGTCACGAGAATTGGTTGGCCTTGAGACGTCATTTGGAGATGCATGGAAGCCGCCGGCCGAAGGCAGTCGCCGCAACCGCGCTGGGAAGGATAAATTGGCAGAGTCTGCACAATTGGCTCTCGAAGATGAGGAATTCGAGGATATGATTCCCATATACGC
>Ga0307515_10001361_pt1 | contig 55260 bp, 47 predicted proteins | sample 17_EM_MG_FD_194513 | JGI IMG/M metagenome (GOLD analysis project Ga0307515, IMG submission 194513) | Populus trichocarpa ectomycorrhiza microbial communities from riparian zone in the Pacific Northwest, United States - 17_EM | ecosystem: Host-associated > Plants > Roots > Unclassified | place...
TTGGGGTTCATGGAAATTTCAGACTGCTCGAAGTGCTTGAGTATAGGCAATTCAAGTACTTTCGGAGTTTCCGCAGGGAGATTACTCATTGTTGATAAGGGTTTGTGTGGGTGATTGTAAATTATCTGAGGTAATTCAATATACTTTCTTTTACTGAATTCAGTTTTTGAACACAGACATGCATGGCCTGATCATTGGCCGAAAGCTTCTGCCGGATGACATCCTGCTGCGGCTTGTAAGTGTTATCCACGCCATTGAGTTTAGCCCTGGTTTCATTAAGCTGTTTTTCAAGCACTACTATCTTCTGGCGAAGGTTGTTCAAATCCGTTTCAATAAGGCTTGCTTCGGAAGAGAGTTTCTGCCTTTCATTTTGCAGCTCCTTATCAAAGCTATCCAGTTTTTGTTTTCCCTGATCGGCATAGGTTCTATAGACTTCATTGATCTTGCTGATATAATATTCCGCATCGGCCACCAGCTTTTGAGGCGTAATGTTTCCATCCATGGTTTTTCCCATCTGGAATGCCATTTTAAACACGGCTTCATTCTGAGAACCGGCTGCTTTTATGGCCAGGTAAAAATCGTAGAAGTCGTAGCCCGGCATGTTAATGCTTTGCAATCCTTTTTCATACACCTCTACAATCTCGTTGATATACGGACTGGCTGGTGTGTTCGGGCCGGAGCTGGAAGAAGACGAATCCGTTACCGGAAATCCTGGTTTCTGGGGAGGAGCCGAAACGATTTCTGGTTCGTCTTCCTTAATAAAAAGATTTTTAAAGGCTTTCATGGATTATAATAATTCGGCAAACACCAAATTAAGCTATTTTTTAATTCAGAATGGGAATAAACCTATCAATTTAGTACTGTGTTCCGGGCGGAATCGAATCGAAAAAGGTTCACATGGCGTTGTTGTTCTTACTGAAATTCGATCGTGAATATCCATTATACGCAAGTGGTAAACGCTCTGTTGTATAAATCTTATAAATAAATGACTGTGACCAAAATACGCTTTGTCAGATTTTACCTAATATTGAAATTCAAGATAAACATGCATGGTCGTCATTAACAGTTTCGCTGAATTTGAACAGTTTATAGGTAAGGAGATGGGAACTTCCGACTATCTGAAAATCACCCAGGAACAGATCAACAAATTTGCGGACGCTACCCTCGACCACCAATGGATCCACACCGATCCCCAACGTGCTGAAACGGAAAGCCCCTTCAAGACTACCATTGCTCATGGCTACCTCACCCTGTCGGTTGTGCCTTACCTGTGGGAACAGATCGCCCAAATCAACAACATCAAAATGCTGATCAACTACGGCATCGAAAGCCTCCGGTTTAACCAGGCCGTGATGGTGAACAGCGAAGTACGGCTGAAGGTATTTCTTAAATCCATTGTGAACCTGCGCGGGGTAAGTAAAGCAGAACTGAATATTGAACTTGAAATAAAGGACAGCAAGAAGCCGGCCTTCACTGCTACGCTCATCTTCCTGTACCATTTTAAATAATAACAGTAAACGGGTTGCCCGTATGCTGAACGTTGGAGCATCTGGCGGAATGACTTTGCAATTGCAGAAAATGAAAATCTTTATCGCTGTTGCTCTACTGGCTGGCTTCGGCTCGCTGAATGCACAGGAAATGCAAGAGCTAACTGACAGCGTTGCACATCACCATTTTGTAGACATCATCTCCGTACATCGCGACCGAAGCTATATCACTGCCGGAGGTGGATTTGGTAATTTAACTCCGCTGATGTTTGAAGGGCGTTTGTCGCCCGGTTTTTTAATTACGCTACGTCATAAAAACAGGGCCATCCTGCTCAATCCCCAGGTAACTGTACGCATGGAGCACAGGCGCTCATTCCCGGTCAACTCGCCCAGCTATAAAGCCAAGCTGTTTTACTTTCAGGGCATCGATTCATGGAAAGATACTTTTATGAAAAAGATTTTTTATGACCAGGCATTGTGGTATGCAGACATCTCTCATTTTTCCAATGGTGGTGGCGAATCTTTTTACAGCAACAGCGCAGACCGGATAGTCGATTTTGATAAAGGAAGTTTCTCTACCGACTATGCTACCCTGGGGATCACTACCTATCAAACCAAAAGAGTAACCAATGGCATGTCTGCTTTCCGGATAGCCAGGGCATCGTTCGAAGGCCACTTTCCCAACAGCACCACCTCCGAAATGCAAAAGGTATATGGACAGTATCGCTTTTATGTAACGTGGAAATCGGGTGGTTTACTGAATGACACACAGGGCGCGTGGCTGAGAAAGTGGAGACAACATTCGGGCATCGAAATACAAACCGGGTGGATTGCAGGAAAAATGACGGATATCTCTTCTGCCGATGTGAATAAAAGATGGATGCTTGACATCAGCTATAGCTACTCCCCCAGGTGGTTTAAGGAGATTTCCTTCTTTACGCGTTTCTATCGCGGGCAGGACTATTACAACATCTATTTTGTTAACACTATACACATGCTGAGTTTTGGCATCACTGCCAACATGATGAATCCAGGACAGGTGGTGAAGACCATTGGTAAAAAGTAGTACCTGTCTGTTCCAGGTATTACTTGCGGACGGAAAAATACTCATAGCTATTTTGTGGTACGGAGTATGAGTTAATCTTTCCGACAAGATACCGAGGCCGTGGTTTAAACCGCACCCTCTTCCTTTCGTATGAAGCGATACCTGTCTGATCGCGAAACTCCATTCAACGTCTATGCTTGCAATCGTATAAATAATGACAGCCAATGCGCTGGCATCAGATTTTCTATACAAGGATGAATATCATCATGAAGTATTATATCTGCCTCCTTTTTCTCTGCACTGCTTTCTATTCCAATGCTCAGGAACTAAAAACACACAAGGACAGTGTGGCGCACGCACGTTTCCTGACGCTCACCAATACTCTTCGGGAACAGAGTTATATTACTTTCTTTCAGGGACTTGGCAACCTGGAACCATTGCTTTTTGAAGCCCGTCTTTCTCCAAGTTTTTTCTTTTCCAACCGGCAGCGAAACTGGGCGCTCATGCTAAACCCGCAAGTGATTGTACGCATGCAACGCCAGAAATCATATCCCATAAACTCCCCAAGCTACAAGGTGAACCTGACCTATTTCTATGGACTGGATGGTAAGGTAATTTATGACCATGCCTTACTGTTTGCTTCGCTCAATCATCATTCCAACGGGGAAGCTGGTGAGTACTACCTGAAAGACACGACTGCCAATACAGTGAATATTGACAATGGAAGTTTCTCTACTGATTTTATCACACTCGGATTCTCATCGTTTAAGGTGAAGAGTAAACCAAAAAACATGGATGCCTATCAATCCATAAAAGCATACATGGAAATACACCCTACATTCAGCTCTACTACGGAAATACAAAACAGGTATGGCAACTATCGCATCTATGCTTCGTGGGCAGCGGGTGGCCCGTGGAATCCATCTACAAAAACATGGCTGAACCGGTGGATGCAACATTCAGGTCTTGAAACACAAAGCGGATGGATCTTTGGCGAAATGCAGGGCATAAGCCGTATCGATGCCCGTAAAAGATGGAGCATTGACATCAAGTACAATTATTATCCTGCCTGGTTTGACGAAGTGGCTTTCTTTGTTCGCTTTTACCGCGGGCAGGATTATTATAACATCTACTTCATGAATACCATCCATGTAGTCAGCTTTGGATTAACATCCAACATCATGAACCTGAAGCAAACGGTGAAAACCCTGGGCAGGTAAATATTCTACTGCCTGCTGTAAAATTTATGAGCGCCAATTGATATCGGGAGTCCAATACAGATCATCAGGATAACCATAGCAGTGGCGGCTCTGACAACATTAAAGGAAGCAGGAGGTACCATTCCTGCTATTCTCAGGATTACCTGGTTCATCATTACCCACACAAACGCTCCGTACAAAATACCAATCACAATTTTATTTGCAGACAAAAAAGACAGCTTAGGGTAAGCCAGGAAAAACAGCAGTGTCCAGGAGTAAGCAATCACATAGTGAATCAATAATCCCAAAGCAGCAGTGGGTATTCCTCCCGAGAAGGACTCCTTTCCCAACAGACCACTGGCTACATACTGGAGAACAAAGAAAGGGCTAAGTCCTGCAGTAAGGTAAGCACTAATACAGGCCCCTGTTATATCCATTGTTCCTGCAATGAAACCGGTAATCAGAATAGCCTTAGCAAGAGCGTTGGAAGGGGTAGCAGATGATGGCATAGTTATGTTGGTTAGGAGGAGTGAAATTAGTTACTCTGCAGCTGGTAATGAATAACGCAGATAAGGGTATTTTTAACCAGAAGTCTGGGTTATAAAAATCAGCTCAGAACTAGGATTGATCTCCCGGTCATAGTGAATGATTCATCGGATTACCAATGCCGATTGAAGCACGGAGAATTTTCTGTATACGTAAAGGTGTAGTTAATTCACCTTCCAGCTCAGGAGAGTTCACCTGCTGCCAGCTGGTCGATCATCACATAACCCTGAGCGATTTGCTGTACGATGCTGGCGGGCACTTGCTCAGTGACTTTACTTTTTAGCATCGTGGAAATAATAGCGGCCTTCTTCTCACCGTTCGCCATTACAATAGGAAGCCTTGCTTCACGCAGATGACGAAGCCCAAGCGTAACGCCATTGGAAAGTGCCGTTGCTTTCGAAAAATATTTCTGCCCTGTATTTTTCGTTTCCTCTGCCAGCTCACCCACATGTGCATACGTATCGAATGAAGTACCCGGCTCATTCATACCGATGTGACCATTCGTGCCCAAGCCCACCAGCATCACATCAAGCCCGTCATGAGATGCAATGAAGTCGTTTATGCGCTTACATTCCTTATCGAGATCAGGAGCAGTAACATCAAAATAAACCAGCTGCTTCTCTCCGGTCTGCAGTGGAGTAAAAAAATCTTTTTTCAACATGGACAGGCATGAACCCGGATCAGCGGGATCGATACCTACCCACTCATCTAAACTGAGAAAGGTACAACCGCCCAGATCGAGCCCATTGAATTTTACTTCATGCACAAGTTGCTCAAACACCCCTACTGGAGTATGCCCGGAAGCAATGCAGATCAACGCATTCTTTTTCTTTTGAATAACATCAATGATCAGCTGAGCGGTGGCTTTGGACAGTTGCTGGTAATCGGGATAGATCTTTAGTTCCATGAAATGTATTTGTCATGCAAATAAAATTATAATTCCATGAAATACACTCTTTGAAAATTTAATTTGGAATAAATCAAATATTCACACCGGAAGTATCCCGAATTAGTACAATCTCTTTTCTCCTGAGAGCAACTATTAAAGATGGCTTACAATCTCCTTAATGCTGGCCCGCTTACGATAGTCGGGATCAAAGTGGCGGTAAACAATCTTTCCTTTTTTATTAATTATATAAACGGCAGGTACGGGAAGATTGGCTCCGTTCGCATCGCCATTCGCTGCACTAAAATCAATACCATAGGTTTTGTATTTGGCAATAGTGATGGAATCGACCGGAAAAGCCACCTCATAGCTCTTCATGATTTTCAATCCTTCATCGTAAAGGATGGAATAAGAGGCTTTCGTTTTTTCAATGGTCCTGGAGATGTTCTCCGGTTTCTCCGGACTTACCGCCAGTACAATAGCATCCTTGCTGCTGATCAATTGCAGCGAATCTTCCAGCGCTTTCAATTCCTTATTGCAAAAAGGACACCACTGACCACGATAAAACACGATTACTACCGTTTTCTTTTCGAGCTGCGATTTCAGGTGAATCACTTTGCCATTCTGATCTTTAGCACTGAAGTCAGGCGCAGCATCGTTGACTTTCAGTCCCTTTGGCTGAGAAAATAAGATGGCACTATGAATAAGTGCCAGCGTCATACTTATACCGATTTTTTTCATTAGCTTATCGTTTCAGCAATGGTAGCTATTTCCAAAAGCGGATAATGTCCGACTGCTGACAATTACATTGATGTTTTAATTTCACCTTGCACTCGCTTTAATTTACATTCATGATTTCTCCCTTCGAATATGTAGTGGTGCTCTTCTCGATCATTCTGGGCATGGGTATTACTCAAATTGTATCGGGCATGGCCAGTATCATTCACCGCTGGGAGAAAGTAAAGATCTACTGGCCTCATCTTATACTGGTGTTGCTCGTCTTTGTCATTCACATACAGGAGTGGTGGGAAGCGTATGACATGCGTAACTATGCGTTCTGGAGGTTATCCACATTTCTCTTTATTATTCTTTACCCCGTCAACTTATACATCCTGGCGCGCATTCTTTTCCCTATCAATTGGAGAAGCAAAGAGATTGATTTAAAGAAATTTTATTTCCAGAACTACCGCAGAATTTATCTCTTCACCATCACATTAGATCTGCTTGCTATTCTTGACAATGTATTTATCTCCGGATACAAAATCAGCGACCAGATCGTTCAGATTGTTGTGCTGTTGATACTGACTTTTATTATTGCACGCGGCCACAGCAACGAATGGCTTCATAAAGCAATCGCCACTATTTTACTGATCATCTTAATTGTTACACTGGCACTCACCTGGAACCGTTTTCTTATAGCGGGCGGGCCAAACCCGATCTAATTAAAATTTTAATTATGAAAAACCTCATCTCATTTCTATTTATTATCACGTTCACGGTTATCTCATACGCCCAAACAGATCCTGTCGGAAAAGATAAAGTGGCTATTGGCGGCTATGATGTAGTGGCCTATTTTCAATCCGGTAAAGCAGTGAAGGGACAGCCGGAAATAAAGGCCGTTAACAATGGCATCATTTACTATTTTTCAAGTATCGAAAACCAGGAAGCATTTACCAAAAATCCTGTTGACTACTTGCCACAATATGATGGGTACTGCGCCCTTGCAGTTGGTGCGCAAAACAAAAAGGTATCCATCAACCCGGAAGAGTTTAAAATCACGGATGGCAAACTCTATCTTTTCTTCAATGGCTCGCTTCCGCTGAGCGGGAAGACGTTCAACTCGATCGAACCATGGAATAAAGACGAAGATAACCTGATCAAAAAAGCCAACACCAATTGGTTATCCTTAAAATCAAAAAAGAAATAGCCTGCCACTATTCTTTCACAGGAGTAGGCAGTGCAACCACGCTTTCATCCTGATTCGGCTTATTTTTCTGACGGAAGGAATTGATCACCAAAACAATTCCTGCAAGAATCAGCGGAATACTCAGGATTTGCCCCATATTAATAGGAAGACTATCTTCAAAGAGTACCTGGTTGACTTTAAACATTTCATTTACAAAACGCTGACTGAACAGAAGGATCAGGAACACTCCGAAAACAAAACCATTGGCCACATTGGCTCTCCTGCGTTTCCATAACATAAAGAGTAGAGCAAAAAGAATGAGACAGAATACAGCTTCATAAAGCTGAGCCGGATGTCTTGGCAGATCATCCACCTGTTTGAATACAAAAGCCCAGGGAACATCAGAAGGTGTACCTACCATTTCGGAGTTCATTAGATTACCAAATCGGATAAAGCTTCCGATCAGCGCTACAGCAATTACCAGTCGATCGGCAATCCATAAAAAATTCCATTTATATACTTTGCAATAGATCGCCATGGAAATAAAAATACCAAAGGCGGCTCCATGGCTTGCCAGACCCGTTAACCCCGTAAACTGAAATTCGGGCTCCAGGCGAAAGGGTAAAATTTCCATTGGGTTCTCCGAATAATATTCGAAATCATAAAAAAGAATATGACCGATACGTGCGCCCAGTATAGTGCCTATCACGACATACAAGGTAAGCTTGTCCAACTCCTGAATAGTCTTTCCCTCCTTCTTATAAATGTAGAGCATCACCTGATAGCTGAGCAGTATACCGGCCACCCAGAATAAGCCATACCAGCGGGGTATGTCCAGCGATGGAAAAACAGAAGGATTAACATCCCAGATGATATGAGCGAGAAGGTGTTGATTCATTATAGTTGATTTAACCCTGACAGAAAATAATTAAAAGTGAATAGAGAGCGGCATGTCGCATAACCTTCTGCCATAAAAGCAATTCCTTTTCCTTTGTTCCGGTTTCAACAATACGCATGATCTCGTTAGCAGATAGCTGATCGAAACGATTCATTATCTTGAACTGATTCCAGGATGGCTTAAATTGATCGAGGTTCATGTCGTCTGATGTTATAAATTTCTTTTAACTTTATTTTAATGCGATTCATTCGAGTACTGACATTGGTTGCCGTCAATACTAAAATATCAGCGATCTCTTTATGGCTGTAGCCTTCGAGGTAAAGCATAACAATGGCTTTATCTTTATTTTCCAATTGGCTGATGATGAACAGGAGTTGTTGTAGCTCATCATCAACAAAAGGTTTTGCCGCAAGTAGTTCGGAGTGAAGAGGAGAAAGTGATACCTGGTCGGAACGTTTTTCGTTATCTCTTCGATTTGAAAGAATAGTATTAAAAGCCACCCGATAGATCCATGTACTCATTTTCGATTCCTTTCTGAAACCGGGGAGCGATTTCCAAAGTTGTAAAATCACCTCCTGCCGCAAATCTTTAACATCTTCTTCGTGCCGGCCATACATCTTACAAACGCTGTTAATAAGCCCCTGGTGCTCATTTATAATTTGTAAAAAATGATTTTTCTGACCCAAAGCGGAATCCATACGATTAATCGATCTGAACTAATTAGTCGCAATTTCCTCATAAATGTCACACCGGCAATCAATTATTTTTTCTACTTCGGCCAGGGCTTTAAATCCGATCTAAAAACATAGCTAAATGTTATTGCTGATCTACTCCTAATCCGTATTTCGTTCTACCTTCGCCACCAGATATGTCATTGTTTATCACCTCGCTCAATTCCGGAAGTAACGGAAACTGCTATTATATCGGGAACCACGAAGAAGCGGTGCTGGTGGATGGTGGCATTTCCTGCAGGGAAACAGAAAAGCGTCTGAACCGGCTTGGTCTTTCCATTAAAAAAGTAAAAGCCATTTTTGTAACGCACGAGCATGGCGATCACATTCATGGTGTACCTGCACTGTCACGCAAGCATAATCTGCCGGTTTACATTACGGCCAAAACACTGCAATACATCCATCTTGACTTAAAAGCGGAGCTTACCTTTCATTTCACCGCTTATGAGACCATTAAGATTGGTAAACTGGAGATCACCGGATTCCCCAAATTTCATGATGCCAACGACCCGCACAGTTTTATTGTGGCCAGCGATACCGTAAAAGTGGGTGTGTTTACTGACATTGGCCTTGCATGCGATCATGTTATTACTCATTTCAAACAATGTCATGCCGCCTTTCTTGAATCGAACTACGATGAGCAGATGCTGGAAACAGGTCGTTATCCGTATTCGTTAAAGAATCGCATTCGCGGAGGCAAAGGGCACTTATCCAACAAGCAGGCGGTCGATTTATTTAAGCGTCATAAGCCTTCGTTTATGAGTCATCTTTTTCTATCCCATCTATCCCGTGACAATAACCGCCCCGAACTGGTAGAAGAATTATTTACGAAGATCGCGGGCAAAACAAAAATCATTGTAGCTTCCCGCAGCAGGGAGACCGCCATTTACCCTATCCGTAATACATTCTCTGATTTGCGCAGGGGATCAAAATCAACTCACTTCAGCTCACCGTTCCAGCTTTCGCTGTTTCAGTAATCCATTCATCAGTTCTTGTTCTCCGCTACCTTTATAACCGGCTGATGCATCATCAGCTCCTCAATCACCTTCGCCAATTCCTGTGGTTTTTGTTTTAAGGTAAGATAGATGAACCGATCGCCTTCTGACGGCACGGATCGCCCATCTTCCTGTATCTCAAAATTCATTTTTTTATAACCAAAGTAGGTATCCAATCCCCGAACCGCAGCAAGCACCGCGGTTTGATCCCAGCTGTTGCGCCCCACTTTATTTTTATCTTTTCGCAGGGCTACTTCATAAGCATCTTTTACCGGGCTGTTTTTTATTTTTCTGTCATTAATAAGCGATATCCCGGTGTGGATTTTTTCTCCGATGTCAAATCCACTTAACACAAATGGTGTGGGCCACTCTTTAAACACTTTCCGGGAAGCGGCTGCATCCATCACCACATTGAACTCGTGACCACCTTTTCCATCCTTACCTAATGATGCAGCCATGGAAACGAGCTGTTTTACTTTCAATGCCACCAGATTTTTACCGTCTAACGGGGAGAACTCATCGGGTACAGAACTTAACAGATTAGCCAGGTTGGTAAAGAAACCCACGCTCACAATCGTTACGCTCTGATCAGGCTGCTCTGCCAGAAGCTTGCGGTAAAGCTGCACGGCTTCCTGTGCCTCGCTGTTGGATTTTAGTTTGTGCGGATACTTGCCGTTGATGAACTCCGCCCATTGCTGATCGCATTTCTTATTGGGTAATGCTGCCCGGGTAATGCCAATCGGCAGATCGGGCCTTTGAAAGTAGGTATTCAACACGCTTAACGTAGGTACTGTCGTATCGAACGTATTACAGGATATCGTAGCGAGTATTTCTGCTTCCCCTTTATCAGCAAAAGCATGCAGTAAGGCCATAGCACCCACGTCATCATAGTCGGGGGCGATATCGGTATCAAAAATAATGGTCACCGGCTTCTGCCCTATTGCCAGATGAGCACAAAGAAAAAGAGCGCCTAAAATCTTATACATAAATGCAGCTTCAATTCGTACGCACATTAAAGCTAAACAATTATTTGCTGGTCTAACAGATTAAGAAATTTATCAACATCTTTAATAAAAAAATGATCCTGTTTATGTTTCGTCTTGTGATCCTGGCTGCCTTTATCGGCCTTGTTTACTTCCTGATCAAGTCCTTTACGAAACCTTCTGAATTTGTTAAATGCGGGAGATGTGAAGGAAAAGGATTCTGGTATGCAGTACGCGGAAAAGAAACCTGCGACTGGTGCCGTGGCTCAGGCAAGCTGCCCAGAGATCCGAACCGACCAAGGGCCTGAGCCGTTATGGATATATTTTAAATTAATCCAGACGGGCATTAAACATACTCCACTACCTGTTTTCCATTACAACACGAAAACACCTTTTCCGGCAAGCCTGGCTCTTCATGAGTGAGCTTACAGATCGCTGTGTAATTAACTGGTTTTAAAAAATAATAATACTTCCGCAGTAAAAGCGGGAAAAATCTTTTTCGGCTCACGATCCTAATTAAAATCCAAAACCAAGCTTGAAGACGAATCTTGGAGATTCTTCAAAACCTTCTTTTGGAATAAAAGTGCCTAAGGAAAGAATGAGCGCATCCACCGGTGCAATCCATATTCCTCCGCCATAGCTGTAATGCCAGTTATCCGATGGATCATCATCCAGCCATACACGTCCATAATCAAAACTTCCCGTGATACCCATGGTAAGAGGGAGCGTAGGGTTGTAGCTGCTTAAAAGACGTATACGAAGATCGGTGCTTTGAAAAAAAGTAGTTTTACCATAGAAGCGCTGGAAGCGGTAGGCACGCAAGCCCAGCTGGCCGCCAATAGTGGGCATCTGAAAGAATTCATAACCATTTCCAAAATTCTGCGCACCGCCAATCTGTGAAGCGAGAATAATATTCTCTTTTCTGTCAAGGTGACGATAGAACGAAAGTTGCGCACGCCAGGAAGTAAAGCTCTTGTTGTCTTCCCGCAGATTGGTAGTCCAGTTAAGTCCTGTATAAAAACGAACGCCCCGATGTGGAGAAAAGAAATTATCTACATTGTTGTAGTTAAAACCAAACTCTGCCCCGCCATAATATTTACGATCGAAGATGGCTTTGTTTTCACCTGCACCATATGCATCAATAAAACGGCCAGGAGTATCCTGGATCTCAGAAGTCTCTAGTACCGGACCAAGAGTAAGATATCCGCTGTTGCCGGCAAAACGTTTTTTGATTGCCGGATAAACGCGAACAGAACTTTGCCGTACCCGGTAATAGTTAGGATTGTCGACCGGCCGAAGTGAATTATTACCAACCGAAGCAAAATTGAATGCATAAGTAGGTCCGTTGTAATGGGTATCAATATAGAAATCCCACTTGCCAAATGTATTGAGAAAATCACCCCGGTAGTTCAAGCGAAATGCATTGGTTCTGAAGGCATAGCTTCCTCCAAATTGTTGGGTGGAAGCATACGGTTCTTTCTTGAACGCATAGTTCGTCAGTGAAAAACTGGCACCCACAAGAACTCCATCATCAGGGTTATACCCCAGGATAGGCATCGGTATAAGAATATCGTATTCACTATCGTACCCCCGCCTGTCATAAATATTATAGCCATAAGCAGAGGTACGATTGTCTTTTGTTTCGCGACCTGCATTAAGCTGATTGTTCCGAAGATCATCATACACGAGTGTTTTTCTCGCTCCTTTTCTTACTACCGAACTGTCGGTGAATTCATCTTTACCCAGCCCGCCAATTAAACGGACTGTAAGGCTTTTCTTCACATTACCCGTTACTATAAATTCATCATCATCACCATTACCATACAGATTTATTTTTTTAGTGATCGAATGATCGAACGTTCGCTGGTAAGCGGTCTGTTTGATCGCTCCCTTTTTCGAAATCTGATAGACGGTGACTTTGGTATGCGCATCATCCAGCCGTTCTACCTCAAACCGCTCTTTATCTTCGGTACCAATGACATCTACCGACTGGCCCAGGAATTCATAATGAGCACGTGCAATCTTCATTAAATTATCTCTGCGTGCCTTGATGCTTTTAATCATTTTGGGTGCAGATATTTCCTGTGCTTTTTCCGGCCAGCTGTTAAACGCACTGTCAATCGCTTTATCCGTTAAATGTTGCTGAATATATTTTACCTGACCTTCCCACTGCTCCCAATTCAATTCGTTAAGGAAAGTACGGTCAAACAACCGGGCGCTCCAAGTGGTCCATTTCATATTCGGCATCTCCGGCCCATATTCCTGCAGCTGCCGCAAAAAGGGCATCGTTTGTCGCGCGATATCCGGCAGCAACCCATCGTACATGGAAAAGGCCTGGTCACGGTCTCTTGGTATAGGGCGATATATCTTTTCATCCTTGTTCTGGGTATCGATACGTGCCCAGGCCCACTGATCATCGTGCCGGTCCCAATCACCAATAATAAAATCGAAAAGGCGTGTGCGTAATGCCCATTCCTCATCCACTTTATGCTTATTACTTTTCAATATGTTTTCCACCAGCTCAGGAGTGCTGATAATTTCTTTTGCATTGCCAAAGAAGGCAGCATCTTTCCATTTCTTTCCACTCGGTCTTTCTTCCACCAGGCACATGGTTCCGCCAAAGGTGGAGTTAAATGATCCCAGTGCTGGCTGGGCGGGCACATAATACAATGTCGGGTTGGTATGATAAACCTGGATAGCGTTGGCCAGGTTAGGTACAGCCAACGGTGCAAAGGGATGGGTGGACAGGAAGTTATCTTCCACAATATATTTTGCGGCTACCATTTTATTAAAAGGAAAAGGCAGGAAGCGGCTCACATCTTTGGTCATACCACGCAACACATAATCACGCCCTACCGAATCGCGCACACGCAGCGAGTTGGTTTGATTGCCACCTCCCTGCTTCAACGGAATCATGCCACCTTTAAATGTGCTGAGATCCAGCACCGGGAAAGGATACTTCTCCAGGTAAAGATCACGATGGTGTTCGCCAAACAAGAACTTATGTCCGTTGTTTACCGGTTTCACTTTGGTGCTGGTGACCGCTTCCGTCAGCGTATCGGCATGTTTATTATATTCAGTGAAGTCGGCTTGCGTTTGTTCATTCTCCGGAGTCAGGGAGTCTTTTATCTTTCGCTGATAGGCAAGCGTGGCATGAGTGCCATCTTCATTCACTTCCCAGAATTGTGTCCATGTTTCGCCTCCTTCATAAAACAACAATTTATTATAACCCGGTGCCCCGGAAACATACTCAGCTCCTTTGCCCAATCGTAAGGGGCTGTTCTTTGCCCCGCTGCCGCTGACAATAAAATGCTGGTTTTCATTTTCAATGTATTCCAATGCGTGTTCATGACCGCTGGCAAAAATAAAGTTACCGTTCTTCTTCACAGCCGCCATCAAAGTAGCACGCAAAGCTTTATAGTCCGGATGGGCCACATCCTGTTTGGATCCAATGTAAGTGCGGTACAATACGCCCAGCGTTCCGATTACCGGAAGTGGGATATACAATTTCTTCTTGATATCCGTGAGCGGAAAAAAATGCTGTTTGGCACTGAACCCGCCTCCATGTGGCCCATAGGTATAAGGCGGATGATGCATGGCAATAACGACATTCTTATTGCGGTACTTGCGGATCACATTCTCAAATATGAATTTGAACGTAGCCCGGTTACGCGCTTCACAACCTTCGTTGATCTTCGGCTCCTTATCCCAGTCGGCCAGCCACCATTGCGAATCCACTACGATCACCACTACCTGATCATTCAGTTCCACGACCGATGGGCCGGAGCATCCGTCATCCGGCAAAAAGTAATTCTCCCAGTCGCCCTTATCTTCTTTCCCCTTTCTTGTATTGAGATAAGTCTCGATATATTTTTCCTGGTCTTTTAATCCTTTGAGCCCCCATCCGCGCCAGTCATGATTGCCCGGAACAAAAATAGGCCTGCCCTGAAAATCATTCAGTATATCCAGCTGCGCATTAATGTTTATCTCTGCCTGCTTTCTGGCCTCCACATCTTCTTCCGGAGGCATTCCGTATTCATAAATATTGTCGCCCAGAAAAAGAACAGAGCTGTTCTTGGATTCGGCTTCCAGCTGAGGGCGCAGATAACGAAGCACTGGCGTACTGCCCATGAGTGTGGGCTTACCGGCATCGCCCAGCAGATACATGGTATGCTTCAATGCGAGATGAGCAGGCAACGCATCTCCTTTCCAGGTGCTTACCTCTTTGGCATAGCGTGTTTTATAAGTAGCACACGATCCCATCAGGACCATGATCATTACAAGAAATGAATAGTAAAGTTTTATTCGCATGGGTACTCCTCCACTTTTACTTATTGATTATTGTTTCTTATACCTTCACTCCTACGCGCATTGCTCTCAGCCCACTGATGCCCTGAAGTTCTTCCAATTCCAGCTCTTCATAATCCTGGTTGAGAATGCCATCTACCTGTAACTGGTGAATATACTTCCTGTATTCTTCTGCCTCAAGGTTGTTATAATAAACCATGGCAATTTTCCCCGGCTGTGTAAGCCGCTCGTTTGTTCCCTTCACATTTACTTTATCAATCCGCTTCTTGATCACCTGATAGCGAATATTATATGCGCCTTCCACATCAAAACGTCTTTCATCATTTCTAAAGCTGATATCGATGGGCGATGGATTAATAAAAATCAATTGAGTGGTCTGCAATGGTGTAGGAAGGTCGGGAAGCATGGCATGAGTGAGCTTTACCACATCAGCCATCGACTGCAGCTGCATCATGCGGAAATCACTCAGGTACGAGTATTCAAATACTTTTTCCGGTGCGATGGACTGACCGAGATAGATATCGTACTCCACACCATCGGTTCTGAATTTCTCAAAATAAAACGGATAGATCCGTTGTATCTGTTTCCTGAACTGGTCGATATGATTGCTTACTCCTGTACTGATCGTATGAATGGATTCTTCCAGCGCTCTCCGGTTTTTAAAAGCAGCCCCGCTTTTCTCATCGCTCATTTCATTGAATAGGGTAATGCGATCGCGCACGCTGGGAAATGTAGCATCCACGTATTGAAAAAACGGATGAATTTCTTTGGTGAGGAATTCATTGAACTCCATTTCGTCACTGGTCAGCAGGTACTTATAGATCTTCTCGTACCAGCTCCTGCTGCTGATCAGCAAGTCATTCGCCTGGGGCAAGGAGGCATTCTCTTTCAATTTTTCGAGGGTAAGTATCAGTGCTTCCGATTGAAAAATAAGATCGGCCTGCAAAGCTTTGTTCCTCTCCACGGTAGAGTTGCGGATATCAATGGCTCCATACATGGGATGTACATGATGAAATGAAACCGAAGGTATGGTAAAGTTACGCCTGTCGAATTTAAATTCCTTCATGTGCGCCCAGATCGCTTCTTTAAATTTCCATTCTACCGAAGGTTGAATGGCGGTAAAACTTGTTTTGATCTTATAATCGATATACGAATTAAAATCATGAATACTTTTTTGAAGCAATTGTGCCAGCAACGGCAGAGCGTGCTCCAGCAAAGACAGGGAAGATTCATTCAGAGCATCCCGTTCCGAGGTATGCGCTTCTACTATTCCTACCAGGCTATTGTTATGAAATACCGGTATCAATGCCAGCGTATTGATCTGCGTTTGATGAAATATGCTTGCAAAAGGAGAAGAACCATCGCGCTCTTCGTCAGCGCGGTAGAAATATAATGTAGGTTCGGATTTATAACGGTTCAGGTACTCCAGAAAAACTTCTTCCGGAATGCTCAGCTCGCGTGCGGTCTTCACCAAAAAACTAAAAGGTAAGCTGGAATAAGGAATGACCAGGTGATGATTTATTTCCAGCAGAGGTAAAACACCAAAATTGACATTGGTATTTCCGATCAGTGACCTTAACAAGGTGAGTGATTCCTCATAAGTCGAGATCAGATCGCGCGGATCCTGTTCGATGATTCCATTGCGGATATTTTCCAGAATATTCACCGCGGTGGAGTCAGAAACCGATAGTATCGAAAAGCCTTCAAAGCAAAATGACTCCAGGGGAAGATGCGTTTGCAGGTACTGTATATCATGCTGATCCATAGCACCTGATATCATCTTAATATCCAGCCTGGGATACTCATTCAGTGAGTGGACCCTTACAAAACGCTGATCCGATTTTAACGTCAGGTATTTCAACAAACCCGTTTCCTCCTCCACATACGAGTACGTAAATTCATCGTGAGGCAAAACCGGAAAGTGATAAATCTCGCGCAGGATAAATGAATAGACAAAGTTATAATGCCAGTGATCTAATTTTGCTTCTTCCGAAAACCGGAGGGAGTCCGGTATCTTGGAATTCAACCGCTTAGTTAAAAGAGAATACAACGAATCAGTACCGTAAAAAATAGTGGGATTAACGGGCAGACCCAGTCCCCACAAATGATTTTGCTCGTCCGATACGGTGGGTACTGTAGCGGCATACACCAGCTCGAACAAAAAAGAATAATCACCGATGGAGTCGACCGGAATTCCTTTTAACCAATGCGGATTTTTGTCAAACTGATCGAGGATATATTGAAAAAAGTGCTTCTTAAATGTCTTCTCCTGTACGGAGAATTTTTTTATGTGTTCATAAAAGTACACGAAGGACAGGGCGGAATTTCCTTCCTCAATATATTTAGTCAACCGCTGGTTGATGACCCGTAATTCTGATTTCATTAAAGTTTGTGGTTAAACCAATCCGCAATGGGGATTAGCTTATTATATTGTGTTCGGTAACCAATGAAATTCGCTCAGTAAAAAGTGCCATAAGATCTGTTTCATTAAAAAACCATTGCTGCTTCATTTACATCGTGAACGATGCACAATCATTTTATTGTCATTTCTCAGGATGCAGCATAAATCGAAGTACGTTTCCATTACGCGTTTCGTTTCCTTCATTCGAGACATACAAATTATGATTGGCATCAAAAGCAATTCCTTCCGGCTGAATAAAGACTTTCGGATTAAGCTGGTAAACGGCTTTAATATCCCATCCTGAATCGGCTATCAGCAGCAACTTATTAACGGAAGAGAGGATGTACCATTCTTTGGTTGACTTGTTCCATGCCAAAGCCGAAGCCCTGAATCCAAATTTCATTTCATACTTCTCACGCAGTGATTTAGTATCAATGTCAAATGAGTTCACAAAGTTCACGCTATCGCCAATTAATTCAAATTCAAATCCCGTAATGTATTTTTTCTCTTTTTCGCATTGCTTACATAAAACATACAACCTATTGTCTGCCTCATTGACGGACATACTCTCATATTCTCCTTTGGGAAGAAGCTTTTCCCACCGGTGTGAGATCACTTCCTTGTTACGGATGCTATCGGCCGAAAAGGAAAACAGTACTCCGTCACTGCGCAACACAAAGACACGTTGTTTATAAATTGCGATGTCCTCATAGTCTCCCTGCTTTCCGAAACGAGCAAAGCCGGGCTTCTTCTTCAGCGATTTGAAGAAATACAATTTGCCTTGTTCGTCATTAATGGCAAAGGCAGAGTCAATGTTATCGTGATGAAAAGTAATGCCGGAGATTTCGAGTAGTTCTTCCTTCATGAAGATTTTCTCCGGACGCGAAAAATCATATCCCACAGGGCTTTCAAAGACCGGTTTTTTCTGACAGGAAAGAAATAATATACTGCTTATAAAAAGAAGTGCTACAAGACGGCCCTTAACAGACAGTATTTTATACACTGCCGAAAAAAAAACAGACGATGAATAAGCGTTGTTATTCATACGATCAGGAAGCCAGTGAGCCAATAAGAAAAGCAATCACCGACAGCACAATACCAAACATGAAGACATTATAAGCCGAACGTAGCAGCGTGTACTTTCTGCCGAGCACTACACCCTGCGCATACACATCTTTAATCAGGCTTTTGTACAGGTACTCATTATCATCCATCATCTGAAACATGCTGTCAGTATAATCCTTCAGGTTCATGCGATGAAAATTCCCAAAGAACAACAGGTTCACTTTCTTTTCCTCCACTTCTCTTTGCGTATAAATGCCCGGGGTTACCTGAGGGCGCGTGGCAAGCACAGAAAAAATAATGGTAATCACATTTACCGAAAGCAGAAGGATAACCGGAATAGTGAGTGTCGGGTTCTCCTCAATCTTTCGTAACAGCACACTCAGCAATACGGATAAAATAATGGAATTCACGGTAATCATGATCGAGGCCTTATTGTCAGCCATGTCACTTAAGCGCTGATGATTGTTGGATGTGATCCGGAACATCGTTTCGATGCCGCGCTTGGGTTTCTTCTTTTTATCCTTTTTCATGTGTTCTTTTTCTTGATTCTTTCCAGGGTTAACAGGCAGGTCCGTTTCGGGTTCTTCCACTTTTGCTTCCAGGCTCTCCTTGTTCTTTTCCTTTCCCCGATTCAGCATCTTCCGTGCATAGTCGGTATGATATTGGTGAGATTGCAGCAAGTGAATGGATTTTTCACTCCAGTCCCTCTTGGAAAAATACTTGTGGTAAAGAATTTTACATTCCTCCCTGATCATCTTGTTATTCTTCCGGAATTCTTCCGTACCCAGATGAAACAAATCAGCATCACATAAAATCTGTTCGACCAGATCTTTGGGCTGCTGTGGCATTTTAGTGGCCAATATACAGCTGGTTACACGGTCAATGATTCTTTGCTCCTGGTGTATTGATTGGAGAAAAAGCTGCGCCTGTTTGGCACTTTTCTCTTCGTGATGGGAGATATCATCAAAATAACCAACATCATGAAACCAGGCGGCAGCAATTAAAACAAAATAATCTTCCTCACTTAGCTCATAATGCCTGGCAATTTCTCTGGCAGCATGAACGACTTTTTCAGTATGATTAACATTATGATAAATGAATGCCTCGTTCTCGTGTAAACGAAAAATAGACTGAATATGCTGTCGGAGCTGTTCAATCAGGATCTCCTTCTCTGTGGTTACCTTCATTAGCTAAGCAGTGTTAACCCTTTCATTTCCTGTTAATTGATTGCGTTCTTTACCAGTGCTCTATATTTTTTATAAGAAACAGGGGAATGGACAAAATAGATCATCTTTAAAGGTAAACATTCCTGCACGGAATGAATTAAAACTCCGCATTGGTGGTTCAAAAGTAACTACGATTTTGATTATCACTCTGTTTCCAGATCAGATTTAAGTACATATACATCAAATGGAGGAGAATGTACATCAAAAACAGCTGTTAGTATAAGCTTACCACCGGCCAAATGTTCTCCACAACAGCTATTAGAAATGTTTAATTAATTTTGAAGCCATTTCAATCGTTTGAATTTAATAGTAACCATCGGAAAACCAATGACGGACACAATTGTTTTAAATAAAGATGAGGCAATACGGGCTGAAGTAATCCAGGCTGCACGCGAATTATTTCAGCGTTTTGGTCTCCTTAAAACAACCATGGAGGATATTGCCAAAGCTACGGGAAAAGGGAAGAGCACACTCTATTACTATTATACCAGCAAAGACGAAATATTTGAAGCCGTTATCAAAGAAGACATGGCAGATGTTTTTGTCCAGGTAAAAAAAGCAGTAGAAAAAGTAAATACTGCGGAACTAAAGCTTAAATCGTTTACGTTAACAAGACTTAATTTACTTGAGCAACGGGTTAACCTGTTCAATATTGTTTGTGGTGAAATTGCTGACAATCCTGCGATTGTCAGAAAAAACAAGAAGGAATATGAAGAGCAGGAGTTGGAATTACTTCGCTCTATATTGGCCTTCGGAGTAAAAAGCGGAGAGTTTCGTAAAATAGACAAGGAAGACATTGACAATCTATCCTTTGTTATGTTATCAGCTCTTCGCGGTATTGAACTGAGTTTGCTGGAAGATTGCAGGATGAAGAAAATGGGTGATCGTATGGACTTAATTCTGGATATTCTCGCCAATGGCATTAAAAAATAATTATTTTTTAAAATAAAGTCAATCCCGAAACGACTAAGATTTAAAGGTTATATAAAACAAACAAAACATAGTGTACACGAGCCAAAAGCCAACTGTTCCATGTAGTTCTTAAAAAGAAGACAAAAAAAATTTATTTATTTTTAGACTGAAAAACGTTTTTAGTCTAAAAATCAGATATTTGAAAAAAAATTCAGCTGTGACTTACGGATTGTATCGCTTATGATAAAACCTTTACGCGCTAAACTCGGAGCTTATAAAACAGCTTCCATCGCCAGGGAAAATGGAGTGTATCCCTATTTCCGTCCTATCTCTTCTGCCCAGGATACAGAAGTGCTCATCAACAACAAGAAAGTTTTGATGTTTGGTTCAAACTCCTACCTGGGTCTGACCAATCATCCTAAAATAAAGGAAGCAGCAAAAAAAGCGATTGATAAATACGGTACGGGCTGTGCCGGATCACGCTTTCTGAATGGTACGCTGGATATTCACATCGAATTGGAAAACCGCCTTGCCTCCTTTGTAGGGAAAGACGCTGCTCTCGTTTTCAGCACGGGCTTTCAAAGTAACTTAGGCGCACTCGCAGGCATCACCGGTAGGAACGACTATTTACTTTTGGACGAATCCGATCACGCTTCTATCATAGACGGAACGCGTTTGTCTTTCTCTAAGGTGATCAAGTATAGTCATAACGATATGCATGACCTGGAACGCAGGTTAAGAAGTATTCCCGAGGAGTCGATTAAAGTAATCGTAGTGGATGGCATCTTTAGCATGGAGGGTGACATTGTTAAGCTTCCGGAGATGGTGACCCTGGCTGAAAGATATAATGCAAGCATCATTGTAGACGATGCACACAGCCTGGGAGTGATCGGTCATAAAGGTGCAGGTACTGCCTCCCATTTTGGATTGAGTGATCAGGTGGACATGATCACCGGAACATTCAGTAAATCGTTAGCCTCGCTGGGTGGCTTTATTGCCAGCGATTTTGAAACCATCGAATATCTAAAACATCATGCACGTGCATTGATCTTCAGTGCCAGCATGACACCTTCTGCGGCTGCAAGCGTACTGGCTGCATTGGACATCATTGAAACTGAACCTGAGCACATGGAAAAGCTGTGGCGCAATACCCATTATGCCAAACAGCTCTTAAGCGAGGAAGGATTTGATATCGGTGCTTCCGAAAGTCCGATCATTCCCATTTACATCCGTGACAACGAAAAAACATTTATCATCACCAAAACGCTGCAGACCGAAGGGGTTTTTGTCAATCCTATTGTTTCACCTGCTGTTCCCTCCAATGCTTCATTGATTCGCTTCTCGCTGATGGCCACGCACACCTTTGACCAGATTGAAGAAGCGGTTGAAAAGCTATCGAAAGCCTTTCAACAAACAGGAGTACTGACCGCCAAACAAAGTATATGATTCGTATTGAGAAGGTTGACTCCCAAAGTAAGCTGAAGGCATTTATTGACTTCCCACATGATCTTTACCAGGAGGATAAGAACTATGTGCCCGAATTATTTATCGCACAGCGCGATTTATTGACTCCCGGCAAGCACCCCTTTCACGATCATTCTAAAATTGCGCTTTACCTGGCGTACAAAAATGATCGCCTGGCAGGAAGAATTGCAGCCATCTTAAACAATAATCATAATTCGTTTAATAAAACATCAGATGGTTTTTTCGGATTTTTTGATGTTACCAACGATCAGGAGGTAGCAACGTCATTGTTTGATACGGCAGGTGAATGGCTGAAATCCAGCGGGGCCAATACATTAATCGGCCCGGTTAATTTTTCCACCAACGAAACCTGCGGGCTGTTGATTGAAGGCTACAGCAGTGCGCCCTTTGCTATGATGACGTACAACAAGCCGTATTACGAAAGTTTGCTGGAGCAGTATGGCCTTATCAAAAAAGTAGATCTTTTCGCACACAAGTTTGCTGGCGATCAGGCCGATCATAAGCCGGTGAAAATGCTGGATACACTGACCAAACGATTACATCAAAAGGGAATTACGATCCGCCCTGTTCAAATCAAAAATTTCAAGGAAGAAGTAAAGCACATTCACGAAGTCTATAACTCTGCCTGGGATAAAAACCTTGGCTTTGTACCCATGTCGGCAGCCGAGTTTGAATACCTGGCCAAAGACCTCAAGCTATTACTGGACACGGATTTCTGTCTTGTGGCTGAGCACGAAGGCAAAATAGTTGGCTTTGCATTAGCTGTTCCCAACATCAACGAAGTGCTGATTAATGTAAAGAGAGGGCGTTTGTTCCCATTCGGAATTTTCAAACTTCTCTTCGGAATGAAGAAAATAAAATCGGTACGCATTATTGCTTTGGGGGTAATCGACAAATACCGGAAGCTGGGAATTGAAGCCTGCTTTTATGCTTCCTTCATTTTAGCCTATCGCAAAAAAAGATATACCGCAGCAGAGGCATCGTGGGTATTGGAAACCAATGTTCTCATGAATACCGCCATTCAGCAAATGGAAGCAGTGCCTTACAAGAAGTACCGCATTTACGAAAAGCAATTATGAGCAGGAAGCTACTGATCACCGGTGCCAGTGGATTTCTTGGATACCACCTGGTAGAAGAGGCCGTAAAGCAGGGCTTTGACGTGACCGCTGCCATTAGAAAGAACAGCCCGGTGGATCAGCTGAAAAAATTCCCCGTTCAGTTTACTTCACTCGATTATGAAGACCAGCGCTCTTTACTGAAAAATCTTTCTGATAATAACTACGACTACATCATTCATGCTGCGGGGGCAACAAAAGCCAATCATGCGGAAGATTACGATCGTGTCAATGCGCAATACACACAAAATCTTGCTCAGGCAGCAGCCGCTTATGGCGATAATCTGAAAAAGTTTGTATTCATCAGCAGCCTCGCAGGCGTAGGACCTTTAAGCAATAGCTTTGATACGATCACGGAAAAAACAGTTTCTCAACCAGTGACTTCGTACGGCAAGAGTAAGCTTCTGGCAGAAGTGAACCTCGCTTCTTTCCATACGCTTCCGCTTATTGTACTTCGGCCTACTGCAATCTACGGGCCGATGGAACGCGATCTGTTTCTGCTGGTGAAAGCAATCAACCGTGGGCTCGAGCTCTATATCGGCCGGATCGATCAGATGCTGAGTTTCGTGCATGTGAAAGATGTAGCCTGCGTGTCGCTCCGGGCGCTCACTTCTCCGATACAAAAAGGAGTTTACAATTTATCCGATGGCCAGCGCTATGACCGTTATGCACTGACGGCCATATTAAAAAACCTGTTGAACAAAAAGACAATCAAAATTCATTTGCCGATACCGGTAGTGACTGTGCTGGCTTCTGTACTGGAGGTCATTTATTCATTCAACAAAAAAAAGCCGGCATTGAACAGGGAAAAGATGGCCGAGCTTACTGCTCAAAACTGGGTATGCAGTATCGATGCGTTGAAAAAAGATATCGGTTACGCTCCGCAGTATACGCTGCAAAATGGAATGAAGGAAACACTGGAATGGTATAAAACAAACAACTGGCTTTAACCCAAATCGAATTAACACTAAAAAATAAAAATGATGAAAGAGCAAATAAGAGAAGCAGAAGGAACGCTTGGAATACTGATTCCCGGCTTAGGTGCAGTAGCAACAACCATGATTGCAGGAGTAGAATCAATAAAGAAAGGATTAGCTCAGCCGATCGGTTCATTAACACAAATGGGAAATATCCGCCTGGGAAAACGTACGGAAAACAGATATCCGAAAATAAAAGATTTTGTTCCCCTGGCCGATTTGAATGACATCGTGTTTGGCGGATGGGATGTTTATACTGACAATGTGTACGAAGCCGCCATTCATGCCAAAGTACTGGAGCCCGGTATTTTACAATCCATTAAATCAGAGCTTGAGAAGGTGAAGCCGATGAAGGCCGTATTCGATAAAACCTATGTACGTAACCTGGATGGCAAAAATGTAAAGGAAGCGGCCACCAAGTACGATCTGGCACTGGCGGTAATGGAAGACATCGAGAACTTCAGACAAACCCATGATTGCTCACGCATCGTGATGGTATGGTGTGGTTCTACGGAACGCTACATCGAACAGGAAGATGTGCATGAAAACATTTATGCATTTGAAGCCGGATTAAAGAACAATGATCCCCGCATTGCACCAAGTATGATCTATGCTTACGCTGCAATCAAAAAAGGAGTGCCGTTTGCCAATGGCGCACCCAATCTTACCTGCGATATTCCTGCTTTGGTTTCTTTAGCCAAAGAGATGGGCGTACCTGTAGCCGGTAAAGATTTCAAAACCGGTCAGACATTAATGAAGACCATCTTAGCTCCAGGTCTTGAAGCACGTGCCTTAGGTATCAAAGGATGGTTCTCTACCAACATCCTGGGGAATCGCGATGGCCTCGTGCTGGATGATCCGGATAATTTCAAAACAAAAGAAGTATCCAAACTGGGTGTGCTGGAAGACATTCTGAAACCGGATGAAAGACCAGAGCTTTACGGAGACCTGTACCATAAGATCCGGATCAACTACTATCCTCCTCATGGTGATAACAAGGAAAGCTGGGATAACATCGACATCTTCGGATGGATGGGCTACTCGATGCAGATTAAAATCAATTTCCTATGCCGCGATTCTATTTTGGCTGCTCCTATCGTACTGGATCTGGCCTTGTTCATGGATCTTGCTCATCGTGCTAACATGAGTGGTATCCAGGAATGGTTATCGTTCTACTTCAAATCACCACAAACAGCAGAAGGACTGCGTCCGGAGCATGACATCTTCAAACAGCTGATCAAAATGCAAAACACATTGCGACACATGATGGGCGAAGATTTGATCACTCACCTTGGTCTTGATTACTATCAGGATCTGGTAGAGGCGCTTTAACCGGCAAAGTGATTTGTTGTTGGCACTATGATACTCCAGCTTAAAGATGGTCTGCGTTATGCAGACCATCTTAATCAATAAAACCCGGCCTGCATCGACACAATCCGGATTTTGTTGGAATGAATATTCACTAACAACATTGATCTGTTGCTAATAGTTAAACATGAGAATACATCAACTAATCGCTTCCTTTTTCGGGATAGGATACATTGGCAAAGGTAGTGGCACAGTTGCAGCAGCAGCGACTTGTCTTGCCTGGTATTTCTCCGGAATAGGAAGCTATTGGATTGTAGCTACGGAAGTGACTCTTGCATTGACAGTAACCGGCATCTGGTCTTCAGGGAAAATGGAAAGCACCTGGGGACATGACAGCAACCGGGTAGTAATCGATGAAGTTGCCGGGATGTGCATCAGTTTGTTGTGGCTACCCGTAAACTGGAAATATGTATTAATGGCATTGGTCCTCTTCCGGTTTTTCGACATACTGAAACCGTTGTTCATCCGCAGAATGGAAAAACTAAAAGGCGGTTGGGGGGTGATGATGGATGATGTGCTGGCAGGAGTTTATGCAAATGTACTGGCACAGTTCGTTGTTTATTTTCACTGGTTCTGAACTACGCCATGCAAACGTTCATTAAGTCGCAGTTTACATCCATTGTAGCTACCGTGGTTGATTTTGCGGTAACCATTATCGGAGTAACACTGTTTCATATATTATCGGGAGGAGCAAGCGCTATGGGTAATGTAGCAGGAGCGATCACGAGTTTTTCATTAAACCGGAAATGGACTTTTGGTTCTCCGGCTAAACTATGGGTACAGGCAGGCAAATATGCGCTGGTATGGTGCGGATATTTTGCCCTTAATGTTTCGCTGGTAACAGGCATTACCACGTATACGTCCATTAATTACATCATCGTAAAAACGGGTGTAGCGGTTGCGTTGAGCATCGGCTACAACTACGGGTTATATAAAAAATATGTTTTCAGATAAGCGTTTGTTTGTGAAGCCGGGTAGAGTGATCATAGGGATTTTGTTCTTGCAACTTGGCCTTGCGACAGTTTTTGCGCAAACTTCAGTGAAGGGTATCGTCATTGATGCCAAAACAAAAGAACCACTGCCTTTCGTGAACGTCTATTTCAAAGGTGCTACTGAAGGGGTAGCTACTGACCTGAATGGGAAATATATTATCCATTCGGATATGTTACAGCCTGAGTTGCTATTCTCTTTTATCGGATACAAAACAATCACGCGAAAAATCACCACGATGGATCAGACCATTGATGTTCGTTTGGTTCCCGAATCGCAGGTGCTCGATGAGGTCATTGTACACTCTGGAAAAGTAAAAGAAAAATACCGCAACAAGAATAATCCTGCTGTAGACCTGGTACGTGAAATGATTGACCATAAAAAGAACAATCGCATTGAAAACTACGACTTTGTGGAGTATGAAGAATATGAAAAAATACAGGTCTCCATCAGCAATGCCTCCAACAAATTCAAAGACCGTAAAATATTCCGTAAGTATAAATTCCTGTTCGACAATGTAGATACGACCACCATTGTGGGCAAAGCACTCCTGCCTATTTACCTGCAGGAAACACTCTCCGATCAGTTCCGAAGTAAATCACCCGAAAAGGAAAAAGGCGTTATCAAAGCGCACCAGAAAGTAAGTTTTGAAGAATATGTGGACGACCAGGGGTTGAGTATCTACCTTAATTATTTGTATAACAAAATTGATATTTATGACAACAATATCACGCTGCTAACCAATCAGTTTCTCAGTCCTATTGCTGACCTCGCTCCCACGTTTTACAAATTTTATATCACCGATACGTTAAAGGATACTACTCCACATCTTGCAGAACTTACTTTTATTCCACGTAATACAGCAGGTTTTCTATTTCAGGGGAAACTATATGTAACGCTGGACAATAATTATGCTGTCCAGAAATTGGATATGGGGATTAATAAAAATATTAATCTTAACTGGGTGCGTGAATTATATATAGCCCAGGAATTTGAACAGGCTTCAGATGGTCGCTATCATCTTTCCAAAAGTCGCATGCGTGCTGACTTTGGTATTTCCAGTGGCAAAGGTGGCATCTTTGGAGAGCGGGCGATCTCTTATAAGGATTTCACTATCCATAACCCGCACCCCGAAAGCTTCTACGAAGGAACACAGACACTGGCGGAAAAAAACAATCAATCTGAAAATGAGCAGTTCTGGCTAAGTCACCGACACGATTCGCTTTCACGTTCCGAATCTAAAGTATATCAGAACATCGATAGCCTAAAGAAGATGCCTTCTTTTAAACGCACTGCCGACATTGCCACACTTTTGCTGGCAGGGTATAAATCATTTGGGAAATGGGAGATTGGCCCGGTAAATACTTTTTATAGTTTCAACCCCGTGGAAGGATTTCGTTTGCGCGTGGGCGGAAGAAGTACACCTAAGTTTAACGAGAAGCTTTACTTTGAGACGTATGCCGCTTATGGTTTCAAGGATGAGAAATGGAAGTACTATCTGGGAGCAACGTATTCGTTTACCGGCAAATCCATCTGGCGTTTCCCATTACGCACGTTGCGGGTAAGCTATCAGCGCGATACTAAAATTCCCGGACAGGAGCTTCAGTTTATACAGGAAGACAACTTCCTGCTTTCGTTTAAGCGAGGTGTGAATGACAAATGGCTTTACAACGACATTGTGAACATCGAGTACCTGCACGAATTTGAAAATCACTTCTCCTATAAGCTGGGTTTTAAAAACTGGAAGCAGGCACCTGCTGGGGGGCTTCGTTACGAAATTACGGACACCGAAAAAACAACACCAATAGAAAACCTGACTACTTCCGAATTTTCACTTGAGCTTCGCTGGGCACCACGCGAGCAATTCTTTCAGGGGAAATTATACCGCATTCCTATTCCTAACCGGTATCCGATCTTCACCTTGCGAACCATTGCAGGCGTAAGCGGGTTATTCAATAGTCAATACAATTATCAGAATCTGGCATTAAATATTTACAAGCGTGTCTATCTGTCGCAGTTTGGATATACCGATATGGTACTGGAAGGGGGGCATATTTTTGGAACGGTGCCATTTCCCCTCATGGCCATTCACCGGGCTAATCAATCGTATTCTTATCAGCTACAGTCGTATAACCTGATGAATTTTCTGGAGTTTGTGAGTGACCAATATATCAGCCTCAGTATGGATCATTATTTCAATGGTTTTATTTTTAATCACATCCCCTTATTCAAAAAACTAAAATGGCGTGAGGTAGCTACCTTTAAAATATTGTATGGAAGTATTCGCAAAGAAAACGACCCTGCTCTCAATCCATCACAATACAGTTTTCCTGTCAATGCCGAAGGGGTGCCTACCACTTATGCCTTTAGTAAGGAACCCTATATGGAAGCAAGTGTAGGCATAGCCAACATCTTTAAATTTTTCCGCATTGATGCGGTCAAACGTTTTTCCTATTACGATCATCCGGAGATTGCCAAGTGGGGGCTTCGCGGACGTTTCAAATTTGACTTTTAAAACAATGGACAACGCAACACATAACTATTCGACTACAGGCGCTATGGAAAAAAAGCCATTGCGCATTGTATTGCAGCAGGTGATCTACAAAGTCATCGATCCACTGGTCAAATTCCTGATCCGTATCGGGTTTACTCCTAATGGAGTTACAACGGTTGGTCTGGCACTCAATATTGGTGTGGCTGTTATTTTTATTATTGGTGCAGAGTCGGGCAACCGTGGCGAGCTGGGGTATGTAGGCTGGGCCGGAGCGCTGGTACTGTTTGCCGGACTGTTCGACATGCTGGACGGGCAAGTAGCGCGCTTAGGAAAAATGAGCTCTACTTTCGGGGCACTGTTTGATTCCGTGCTTGATCGCTACAGCGAATTGATTTTATTTTTAGGAATCAGCTATTACCTGGTAGCTCATCACTATTTCCTCAGTTCCCTATTTGCCTTTATTGCTTTGATTGGTTCCATGATGGTGAGCTATGTAAGAGCGCGTGCCGAAGGCCTTGGTGTAGAATGCAAAGGAGGATTAATGCAGCGTCCGGAACGGGTTGTGCTCATTGGCGTTTCTGCCATTTCGTGTGGACTTGTTTCACTCATGATTGGAGGAAACTACAAACTATTTATTCCTGGTATTCCATTCCATGTATTTGAAACCATCTCCATCTTCACTGTTCCGATCACCATTATGGCAGTGCTCACCAATATCACAGCCATCAGCCGTATGCGTGAAGCAAAGAAAGCGCTGGACAGGAAAGACAAAGAAGAACAAGACTAAAAATGAAAGCTTTTATACGTATCCTCGTTCTTTTGCTGGCGGCAATACAAGGCTATACGTTTTCGCCACGATTTAAAGGGAAAGAGAAAACCAGCACTGATACCTTTCCTACGCCTAAAGGAATCAGCAACATGTTATTCTACGTGCAGCGCACACCTAACACTAATACTGTCATCTATGAGCTGAATGTAAACGAGAAGAATCAACTGGACAAAGATGATCCGGTTAATATCTTCTGGATCCGCTACGCTAATAATAAAGAGCGGGCCGACCTGTCTTATATCCAGCGTGTGTATGCCTACGGACTAAAAACCAAAGATCTTGGCAACAGCAGCTATGAACTACGTTTTGTAGCCTATAAAAAACTTCCCTTCTACCTGGTTCGCTCACAGGATAAACAATACCACGTTTACGCCACGATCAAAAAGAAGCGTGTGGTGCTCACACGCATTTTCATACAAATAGAAGGAGGCACCTTCTGGTTTCCCAACGTTGTTTTTGTTGAGTTTAAAGGTGTTGACCCTGGTACAGGAGAAGAAATCATCGAACGTTTTAAACCTTAATTATTATGAATGCAAAATTCGTTTCCAATTCGCACGAATCTGCTCGCATGTTCAAAAGCGGATTATTAGAAAGTCTTTCCAAAGTTCATTTCACCGTTCCGCTTTTTATATTCATTCCCATCATCGCTTATTTTCTGTGGCGGGCTTTTCAAGTCCGTACCGGCTGGCCTGGCTTCAGCTTAAGTTTGCTGGTCGGGGTGCTGTTCTGGACCCTTACTGAATATATGCTTCACCGCTTTGTGTTTCACTTCGAGCCCTCATCGAAATTAGGTCAGCGCATGCATTTCATCTTTCATGGTGTGCACCACGATTTCCCTAATGATTCACTTCGTCTCGTAATGCCTCCGTCTGTAAGCCTTCCCCTCGCTACCGCTTTTTATTTCCTGTTCTATGCCGTACTTCCTTCGGTTTATCTTTACGGATTTTTTGCAGCTTTCCTGGCTGGATATCTTTTTTATGACATCTCGCACTATGCATTACATCACGGTCACTTCAAAAGCGCATTCTGGAAAAAGCTAAAGCAACATCACATGCTTCACCACTACAGTGACTCCACCAAAGGATATGGTGTAAGTTCTGCATTGTGGGACAAAATCATGAAATCGGATTTCAATAAAAATGGAAACTGAGCTGACCTCCTGGGTAGCACCCCATCCAAAACATTATGCGGTGGCCACATCTGTGGCTGTTATCTATCCATTGCTCTCTTATTTTCTTATTGGTTACAAACCGGAGCAGTTGCTATTGGTGATGATCTTTATCTCATTCTACCTTGCTACTCCGGTTACACGCAAATTCATTCTTGGCTTTTCCATTTTCATTGTATTCTGGGTCATCTTCGATTACATGAAAGCATTTCCTAATTATCATTACCAGCAGGTACACATCAAAAGCTTATATGATGCAGAGTTGTGGGTCTTTGGTATATCGCAGGATACACAAACACTTACTCCCAACGAATACTGGGCACAGCACAATTCTGTTTTTCTTGATGTCGTAAGCGGTCTCTTCTATTTATGCTGGGTGCCGGTGCCATTGGCTTTTGCCGGCTTTCTTTTTTACAGGAACCGTCCTTTATTCCTTCGGTTCTCATTAACTTTTTTGTTGGTGAACCTGATCGGTTTCGTATGCTATTACCTCTACCCTGCTGCGCCACCCTGGTACGTTCAGCACTATGGATTTGATTTTATAGCCGGTACCCCTGGCAATACGGCAGGGCTTTCACGCTTCGATGAATTCTTTGGCATCCACTTGTTTCATTCCATGTATGCAAAAAGCTCCAATGTATTTGCAGCCATGCCTTCATTGCATTCTGCTTACCCGTTGATTGTGCTTTACTACGGATGGAAGGCAAAACTTGGAACCAGGAATATACTCTTTGCAGTGATCGTAATGGGGATATGGTTTGCGGCTGTTTACACCGGCCATCATTATGTGCTGGATGTGCTGGCTGGAATTACCTGTGCTTCCTGTGGCATTGCATTGTTTAATTGGCTCAGTAAAAACAATGCGTCTTTTAAAAGATTTTTAAACCAGTACACAAAAGTTATTTCCTAACGGGAGAATGATCAGTTAAAATAATTTTAATTGCTCGGGTCCTTTTGGAGGTGCCGACTTTCCAAATACGGTACGGCCTCCGTATTTATATGATTCTGCTCTTTCCTTTGCGATTACTTTATCGAATGAGTGAGCATCAGGTTCAAATCCCTTTTCCATTTGCTGCGCTATCAACGTAAGATTCTTAATGGCTTCCTGTTTATCAGTGTCACCGATCTTTGCTTTCTCTACGGAAGTCTTCAGAATGTGTATGGTTTCGTCATATACTTTTGTAGGCACCGGAAAAGGATGTCCGTCCTTGCCTCCGTGCGCAAAGGAAAACCGGGCAGGATCGGTAAAGCGTGAAGGAGTACCATGAATCACTTCGCTTACCAGTGCCAGCGACTGAATGGTGCGCGGTCCTACACCTTCCAGCAAAAGCAAGGATTCAAAATCACCTATTCCTTTTTCATGCGCGAGGGCAAGTACACTGCCCAATCTCTTCAGATTAACATCCTTCGCTCTTACATCATGATGAGAAGGCAGGATGATTTTTTGTATTTCCGGAAACATGCGCTCCGGATTTTCTTTTGTGATCTCCAGTATACCTGATTTAGCCGCTTTGGCTTGTACATCTGCCAGGTTTAAAATCTCGCCTTGATTTTGTCCGTAGATGAACGTATGCGGGTTCTCGACAAATGAATTTACTTTTTCGGAGTGCCAGTGATACCTGCGCGCCATTCCTGTTGCATCGTTCATCCCTTGCTGCACTACGGCCCACTCGCCCGTATCGGTGACAACAAATGAGTGTAAATAAATCTGGAAGCCATCCTGTATAGCGGTGTTATCCACCTTGGCAGAAAGCCGGCTGGAACGCACCAGCTCATTTCCATTTAATCCTGTCCGGTCGGCAAAGGCAATCAGTTCGTTGGGTGTTTGCCTGCTATGTTTTCCCTTCCCTCCGCAGATATAAATACCAAGTTCATTAAATCGAGGATTAATAGCCCGCTTCAATGCACCCATTACCGAAGTAGTGATACCAGAGGAGTGCCAGTCCATACCCAGCACACTCCCGAAGGCCTGAAACCAAAACGGATCACTCAGCCGGCTCAGCACGGCTGACTTTCCATATTCCAGAATAATGGATTCTACCACAGCACCTCCCAGCTTACTCATTCTTTGCGCAAGCCATACCGGCACATGGCCATAATGCAAAGGCAAATCTGCGTAACGTGTTGAGTTGAAGTGGAGCTTGGACATGTGGAGTTTAAACGCAAATAAACTATAATTAATGCTTCTGTTTTAATCCGTAATGTTCCTGCGCTCTTTCGAGAAATACAAGCTGGCTCGAGTTAATCATTACTTTGGCTTTTTGGAAATCCATCCATTCACCCCGATCGGTTTCCGGTATGGATATTTTTTTACCGGTGCGTGGTGGCCATTCTATTTCAATGTGATTGGATACAATTCCATCTTCAGGATTCCAGGTGCCTAAAAATGTCCACGCATGAATTACTTTTCCACTTTTCATTTTAGCGTTGCCCAGCGATTGATAGGGCGGAACAGGAGTGATTCCTGTCTCTTCAAAAAATTCTCGTTCGGCAGTGAGCTGAAGCTCCTCGTTGCCCTCGGGCAAACCTTTTGGAATGCTCCAGGCACCTTCATTTTTCTTTACATAGAAAGGCCCTCCCGGATGAACTAAGAAAAATTCCAGCTCTTCCTTCTCTTTACGACACATAAGCAGCCCTGCAGTCTGTGGAGGCATATTTGAAAAAATTTAGCAGTAAGCAGCCAGAAAGTTAAGCCATAATAAGCAACACTGAAGCCCGAAAGAAGGGGAAAAAAGTACGCAGTATTTTTAGCTCTGATTCTGGTATTTAGTGTTGCCTTCTCCATTGTCAAACTGATCCACACCAAAATCTGTTCATCAGGTAAAAAAATGGAGAAACAATAAGGTGTTGTTGTTTCCCGGGGTTATATACTCAAGCGAATTACCGCTGCGCAAAAAGAGCATGTTAGCGATATGGCAAAACATTCTTTTCCGGCCATCGCCTCATCTTGTTAAAGGGATCAATTTCAATAATTTTTTTCCAAAAATGAGTGCGTATTAAGGGAATTAATTATTAGAAACAGCTCCTACTGCTAATGGCACCATTATTTTAATGAATAAAAGCAAAAGGCATTCAAAACAATTTAAATTTTAAAAACATGAGCAAATTCGATGCAGATAACCTTACCGGTATTAATCACACCGGTGCACATCCCAATAGTCCCGTGCATTTTTTAACCGCCTCATCCATCATTGGTGATAAGGTGTATAATCCACAAGATGAAAAACTCGGTTCTGTCAAAGATGTGATGCTTGACATTCAAAATGGAAGGATTGAATATGTAGTCATTGAACTGGGAGGATTCCTCGGTGTAGGCGAAAAGTTTTTTGCTATTCCCTTTTCGTTATTAAAGCTGGACCCCAGGAATCAACGCTTTATACTAAATCAGGAGAAATCAACCCTCGAAGTGGCTCCTGGTTTTGACAAAGATCATTGGCCCGAGACCAATACACACATGTTTGACAGTGCCAATACGTATTGGGGCAGTTTCATGGGTGTTAATACCGGGGCTGAGCCGTATCGATAAGAACCAATTAATAAAAATCTATTTAAGCGATTTATCTCCGTAACAATTCAGCTTGCTGCGGAGATAGATTATTTTTGTACTCTTTATAAGGAATTGTATTACTATCTATTTTCCATTCAACTTCTCCAGCAGCCAGCTATTGAATTTATCACGTTGCTCAGCGTACGTCCAATGCCCGGTTTCAAGGGCAAGGAATAATTCCTTCGGTGCAGCAATCACATTGTACGAAGCGTACATGGAAGTAGGCGGACAGGTTTCATCATTAAATCCCCAGGAGTAAAGCCCCGGTACCTTTATTTGTCTGGCAAAATTTACGACATCATAATAGCCACACGTTTCTATTTTTTCCTTCTTGTTATTAAATGAAAGATTATTCTTATCAAACAGATGCGGCCACCCTCCTGCCCTGCCGTGCAAATAGCCAGTGACGTCACTTAATGCCGGGTAAAATGCAGCAAGGTATTTTACCCTCGTATCCAAACCGGCTGTAACGATCGATAACGCACCTCCCTGGCTTCCTCCTGTCACGCCAAGATTGACGCCATCATACTGTGCCAGGCTGACCAAAAAGTCATTGGCACGTACGCATCCCAGGTAGACCCGTTTATAATAATAACGATCGCGGTTATCGAGGTTGACATTAAAATATTGATTGAGAGGCCCTACTACAATATCGGTATAAACAGAAGGTTCCATCGTCACTGGTATGCCATGTATGCCAATTTCAAACGTAATGATTCCTTTTTCGGCAGTAGCCACATCGCCTGCATAACCACGAACACCGGCACCGGGCACTTTCAGCAATGCAGGATACTTACCTTCTTTTTTTGGAACACATAAAATCCCATACAGCCTTGCGCCTAACCTGAAGTTTTGAAGATTGACATGATATACGTTTACATTTTCGGTGCAACGATCTGGAAGCAGTGTCATTTTAGCATCGATAGGAATAGTTGCCAATTCTGTTTTGGCCTGCTCCCAGAAAGTTTTAAAGTCTGCCGGATTATCAACAGTAGGTTTTATTGTTAAAGGATCAAATCCTGCAGTTGCCAGACCTTTGTATTCTTTTCCACCTACTTCTGCTATAGCTGTACAACGTAAAAATCCAGGCGATGTCAACGTTCCACCTTCAATGGAAATCGTTCCGTTTATTAAAGTAGCGGTTTCCTTTTTCTGAGGATCCATTTTCTCCGGCCCCGTTTCATAATGGATTTTTACATTTTTAAGAGGATTGCCATCCTGAATAACGCTAATGGTAAACTTTACTTTTTCATTGACCTTATAGGTCCAATCGGAATGGTCGGGTGCCACAATTACTTTAACACGCTGCTCGGTGGGCTGGGAATACAAACTCCAGCACGAAAAAATGAACAGAATAAAAAAAAGCGAAGAGGTTATTTTTTGCTTCATCGGTATGGATTTTATCTGATTGATACTTTTTATTTTTTGCTCGTACTTAATAACTCAGAGGCAAGCTTCCAAAGCAGAATATGGAGTTGTCTCTCTCATCGTGTGGTTTTATACAGTCCAAGCAATGACGGAATAAAAATTCCACTGCCTACCAGCGACACGATCCATCCACCATCCGAAAAGAATCCCAGCACTAAAATACCTAATCCGACAAAACCCGATGCGATGGTGATGACACGTATACCAAATGTGTTTTGACGTTGTGCTTCATGATGTTCTGTGATTTGCATCTGTTCTGATTTTTCCTTTTTCAATGCTTCTCTCAAAGCAATAGCGTGAGATGAACTCCTCCTATTTATAAAATAATACACTTCAAAGAGCCCAAGCATAAGCAAGGGCAAACCTACTCCGAGTATGGTTTCTATTGTACGATTAAATTTAATTCCGATCAGTGAAGGGGCAATCACCTTAAAAAAAAGATTCACGGCCAATGAAAAAATGGTGGTGGTCACTACCGAAAAAGAAGTTTGCCGGAGCGAATACAGTGACCAGATGATGGGTGCAAAGAGGGCACCACCTGCTATGGCAGCAATACTCAACACGACTTCCACGATACCACCTGCCCGGGGAACAAGCATCGCTACACCGATCGTTCCTGCACCGAATAGCAACGTGAACAAACGGGCAATTAAAATTTGCTCCCGTTCAGTCGCCTTAGGACGAAATACATTGCGATAAACATCCTGCGCAAAAACAGTGGATGCCAGATTAATTGTGGTATTTGCTTTACTGGAGGTAGCCGATATCATACCTGATAACACCAGCCCAATCAGTCCTGCGGGTAAAACCTTCTGGCAAAGCATCATGTAGGCGCCCTCCGGTTCAAGTCCCTGCAAATCCGGGTTAATGATCCGGTAGATCATTGGAGGAAGCATCCATATAAAAGGACTCAACAGATATAAAAAGGCAAACAGGTACCCCACTTTTTTTGCATTCCGTTCATTGGACACACTGGTGTAGCGCTGAACATACGACCAGTTACCACCAATATAAATGGTTTGATACCCTATGAAAGCAAGCATAAATCCAGCTGTATAATCCGTAGTGAATGGCTCAAAAAAATCAGCGGGTGCTTTTGAAAATAAATTTCCGGCTCCTCCTATTTCAGTAAATGCTGCAGGAATAACGATCAATACTGCAGCCATCAAAATAATGAACTGTACCACATCGGTAACCAGAACTGCCCACAGCCCGCCAGCAGCGGTGTATAATACAATGATTACTCCAATGCCTATGATACATGCATTCAATGAGAACGGAGTAGCTACGTAAACCATTTTACCCACCGGATATAATACTGCTCCTGTATTCACGAGGCTTAGCAGCAAAATCAGGTAGGTATAAAATTGCTGGGCTTTCGTACCAAAGCGTTTGCCAATGTATTCCGCTGCAGTCTTTGTTTTTGTCCGCTTCCATCGTGCCGCGATAAACATAGCCACCATCAGGCCACTGAAAGCCATAGTGAGCTGAATGGTATTGGCTACCAGCCCATGCTTGTAAGCGATGGAACCCCATACGACAAAGGTACCCGCAGAAAAATAGCTGATAAATAAAGAAAGACCATTGATCCACCAGGGCGTCTCTCCGCCCGCTTCAAAAAATGCCTGACTACTCTTGCTTCCTGTGCGTGTAAAGGCCAGCCCGATTGAAAAGATGAGCAGGGCAAAGACAGCCATTACAATAAAATCCAGTTGTACCATAAGGAGAATTTACAATTTAATTTTCAGGAAGAGGATCTATACCAATGGCATATACTTCGATACCGTAGGGTGATATTGCAACGGAAAGGTTGTTAGTCGTAGTCATTATCTTCTTTGTTTTGAGATCAGTAATGGACTTGATTTCTTTTCCAATACCTGATTTAACTACATCCAAAAAAAATGTTGACTTAAGCGGTTGATTAACATCATTGAGAAGAACGATGAATAATCTTTTATGATCGGAAGATAAGGCGGTGATACATTCAATGTTGGGTTCATCTGTTTTCAATAAACCATCACGCATGACCAGACTCGCTTCTTCGCCATAAATTTTGCCGGGCATAAACCCATAGGTTTGATGTGGCCCTACCTTTGGGGTAACAAAACCTCTTGGGAAAAGGACTTCTCCTTCTGATCTTAATTCTGCCTCCGCCATAAGGTAGTCGGTGATCCATCCGATCTGCCACCACGCATGATGAGGATAAGGCCCCGCACCGTTGCTCATTGCATTCCAGTAATAAGAGGCTACACTCGTTGCACTGTCAACAAAAGCATCGCGGCCAATCGCAGAAGCACGTGCCATGTCGGCAAAGATAGAATCATGTGTCAGTTGAAAAATGCGGATGAACATTCCGGCATGACTTGCCAGCTGAATCGGGCCATGGCGTTGTGCCGAACCGAGTATACCACCGTGCTCAAAGCTCAATCCCGCCTGTGCAATCTCCCAATCTTCCCGTTGTTTTCCTTTTACCAGCTTTGATTCACGCGAGGAAACAGGATGGGTATACACGGAAGTGGTATAAATTTTAGCAGCTTGTATCGCAGCCTCCTTATATTTTTCATTTTTTGTAAGGTCATACAAATCCAGTAATATTTGCGCAGTTTGGCCGGTAGCAAAATCCGGTGCATAACGTGCATCACCACATACCCCAAGGAACTGACCTTTATCCACACTGTTGATCACTAACCAGTCTGCTCCTTTCCTGGCTGCGGTCAGGTATTTTTCATCTTTCAATATTCGGTATGCAACAACCAATCCATAAAACGTAGGGCGAAGATCTTTGATGTCGGTAAAGAGCGGTTCATGCGTGTTACGATCGTAAGCTACTTCCCAGCTACCATCTTCTTTTTGCCATTTCAACAACAGATCAGCCCCCAGGCGTAACCGTTCCTGCAATACCGTGTTGTTCGGTTCGAACAATAACATATTCCCAATATCAAGCATGGTATAATAGGTCAGGCTGATGGGCTCAATGAATTCTCCCCATTCTTCTACAAACATTTTTCTTTTGGCCAGGTAATACTGACCAATGGCAGCACCTTGAAAAAATCCGGATTTTATTTCCTGTTGCTTTAATTTAAAATTCAACGCATAAGGAAGCACCTGACTTTTCAGAAATGGATCACCCGTGGTGCGGGCCAGCATCCACATGGCTCCATAGTCAGCATTTTTCATCGCATCTCTATCTGACCCTACCACACCACCCAGATAAGATTGCGCCCCGATTTTCACGCCTTCAAATTGTTCAATATTCCATAAGGAAGTACGCGTATCGGTCAGGTAGTGATGCATACGTTCCACGCGTTTCGTCAGCGATTGCTTATTCGTACGTAAGGCTAATCCTTCTTTAAAGCGATAAACCTTATTAACGGCATAATTCAGATTATCAAACCAGTTACCGCTAATGATGCTGTACTGAAAAGAAAAGCGAAGAGTATCATTCACTTTTAGTTTGGAATGAGGCTCACCCAACACGGGATAATAGAGCGTGGGGGTTAATTCTGATTTCCTGTTTTTATGCGAAAGACCGATGAACCAATCCTCCTGTGTAGAACGATCTCTGGTCCATGGATCCCTGCCTGACCCCGGAGCCGGAATGACGGAAAGGGATACGCCTTCCTTTGTATCTATAGTGGGAGATAAGGTACTGGCCGCACGTTCACGATAAAGTACAGGAAGTTCCGGTACTCCATGACCATACGCATACGCTGCGACAAAATTGCTTTGCATTTCATTGCTCTGAAAATAACCCGGCACTGTTGCCCATGCCATATCATTGGTAGGGATGCTTGCAAGCGTAGGGCTCGCCAGTGAAAAGTAGCCGTCCCTCTTTGCAACGAGCACCTGATCTACCATAACTACGGCAGAAGTTTCCGGATCCAGTCTCCATGAAGAGATAACTGATGCCACTTCATTTTCGTAACGAAAAGAAAAAGAGTTGCCAGACGATTCTACCTCAGCAGGATAAAAATGATAGGCCGTACCTGCCGTATTCAATGCAACAGGCTGAGTGGATTCCGCCCAACCTTTTTTCTGATATCTGTAAACAGGTTCAGGAAAAACAACACCGGTTGTTGTCTTAAAAAAAGCCTGGGTGCTATCCGGCTTTCCCTCACTGTATAACAACGTGTATTCACCTGAAGGTACACCCACATTCTTCCATGTTTCTCCCACTTTAATTTTTACTTCATGAATACCCCAGCCCTTCTCTTCTTTTTTCCATGAAAGAACGGTCTGATCATTACTTAGTTTCAAAGCCGATTGCTGACAGGAAGAGACAGCGATGAGGAGAGGAAAAATTAAAAACGGAATGATTTTCATTGTTCTTTTCTCTGGATTATTTTTCATAGCACACTAATTCAAAAACAGCTGCAGGTACTTCCTGCGAAGGATGTTCTACTTCCAGGATTAATTCCGTAGTGGTAATGGAAGATGCAAGTACAATTTTATTGATCGTTTGGTAATTGCCTTTCTTTTCGTAAATGAGTTTCTTCCTGTCATCAAACAGGCGGTAATTCCGAATGCAAAACGGCATCACGTTTTCCGGATGTCCCATTAATACGGATTCCATCGGGTGATCAAAATCCGTATCGAATTTAATAATGATTGTTTTGATCAGCCTGGACTCACTCCACGTGAGCTGCAGGGAAGGCTTGGCATCTTTGAAATCGGCTACCCATGCATTAGGCCGGGCAACAGGACGATCCACTCCATTGCGAATATTTTCTGCTGCAAAACAATGCAATCCATTTTCTATTTTTACTGCCACGTTTCGCCCTTCGGGTCTTCGTTGCGGACACCAGAACTCAAACGAATCGATGCCAATATCATCCGGTGCTGTTTGCTTTCCGAAGTTAGAAACCGCTGCATTGACCAGATTGAATACGGATAAAATTCCTGTAACACGTTGATTGGAAAACTGAAGTTGTATGCCTGCATTCTTTTTAAAGACGAGGAAAGCATACGTTTCATTTTTGATGTGTGTGTCGAAAACAAGTTGTAAACAGTTTCTGCCCGGCACAAGATCAATTTGTTTTGTTTCGAGAATAACATCGGGTGTAAAATTTTCTGCTTTGCTGCTGATTCGTAATTCTACCTCCAGCATTTCTTTCTTCCCGCAATGTGCATGAACAGTGAAGGCAGGAACTTTTCCCTTTGCCAACGGCAGCAGTTGAGCAACGGCAGGATCAAGGGCAATCAGTATACCTGCCTCTGACAATTCATTTAAATTCAATTCGCTGGATGCCGTGATGACTGCTTGCTGCACCAGGTTTTTTTCATCGGCAAAAAATAATCCCGGGATATACTGACCGCTACGCATCAGGTTACGCTGCAACACGTGGATAAATCCGCGATCCAGTACTTCGTGTGGCTGCAGATGATGTCTTTTACAAATATAGGCGGCCATGGCTACAGCCTGCGCACCGTATGCTCCCGTAGCCATAACACGGGAAGAACCAAACGCAACATGACTCGCACTGATGATACGGCCCGCCAGAAAAAGGTTAGTTATATTTTTACTATATAAACAACGATAAGGAATCGGATAGATGCCTTTGCTATGCCATTGATTGCATCCGGGCTTTTCGCTGAATACACCATCCGCGGGATGCAGATCGATGGACCAGCCACCAAACGCTACTGCATCGTCCTGCTTTTTTTGTTCAATTATATCCTGCTGTCTCAGCATATAATCTCCTTCAAACCTTCTGCTCTCCCGTTTGCCGGGTATGGCACCTACCCATTCGAGTGTGAGGTTTTCCGCATCGGGAAACTGACCTGAGTTCTTAATGTAATTCCACACACCATACACAACTTTCCAGAGCTCCCACTTGATGGTTTCCGTATCGTGCACGGTATCCAGGCGTCCTCCGTATTCAATCCACCACAGGTTACAACCAAACTCTTTTGTATTGAATTTCCGGAAACGGGGAATTTTAGTAATGTCATTCAAAGCATAATCAGGCGGAATGTATTTTACGGGACGTCCGGTATCCTTACTATAAAAATAGAGGGAATGCCCGAGCAACTCTCCGTATTCTTTTGATGGAGCAAATTTTTCACCGAACTCCTGGCGTGATTCTGCTCCCATCCGGAATGCGGCTCCCGCCAGGAAACCGACCACACCATCGCCCGATGAATCGCAAAACAACGGAGCCTTTAATTCATACTCGGTTGAGTTCTGACTACAGAATGCCTTGACGGAAGAAATGGTTTTTGCATCCTGTTTTATTACTTCGATCACTGCTGTATTCAGTAATAAAGTAATATTCGGTTCACTCATTACTTTGTCCAGAAGCACCGTGTCAAAAATGACTGCGTTACCTTCGGGATTGCGGTACATGTTTTCAACCAGTATCTCATCAATCACACCTCCTTCGCGTGCCCACCGGTTATTATTTCCCATGTGAGAGGTTGCACCTAACACCCATAACCGTACTTCGCTGGAAGAATTACCACCCAGTACAGGGCGGTCTTGTACCAGGGTTACTTTAAGACCTTTACGCGCTGCGGTGATCGCACAGCACGTACCGGAAAGACCTCCGCCCACAACAACCAAATCTCCTTCAATGTTTTTATATAGAAATGACCTTGAAAATTCGCTATCCAGTTTAATCATCAGTGTTTCTTTAAGCTTCTATAACATTATTTCAAGGGCTTTCTGAGAATGATAAACCCTCCCGGCTTGATCAGCGAAACTTCTTTCACACCGGCAGATTCAAAAGTCAACACTTTGCTTTCTCCCGGTCTCAACACATCAATTGGCTGTGTTTTATCTCCGGCTTTCACCTGATAATTACGCAGCGTATAACTCGGAAAGTCTTTGCGTGCTGTGATTGTAACTTTCACCTGAGATCCAGAAGTCTCTGCCTGAATAATGGCAGGAGCGAATTCTTCCTGCCACAGCAGATACATATCACGCACTTCACGCTCGGGAGAAACTAATCCCCAGGGACGATAACCGTTTGCGTTGGTGCCGGGGAAACGACTACGGTAATCATTAAACGTCCATATACATGCACCTACCACGTAATCGCACTTCCTGAAGTCTTCCATCGCCTTGCGAAGATGTTCTACCCTTCCGTTCTCATCTTTTACTGCGTCAGTGCGTATTCCGAATTCGCTGATATAAACAGGTTTGTCCGGATAAGCATTATGAATATTCTGAATGTTATGCAGGTGATTACCGTAAATGTTAGCACTGATAAAGTCAACGTATTGCGAAGCTTCATCTTCCGCTTTCTTCACATTATCACGCCCTACGAACATACTTGCAAACGTGACCATGCGTGAAGGATCGAGTTCTTTGGCAAAAGCATACATATCTTTTGTCCACGTTTGTCCTTCCGGAGCCATTGATGGATATTCATTACCTACGCTCCACGCCACTACCGAAGGATGGTTCCAGTCGCGTTCGATCATCTCACGGAACTGCGCTTTGAATTTTGTTCGCATCACCGGGTCTTTCATCTGCGCTTGCGTCAGTTGCCAATTGCCCGCTTCAGCAATGATCATCAGACCGTGTTCATCTGCCCAGTCCAGCAATTCAGTTGATACGGGGTAATGACTGATACGTGAAAATTCCATTCCGGCATTCTTCATTAGCGTCAGATCTTTCTCGAGCACTTCTTTCGGATCCATGGAACCGTACACCGGATGATCTAGCGGGCGATTTGCACCTCCTGCGCTGATCGGCTCGCCATTCAACAAGATTTTTGTTCCCTTGATTTCCAGTTTACGTATGCCAAAGTTTTTGACAATCGTGTCTTTACCGATAATGAACTCTGCTTTGTAAAGCGTTGGATCATCAGGGCTCCAGAGTTTGACATCTTTGGCAACGATCATCCCATCGAGCAGTATCTTACCTGAACTTCTTGCGTCAACACTGATTGCTGAAGCTTTGAATTTCATAGGAAGTTTCACACCGCTACGGTAAATGTTTGCAACCAATGCAGGTGTTGATGCCTGAGCAGAAAGATTTTTGATATTTACTGTAATTTTCAGTGTTGCCGCTTTCTTAACGAGATCGGGATCTGCTACGATCTTTACATTATCAATAAAAACATCAGGCCGGATAATGATCGATGCGTTGCGTGTGATACCTCCGTAGTTAATCCACGGTGCGAGCTGACTTGTATTTTCTGATTCTGTTCCAAGATATGTTTTTGCACCAGGTATAGTTGTCTGACTCCATTCGTTTGAAACGCGGAGGCTGAAAAGGTTATCAGAAATCAACGCTTCGGTGATGTCCCATTCAAAAGGTGTATAACCACCTTCGTGCTCCCCTACTTTTTTACCATTGAGCCACCCAGCGCACTGATAAAATACTGCATCAAAATGAAGAAAGGCACGATAGCCCGCAGGCACTTCCAGTTGTGGAAATTTTTTAAGGTACCAGGCCTGACCGGTGTAGAAGAAATAGCGCGGGTCAACCGTATAAGAATGAGGTACTGTTACTTTATCCCAACGGTTCAATGGAAAATCGGGATTATTCCAATGATGCGCCTCTCCTATCTTCACCGGGTCAAGGGCAAAAAACCATTCGCCATTGAGCGATGTTTTGGATGATTGTGCAAAGGCAAAGGCCGGAATGAAGAAGATTAAAAAAAAAGTATACCTTAAGTTCATTGTTATTTTTATCAGTTAATCGTTATAGTTAATTTATTCTCCATTAATAGCTAATCTGCATCCTGCACTTTTAACGATTAACAGATAACTTTTTATGTTTTACCTCCATGCATCGTTTTGCTCCAGCCCGGGATAAGCATTGATTTCATCCTGGGGAATAGGAAAATACTTATTCTTTTGTTGTGGCTGACGAACAGGGTAATAGTCGTTCACAGCAGTTGGAATAACGGTCATGAATTTATCCGTGCGCGTAAGGTCATACCATCGGTCGCCCTCCGCAAAGAATTCCCACGCACGTTCCTGGATGACCGCATCAATAAATGCTTCCTTGCCTAAGCCTGGTGTAAGGTCTGGCAGACCTGCACGATCTCTGATCTTTTTGATGAACCCATAGGCTACTCCTGAAGCTCCGTTCAACCGTGCTTCGGCTTCCGCAGCAATCAGGTAAACATCGGCCAGGCGGAAGATGGGAATATTATTTGTGTTGCCGCTGATTGAATACGGATCCTGGTATTTTTTTACAAGCACTGCCTTTGTGGTGATGGGGGTAATGTTTTTCTGCGATACCGTTTGTCCCTTTGCGTTGACGTAAGTAGTGTCCAGAAGATTTCGTCTTTTATCCAGAGGGTTAAAAGAATTGAAGAAAGACTGGTACGCGAAGAAAGATCCAAAAGAAGTTTTTGCATAGGCAGGCGCTGCGCTGGCAGTAGGCCCACAGAGACCAGGCATCTGGTGACTTCGTGCCGTGGTAGATCCCGACACAGACGTAGTAGATTCCGATTCGAAAGCAAAAATATTTTCAACACGAGCCACATCTTCTTTAGTCACATCATATACATCCATCACATTAGTCATAAGCACGAGGTAGCTGTTGGTAAAAACAGCTTGTGCTTTCTCCAGCGACTTTGCCCAGTCTCCATTGTAGAGCGCAGCCTTTGCATACAATGCAAGTGCAGCCTCTTTTGAAGCTCTTCCTTTTACCAGATTAGCGGTATGTACCGGCAATTTGGTTATGGCAGAATCGAGATCCTTATAGATTTGCTGATAGACTTCCGCTTTAGTCACCTTCGGAGCATAGGCATTGGCTTTTAAATCGCTGGCCTTGGTCTTCACAATCACATCACCAAAATTTTTAGTCGCCATCCAGTGATAGAATGCCCTGAGGAAATAGGCTTCACCGATAATCTCTTTTTTACGGACTGCATCCATATTGGAACCTTGTACGCGTTCAATAACCCAGTTGGCTTTTTCAATTCCATCGTAAGCCGATATCCAGATCTGCAACGGAGATTCAAACGTACGCCCCGCTGTTTTTTGTCCGGAATAAAGTACATCGTAAGTAAATAAGGTGAGTGTGTTTCTTGCCACGGCTACACGTGGATAGGTTTGATCAGCGCTTAAGTCCGATACGAGAACAGCAGCGGGTCCGCTGTACATATCGGCAAGGGGATCATAAGCTGCAGTGATTGCCGCTTCTGCATCGGAAGCCGTTTGGTAAAATTTTTCCGTATAAATAGAGGAGTACACGGTTTCATCAAGCTGGCAGGATGACAATACAACAAATGCCCCGATGATATATATAGTGATGTTCTTCATGGTTGTCATAATTTTTTAATTATTGGTAATAATCAATCCGGTCAAAACGTAATTTGAATACCACCCAAAAAGGACTTCGCAGATGGATATACCAGGTTATCAATACCTATTGCCGTATTAGAACCTGCATAGGTGTTTACTTCCGGATCAAAGCCAGTGTACTTCGTAACCGTAAATAGATTATTAGCACTTACATAAATCCTGGCATTGTTAATGCCTTTGATTTTCGGCAAACGATAACCCAGGGTAATGTTTTTACAGCGCAGGTAAGAACCATCTTCCACGAAACGATTGCTGATTGGCAGACGTCCACCCGGAAGAGGACTGGCATATTCATTATTCGGATTGTCGACCGTCCAATGATCCGCGACACCGGCAAGCAGGTTACGCTGGCCTAGTGGGTTTTCGAATGACGCCCTGCTCACGTTATACAGATCATTGCCATACGTGCCCGACAGGAATACGCTGAGGTCAAAATTATTGTAACTCAGATTGGAAGAGAATCCATAGATGAATTTAGGATTTGGATTTCCTGTAATTACCTGGTCATCGGAAGTAATGCTGCCATTTCCTGTTACATCCTTAATTTTTGTTCCTCCTGTACGGCCATCCGAACCTGGTATAATCGCCTCGCCAGTTTGATAAATGCCATCAAACACATATGTTTTAAATAAGCCGACAGGCTGCCCTACTTTCAGAACGGTATAGTTGGTGATAAATTTTTCCTGCGTGGTGCCTCCGTCAATGTCGGTTACTTTATTACGATTGGCCGTAAAGTTTGCGCTGAGGTTCCACTTTACTTTACCATCAAGCACGCGCGCATTCGCGGCAATCTCAATACCCTTGTTTTCAATGCCGCCAAGATTTGCGGTAATGGAAGGATACCCCGATGAAAGAGGAAGTGTTTGATCATAAAGCAAATCCTTTGTCTTCTTATCGTACACATCCACGGTCAGGTTTAGCCAGTTGTTGAACAAACTCATATCTAATCCGATATTCATCTGAAGTGATCTTTCCCAGCGTAAATCAGGATTGGCAATTCCCGAAGGACTGATGCCCTTTGTATAGCCATGATTAAATTGATAATCCGCCCCGGTCGTTTGAAGAGAGAGCGATTTATAAGTGCTGATCGCCCCGGCATTTCCGGTGAGTCCATAACTTGCTCTCAGTTTTAAATCACTGATCACGGAGACATCCTGCATAAAATCTTCTTCAATAATGCGCCATGCCGCAGAGGCTGCAGGAAAGAATCCATATTTATGGTTTGCTCCGAATTTACTGGACCCATCTGCCCGCGCAGTAAAGTCAACGAAATACTTATCCTGGAATCCGTAGTTAACCCGCGCCATGTAGGAGTCTAATCTTTCCTGTGTGCGGTTGCTTGAAGTGGTTACTGTATTGGCCAGTTGCAAAGCCTCATTCATCGTAAGGTCATTGGGGAAGCCATTTCCACTTGTCCGGTTTTGATTATAAAGTATTTTCTGGGTAGCAAACACTCCGGTAAACTTCAGTGTGTGTCCTTCGGATAAGGGCGCGGAATACGTAAGAATACTTTCGTGCAACAGCAAGGTATTATTCACATTGTCTTTGGCTGCTGATCCCGATGTTGCATTCTGGTCTTTCACCGCAATGTTTGAGCGCGGAGAGTAGTAGTTATAAAGGCTGCTTTGTAAATCCACATTGAAAGAAGCCCGGTAGGTCAACCCTTTCAGAAGGTTAGCCTCTCCATACATATTGGCCAGCACCCGCCTGATATCTGTCTGATTTAACACCTTCGCCAAACCTAATGGGTTGACCACTTCGCGGTATCGTCCATCACGCTGCTCTGCAAAAGGGTAAATGGAACCGTCATCCCGGTACGGCTTTAATGTTGGTGGCGCACCCAGAGTAGCTATTAAAATGGCAGAGAGATCTGCATCGCCTACGGTTGTTGACCCTGTGTTTACTCCGTTATTGATATTGTAACTACCCATAATACTGGTACCGATCTTCACCTTATCACTTACCCTATGATCGAGATTCACCCGGGCAGAGTACCGTTTGAAAGCCGAGTTGATGATCACACCATCCTGGTTAAAATAATTAGCCGAAATAGCTACCTGCGTTTTTTCACTTCCTCCGTTAATGGATAGCTGATGACTTTGGATAGCCGCCTTTCTGAAAATCAGATCTTGCCAGTTGACTCCTTTGCCTTCAGAAGCCGGGTCGGTATATACGGCCGTTTTGAATACATCATTCTCCAATTGAGCGAACTGTGATGCATCCAGCATGTCCAGTGTTTTTCTCACCTGCTGCTGTCCATAATAACTGTCGAATGTGACACGAGTGGCTCCGCTCTTTCCACGCTTAGTGGTAATCAGCACCACACCGTTTGAACCTCTCGCACCATAGATCGCAGTGGCCGATGCATCTTTCAGCACTTCCATGGATTCAATATCATTAGGGTTAATGGTAGAGAGCGGACTCACGTCATTGATCCCCCCACTGTTGCTCACCTGAATTCCATCGATTACATACAATGGTTCCGATGAACCGTTAATGGAATTGGTTCCTCTTATACGTACACTAATGTTACCACCCGGGGCGCCTGAGTTTTGTGTGATCTGTACACCTGCTACACGGGCCTGGATGCCTTGTGCCACGTTGGTCACAGGCGTTTGCATAATGTCTTCCGATTTCACCGAAGCGATCGCTCCTGTTGTTTCAATTTTTCGCTGAGTTCCATAGCCGACCACGACTACCTCGCTTAATGTTTTTATATCCGGAGTCAGATTCACATTAATTACCTGCCGGTTGCCTACAGTAATCTCCTCCGTACTGTACCCGATAAAGGAGACGACCAGAACGTTATCCGGGGCCACATTATCGAGTTTAAAATTTCCCTCTACATCCGTAATGGTTCCCCTGGTTCCACCTTGTATCAGAATGTTTACCCCGGGAAGGGGCTCTCCGCTTTCGGAAGTGATCTTACCCGAAATGGTTGATGTGTTTTGAGCCGTACTCTGTGAAACCGATACCATGGTGATGAACCAGATGATTACAAACAGGTACCAATAGTGAGTGTATTTTTTTTCCATACGCCTTAATTTTCGTTCAAAGTAGTTCCCTGAAGCATTTCAACAATAGCAAACGATTGAAAATTGAAAACAAGAACTACCGGGAACGCTATCGCAACCGCTCTCGATATTTTTTATTTTTCACGATCGCGTTTTTTCAATGGTTTGCATAAGTCTTAGCAGGTACTTACTTTGAGTCAAATTCTAACTCAATGGTGCGCTGCGAAAGATGTAATGAGTACGATACCATATCTAAAGCCGGCATTCTGCGTAACAAACAGCGGTATCATTGCGGGCGATGCGATTATTACTTCACTATCCGTTCCGCTATACCGGCTTCACCAGCAATTAAACATCACCCAACCACCATTCTCGACATAGCCCGGGAGTTGCGCATCTCCAAGTCAACGGTTTCGCGTGCGCTCCACAGCCATTCCGACATCAATGAAGAAACCCGGAGAGCCGTGCTGAAAATGGCCGAGGAGATGGACTACCAGCCCAACTTGCTCGCCTATGGCCTTGCGAAAAAGAAAAGCATGACCATCGGTATTATCGTCCCGGAATTCGTCAATAGCTTTTTTCCTTATATTATTATGGGCGCACAGGAAATTGCCAATCCTGCCGGATACCATGTGGTGATCTGTCAGTCCAATGAATCGTTGGAAACAGAAATAGCAAATACCAATGTGCTGATGTCAAGCCGGGTGGATGGCCTGATCGCTTCCGTAACGAGGGAGACAACCAGCCTTGATCATTTCAGAAAATTCGAAAGAGCAGGAATACCTGTCGTGATGTTCAACCGCATCTGCGATGGACTGGATGTCTCAAAGGTATTGGTCGATGATTATGAAGGTGCCTATAAAGGAGTAGCGCATCTGATTGAAAATGGATGCAGGCGGATTGCACACCTGGCCGGCCCACAAAACCTGCAGATTGGCAGGCAGCGTTTGCGTGGATATGTGGATGCATTGCAGGAACACGGACTGCAGGTGGATCCGGACTTAATCATTGAGTATAATTTAACAAAAGAAAATGCGCGCCTCTGCGCCCGGCAGCTTCTCGACTTACCTCATCCGCCTGACAGTATTTTCGCGGTGAACGATCCGGCCGCCATTGAAACCATGTTAATTGCAAAATCGAAAGGAATCAAAATACCAGATGAATTGGCGATCGTTGGATTCAGTAATGAACCTACTTCTGCCATCATTGAACCCGGTCTTACCACGCTGGCACAGCCATTAGATAAAATAGGAAAGACTTCGGTAGAGATTTTATTGAAAGAAATCGAAAACAAACCGGATATCCTTTCTCCTGAAACCATAATACTCAAAACAGATTTAATTATCCGTGGATCTTCCATGCGGCATCGAAGAGAGAATTAAAACTTTGAATCACTGAAGAGTAGAGCTCTAACAGAGGGACGTTCGCTATTTCACAAACAGCTGCAATGCCGCTTGCCTGCTTAAAACGATTTCGTTTTTACCTGATAATTGAATTCTCATCGACCCATCAAACTCCTCCACCTCTTTTATTTTTATCACGTCTCCCAGTGACAAACCTATTTTATTGACGTATTTAAGAAAAGTCGTGGAATCAGCTTTTACCATGGCTACTTTATAAAATTGACCTGTCTTGGCCTGCACCAATGAGATAGCTTTGGACTCCAGCATTTTTCCATTGACATCGGGGATAGGATCACCATGCGGGTCAACTCTGGGATAATTCAATAACGCATCGAGTTTTTCGATGAGCAGATCGGAATGCACATGCTCCAGTTGCTCTGCTACTTCATGTACTTCATCCCACGAAAATTTCAATTTCTCAAAGAGAAAAGTTTCCCAAAGCCGGTGCCTGCGAATGATCTTCAGTGCGCTCTTCCTTCCCTTCTCTGTAAGTCGTACTCCTTTGGATTTTTCATAAACAACCAACTTTTGCTCCCCCAGTTTCTTAAACATGTCCGTAACCGAAGCTGCATTTAGCTGCAGGCTTTCAGATATCGCCTTGGTGGAAACCGTGTCGTCTGCGGCTTCTAAGTGAAAAATGGCCTTGATGTAGTTTTCCTCTGTGCGTGTCATCCTAAAAGCATAATAGCAAAAGTAATTAGAAAAGGCCATTTTAATTTTTAGACTTATCTAAAATTTATATTTTTATAATCTAAATATTAAATTAGTTTTGCCTTATGAAATCATTCATAAGTATTGCTTTGGCAGCATTTGCCCTGGTGTGCATTGTCTCCTGCGAAGATTTGATCCCTTCAGCCTTGGATGATGACCAACTATTAGACGGTCCTGTAGATGGACTCACCCCCGAACAAAATCGTCAGTTTCTCTTAGGTGATGCCGCCTTTAATGATGAAGTATTCACGTCCGCATCTGGACTGGGCTCTGTCTTTGTGGCCACCAGTTGTGGTAGCTGCCATGCCGGTGATGGCAAAGGTCATCCATTTACAACTTTAACTCGCTTCGGGCAGACGGACGATACCGGCAATAAATTCCTGCGTCAGGGAGGTCCTCAATTACAACATCGGGCGTTACCCGGTTTTATACCCGAAGAGCTGCCAGAGGGAGCGACATTTGCGCGATTTATGCCTCCAATAAATACAGGGCTCGGTTTCATTGAACTGGTCGCTGACCAGGATATACTTGCCATGGCTGATCCCGATGATCTGGATGGTGACGGCATCTCAGGAGTACCAAACTGGAATTCAATACCAGGCTATGCCATACCATTTGAAAACGCCATTTCTCAAAACGGAAAGTACATCCATCGCTTTGGAAAAAAAGGAAGTGTCTATAACCTGTTGCAGCAAACAGCCAACGCTTACAACCAGGACATTGGCATAACCTCTGTCTTTGAGCCTTATGATGTCTACTCTCACCTGGAAATTGATCCGGAGATATCAAGCCAGACCGTTAACAATGTGGTGTTCTACCTGAAGACATTGAAAGCACCTGTTCAACGATCAAAAGACAACGATGAAGTCCTGAAAGGAAAAGATTTATTTATCCGGATCGGTTGTGAAAAATGCCATCGGCAAACACTCAAGGCAGGGAACTCTCCTATTGAAGCACTCTCCAACAAAGAATTCCATCCGTATACGGATTTGCTCTTACATGATATGGGCAGCGGCCTGGACGATGGTTATACTGAGGGGAGCGCTAAAACATTTGAATGGAGAACAGCGCCACTTTGGGGACTCGGGCTTTCAGCAAAATCACAGGGCGGGGAATATTTTCTGATGCATGATGGACGTGCGAAGAGCATCGAAGAGGCTATCCTGATGCATGGTGGGGAAAGCACCGGGAGCCGTGAAAAGTTTAACACGCTTTCACCCGCTGAAAAGGAGACGATCATCCAATTTCTAAAATCCCTGTAGCATGAATCGCAAAGATTTTATAAAACACTGTGGTATGACTTGCCTGGGTGCGGTCATTAGCCCTGCCATCCTGCAGAGTTGTGCAGGGACAAAATATTTTAATGCCCCTATTGAGGGAAGCGAACTGGTGATCCCCCTCTCCTCATTTGAAACAGTAAAAGAGGGTATCACGCAATACAGGCAATATGTGGTCGCTGAAAATGATTTGCTTCAGTTTCCAATTTGTGTTTATCGCCTGGACAAGGATACCTACAAAGCACTCTGGATGCAGTGTACCCACCAGGGAGCAGAACTTCATGTATTTGGTGATAAGCTTCAATGCCCCGCACACGGCAGCGAGTTTACCAATATCGGATCAGTTCAAAACGGACCGGCCTCCGATCCGTTACGAACTTTTCAAATAACAACTTCGGACACCGTGTTAAAAATCACCTTACGATGAAAATCATTTTATCTTCTCTCCTATCTCTAACGTTAGTGGCCTTAGTCAATTTGTGTCACGCACAGGTAGACTCCACTCTTTTTAAGCGCACACCCCGTGACACTTCTTTTCGAAAATCAATGAACATGGATGCGATCTATAACCGGCCATTTCTTTCCGTAGCAAAAGTACCGGCAGTTATAGGCGGTTATGTCGAAGCGGATTACACATACCTTGGAACGGACGGCATTACGGATGGACATAGTTTTCGAATTCCCCGCCTGACGATGTTTATTGCTTCCTCGATACACCGGAAAATTAAATTTCTGACCGAGATCGAGTTTGAAGAAGGCGGCCGTGAAGTAAACATCGAATTTGCGTCACTCGACTTCGCCTTTCACCCGCTGCTCAATTTGCGCGGTGGGGTAGTCATGAATCCGATTGGTGCCTTTAACCAAAACCACGATGGACCTAAATGGGAGTTTGTCGAACGACCCGTGGCAATGACCCAGATGTTACCTGCTACCTGGAGCAATGTTGGCTTTGGATTGTATGGAAAAAAATACACCAACAGCTGGGCCTTTGGTTACGAATTGTACCTGACTAATGGCTTTGACGAAAGCATTATTAATAATACAGAAAACAAAACATTTCTTCCTGCATCAAAGGCCACTACCGATCGGTTTGAAGAGAGCAGCAATGGACAGCCACTGCTAACAGGAAAGATTGCCATACGAAAAAACACCGTTGGTGAGATCGGTATCTCCTATATGGGAGGAGTCTACAACAAGTTCAAAGAGGACGGACTGATCTTGGATGAAAAGCGAAGACTTCATGTGGTAGCGCTCGATTTTAACACCGTATTACCTGTGCTTAAAACGTATATCGTTGGCGAGTGGGCGTGGATCAATTTGAACATTGCCGACACGTACAGTCAGCAATACGGTAACAAGCAGTATGGGGGTTTTATCGATATAGTACAACCTGTAATGAAGGGAACGATTTTCGGGTTTAAGAAGTCTGTTCTTAACGCGGCATGCCGTATGGAATATGTGGACTGGAACGTAGGTACGTTTAATGAAACAGGTAATACTATCGGAGATCAATTTTGGGCTATTGTGCCCGCTATCAGTTTTCGGCCAACATCTCAGACTGTCTTGCGACTCAACTATCGCAGGGAATGGAGGAGGGATCTTTTAAATAATGCTGCATCCAATACTTCAGGGATACAGTTTGGTATCTCCAGCTATTTCTAACTTTCTCTAAAGTGCAAATCAGGACTGAAATTTTGCACATCATATCGTTAAAGTATAAAATTGGTATCATGGACTTGCTATTTGATCTTCAAATGGCATCCCCCGGAGTGAATGAATGAGGTTGTCATCTTTATCGGCTTCTTTGCCATTTCTCTGTGGTTGCAATCATTTCTTTTGAGAGCACCTCTAAGTTCCACTGTCACCTTTTTAGAAAAAGCTTCGGTTAATTTCACAATCTCTTTAGATGGAGTGGATACACCGAATTTCAAAATTGCCTTTGCGCTAGTTTGTATTGAGCAGCGGGAAATGACTATTGGACAGACACGTCCCTCCTCAGTACACAAAGGTAGATCTGGAATCTTTTATTCCCAAAGTGAGATGGATTTAGCACATTAAGAAAATCCGTTTCCTTTAAAAGGATCCTATAGGTATGAATTATAAATAAAAATCTTAAATTTCTTAAAGTGCGAGAGTAACAGATCCGGGCAAATCCGTAAAATCAATGTTGCTCATGATTTGTTACTATTTGTAATTAAGAAGTATTTGGGTTTTTGTCTATTGATAATACGTAATGAGATGATTAGTCGGGTCGTAGTGTTTCTTCTCGCGTTCCTGATCATTCTGACGTATGATTTTTCTCCTTCCTGGAATGAGCAGGGTGCAAATCAGCATACGCCAAGCTATCAGGCGCTGAAGGGAATGAAGGTGATTTTCAATATCGCTGATTTGGAACCTGACACTGATAACCAGGAAACCAATAAAATCTTCACGGGTGTAGCCTTCAGCTTTATTGCTGATCTTTTAACTTATTGCAATCAACCAATAAAAATCTCTTACACCTGGCACCAGGTATCTTTCCACTGTTCCGTACCTGCTTTTATCCTGCAACACAAGCTATTAATCTGAGAATTATTGCCGTTTGAAATATCGGACTA
>Ga0307515_10001362_pt1:0-17500 | contig 55257 bp, 35 predicted proteins | sample 17_EM_MG_FD_194513 | JGI IMG/M metagenome (GOLD analysis project Ga0307515, IMG submission 194513) | Populus trichocarpa ectomycorrhiza microbial communities from riparian zone in the Pacific Northwest, United States - 17_EM | ecosystem: Host-associated > Plants > Roots > Unclassified...
TTCGCTCGCCGCTACTACGGGAATCGCTTTTGCTTTCTTTTCCTCTGGTTACTAAGATGTTTCAGTTCGCCAGGTTGTCTCTTGCCTGCCCATGGATTCGGCAGCAGTTTGAAAGGTTGACCTATTTCGGGAATCTCCGGATCTACGCTTATTTTCAACTCCCCGAAGCATTTCGTCGCTTACTACGCCCTTCCTCGTCTCTGGGTGCCTTGGTCCCTTCTATTTGATACGGCATCCCTTCGTAAGGAGATAGGCGCATTTCTCACTTTCTTTCTCGGCGATAGAATCTTTTTTGTAAGGAAATCGATTCTTCTTTTCTTCTTCGTGAGCCGAGCCGTACGTTAGGGATAGTCATTCAGTCAGTTTCGTGTAAAAGACCTTCTGGTTGCTTGCTATGGCAGGTCATTAGCATACACTGGATGTTTCCGGGATAGATTGGTACAGGTAGTTCGTCGAGTGAGGGGGGATCCTTCCTTCCATCATTCAAGACTCTTCCCCTCACATTCTCATCAATCATGAATACGTATAGTTTGGGATTGGCCAAACAAAATAGCATATTTGCCTGGGTCCGTACTTTCACGCATTGCAGAAGCGACTTCCTCAACCTTCGCTTCACCTCTCCCACTCTCATCGTGAATAGGGACGAGAAAGGATGGGATCAATTTCCCTAGCTTGGCTCACGAGGTGATTCGGTTGGATTCAGTCTAATTCCGACTAAGACACCCAACCCAAGGCAGGGGCTTCTTAGCTTACGAGCTTGCATTCATTAGGCCGCGCGCGGGATGGGGAGACAAAAGAAATGTTGATCGCCAGGCTGGGAGAATAAGAAAGAGCTTTGATATGGTGGAGGTGGCTGACTCGCCTCTCCGGGAATGTTCGAGATGGGACCTGGGAGAAAGAGATGCCTTGGCACCTGATGAACCAACCTAATTGGTTAGCGGAATAAGGGACTGGTCTTAGAAATGCAGATAGAAGGCGATGCATTAGCTGGTTACGGTTCAAGTGCGGCGGCTTTGACCAAAGAGAAATCCTTGTTCTTGTTCTGGTACCGGTACTCTCAGTAAGCGTATTGATTGAGGTCTAGGCACAGTTGACTTCTAGGAACTTCTAGTTCCAGTCTTTCGGGCCAAGCGACAGGTCAGTAGCGAGGGTAAGGTTACAGTTCAAGCTAAAGCGCTAAGGCTGTTTGATCTATCTTCCTCAACTCTGCCTTTCTTTGGGTAGACCCGGGCTGCCCTTGCTATAGATCCCTTCTCGCCTTTACTGAATAGCCTTGCTAAGGAATAGCCCTATCTACTCCACACCGAACACAAACCCAATCTGAATCTTGAGATTTCACTTTGCGTGAGATCTGCATTCGCTTTCCCCCGGGTCACCAACCTTGTGCTTCCCTCTCTCTCCTTAACAGTCGATCCCCTCTGGGTCCTTAACAGTCGAGTCTCGCTTCCCTTCCTCCAATCGGTCAGGAGAAGAGCGGATGGGTAAAAGTGGTTACTAAAGGAAATATGATCCCTTTACTTTTAGGGCATGTTTACATATATGGCAGCTAGATATGACAGCTCAACATTCACTAAACTAATTAAAACTAATTAGGGCTATCTGAACGGCTTCCAATTAAATAAACGTTTCAATCAGTATCAGGCCTGGTCACTCTCCTGCTTGCCACCAGTTTGGTTGCTAGTTCTTTGGACTTATGAATGAGGACAGCTGCTCGCCAATCAGGCAGTCAGATATGCCATATGTCTCTCTCGAGGCAGGCTTCTCCAAAATCATTCATGAAGAAAGAAGTCAAGCCCAAGCCCCGGCAGATATATAGGATTCTGCCGACCACGACCCATGCTTTTGGTTTATCTTGGATCTAGATCGAGGTCCGGGCAACCACAACGAGCAACCTAACCTACCTATCTGAAATCGTCCCTGTCAGATGCAGCGAATGCGGCTAAAGTAGCCAAAGTTGTATGAATAGCGAATCGAGGATCTGGATCTGGTGAGAAGTATGCCAGAGGAAGGTTGAAGACTGCAGAGCCAAGGACAAGGTCGAAGACAGAAGGGAAGTAGGGTTACCAAAGCCGAGGACAACAACGCAAGGCGTATCCAAGCCGTAAGGCTATACTTAATGATACCTGGACATTGATCCATGGACTTAGTGAAAAATGCTCTGGACCCTTACCTTCCTTACCTTAATTAATATGATTGATTAAAACTTAATCACATCACTAAAGCCTCTCCAGATGATACTCTTGCACATCCAGATACAAGTCTTGTCATCGTGTTCCCCTAGACGATGTATAGACATGTCTAAACCCGGGTCTCTACCCAAACGACACTCGCACTTACACCCACACTCATGCAACCTTTTGCGTGCTGACTTTCTGCAAGTTGAATTAATCGTCCCCCGATGATTAGTCGTGACTCGTCAGGTCGACAGATAGTATACATCATGCATTAGATTAGTACGTAGCGCCTACATTCTTCAATCCAAACAAACTCACTTTTTAGCAATAAATCCCGATTGGTGTTCCGAAGGCCTAGCGAGTTAAACGAGTTCCTTTTTTTTTTTTCAAAGGCGGTCCTTTTTTTTCTTTCCCCGGACCGATGACTCGCTTGTTCAGTACTGCTAACTATTATAGGAGGATGCCGTCCCCTAAGGACTACCAGTAGTTTCGGTTGTTGAATCTCATGCAAGTTAGGTTGTGGTTGTATTGGCTGCAAGCGGAACGAAGGCGCTGTAGGTGTGTGTTGACCATGCGCTCTCGCGTCATGTAATGTCGTATGTATGTATGATAGAGGTGGTGTGGTGATTGACCTCAATGCTAATAGTTATCCCCAAGCCAAGGTTCAACGAATGAATGAAGCTATGATCCGGATAGAGATGATGGTCTTCCTCTGATGTCTCCAAGCCAAGCCGGCCAGGAGAGAATAGATAGGCGAAGCAGCCAATAGCAGTCTGTTCTCGCCTATCGATAGATAGCAGGTTGCTTCCAAGCTCAAACCATTTGAAACTGAATTGCGACTTTTTTCTTTTTATTGATAGAGTGGTATGTATTCTCCGCCCCTCTAAAATAAAGTAGAGGGAGAGAACTGGAAGAGAGAAAGAAAAAGAGCAAGGGATTTACAAGTCTAATGGGAGAAGAATGGCTGACACGTTGACTGCCTTCGAGACTCAAAAATCTAACCCGACGCGACCCCCCCGGGGCGGACCCCAACCGAAAGGCGCTAGACGGAGGCCAGCTGCTTTCTTTATCTCGCTTGCCCTTAGTCTAAAACCTTGCCGCGAGAGAGTTTTTCTCCAATGAGAATAAAAAAAGTTTTTGGGCAAGACAAGAAAGGAACTCGCCCTTCACCACCAAGAGATAAGAGCTGATTGCTGGCGATGACTTGGTGAAGGGAATCTATGAGAGAAGGTTCTCGAACCGGAACTTCCAAAGACCCAATTTTTGGAATACACGTAGATCTGCAGATCCAGTGTTTGAAGTTATTCTAGTGTGTTTCGATTTAGGGATTTCACAGTTCAGACAGAGACGTTGTTGAGTATGTGGCTTGACTTACTCCAAGGTGACTCGACGTTTCGATTGAGCTTTGATACATTTAGTGTATCTCTTAGTTGGTGCGCTGCAACTGAGCCACTGCTCTTCAGGGCGCTTAGGTGGAAATTTCCTAAATCAAGTTTCTGGGGGGCAACTATGGGAACGAGACTAAGCCCCCCCTTACTCTAGCCTTCCTTCGGTACTTTTGTTAAGTTATGGCTTCTTTAGGGGAGATTTCGAGGTTACAAAGACGTGTTCTGTTCTTGATACTTCTGATGAGACGGTACGTGCCAAGTCTTCGGACTCATCGGAAGACGGGTCATCACCGGGTTCTGTTTGGCCTCCGGGATTGTCATATATGACAACCGATGTTGCTCGTGACACTGAAAATCCTTGGCTTTTTTTCCAACCTCGCCCTTGCTCTCGTTCGCCGAGATTCCGTTTCAAACAACTGAGCAAGAGGGGTGTCGGAATCGATTTCGGGGACCATTTTGCCCTTCTTTTTCCGCCTTACCCACCTTGTTAACTAGCGGAAACCTTCCAATCATCAGAAATTTCCTCTTTGGCGAGAAAGAAAAAGAAAGGCTACTTACTAGCTTTGCGCTAGGAGCTTGCGCGTGGGCCCAAGCTCTATAGGAAAGAAAATAGCATAGGCATCGCAGCGGCTACTCTTTTGCGTTAGGAGTTATGTTATTGTCGTTTAGTTTATTATTTAGGAGTGAAAAGGAAGATCTTTATGAGATGAACGTAATCTATATCTCTCTGGTTAGGAACAATTCAATAGCTATAGCTTGCTTTAGGGGTCTTAACATCGAATCACACATAGCGAGCGGCTACTACTTTCTTTGCTGCTTCGCTTTAGGAACAATAAGGTTGCTGTAGAACCACATAGCTTGCCCCGAAACTATGGCATTAATAGGCAGGGCTTAGCGGTACAGTAGGCAGGCTGTTGAATCCTTCGCAAATGTTGCAACTACTTAAGGCCATTCGAGCGAGTCTCCTCAACATCAGAATGGAACTAGCCCAGCTTTTCTATCTCCATCCCTTCCAGTACTGAGTGATTTATTGCAGCAAGTTATTGCTGACTTGAGCATGAGCCAGGGTACAACTTATTCTGCTGTTCTGCTAATACTGTGCAGAAGGCGTCAAGTACTCCGCTTCGCCCCTTGTCTGTCAGTTCATCTTCTAACGTGTCGAGACTTGGCGCATATTATGTATGTGTTTAAAGCCCACTTGCCGACTCGGGCCATGGATACCTTTACTTGACCTTCTTTGAAAGATTCCGATGCTCCTTAACCCTTAATTCAGCTACTACCCTTATAGTACTAATTTCATTACCTACTTTATCCTTCGTAGTGATTTGAGACTTTCTAGTCGAGGCCAGACAAAACCAACCATTGCAGCTAGACCACTGCATTCCTATGTTTTACGGTCTATATCTTTAGCGATCGACGGAAGGCATCTCTGATCTACCGATTCACCACTGAACGGCTTTGGCTTTCTTCTTCTACTCGACCGATATAGTAAAAGATCTGTATGGTCTTGTTCGAATGCCCTTAATTTCACTGCGACCTTTTTCTATGAATTCCATCACTCAAAGCTTCTCCATTTGGTTCTTCAGATTGATTCTCAACCTTAGCATCCATCCGGATCGGATCCCTCTCCATTTCATTTGTTCACATTTTTCCACGGACTCTCGAGCTTTGGTGGATTTCTGAATGAAAGTGTGGATCTGGGAATCCATGTTCTTTCTGCATTCAACTGCCCCAAGGACTTGCTGCATTGTATTGATGACTTCTTCTTCAAGAGCAAGTACCTTAGCTCTTTGTCCTTTACCATCCCAACTTCTTCTATGGTGTAAGAACAGGACAATAATCTCATAGGACTCATATCTTATCGAGAAGTACAATCTGTATTCAAGGAAGTAAGAGAGTCTGGCTATAACTACAGGACCTATATGCAAAGTCAAGAGCATTCTAGTTTATTGGTTCATAGTCCTACCCCTGTTGAAGAGAGGCTAGTACTCTACCCAAGGCATACTCTATCCAAAGGCTTTCTCAATATGGGATGTATATGGATCCATGCGATAAGGTTGACCCTCCGCCTTAGATATTCAAAGGTCTAACTCTACTAAAAACAATATTCGATCCACTTTCCTTCTATCTCTTTTCCCTGTTCTCTATCTATAAAGTTCCTTACACTTGTAGACATAAGCATGAAAAGTCGTCCTTGTAAAATAGAAGGATTAGAGACTTTCTTGTTTACAGGTTTCCAGGTATCCATGATGTCTATGCCTTGTCCTTCATGACTGCTCACGACTTCATACGACTTACTATAAGATCCATTCCCTTCTCACTACCAAGGTATACTAGGAGGAAGGATAAGACTTGATTGCGACCTTCCTGTGTGATAGCCGTCTAGTAGTAGCTATCGTAGACCCCTAGTGTAAGCTCATGTACCCTATTCCTTGGGTATGCTATGTGACTCCAGTAGAGCTATTGGATAAAGGATTGATTCGAGTAACCCAGTAGAAGAATAAGAGGTTTCCCAGGTTATTTCAAAGATACCCAAGCTAAGTACTCAATACCAAGACATATGTGCAGAAAGTCCGGAAGCAGCTGTGCTGTGCCTATTAAAGCACAAAAGAGGAAGTGTTTCCTATACTTGAGCATACATAATCTCTCATCAAGCTCATTCTGACTTAAATATAATAAGGTATCTTTGGAAGAGGGACTCTAGACTATCCAACTCCAACGCGGATAATAGGAGACTTTACTAGAATGAGAGCATCATAGGAATAAGGAAAAACAATGAACCTAGACTCTAAGATCTTTCCAACTTTCTATCCTTGGTGTGAATGAGAATGCTAGTGTGTCCATAGAGGGTAGGCCTAGATCCTTTCATCTGAATAGAGTCTTTTTCTCGCATGGTAGGAGGTTAGAGAGATAGCACTTACTGATATGCACAAGCTATGTGAGCAATGAAGGAATTAGAGGGCTTTGGTACTACTGTATACATATTGACTAGATAGAATCATAGGTTTACCATTTAGACTTCATATGAAAGCATGGGAAAATGGATTCAACATACTAAGACAATACACCCCTGGAGCTAGTAGACAGATAGGCTGATTTGAGAAAAGCCAAGGTTCACCTAAGAGGAGCAAAGCAAGTTCTAGTGGTGGGGGGTCTTCCTGGTCCCATTTCAGTCTTTTTCATCGACATAGTCAGAAGCAATGGATGTTGAAAAACGCACAAGCGAAAGACCTTAGTCAGCGGAAGAAGACACTCTCAATCCGATCTAGCAAGAAATGCTTTACCGATAAAGTCAAGCGAGAGACAGTAGATTCTTTCTTACTTTTCCAAGAAATTTGACTAGTGCCAAGAAAGATGCAGTATCCAGTTGTAGAGCGACGCGTCATAGGGAAGCTGGCCCAATCTGAATCACAATAAGCACGGAGCTGTGTAGAAGACTGAGATGAAATAAGAATGCCTTTGCCAGCCCGATGGACTTGTGAAGTGGACAGAAGTTCCATAATCGATATCTGGGCAGGAAGATTTTCTTCAACTGGTTGGGTCTGTATGAGATATAGAAAGATGGCTTCGACAAAGCAGGCTGAGTCCCAACTGGACTGTGGCTGCGAATGAAAAATTCTTCCAGATCTGGTGGTATTGACTGATGCTGTCTCTAGTACAAGGGTATTGATGCAAAGATCATCAAGCCTCAATGGAATGGACCTAGCCAAGTGTAGGATAGCCGTTCTGCTAGGCTTCCCCGCCATGTCGATGGGAGACAGAGTGTGGGAAAACTTGTTAAGAAAACTCATTGAAGTAACAGACATGATACCTTTTCAAAGATTCCTTTCTCGAGAATGAGCACTGTAAACTATCCGCTTCAAAAGGAAAAAAAGAGGAACCTTAGTACCAAATGCTTGGCAATCCGGTGGGGGTGAAGGGGAGGGTTTAAATAAAACAAAGAGATAAAATGAAAAGAAAATTTTCCATTTATCAATATAATGAGGTAGACGGTTCTGCTATAATCTCAACTGAACCCACTCGTTATTCACCTGGATCGAAATTTCCATTTCAGAATCTTCTCCATCTGAAAGAAGTTGTTCTATCGGGGGCCCCCAGGTCTCAGTTTCGCTTCTTCCACTATGAGCGGAAATGAACTGACTTCTTCTTCTTCTCCCCAACCAAAAAATCTGAATGACGACTTTACTAAGATTTCTCGTTTCTTTCAAGAAAGAATGGAGGAACTAGGACTTGACTTGCCATCTACTTGGTCTCTACTTTCTCCGTATGGTGCTTGGGGAAGATGAGGTGCTAGACCCCTCTTCGCTATCTGATGTTTACTCTAACCTTGTAGAGTGTGGATTTAGAAGTTGCTATTGGGAAGAGTTTTTCGACTTTATTCAATTAGTTTATGGAATCATCTAAATGTTTTGTCGAGCCCTGCTTTCTGGTTTGATGTTATAAACTATGGATTAGTAATTTAGTGAGGGATTGGGGTTATGGTCGGGAAGACCCCCGGACGTAGTCTGTTGCAGGGCGAACCGGGTAACCAAAGTCACGAGTCGAATAAAAGGTAGTTCGCTGAATGCAAGAGGTGTTGGTTCGAATCCAACTCGTGAGAATAAAGACAGACTAAGGGCAGAAAGATGTGTTATGTTAAATGGCAGAATCCGTGCGTGAGAACAGAAGGGAAATGGATCAAGCTTTACTGAACTACGGTTGGTTTGGGTCAAGCCGGGGAGAAAAAAAGTACCAGCCACGTCTTGACAAGGAAAGCGAATGCTTAACGCGAGCAATTCCAAGATCGGGTTCTGCCACCAACTCGACTTCGGTAGTTGATATGGTTTCTTTCACCAGGAGGTGTCTAATAGTCAGGAGTTAGTCAGCGGAGCCTGAGAATTCCAAAATGAGTCAGCGCGGGTAGCACCAGTCTTGATTGACTTTCCTTCTTTCAAGTCAGAATGTGTTCCTGCTGCAAGAGTGGCAGAAAAGGGCCGTTGTCTACACTGATGTCAGGAGAAGAGGGGGGCCGGAGAAGACGAAGAAGCTCCCCTTTTTTATTGAATTTAGTACTGGAGCGGAGGACAAGGTCTTTCTTTCTGAGAGCTCTACCACTTCTAGAGGATGAGCATCTTTTTCCACTGATTGGGAGAAAGCATCAGCTGCTTCGGATACGTAAGCTGCTATTGACAAATATAGCTATTCCTTAGCTCAGTGCTTGTTCACCTTAGCTCATGTTCATTAGCGAATCTTAGCTCTTCGATTCATTAATCGACCACACCTGATTTCGCTACAAGCCTCTTTGGCACTGGTAGCCTAGAGGGGGGAAGAATGGGTAACTAGAATAAAGACTGAGCCTTAGCATGCAATGCAGAGAAGAAGGGGTAAGCGATCACAAGAAAGCTCTATGCTAGGATCTCCTGGAATCGCTTTCAGACTATCGACTCTGATAGGATTCTCTTTTTCCGGGTGAACTCTTTCAAGAAAGTCAAGTGCCCTCCCGGCCTCCTAGCTTCAGAAACTGCTTGCTGTGACTTAGGATTTATGACTTCCTTTCCATAGGTGCTTGACTTGTGGCGAAGGGAAAGGCCTGTTTCAACTAGATTTTCTGCAAAATGGAATAATCTTGGAGAAAGAGTACCGCCCCGAAGCTTCTTTAAAGAGGCTAGGCTGATTCTTCTCTTACTAGACTACTTTTTCTGATAGAGCAGATAAGCCTGACAAGTAGGTGGAAGTCTTCTTTTTTGGTTGAAAGCACACATCAAAATGACTTGGAAATCAGTAACTAAGTGAGAGAATGGCTTAGATGAAATGCAGTTCGCGCATACAAAGAATCATTCTATCCTTTCTCGCTGCCGTCAAGGAGTAAGAAAAGAGTGAGAAATGCTTCCTTAGGAAAGGCTAAGAATACCTAGTAGATCTCAAAGGATGGTATGAAGAGTCAGGTAATTCCTATGTTGATCATGGATCAAAGAGTGGCTATGGGTAGGATCTATAAGAAGGAATTCCTACTCTTTTCTAGTGATCTAACTAATCCCACCACTTCCTTATTTTCTAACTAAGAGACTTATGTTCGGCTTCTTTGTTCAGATAGAGCTAAGGCATGGCATGGACTAATAAAGCAAGAAGAGAAGTACAATGCCTAAGATCTAGAATAGAGAGAATCTGTGGAATGCTTTGAATATACAATAGACCCAAGGTAGCAGCTTACTATATCCATTTAACTTCTAGAGAGTCTAGGTTTCTAATTATAGGCTACGTTAGAGGGTGGAGTAGAGGATTGACCAACCCCACTAAGAGAGTTTGACAAGTGATCCCAGGATGCAAACTTCCCTATCTTACTTTCAATACCTTGTATCCTATCGTTTATCTTCTTTGCTAGAAGGTTCCATTCAACTGTAAAAGCATGTGCATCTACTACCCTGTCCCTGACAAGAGGTTCAAGAAGGGTCCAATGGCTTTATTCTTTTATCTTTGACTTCGCTGCACTCACGACTTAAGAGTCTTCCACAGTGCTAGCACTAGGCACCTCTAATTAGGATATATACAGACAAGGTACGTGATACTTGTTTACAGGGACTTTAGACACTTGATCTCAACAGAGAAGTCTTTCTTTCACACCACTTTTCACGTATATAATGACTCAGTAAACTCGTTCAATCTTAAATATGAAACTTGGAAAGAGTCCATATATAAATCAACAATGCTAGAACTAATTAGAGTAGTTTAAAGTAAAGTAAAATAGTACAATTCCTTTAGAGCATCCGCAAGTGGAGTGTAAAGAAGAATGAATAGATGGGAGATCGATCCTTACTTACTGGTTGGTGATAGGACTGACTCAATGGAGTGAATGGATAGACGAGTTTTCATTTGTTGGTTGAATGGCAGAGTTCTCAAGATCCCTCTCCTCTTATAGATACGACCTGCTAACCTTAATCTTTTAAGAGAACCCTCTTAATAAACCCTATAAATAACTGGGAGAGGGTATATCCTACATCTTTCTTCAAAGAGTGCCCCTAGCAGGGATCCATGTAAAAGAGGGTTCCGTTCGGATAGACACGGCAGTTGATACACTACTAGAGTAAGGTTTCCCCCTTTGATTGAGATAGAATTTATAGATCCGTTGTCTAGTAGCGTGACGCACTATGATCGGCATCAAATGCAGGACTAGAACCCCACTTCTTTTAGAAACTCATTTCGTCGCTCTTGGGCTCTCGCTTTCAGTAAAATGAACCTTGGTATTTCATTTGCTGTTCAAGAATACGCTGTGGCACTTTCTGATTTTCTAGAATCAGTTCTTTTCGCAATTGAATTTGAAGGAACTGCACATTCACAATGGCAAGAGGAAGACATTTCAAGAATGGGTTGACTTCAATTTGGCAAATGAGTTAGGGACCAAGGTCTATAGACTGGCGCCTTCTATTTGCAGTAGCCGTCCATACTAGATGGGCTTGGAGAAATAAGGCGGAACATGAGCCCAGTTGGACCAGGCCGTCCAAGCCCACTTTGGAAATCATGAGAAGGGCGAACGAAGCCCATAGCGCCAATCAGAAGCAAATATCTAACCACAGCAAAGAAAAAGTTCTGGTCCACCCCCACATGATGATTGGGTTAAAATCCATCTTGATGGATCTGTTAGTGGCAACCCTAGTCCAGCTGGAGCCGGGTTTCATTTATTGAATTAAAAGACGGAAATCCAATATCAATAATAGACTCAGCTGAACCTTGTATTGTCAAACTCGTCTGATGGTAACGGTCCACTTTTGCTGATATTATTATAAATAAGGTGGGGTTCGGGGGGGCTCTCCCCCCTGAAACCAATCGTCATGGCTTATAGTAGAGTAGATTTTAGCATGCAAAATCGGATTGTATGTGAGCTTCCTTTGAGGAGAAGGCAATTGTCTTTGTAGACTACCCCATTCAGCCTTAACGCACCAATGGCTAAGAAGGCCGGTCGTAGATCAGGGGACTCATTGTACTGGTTACTGCTATAGCTAGTGCTAGTGCTGTACTGACTTACTGTACTGGTGCTAGTGGACTTACAGAGCTGTAAAGAGTACTATCTTGACTGGTAAAAAGAAAGCGTCTGATCAGATCTATCAAGAGATAGTGGTTCGCCCTCACTTCGATCGTCTAAGCAAGGACTAGGCTGTCGAGTGAGGATTGGCCGATGGGAGTTTCATCGGTACAAATAGGCCGGTTAAAGACGAGTAGGCAGGGTACGACGAAGCCCGCGGGGTGACACATGGTTGTACTGGTCAGCTTTGGGCTGGAGATCACCGATTGACTGAGCGTGCTTTGGCAGCTCGTGGTGGAGTACTCTCTGACGGATTCGCTCTATTTCCTATTCTTGAGGGAGTGATCGAGATTAAGCCGCGTGGCGAAAAACAAAGGACTATTCGCTCTTTGGGGTGGGCCTTTCGTACTCAAATCCGAACGGGGAAAGGACAATTATTCAGCGCACTCAAATCTAGTGGATCTGGTTCACTATTCATGAAAAGCCAGGGTTGAAATGTTAGGGTCAAGAATTCTTACTAATAATAAGAAAGGGTTAAGTAAGGGCCTCCAACGCCTATAAATAGAAGCTTCTTTCTCTATTTGGCAAAGAGAGACGTAGAAGTCAGAAAGAAAGACTTTCAGTAACACTTATTCCAACAACACTCTTATGGATATCGCTGGAAGACTTGCAACAATTCAGCAAGAAATAGGTCAGGTGGAAAACGAGAAACTCCAACGAGAGCAAATGCTTGGTCTCTTCTGGGAACACATGCCGGCGATCGATCCAAGTCTCATACGAGGATCGTATGCTGGCTATACAGAATCAAATCCAAGCCCTCGAAAACCGAAAGAGGGCCCTCCTTCTCGAACAGCAGGAGCTTCTTGTTCAGGCTGCCACACGTGATCCCCCGAAAGATTAAAAGAAATGAGCATTAGCTCTTTCTAAATAAAATAAGGAGTCCGTCGACCAAAAGTAGTGTGTGTTCCAGGGCTTTCTATCTACTCCTATCCAAAGTAGATTGCTTTTATTTGGTGTGTTTGCATGTATGGTATGGGAAAACCCCTAGTGTAAAATGTTTACTACTGTTAGCTATGCTAATATAATAATTAATTAATACTTATTCCCAGAAAAAAATCCCTTTTTGAAAAAGGTGGGTTAACTAACGAAAGAAAGATGGAACCAGATGCGTTCTTAAAAGAAAGCGCTTTGCCTTACCTATGATGAAAGGAATAATAGACTTACATCACGATCGACTAAAATAAAAGGAAAGTCGCCCCAGATAGGGAGATATGGGTTCAAATCCAATTCGTGAGCACATGGGTAATGAAGCAAGGCTATTCAATAGCCTTCTTTGTCATTTGAAAATTGGAATTATTGGATTTATAAGCCGTGGAGCCAAAGATGCTGCCCTCTATCAAAATCAGACTTGTACCATCGTTCCCCGTCCTTTTCGGATAAGAAAGTTAGTAGCTCGCAAGTGGTTATACCAAGGAAGCGTGATGCGGGGGCACACACAAAAGCCCGACATATATTCAGCTTGCCACACTTTGGATGATAGTAAAAACCCTGGACCTAAATAGCCCTTTTGGAGAGAAAAGAAAATTGACACTTAAAACCAACCCTCGAAGAAGGGTCAATACCATTGGGTTACGAAGCGACTCGAGGGGTCATACATTGTACAACAAGCGTTTGAATTATGGAATGGTGCGAAACAAAATGTTCAATATTTACACAAATGGGGTTCCCCTCCCGGAGCGTGTTTATTAGCTCCCCCATCATCATATTTACATGAGCTAATACTCCAACGCCCTTGAATTGAAAGGTCCATTGTAACGAAAAAAAGTGGAAAAAAGACCTCCACGTCCCAGAATGAAACAAAGACCAGAGGGCAAAGACTCAGTGGCATTTTTGCTTTTGCCTTACTGAATGCCGGGTCGTACTGATGAGACATCGAACGGATTAAGTGGGTCCCGTATGGTAAGATGGATGGGAAAGGCTGATAAAGAATTCCCTTCTGTGAACAATGGATAGATATGATTTTGAGGAGTCTATCTGGAGGCTTGTAGTGCGGGATCGCTGAACAATCAAAAAAGGCCAATACTGACCCTAGTGATAACGTGCCTACCCCAACCACGCATCGACCTCACAGCCTCCCAGCTCAAATGACAAGCATAACGAATTCTATAGTATAGCCTCGCCCCATGTTGCGGAAGCTCCGTTTTTCCGTAAATTTCTTTCTCATAAATGGGTGAAATGGGTCTCGGGCTGTTAAGAATGAGATAATTCTAGAGGCGGAGGGGGAAGGAAGTCACGGAACACAAAGTGGATTCCATATGTATTGAAAGAGTTCGGTTCACAACAGCCGATTCCATATCCATAGGCATTCTGGCTTGATGAATGCTATCTTGCTTGAAAAATCCCTTCCTTCTTATTTGCCTTATTCAACAAAACAAAGGGTATAAGACTTCTCTCATCCCACTACCGCACTATCCATGTCTTATTCTTAGACTCTCCTACCTGCTCCAAGATGATAGATCGGATGAAAACAAGAGAGAAGGAGCTGCTATTGAATCCGGTCTTAGATGGTTGGAAGACAGAAGCAATAGCATGATAGGAATAGCAGATTTAATAGAGATCACATCACAATAGGATGAAAACGAGACTTCTTATCTGCTTTCACGTGGAAATGGGATAATGTCAAAATGCCTTTGAAAAGCAACTAGTCTTGATGCCAGTCTGGTTCAAGGACACAAAGAGCTCAGTTCGTTAGACGTCTCAAGACTTTCAGAGGAAGAAGAGAAACTGGAGGTCACGATCCAGCGTTTGATTGCCAAAAAAGAGGATACAAAAACTCAGTTGCTTCGTGATTTGAACAATGAAAAGGTATCTAAGGATTTGGCAGAATGGAAAAACTTTGAAGAGGAGATCAAACGAGCAGATGACAACTGGTATGGGGGAAAAGAGAGACTAGCTCAAGCCAACACCAGTTGGCAACTTTTCAAGGAGCTGTAAAAGCTTTCCAATTTATAAGGGTTGGATTTCAATTCATGTAACTTTACTTCGATTTTCCCTTTCGAATCAGAACTTCCCTCAGTCTTCTCTTCATTTGGCTTTACCGCCACTTACACTGGGCCAACTTCACTCGAGTCAAACTTGGCCTCACGGAAGTTTGAACAAGCGGGTGAATCAAATTCTTTAACTGGGTCTTTTTTGGTCTTAAAAACTTTGACTTCCCATTTTCTGTACTGCATCGTTCAAAAATTTACCACAGTCTGCTTTTCCGGAGAACTCCCTCCCTTTTGATTTGAAGACTTTCTTGCTTGCCGCCGGCTCAAGCTACAGTCTATCTCCTCCCCTTCCTACCCTATCCTCCTCAATGGATCTCCGCATGGCTAGTTCCGAGGTACAAATGGCATTCGACCCCCTCTCCCCGTTTGTTTTGTGCATGGAGAGACTCTCACAGGCCATTAGCAAGGCAGTGGATTTTGGGGCCTGGAAGCCTGGGAAGAGATGGGCCGAAGTTATCTCCCCTCTTCTTCGCCGGCGACCTTATTCTCTTTGCGGAGGCAAGGTTAGACCAAGTGCAGATTATCTCGGAGTGCTGCTTTTTGCGCTAGTTCCGGGCAGAAAGTGAGTGATTCTAAGACCAGAATCTTCTGCTCTCGTAATGTTCCCGCTTCCTTAGCCAATCGGTTGAGTACTGGTTTCGGATTTGAATTGACTAACAACCTGGGCCGTTACTGGGGAATGCCTCTTCTCCATGAGAGGCTTAACTTAACAAGAGCACGTTCAGGTTCATAGTGGATAAAGTGCAGCAGAGATTGAATGGGTGGAAAGCGCAGCAAGAGAATTCACTGCTTTTGTGCCAACCTTATCGCCTAGAAGCTAAAAGGAATCAATCTAAAAGGGGGGCGAAGTTACGGGCCTCTTTAGAGATAGGGTATGGGGGGGAGCGGCTTTCTTGTGGTAGTAATTGCGAACATCTCTCCTTTTTTCTTAGCGTGCACAGTTTGCTTGCATGCCGCCTTAGGCACATCTCTCTTTCTTAGTTTAACGCTGGCCTACCTAATGAATGAAAATCAGTCTTTTAGTAAGCCGTATATAAGCAGCCGTTTAGTGTATAAGCAATTCTTTAGTGACCGCACCGAAAGGTACGTACGGTGTAGGTTGGTTGAAGATGATGTTACGCGGCGTTCAGAACCAGCCTTGAAGTGAATGAATTAGAAAGAACGAAGAAGTAAGGAAATGAGACGACTCTTTCTTGAACTATATCATAAACAGATCTTCCCCTCCACACCAATCACGAGTTTTTCTTCATTCCTCTCGTATATCGTCGTAACGCCCTTAATGCTAGGTTTTGAAAAAGACTTTTCATGTCATTCCCATTTAGGTCTGATTCGGATCCCTTCGTTGTTTCCTTTTCCTCCCGCACCTTTTTTTCGAAATGAGAAAGAAGATGGTACACTCGAATTGTATTATTTAAGTGCTTATTGCTTGCCAAAGATCCTACTTCTACAATTGGTAGGTCACCGGGTTATTCAAATAAGTTGTGTTTTCCGTGGTTTTCCCATGTTACAACTTCCGTACCAACGATCCGGAATGGATTGGTTAAACATTTCATTAGGGAGCCTGGTTTTGACTCTTATGTGTGGTATTCATTCTCGTTCGGCTCTTGGAATCACATCCAGTAGTGGTTGGAACAGCTCGCAAAATCCAACCACTTCACCTACTTTATTGCCCCCAACGCTTTCTCGTACCTCTATTGAAACAGAATTGTTTCATGTTCTTTCATCGATTGGTTATTTCTCTCCGTTCGTATCTCTTTTTCCAATTTCGGTCTCGATTAGTTTACAAGATTGAATGGCCAATTCTCCTCCGATTCGATTGTTTTCCAAGAATGTCACGCCGGGTATGTAAGCCATGTATCTGGGAAGAACTTTCAAGAAGGGCTTTCGGTTTTGTTTTTTGCACCCTGTTTTGGTCTTGCTTGCAGCTATTTAAATAAGAAAGTCTAATGAAAAAAAGAAAAAGAGAGATCGCAGATCGAGCGTTAAATGAGTTAGTTTACTAACTCGACCAGCCAGAGGAAGAGGATGTTGACTACACTTAGTTAGGTAAGGCAGGCCGTTTGGTAGGCTCTCCAGACAGACCAAGGGCAGAGGCTTGGAGGGATAGTGAAAGTTAACTTTCTATGCCTGGTTCTTAGTTCCTTCTTTGGCACTGAAAATTGTACTCTGCGATATGCTCTTTCTCTTCTGTTCTAAGAATGTCCCATTCTCCGAGGTTTGAGAATCTCCTTCTGACCTAGCTTATTCTGTCAAATTGGTTCTTCTTCTTGCTTAACTTCTTTAGTTACTTTAGTGGCCTTCTTCTTCGTAATGCCTTTCTTGAACTTCTTTCTGGACCCCTTCCCTTCTATGGGTATGGGTGGCTCCTCACCTCAAGTCAAGTCCACTTTTCATGTTATTAAAGGAGCGTGTACTTTGATTATTACTTATTTGCCGGGTTCTTTGCTTGCTCAATAGGAGGTGAGACCAGAGTCGGATTCTAGTTTCAATGAAATGATGTCAAAGTTGTCTATGATCCCTGGTAGAACGACTTTCTAAGGCTCCAAAGTGGCCAAGAAAGAAGATAATTGTCTCATTTGGTAGAAGAAGAGATATAAGGAATTGACTGACTCGAGTGGCTAGCCATAGAAGGACAAAGATTGGCCTTTGGGAGCTCCCAAGGGAGAGGTAGTCTCCTAAGGTTTGTGCCTAAGAATCGGGTTAGAGGCTTGGTTTAGCACTCGCATATCAGATTTGAGCTCCACCTTCCTTGTGCTGCTATTCCGACATCAGGTTAGAGCACCAGCTCTTCGTCTTCATCTAATTACGAATCGAAAATCTCTCTTTTGTCTTTTGTGGCATTTGACACCGTTATTGATTCATTTCCTGAAAACCTTCTTGCTAACAAGCCAT
>Ga0307515_10001362_pt1:22500-55257 | contig 55257 bp, 35 predicted proteins | sample 17_EM_MG_FD_194513 | JGI IMG/M metagenome (GOLD analysis project Ga0307515, IMG submission 194513) | Populus trichocarpa ectomycorrhiza microbial communities from riparian zone in the Pacific Northwest, United States - 17_EM | ecosystem: Host-associated > Plants > Roots >...
AGGCAGGAGCGGTATAAAAGGAGAAAGCCAAAAGCCCGATTGAAGCACTAATTGGCGGTATTAAGTCCTACTAGAAGGAAGAAGGAGTTAAAGCTATCTGCATTTCAGTAGTATCTCATTCACGTAAGAAAAGAGAATCAGTCTGCATGTCCCTCCTTGTCTGAATCCCATTGTAAATGTAAAAGGAGGCCAAAAAGAAGTCGTCAAGGTTTTCTTCTTCTTAGGTTTGATGTGATGGGATTTCGCGTGTTTATGATTATTATGGGTAGATTCAAGCTGGGGAATGTGAATGTTCGTAGCAGGGGTAGTCCTATTCTTTTTTAACTAGAGAGGAGCTTCGTGAGATCGCTGGCCCGCAAGTCAACTTTTTTGTTTGGCTCCTTACATGAAAAGGGGAGGGGGAGTGAAGAGAAAGAGATCACATTCTGGGAGAGAGAGATTCCAGCCTTCTTCCCAGCTGAGGCAAGAAAGAATCGAGCAGAAGGTCTGGCTGTGCGCGAAGAAGGACTTCGGCCATTAGTGAAACTGCTTTCACGAGTTCCCGAGGTTAATTCAATCTTTCATCAGCTTCGGAGCTCGCGAGCACGCCAAGCACAAGCTACTTCCTTTCCACTTCCTACGAGATTTGAAAGAGAGGTCTTTGTCCCAACCTTTCTTGTCTTCAAGCAGTGTCTGTTTACGGCCGATTTCAGGGGAAGGAGAAGCCTCAGCGTACCAAACAGATTCATTAGGTTCAGGGGCTGAAAGGGACGGATTCCACATGTGTCTATGAAGAGGAGCTTCGTCAGCCACTTCCTTCGCTATTGATGGCACATCTAGCTCAGCCGCATCTGCAGTTGAAGCAGTTGACGGCCAACAGGTCTCAGCGGAAGGAGCGCTAGCCACTCTCTTTCTATTGTTCTTGGACGACGAGAGGGAGCAGCTGCATCTAATTTCATTGATTCGGGGGAACAGTCTATCCTGTCTCCCATTCTCTTTAGATATTAGACAAGAAAGGGACAGATTGCCCGATATGCCTTTTTCACAGCTAGAAGACAGCTTGCCAGGGCGGTTGCGAGGGTTAATGGACGAGTCAGGATGGGATAGAGGAGAAATCCAATCTACTTGAATTGCCCTTCACTCACTCCTCAAATAAAGTCCGTACCGTAGCTGCGCCGCAGGCAGCTGTCTTCAACAAAGAAAAAGCGCGGGAAACTCCCAGTCGATGAGGGCAATGGAAAAAGAGAAGCTACAGGTTCCGTGCTCATGTCCTAGTTAGGTTACGGAGGGGCATTATTTGAATTGTCTACTCTCGGGAAGTACGGTCAGAGTCCTACCCTTCCTTCAGTTCATGGGGTTAGGTCTAACTATCTTCTATGACGCCATTGGACGATCTCTCTTTTCGGTGCCAATGAAGAAGATGAGCTCAGTTGAGGATAAGCCTTCGCGTACCTAGCCCCACATGGAAAGTAAGGGAAGCAAAAGGAGGGCTAAGAAGGGCAAGGGAGAAGAGCATATCCCTTTCTTTTCTGATTAATTAGTCTATTATTCCACATTCTGAAGATAGCAAGCAGTTCGAAGACGTGAAAATCGTCTGATCGGCGGATGCCTTCATCTCATCTATGAAGAAAGCTAGTGGAAGCACCATCTCTTTGAATTGATTAGAAAGTCTGGGATCTCCTTTTTCAGTCAAGCGCAGGAGAAGCATTAGTGAAGTGAGCGGGGATCGAAGAACTGAAAAACTCTTTCCATTTCCAAATACCTACAGCAGCTCTCGCTAAAGTCATTGTTTCAACTCCGGAACCCGATTTCTGGCTCAGTTCTTCCCTTCCGCTCCGGATTCTTGCTTTCTTAGTTCTTATATTTACGACAATACGTTGAAGTTAGCATTAGCTGCGGCACTAGTAAGAAAGCTAGAGAGAAAGAGACCTCCTAGAAAGAATGCTACAGCCCTTGCGCCCTTCAACTCAGGGAGTGCGTCGATCGCTATCCCCTCGGCAAGCTTTGAGATTCTCTACATACCCCAAAAGAAAAGGCTTTGCTAAAGCCAATACGGCATTCACAGCTGGCGAAAGAGCCAAAGACCCGAGAAAATTTATGGTCAATCAGCTCTCTCCGGGACCTTTCCCGCCTTTGCTACAGACGTCACTTTGCCCTTAGGAAATTTCAATGAATATAATGCAGCTCTGGCAAAGAGAACAGCCCCTTCCGTGGTCTTTTCTCACTCTAACAAAGGAGGCGAAGCGTACCATCTACCTAGGGCCTTGCTCCGAGGCAGTCCATGTTACGGAACTCACTCTGCTCAGAAGAGCTCCATACTTATCCAGCTCCAGGAGGTGAAAGCACATCGTGACAGAACGGAATGATAAGTAGAACCGGCAACGGAGGCTATTCCATAGAAGCATTCCCGTCTTCAGCATCTGAGTCATTAGTTTCTTCAGCACCAGCGCCCATAGTTGTTCACCTTGAAGCAGCACGTGTTGATTGAGATCGATAACTAAAGCGCTTCTTCCTAGGGGTGATTAAGAGACAGGGGATTGAGTTCCAGGAGCAAAAAGGTAAAGTCGGCACCTTTAGTTGACCTCGTTAATTGAGAATCAGAGCCTATTCAAGCAAATCCGATTCAAGGCGCAAATATAGTTTATTAATAACCAGCATCCTCGTCAGAAAAAACTTCCTAGCCGGCCGGCGACCCTGTTCTGGTATATGAGAGTCTTTCCCCTAATGAGGTGCTGACATCTGTTATAGTTCCTAGGAGTGATGTTCCAACATCCCTTCCTGTCCCAGCTTCTTTTCTCGCATCCCTTAGTAAAAAAGAGCATCCGAGATAGCCAAGCATCCGAAGATCGGACATTGGTGACACCTGAAGACCCGTCTGTCTATCTTTTGTAAAAGAATAGGTGGTGCTCTAGCATAAATTGACACAGTGAGGGAAGTGCAAAAGAAGGGCTTGTTTCTTCTCTTTGCCGGATGGAGCTTTTTAGCCACTTTTCATATCATAAAGTCGGCCTACTTCGAATAAGCAATCACAAAGAATGGTAAGCGCTACCTCACCTCTTGCTAACCAGTGTGAAGTGACCTCGCCCTAGAGTACAGAGCCCGCCTAACGCTCCCCGCCTGTTCCATCAAGTGATTTTAGGCAAACTGATTCTAGGGCTCACGATAAGATAGAGATTTTCTCCTTAGGGGGGGGATATAGCTTTTCTTCCGGATCCGGATTCAATGATTGTGGAGTGAACGAAGCCAAGTCCAGTATTGTTTTATGAAAAAAAAGGAGATGGGATGGGAACTTATTAGAGTGTGGCCAAGCCAAGACTCGAGTAGCCAAGTGGATGCAAAGACTAGAAAGCCAGTGAAGAGGAGCCATCTTTCAATTTAAGAACATCCATACGGGTTGAAGGAATGAATAAAGGGAGCTTGAATGGCCATTTCAGCTGTTGTAGTAAGGCCATTAGGAAAAGGCGTAACCCTAAGAAGTGACCCAGTTGAGTCACCTGAGGGATAAGCTGTGATGGCTCTTGTTCCCAGACCAGGAGTGAGTTGATGCCGAGAAGAAGCTGGTAGTCTTAGCTAGGCTAGAAGGGAGAAGCCCTTAAGTAGTAAGCCTTACCTTAGGGCAGTCACTTTCGGAAGGCCAAGAATCATCGATTTAGGAGTTTCCGGTGGTTGTCTCAAGACTAAGAAACTATAGCAATTCTTGTTATTATTGTTCACTCGGAGTTCTTTCTTCAACTCTGGGTTTGGTTTCGAAGAGATGGGCCTTGAGCCTGTGATTGGATGCCCCCGGAGGAGCTGAAGAAGAATTAACAGCTAGTAAAAAAAAAGCTAGCCACTAATTTCATAATTCCATTTCGGAGGTGCGCAGCGAGAGAAGAAGGAAATTCTTTATTCAAAGCATGCTACCACCGAAAGAAGGTCAACCGAAGCAGTTCCATGTATTGCTCCTTAACCTGACGATATCTACCTATAAGAAAAGGAATACCTGGAAAAGTCATTCAATTCTTCCTCGCCAGGAGAAAGGCTCAGGGCCCTGCTCCCAAGTCTGTCTTCTTTCAGAAGCTTTGATCGGAACTTCAATCTTTTAGTCATCCTAGCGTAGAGATTGATTCTACTTGACCTCTTTCCTTGCGGCTTGGCGACTCTGAACTCAGAGGTAGCTGGGGCCAAGGAAGAAAAAGAATTGCTTTCGAATTCTGCTTTCACTCTTCTATCTATAATAAAGAATAGTTGAAATCGTAGAATGAGAACGGAGAGTAGAAAGAGAGGTGAATTCTGGGTCAAATGCTTTCCGTGCTTCGCTTTCCCAAGTTACTGTGCTTTCCGCGGTATAGCTCCTAGGATTTGTTAGAGGAGGTATCGGTAGCTCTTTTTGTAAGTTGATTCTTAGCTCGAAAAGAAAAGGAGTTAAGGAGAGGAGGAATCCGCTGTTCTAGCTCAAGGCCTGACTTTGCTAGTTCATTCCCTGCTGTCTCTGAAATAGAAGATGTAAACTCTTCTTTCAACTCGGAGGAACTCTTTATTTAGGAGCGAAAGAAGATGGATCCGTTGCCACTTTCATAAGACATAATAAAAGAAGAAGCTCTGTCGGAATAAGGTCAGCTATTTCACCTGTTGTCGGAATTGCTAGTAGAAGGTCAAAGTAGAAGGAAGGTAAAGGGAAGGAATAGCAATACGGTTTCGGGAAGCCGCTGCTGGTCTTTTCTGTTGTTGCTGTGATCAATGAATACCGGGCTCAAGGCCAACCTCTCCACTCAGGGTCAGGAACGGGATAAGAAGAAGTAGGACAGGCTCGAGGTCAATTCTTTCTTTTAGGAGAGATCCCACCCTACCCTTCTTTAGCGCTTGTTCTGAATAGAATAAGCCCTTCCTTCTCGGTGAAGGAGAGGGAAGGAAAGCCACTTCTGTTGAAGGAATCGGAGCTGCTATATAATAAGCATATGACTCTTTATCGGCAAGCTCAGCAACGAGAAGTTTTCCTCCTCTACTGTAAAGCGGTTGTTCAAGGGAGTTCTTTTTTATAAGAATGAGAGGTACTCGCTCTTAGACTTCCACTTCCACGGCTAAGCCGTCAAGAGAGTTCTATTTTTTCTAAAGAATTCAAGCAATTCGGAGGAGTTCAAGCCTGTGTGACCCAAGCGGGAATTCATATTCTTCGCCAAGAAAGGGAAAGATCCCAGACCTAGGAGCATGAGGCTGAATACGTCTGGTTTAGCGCTATCCTTTCCTTCTGATGAGATGCCTGTTCTCCGGTGCAGATGCAGAAAAGAAAATAAGGTGCCAGTTTTTTAGGAGATTTATTTGGAGACGAATTCATTCCTCTGCTGGAAAGCAGTCCTTCACGGATATGGGAGCTTACTCCGCTGTTGCTGGTTTAGTAAGCTAAGCATTTCCTTCCTTTATGATTATGAAAAAGGAATGCTCCAGGGTTTGTTTCTCTTGGTGTCAACATAGGAATGGGAGCAGTTAGAATGGATGCCTTTTCCCTTGTTGAATCCGCCAAGTCCGTAGCCCTTCTTTTATGCGGGATTGCCTGTTGATGCAAGGAATAAGGGCTGGCTTGATGCCAAGAAGAAGCTGGTGGAGGGGCAGCGAAATCATCTGCTGCACAGTAGTACGTATTAGGCAAATGGGATTTTTCTTTCCGGAGCGTAGTAAGAGGTATTTAGTGCGTGAATGCTTGACTTAGAGCTTGAACTAGGGGCAATCCAGCAACCATTTCAACTGGATACCATCAAGAGAGGAGGAGCCGATGAAATTCTTTCGGAGTTCTTCTCCGCTGACGTCTAAGCTCTCAAGGACTCGGATTAGTCAACAGGAATGAAATCTAAGGTAGCTGGTAGCTCGAGCGAGGAGCGGAGCCTAGCCCTATAGCTATAGGCTATAGAATATTCTATTTCCTCTGCTTTGACTTTGAATAGCTAGAATCAAACTCATTGCTCATTCATTCAGAGCTCTTGTCGGTAAAGTAGATCGAGAGAGAGAATTGGCTTCTCGAGAATCTGCTGGAGTCAGATCAGTAGGGGAGTTCACACCGGGACTTTATTAATAGAGAAAGAACCCATACCCTGAACCGGGGAAAGGCGATAACGGCCCAGGGAAATTGTGAAGTACGTGAATCGACTCCCTATTCTAGTCCAGACCTTACAACATAAAAGTAAGGGACTGACTTCTTTCTTGACAAGGATCCTGAAGAAATCGCACATGCTCCCAGGACTTTACGGGAGGCACACAGGTAGGTATACCAAGAGAAATGCGGGTAAGCGACGAGGGTCAATCAAACAAGTTTTTATTTCCAGAAAGATCCCCACGCTGAGCGATGAACCTCGCCAAATGCTCTTATGGATCACCCATTCCATCTTTTAGGTTCCAGCAATATGTATCCCGCGGAGTATGGCTCGTAGTAAATCTCTGTAAGATAAGGAGGATCATAGGGTAGGTAACCTTGTTCACCATTCTAAAAGAATGGTACCTTCAAGTAAGTCGGATCTAGAATTGGGTCTCCTAAAAAGGAGAGATGCTGGTGGCGGGGTCCGGGTCGACAATTGGATTAGGAACTGCTTGCTCGGATGCTTCCTCCTATCCTGCGGCGACCTCTGCCTTCGCCTACATTGCTGATATATAGTGGTGCCTTTACCTTTGCTGCGGGATGAACCGATTATGATTCAAGGTAAACCACTCGATCTGCCGTTGGAACCGATTGAATTGCTTAAACCACTTGATCAACTGATGACTGCTCGGTGTAGAGAAAATCTACACTTACACCTCCATGCCCTGTTTGGCAGGAGAAAGAAAGGGGATGTGCAAAATCGAATAAAAAGCTATAATAGTTTTCTCGTTTCATAATATTTGGTGCATTTCCCTCTCTGAATCGAGAGGCTTTCATGATCAATTTCGGGCTCACTCAGTTTGGGAGATACGTTGCTACCAGAATTCATTAGTAACGGACCACCTGCTCTGAAACGAAAGAAGCGATGCGTCTCTGAAGCTTACAGCTCGTTAGGGATGTGTGTTCCGCTCATTCTAGTTCAAACGGGTTGGTTCATCCCGGTCAAAAAAGCAGGCATCTCAGTGACTGGAAGAATCATTACACTTGATTGAACCCTACCCTAGTAGGTCGTGTGAGGCGTGAGCCACCAGTCCCTGCGTTGAATGTTCAGGACGAGGAGCACTTTTATGTAGAGGACAACCGGACTTTTGATGGAATTCGCGTTGCAATATGATCGTGCCAGACCGTATGTTTGAAAATGATTTGAATCTCTCCTCAGGTGTATTCTAATTATTAGCCCCACACAGGGAAACGGTAAACTCTCCCCATCTTCTATCAATTTGTTGATTGCTAGATGCAGTGATCCCGGTGCCTTGCTCTCCATACTTGATATTAGTCCCTTGAAGCAGGGCAACCCCCTTCAGACGAGGTACGTACACTTAGTCAGTGAGTCGATCATAAGTTGATCACATTATGTGGAGGGTTCCGCTAGTATGAAGTGTTCAAAGGCTCAGAGGCGCGCTAGGCACTGGAGGGGGACCCATCTATTGGGTACACCAATAATGTGAAAAGGTTAGTCGGGAGCAAAACCAACAAGAGCAATGATCGAATCAGAGTAGGCCCCATGTTGACTGATTTCATTTTCAGTGACCGAAATAACATTACCAACTGGGCAATCTGCCCAATCCGATAACACCCCAGACACTCACTATATGTAATGGATTCTGGAGCCAAAACTAACCGTAAGTACTGGGGAAACCCGATAAGACACCCGAAGAGCATAACCCTACTATACTAGATCGAAAGCACTAGCCGGAAAGAAAGCCTAGACTGCTACTTGCTTTCCTGCTCTCTCTCACTATCCTAATGAAAGGTCAAGCCGGCGATTGAGTGAGGGGTCTTCGGGAACCTCTGTACGATACGAAGAGTTCTCCAGCCGTCAATATCAACCCGGCTTTCAGCAGACAAAGGACGCGCACTCATCCAGATTACGAAGAAAAAGAATCTCTCAAACCAATTCGATTACGACACGAGCTTAGCTTCCAAGAGCTGCTGGCTCTTAAAGGCCCCGGATACGAACAAAAGGACGACTGGTTCGACTAGAACAGGAGTGGGTCGCCCAAAAGAGTATAAAAACTCAGTTCAAAGTATGTTTCAGACCACTGTGGGTGATTTATTCAGCCATGTATGGCTTGAGGAACGAGCTCAGACGACCTAGTTCTGTTCTTAATGTGTAAACTCTATATTTACCACAAACCGCTCACAATCGAAAACTGGATTTCCAAACAAAAGAAACCCCTTTCTCTACGGCTGTGAAAGGGGTAAGGATGACCGGGAAATAGCGTAAGTTATTTATGAGATCCGGCACACGCAGATTAAAAAAGAGGTATTCCACTCATAAGGGAAGACGATAAACAAGACTAAGACTATCGTCATATCGTCTATAACAACCTAACCACTAGCTACCTAGCTACAAGAAGAGAGCTACGAGCTAAGAGCTAATAGGATAGGAAGCCACCTAAGAACCGAGCTACTATGAAAGAAGAGCTACCATGTTGAGTCAGCAGCAGAAAACCTATCTGACATGAATGAGGAAAGTGAAGATAGTGGAAGCCCCGAATTGCTCCACAACGTGCTTGACTTTCGGAGGACTAACCGCTTCTAATGAGACCTTGGGGGAGGTTGGGCACCCAGGTTATGAAAGATCTACGCCTAGAGGTATAGGACCGGCATAACCGATTGATTCATTTCAACCAACAGCGTAATACCCAGTAACATACCTAGTTGCCTATCCGGTTGGATATCGAGACCCAGCAGCATCTAAGCCAGGTGTGTCATATATTGATCCATACCTTTAGCATATCCAGTACCCAGCCCTTTGACATGCATTGTAGCAAACATAAGAGCGCCTGCAAGCATCCTTGATGGAGGAGACCGCCCTGCCTCTCATAGCATCTTGCTTTCCTGGCTATCTCTGCCCAGATTCGACGATTGGTGGATTTACCAGACGTGACTTCTTGAGTCACACAAGTTGATTGTTGAGAAGCAAACTTCGCTTCCCTTGCTCCATCTCTCCGAATCAGCTGAAAACTGGTGACTGGGGTCAACAACCAAATTCGACTTTTTGGTGTAATTCCCCGATTTCTTTCATTTCATTCTTCAAGATTCCGTAAGTGTTGATCAGCAGAAGGCGCTTATGAGAAAGAACTCGAATGCTTTCTCGGTTGCCAGATCAACTGAAGAATTATCTGGAACAGCTTCTGTTCACGGAGCTGAAATGAACTCCCGATGGTCTTTGTGTTCTGTGCCCCTAAAGAATGCAAGTTTTGAAGTCCACTTGACTTTAAAGATTCTTCTTTTTGAAAAGACCGGAACTGCTATTATTACTATGAAGAGTACTGAACAAACAAGCAAGGGATTGAGCTTCGCGTTAGCGCAGTAGTTTTCTTGCTGGGATATAGAAAATGACTCTAGTTCTCGTGTTGTCAGTTGTAAGAAATAGACAGGAAAACTACTCATTTTGTGGTCTCATAACCAAGGTGCATCAATTAAGTTTATGAAGGGAAATCTTTTGAACAAATCATTCCTCCCGTGAAATTATTACTCCAGTTAAGCAAGGATCGTAGCCACGCCGGGGACCAGCTAATAGTTTAGCTCTTGTGGGCCGTAGGTTTCTTGATTTACTTCTGACTTTGCTGAATAAAGAGAGAACTCCACTTGTTATATTTAATTAAATATGCAATTCCAAACCTATTATAGGGGCTCGTGAGAGGGAAAGAAAGTGGGATTCTTTGAGCTAGCCAGTTTATCTGGATTTCTTCCTAAAAAGCCCTTTACTAGTAGGGCGTCGGGGTCAGGGGAAGTCCGAAGTCAGCAAAGCTTGAGGGAGTAGTTAGCGGTCGGTAAAGTCAGGCTTTTGCGGCCCAGGAAAGAGCCCAAAAACAAGGGCTTTATGCAAGAATTCTCTTCAAGCTAAAGCTTTCCTCACTCACTTTCGCCTTCCTCTCCTTACAGTCGAGCGATTGCATTCCTTTCGCTTTCCTCGCTCTTTCAGCCTTTCTTGCTCCTCGAGCTTGCACCTGTCTCGCTCATCCCATCCCCTTTATTAGTAAGGTTGCTTGAGATCCTGGTCTGCATCCAGAGAAGGTTTTCTATCCAACGCTGCTCACGATGGACTCATCCGATAAGCAGCTTGATTCGGAAGAGAAGATCCTGGGATTAGATCGATCTGATGTTGAATGTCCCTCATGGGCGGTAATCCCCCTGGCCACTCTTCTGGGATAAGTTCAGCGAACTGTTCAAGCAATTTGCTAACCTTGGAAGATATAGGAGTGCCCTTTCGAAATAGGGGCTAGCGTCTTTAGTACCGTACCCTAGCCCCGTTTCCCGAGCTTCCGTTTCAAACTTTCGCGTAGTCAGAAAATTCTCAGCTTGCATTCCATTTGTTTGCCTTGTCATACTAATGACACCTTCCTTAAGAGGCAGCAACACCACTTTCGCACCATCCTTCCAAAAGGAATGCGTCCTTTTTTTTATTGTAAAATAAATAGAATCACCTGACGATCGAATTGCCATGGTAGCCCAAGCAAGAGGTGACAGAGTTATTGGTGGGGGTTCGGTCCGTTATAGGTACGACATCGCACCAACCAAATTGCATCCTTGTAGGATTTTCCAATGAAGAAAGTGATCAACGGAGACTAGCACCTCATTTCCTTTCTTAAACCAAGCACCCGGGGCTCGAAAGGTTGACTTAGATAGGGTGCGCGTTAGCGCACTTACGTTTTCTTCGTTTAGTCAAGCGGTTTCTCAAAAGTAATTCCTTCTCTTGCTAGCCGAGTGAGGTAGGTAGATCAGAGAATTCCTTCTTTTCCGTACGCGTCACAGGTACTTTCGGTAGTTACGGGAAGGGCAGCTAGGCTCACTAATCTATATAATCTTTTCTTGTTGCGTGCACGTGTAGCAGTCATAGCTTGGTCACCGCAGTAACCTCCTTCTGTTTCGGTAGTCGGCTCATATAAAGAAAGCTGTTTTCGGTAGTTCAGTTGTGTTAGCTTGTTGTAAGGCTAAAGTTTAGAGAATATCTTCTTTCCTTTTCTCATAGTTGTATTATATGAACTATAGAACTGAACCGGTGGCTCACTTTTTCTAAGTAATGGGGAAGAGGACCGAAACATGCCACTGAAAGACTCTACTGAGACAAAGATAGGCTGTCAAGAACGTAGAGGAGGTAGGATGGGCAGTTGGTCAGATCTAGTATGGATCGTACATGGACGATAGTTGGAGTCGGCGGCTAGGAACTACGAGATCGCCCCAAGGACGCCTTCGGCATCCAGGGGTCGCGGACCGACCATAGAACCCTGTTCAATAAGTGGAACGCATTAGCTGTCCGCTCTCAGGTTGGGCAGTAAGGGTCGGAGCAAGGGCAATCACTCATTCTTAAAACCAGCATTCTTAAGACCAAAAAGTGGGGCGGAAAGGGGGGGGGGGAAAGCTCCCCGTTCCTGGGTTTCCTGTAGCTGGATCCTCCGTAACCACAAGAATCCTTAGTTAGAATGGGATTCCAACTCAGCACCTTTTGAGATTTTGAGAAGAGTTGCTCTTTGGAGAGCACAGTACGATGAAAGTTGTAAGCTGTGTTCGGGTGGTCTTCTCTCGATCTCGGGTTCATAAATGTAGGCAAAGGTGAGATTGGTAGGAAAGGCGGTAGTAGAGTTGCTAGAGGTCCTTCGCGTCACTCTACTGTTCCAGGCAGGGATTTCCATTGTTCCCTGCTCTAACTCCTCCGATTTCCCTTTGCTTTCTTTATTACTTATCGCACGTGCGTCTTATCCTTGCCTTGCCTATAGGATAGGATAGGCTGGCGTGATATTCAATCTATTCTGTTTCATGACTCTCTTTTCTTTCTCCTCTTCTCTTCGTGTGCTACGTCCATTCCAGTTCTTTGTTCACAACACAACCAAGGCTCCCCGCGCACCTACCTTTCTCATGCCACAGAAAGATCACTCCTCATCCGTTCTCTTATATGCGATACCGCCAAAAGAAAGAATTACTCATTCTGGAGACGGACCCGTGACCTCCCCACGGTGCGGTGCACTCTAAACTAAGAACGAAGGAGAGATTGAACAAAGACTGACTTCTTTCTATAAATAATTATATAGAATAGTCCGTTCGAGTGACTCACTTCATAAAGTGGGGACTTTGTGGCAAGCCCGAGGGCCTTATATTATATCTTTTTCACAGCTAAAGCTGTCTCGGGTGTTGTGAGCCGAAGATCTCTGTCTCGTCAACCATTCTAATTCCTAACCTGGTGGTTGGCTTGAGAAAGCTCGCCCAAGAGAAGGGAAAGAGATAAAGTCGTCCAATGGATTTGTCAGATGGGGCGCCGTGCGCCATTCAACATCAAACTCATGATTCAGGTACTGCAATTCTATGTTCATAATAATCTTTCGCCCTGAAAGCCTTCCAAGGGAGGAAGGGCTTGGCTGTCCACTTAGCACGAGCTAGGGAGAGGACTCAAATTCACTACAGAAAAGGAACGGGGCATACTGACCTCCTTGCTTTTGCAGCTTTCTCAATTGTTGATTCGGATTCGGTTTTTCTTCCTCTGGGTGCTCTCCCGGAGCGAATTTTTAATCTCGATTCGTTATTTGCGCGTAAGGGCTGAATTCGTATTCAAGAAATGATCATCTCAGATTGAATCAGCCGAAAGGCAAGGGAGTGGACTATACTCTCTAGTTAGGAAGAGGGCGTGAGATCGTCACTTCTCTTCCTGAAGATGGACAGGGGCCAAAGTTTGTAAACTATTTTGGTTGGTAGTCCAAATGTACAAAGGTTTAATCGGCGGGTTAAGGATTGATCATCTCACGCCAACTTCGAGAAGTTATCGCAAAGTCAAGATTCGATTCTTGTCGTCCATTACTATTCAATATGTCAATATGGCATTTCCGGCATTCGATCGAAGGGTGATTTGTTATTGCGTATCTAAATTTTCTATGTGTTCTGCCCTAGGTCCGATGTACTTGTCGATGTGCCTGATTCTTTTCCTTTCGTATCCTTCGTAGTCGGTTCGATCCCTGGAAACTTTTTTTCTTCACACGAGTCCCCATCGGATCAGAGAACTGGCTTGACCAAAGAAAAGAGGAGAGCTGGGCCAATTAGACTGAATGCGGTATGACATTAGTAGCAAGTTGCAAAGGAAAAAAGCGTAGAGGCAATTCCAGATCTTGTCACAATAATAAGAATAGCTCAAGTTGAATCAGTTTGCTCTTTCGACTGCTCTTGTGAAGCTCTGAGGTGAGGTTTTCTTCCTTTAGGAGTGAAGGCAAGATCCGACTTGAAACGTCGAAAGCGAGTGAATAGCAGGCTTGTAGTTGAATCGAGATGCTTGGTCGAAGTCACTTCCGTGAGAGAGTTCTTCACGCCGGGGCAAGCGAGTTGACAATGGGGGAAGTGGAAGGGGACCAATCAAGTCGCAAGGGCTGCGGTAGCAGAAGTAGCAGACGGTTGGATGTAATGAAAAGGGATTCGGCGAAGTCTATTTCCAGCATCTTACCCGCCAATCTCCATTGGCTTGGTTTCAGTGAGTTCAAGAGATGAGGATTAAGTGAGTTCCCTCGGGTGATAGGGGAATTTCTTTTTTATAGAGGAAGCTCTTTTTTACGCTTTCTTCTCTTATGCAATTTCTAGTTACCTTGAAAACAAGCCATTCTATTCCGAAAGTGTGGATTTGAGAACAGCCTAAGACAAGAGCTCTTAGTCCGCCTACGAGTCTTACTGCTATACATACCTTCTTGAAAGCCAGCTCAGATTCGTTTCTATTTTGGATGCCTTAAGCGTAAGAGAGGACTCTGTGAGAGACTACTGATCCATTTCAGATACTAACGCGGATTCTACGCCCGGAACCTTGGTCCAGAGATGTCATCGAAGGAAGGTCGACGGGATACTTTCTCCATAGCTAGCAGATCTTTTTACTATAAAACCGGGTATTTCGCGCATCGATCAGCACGATGCTCTATATCAATCCCTTTTCTTGCTCAAAGCCTTTAGTTTAGAGGCTGGAAATTTATTATTATATAAGTAGTGGGCATCTTCCTTGACTTGACTTGGCTTACTTCTCCGATCCTAATCTAATTGTTAAAGGAAGCTTTTTAACAATCACTCTAACTGTTGAAAGATTGAAAGCTTTCTTCCTTATCTGCCCGGGAACTCTTCCTCTTAGCACAGAGAAGCTTTCTTGGCGGTCGCTCTACTCTTAATTAGGTATTCCCAACAGAAAGTGAAATGGCATGCTTCCTCTTCGTATCTTAACTGGGCAACCTTCTCTTGCAAACAATCCCTTCGTCGCTAACACCGGTAATGCCCCATCCTTTGAGTACTACCTTCGAGGAATTCCTTTCGCGTCCTGATAAGAGCGCATGCCTCACTCCCCAAAGTCAGGCAAATTTGCTTCATTCTGAACTAATGGAAACTGTTCTTTCTCGATACGCAGAGTATGGAGAGCATGCCCTGTCTCAATCGCTCTACCCCGGGTCATAAGCGAATTATCTAGGACTCCGCTCCGATGTAAAGGCCGTATGAATGGATAGGGTCGTATTCGCTGTCGTGATCTCTCCATCGGTGCAGTAAGCCCCATCGTTTTCTTTTTAAGTAAAAGGAGGTCAAAGACGATTCCGGTGGACAAAAAGATCTGCTGCCCCATCATGGAAAAGTTATAAGAATCGCGGTTCCACACACATATGCTGGAAGCACTTTTTTAGTCCGGTCCGCCCTGCAGTCAAAGAACTCACTGCCCTTTCCTTTCGGGCTTAGCTTCTTTACTCTAAAGGGAATACAACTATTGATGTAATGATTCTAACTATCATACATATAAGAATCATAGTGCGTTAGGGGTAGCAGCTTTCGTCTCCAGTAAAGTCGTTTTCATTTTGTATAGCTTACAAAGTGCATTTCTCAATTTCCTTTCCTAGCTCTGATCCGGACAATGCACTTTTTCATTTCATATAGGGTTAAAAGCTTGTTTCTCAAAATTCTTCTAATAACTTAAGGCGTTAAGAACCTCTTCTGGGCGTGCCCCCGAGACTAGTGTCCTTACTTCGGTTCTTCCCCCAACAGCTTCTTCTTTAACAACCGAGTCGATGTCAAATAACCGGCCCGGCCTTCTCTGTGCATTCATGTGCAGGTTGCAGGACTCATTCACTTTCAAAAGCTAGACTAGAAAGGAGATTGGCTTGGTGTTCAGTAAGCTGTACTAGATGCAGTTGCCCAGGCATCCAATGCACTAACTTCTAGACTAGCCAGGTCTGCAAGCCTCAGAAGCTGTTTGCGCTTTATCCGCTCTTGGAGCTGTGAGGGCGTTCAGCTTGAAGATGGCATCGAAGCGAAGAGAGAAGGAGCTGTTGTTGGAATATCCGCTACTTGGATCTTTCCTGTGTTTGCAATCAGGGGCTCTAGGAGTAGGAATTCGGAATAAGAAGAAAGACGGTCGCCTTTCGAGTTGCATATATTAGATCGCGTTTTAGGTTGTTGATCTCTCGGGACTTTACCAAACGATGTCGATACCTGATTATTCGGGATTGGGGGCAGGGGAAGGGACTATTTCATTTCAATCCTGTTTAAGAAGATCGCAGCCATAAAGGGAAAGGGGAAGATCTTATCTTGACGGAATTCTAATTATATTAATATAATTTCATTTTTTTAAGAAAAATAGCTATAAGGTAGAAGGGAGGAATGAGGGCAAAGTCCTATCTACGAATGCTATGGGTCACTCGCTATCGTCTTTGCTTTTCCTATTACCGAATCGACTGCGAACGAAGGCTTAGCTTAAGCTTAGTCAATTCACTCTTTTGTTTTATCTGCTGTGATGGCTCTTGCTTTTTCAGCCGAGAGTTCAATAGATAATAGATGAAGAGCCGGATGACATTCTTTTTTAGTTTAGTCAATACTTATATATATAATAGTGGTGAACGGAGCAGCATACTTTACTAGCGAACGGAGCCTACGTACCTTTTCGTACTTCTTTATTCTTTTTCTCACACCTACGTGGATTTGCTTTGCTTTCCCTTTGATTTCGCTGCGAAGAATAGACTCGTACCTTGTCTTTAGAGCTATCTTCGGTACCTTCTCAAAGTCAGTCTTCGGGTTATGAGAAAGGGATCGGGAAAGCAACCTGGCTAAACAAACGCCCCCCAAGAACTCTGGCAAGGAGGGCGAAGCTGTGAAAAAACCTCAATCCGCCCAAAGCTCGAGCAACTGCATTCCTGATGTTTCTTTCTACATGAATCGCTTTCACCCCTTTCCCTTTATTGTGTCATTTTTCGGTGCCGCTCCTTTCTGTCTCTAAAACTCTAATTGGGTGCTCCCCCCTTCCTTTTCATGGACTCCTTTCTACAAATCCACATCCTTCCCCTACTTATACTTAAATAAGTAAACTATCGTTCTTTCTTTCTGATTCAGTAAGATAAAGCTCTTTTACAATAATGGGATACTTTTATTCAGTGCAGGCGCCAAAAAGAAGTCGTCCTTCCCTTCAGTTTGAAAGAATTTGGCTAAGGATATAGCCTTACTTGGTGCAATAAGAGAGGGTGATGATCGAATTTAGAGTAAGCTGGATAGAATCCTGCTAATGAATCATGGAGGGACTTTTTCTCTGAATTTGAGGCAGAATTAGCTGACCCTTTTCTTTCTGATCATTTTCCTATGGGGCTTAGTTTATCTTATATAAAGAAGTGCTTGACCTAAGCCTGTTTATTTTACATTTTTGATGAAGAAGGAAAAATGGAAAGGGGTACTTTTATCATCCGGAAGCGCTGGTTCAAATCCAGCTCGTGACACCACCCCCGTTCTAAGCCCCCTTCCTTGAGCTTAATGTGAATTACGGATCTCTTTCTTCGATCTACTAAGCAGCGAGAAGCGCGTTCGTAGATTAGTCGGTTTCAGAGTCATTTCACTCTCAGAAAGATCACCACTGAGAAATCTTCCAATAAGTAACGAAGCCTGTTACCAAGATGATAGGCGAGGGCTAAAGCAGTAATCTCGATTCCGATTAGTATGACCTTAGGCGAGTCAAAGTGGAATAGGTATTTTCATAAGTGAAGCAAATCCCACTACTTGAATACAAAGCAGAGATAAGCAAACAGAACTAGAGCTAAAGTAAGGTTCCTGAGATTCGATGTGAGATTGGAAAGGTGGGAGTTAGCTGTGGCTTACCAACTGGAAAATGAGGGGATAAGGTTCTAAGGCTGCTATTTATGCTTTTCTCGCTCCTGTTGATTCACTCGCTAGGAATAGGGCATTAGGAGAAGGCCTAACTAGTAATATAGGAAATTTAATCTCTCTGCTAGCTTCAAATCAAAGCTTGACTAAGCAGGATAGGAAGCAGCTCGGCTGGGAGGCGGGGAACAAGTAGCTGCTATCTACCCCTAAGGTAAGGGCATCTCATACCTATCTTTCGTCTTTCACTCCTTTGAGCTAGCTTTTGGTATTAGGATTGGTCCTGACCAAGTGATCAGAGGGTGTCTTCCGATGCAAGGGAATTCTATCTAGCAGACAATGTCTCAATGTATAGTCTAATCTCATATAGGCAAGTGCGCTTGTCGATCCTTCCCTCCCAAGGGGATCCATGATATAGCAGTCAGCTTGACGATCCTGGTAGGATTCTTACTTTCTTTTCAAGCCTAACTTTGTCTTTTCTCTTTTGAGGCCCATCTGGCTTGTCAAAGAAGCAATCTAGCTATCTAGCCTTTGCGTGACTTTTTTTTATGAAGAAAGCGTCCAATTGACCTTTTAAAGGTTTCCTAACCTCATCCTATAAAATGCCTTGAAACTTTCCTTAGCCCCCTAGTCAGTCTTTTCCTCTCCACTCGTACTACAAGAAAAGACAACTTGGATTCTCTGAAAGTCTTCATTATATAAAAAAAGGTTCCATTCATGTCTATTCTGAAACACCAAAGCCTCTCCAGTCTAATGGAAGTCAAGTTGAGCCTAAACTAGCGTCCTCACCTTATGCTCCCAAAATCACTCTCTGGCACTTTCTCCCTTACAAGGAGAAAAAGGAAGTCCCGTAGAAAGAAGTCATCAAAAGACTACAGCTCATAGTCAATCCCCAGCTCTTGCCGGCATAAGCGGTCGTCCGCTTTTACTTGGCAGTAGGAAGAGTCTACAGGCCTAACCCTATTACCACAGGCGTTGGAACTACTCTAAGGACTCTCCCCCCCGCCGGCAGAAGTAGGTAATCGGGTCCCCTAAGAAAGATTGTAGGGACTTCAGCAACTTCCTTTCTCTATGGGGCTACTAATGCCACTCTTGGGCGAGAGACTCCGTGGTAGAGTTGCCCTCTCTCTTCACAGAATGGCTTTAACCATCTCTTAGTTGCAAGGTGGTGGCATTCTCATCAATCAAGCGGTGCTCCAAGGCGGAAGGAGAAGCAAGGGGTTAATTGAAAGGGCTTTATCTGGCGGCTCCCTCTCCTATTCGCGATAGGGTTCTATTCTAAGCGAGATCCCAGAAAAAGTGAGGCTGCCCTCATGAGATTGAAGGATGCTATTTAGTATTTAGACAGAAGGGAGGGTCTCATACATCAGCTTTAGCGACACGCCCCATTGTGCTCTCTATTCGCATAGGCATCACCTTCAGGATATCATCCTCCATTCAGAGTGCTCTCTTCCTATTTCATTCAACAGTCAAGTAGGCCCTTGGACAACCAGTGAGAAAGGGCTTTTGGGCAAGAGATGGCGGAATCCTTGTTTTTTCGAAGGGGAATGAAAAAAGGCCAAAAGGTACATAGCTATCGATTTCTTTGTGCGTTGATCACAAGAGTTAGCGATTGGTGAGGTCTTTCCGATCAGCCTACCCACAATGAAGCCACCATGACTCAAGCGATATAGCTGCCTGGATGCGTTCCCTTTTGGAATGGGATTGATTGCAGCTTGTTTGAGATTGAGTTTCTTCGAGGACGCCTGTGCCTAGCATGGATTCTTTGAAGCGCTGCCTCCCGCATTGCTGTAGGTGCTTTCGGGCTGGGAAAGAAATCCCAGTTTGAATCCCATCCCATCCCCCGGGCTATCTCGTAAGGAAGGGAGAGTCAAAAGAATTTCAGTCAGCTATGTAGCTGTAGTAGTCAGCCTGTCAGGAAGGTTATATTAAGCAAAGCAGTAAGTTAGTGATTCATTCAAAGTCTAGCCCTGGTGCTGGTGTATGCACTTATGCTGCCTTCACTCAAAAGAAATAGAAAGCACTATCAAAGAAGCAAGGGATGAAGGAGAAGGCCTTCCGCCCAGTAGAAGAAAGCCCTTACCCAAGCAAGTTATCTATTTACGTAGGTGAATCAAGTACAAGAACATCTATAGCTTTCACGTGGCGAGCTACTAGAGTACTTCACTCCCTAACCCTACCACGCTTCCCTACTTCACTGCCTCTCCCAGTCAGCCTGCACCTGTTGCGGATTATGCTCTTTTTTTTCGTCGTTCCTCTCGTGTTTCCGTTCCTCCTTCTCGTTTTATTTCCTTTTACTTTGAAAGCGCAACAGCTAACCGGTTGCTTGGTACCAAGTGGTTGGTTGGTTAAGAATAAGAAGCAAAGAAATAACAATAACCAAGGGTGGTGGGGGGTTTAGGGTGAATAGGTTTGCATCAAGGTACGTTTTCCCAAATGTTGATGGCTTGGAGTCCCCTATCTCTGAAGAGAAGGAGAGGTATGGAGATTTAGCATATAGAGAAGAGAGGACCTACCTAGGGTACGGTGCCCGAACACGATTTCTGTCTTTCTACCAGGGCCCTCTCTTTTGGAATTTCATCCACAGAACCAAGAACTGATGGAATTGTTGATGCCACCGCACCGAGAAAGAAGAGTGGAATGAATGATTTGAAAAAGAGAGGTGGGTCTAGCCAAGGATTGAGTCCTTTTCTTTTGGATCTGCTACTCGACCCGTATTCTATTACAGGTTTGCCTAGCGCTTCCATCGATAGCTTATACCTGCGGACTTTGAAGCCAATTGCCATCCTCCTTTTTTTTAAAGCATCCCGTTTTTCGATTTCTGATTCATATGCATCTCAAGACCGACCAAGCAAGGGTTAACGTTGTGTAGTCGGAATAGAGTTGCCGGTAACCTTTGGCTAATAGCTAGCCTAAGACAAGAGGCAATAAAGCAGAGCTAGCGAAGGCAAAGCAGGAGCTTTTTAAGCGCGCTCTGAAACAAAGGAGGCAGATGCGGATACGTGAATGAAGTGAGATCTTGGAACAAGGGCAGTGGGCGTAGGGTTTGATCCTTCGCACCGAGGAAAGAGCCCCCATTTCAGGAGCGCGCGGGACTCAATCCAATTCCCACGGAGCGGTAAGCCATTCCCGAAGAAGACTTCGTGCAGTATGGAAGTTGCTACGTGGAAAAAGTCCATAGGTGAAATGAAGAAGAAGGCTCTTCTGGTCGAATAAGAGAGACTTTTGCCTCAAAGGAAGAGCGGTGGGTGGGGTAGGAATACGGGTCGAGAATAGGTTTCAAAAAAAAAGATGTACCAGGCCTTTAGAAAGGCAGGGCAGTTTAACATGGGAAGAGTACTGTACCACAAACCTCTTAATTAAAGTAGAACGTGGGTGTTCCCTTTCCTTTGCCTGCTGACCCGAAATTTACCAATACGAACTCGGGCTCGGGTTAGACTAGGCTGTGTTGCTTGATGAAAGAAGCGGATCTGGGTGGTTCAGCTGGACTCCTTGTACCAGTTTATTCCTTATATTGTACCTGTCTCTTCCTTATTCGGATGAAGGTGAGTGGCAAAGTCCGGTTCAACTAAGGAGTAGGTCGTCCTATCTGATTGAGCGGGTAATTTATAAAAGAATTTTCGCCCTAGGAGCTATTCTTTCTGAGCCAAGAGCTGTTAGCTAAGCGCTCTAGTAGCTAGGGCGGCTAGCATGCTATGAGCTTTAAGTTGTTCTTTCTCTCTATTATCCTATTTGTTATTAGTTTCATTTCCTTAGGATAATTTATTTTCTTCTTCCTTTTCTCTTTCTTTCCTTTCTAATCTAATTCATCAAGGTTTTTTGTTAGAGTCATTGAAGGTTGTGTAGTAGTTCTGATCGGACTTGTCCTTATCCGCAGCTCCCTTTTCTTCCTCGATTTAATTCCTCTAATCTAGATATAGGCCCCGGGCCTGTAACTACTGAATCGAGGCGCCCTATTCCCCTTAATTCCTAGGAGCGAATAAGGGAGAAGGGGCCCCGGTAATACTTAATTGACGGAGCATTCCTTTGTTTCACCCGGTCATTAATCGAGTAAGCCATCTACGAATAATGGAATACTGAATATCCCAGTCCACTCTGTTCCTAGCGCCTCTTCAGAACAAAGGGGTAAAGCTGGTAATGACCCAAGTCATTCTCCGTCCGAAAGCTAAGGGGGAAGTCATTGGATTATTCGCTTTGAGATGAGAGGATGACCTTTTTCTCCTTATGTGGTTATGTGGTACTCGACCGGCTATACTTCGATTCTTTTTTTTTTTGCACTCTCTTATCAGCCTTTTTCTTTGGCGAAGGGAGCTTGAAGGGAGAAAGGCTGGTCTAGGTTCAACCACTCTCACTTACTAGGAAGAAGGACGGAGACAATCTAAGACGGAAGACATTTTAGTTTGATTTGCTTTCTTAAGCTGATCCGCTGACCCGAGTGCTTGCCTAAGCCCTTTGCATCTGTTTCCAGCATGGACCCGGGCCTGAGATTGTCATACCACTCGTAGGCAGGACCGTCGAGGGAAAGGGGAAATTGTCTCAATAGCAAAGACCCATTTGTGGCGGTGTCCCGACAAGCGGTAATGAAATGAGATAAGTGTCTTTTAGGGCCCCATCAAACATAGAAATGGTGGGATTTGGTACCCTGGTGGATAAGGAAGCGTGTAATGATATGGAGGATATGGACTGCGATAAGGCTGGATTGGTCTTGCATTCTTTGGGTTTTTTAAACTCATCCAATTCTTTTGTTTCAGTTCTGGAACCACCCATTTTTTTTTGGCTTTATGCTATATTCGGAAAGACCAGTAAGTGGTTTTGGCATATCTTATGCAATCGATTGATTCTTTCAGGTCCATTCTTCGGTAGTGCATAGGCTCCGGCTTCTTCCTCTACTATTAATCGATTCATAGAAGGGGCTGATGCCCGAACAACGAGGGTTTACGTATTCAGGTTGGTAGAACTCCTTTTATCCAGATTCATAGAAGTGAGTTAGAAGGTCCTGCCCTGTAACCAAAGACAGAGTAGAAGTCCCTTGCTGCTTCATTTATAGAGGGAGATGGGGTGGATGCGTGAACAACCACATATCACCTATGCAACCGAGCTGTTGGAATTCCTTTTCTCAATCTTGATATAATCGATTCCGAGGGGTAAGCTCCAGGTAATGTAATAAAGAGTGGCATCTTCCTTCCGAACTTTTTAACTTTTTTTTTTGCTATAGAAAAATTGCCATAGATCGAAAGTGATTCCAGGCTTAGTGCTTCCGCCTATCCGGCAGCCGTTACCAGCTGTTCACCACTCCTCCCTTCTTGCCTATTTTGCTAGCCCTCTCTAAAGTTTCATTCAAGCCCACATAAAGCAATTTTTAGAGACTTTTGACAGGTGAACCACTTCCTATTCGATTGCTTTAACAAAAGCCCTCTTACTAAATCCAATCGGCCAATATTGGATAGACCCTTGCTACAGATCAGAAGAGCGCATACCGATTTCAAAGAAAGGAAGCGATATTGGACAGGATCAGGATGCGATCGACCTTTACCTTAGCAGTGATAGAGATAGCATAGCTGTAGACAGGGGCAGGGCCCGAGACGGATTCTATATAATAATGAAGGGAATCGCTTTGATTGATTGCTTGCGACAGCTTATCGATGCTCGTTAGCGGCCTCAAACCAGAAATTGCAAAAGCGGGCCTACGAGAGAAATGAACTTTACATACTGATATCGCATACCGATGGGAAGGAAAAATTGCACCACTCCTCCTTACCTTCCGCCTGCCGTCCTTATAAAAAAGATTATCTTTTCGTTTGTTACGGTATCCCTGAACCCTAACTGGTCGAACGAATGAAGCGTGCTTCTTCTCTTTATTCCTTTTTTATTGTTACTGATTCTACTCTTTTTTCTTCTATTTCTCTTTCTTTCCATAGGTAAGCTCCGAAGGTTGTTTGTTAGAGTTCTTGCCGGAAGGCCTTTCAGGGCGGAAATGCTGTTAATGAATAAGACTGAATAAGAAGGTAGTTCCTTTTTCTTGGTTGTGTGAGCGAGCGAAGTGAGCCGTTAATCGTCGAGGGAGTGGCTTCTTTCTCCTCCCCCTTCTGTCTCCCTTGTCTGCCTAAGGTGAGGGCGGGCCGCCCTCTTTTCCGCACCAATCCGTCCCCCTACATCTTTTTTAGGGTGTAGCTAAAGCGTAATTTTTTCTTTTCGGGCTTTCCTAATTTCCAATAACTATCAGCCCCTTTCCTCGCTATCTAGAGCCAAGCCTTTCTCCTTCCTATTCTCGCCTTGCCTAAAGAACCTCTTTTGGGGCATAAAAGCCTGATTTTAGCCTTCCCCTATTATGGCCCGATCTCAACAAGCTTCTGCTCTGCGACTTGCTTTGCTTAAGCTTAAGCCAACCTATCTATAGTGTCCTTTGGGAAAGAAGACTGATTTTTGATCAGTTCAGTATAGGGGGGAAAGACTCGGTACTTGCTATAGCTCTTGTTACTACTGGCTCCCTAGCTACCGTCTTAGTTGTATTAGTTAATGGCTCCAACCCTTCTTGCTTGACCCAAACCTTCGAACTGCAACAGATGCAGCAGGAGCTAAAAACAACTTACTACTTGAACTCGCTACTAACACTTGGCGTTTAGCAGCAAACAACTACAAGATAATAGGGCCACAGTAACAGTAAGGGAAGCTGAAACCGTAGCTTCACTCCTACTCTCTTACTTAAAGAGCTTACACGAAAGCTGCTGAAGGGCTGGTGCCATTCTAGTCTACTAATCGAGTCCGTTCAATCGGTGTAGCTAAGCGAGTAAGTCCGTAACGAATAGAAGAGTAAGCCAGTAAGCCGGTAACGAATCCAACAAGGAAGCTTTCAGCTAAGCCCCGTTTAGTTGATTCCCCCTCTGTCTCAAGGCGGATGAGTCCGTAATAGTCTTCCTTCTTTTTCCGAAGGTTGTTATCGAGGTGGTTGTTGCAGCTCTTTCTGCTGTTGCCCTTTTCTTCTTTTTTTGCTGCTCCTAACTCTAGTATAGGGGTTTTCGGGAATACGTCCTATGGCAAGGAGCTCTTTTTCTGTTCCTTCATCTGCTGTTTTAGTCCCCCCCTTTCTTAGTATTCCAAGCCAAGTGGTTTCTTCTCAAGGTATCCGGGTCGGCCGGGTGCCGGATCGGGGTTCCATGTTCTCCCCCCTGGCAGCTGCCGAAGCGAGGGTCTTTTTGCCCTATCGTCTAAGGCTTCTGCGGGGAACCAATCTGATCCGTAAATAGATCTCCTGCTAGGTTGGCCTTACCTGCTTTCCAGCTTGCCTTTTCCTCCCCGCAATGAGAACTTCCCTTTCGCCTTTTTCACTTGAAATGAGAACTTCTTTTTCCCCCGTCATCTAAAGGGTTCGCTTCCCTCTCCTCCCCTGTAATGGCAGCAGCCAATCGGTAGTTTAGACCCTATCATTAGGGATTGCTCCACTTCAACCTTACCAACCCCTGTGATCGCTGCTGAAGATCTTTCTGAATCTAAGCAAGCACTCCTGCCTTCCACAGCTCTTAACATGGAATGTGCTCGCTGTTGTAAGCGATTTTCCCGGAGTTGTAGCTTTTAGCTGTTAGCTTTTATCTCCTGCCAACCTTTTCTTTGAGAACCACAAGTCCAAAGCGAGTTTCCGTACCCTGCGTTTAGTCGGCTCCTCTTTATCTTTAGTCTTAGACTTTGTCGCTGATTCGTCCGCTATATAAGTTTTCGGTGTCCGGAGACTCTTTGTTTAGGTTCCTTCATATCGCTTCTTTGTTTCTTTTTCTGTTTGTTTCGGGCGAAGTGAGCCGGGGATCGGCGAGTGAGGGCAGCGTCAATCGGTGTAGCTAATGCCGTAGTGAGTGACCAAGGGGAACGCTCGGAGTGAGGTAAGTCTTCCATGATTGGAAGGCTAGGGAATGAGCGTAGTGAGTTAGCAAGTGCAGACAGCCCTAAATGAAATGGTCGATCGAGCGCGGCGTCTCTTCTTTGTTTCCTTTGTTGTTTGTTTGCGGCTCTCCTAGTATTAGGTTTGTCGGAGTTTCGTCCGCTTGTAGCTGATCCGATGTCGGTACTTCGTCTTGTGAGTTTCTTTTTTTTCTTTGTTTAATGTGAGCCGTGAAGCTCGCCGAGGTGGGTGAGCGAGTGTCGTGTGTAACCTTAGTGTGCCCTAAGGTTGTTTGTAAGGTAGCTCGCTTGTTTCCTTCTTTCGTATTCCGTCTTAGTAGGAACTCCCCTAGTAGCTTCTATTCCCCCTACCCAGTAAGTCTTCCTTTACTGTTAGCTCCTTATCTAAGGGGTAAGCCCCTGTAACTACTAACAAGAGAAGGTCGCTGCTGATGTCCCCCACCCACCCATTAATGAAGAAGTGGGCTCCTTCTGACCAACATCCATTCTCAAAGATGGAAGTGTTGAAAGTCCTATTAGGACCTCCAATAGCCGAAGAGTTGAGTTCCTTCTATACAGATGCAGTTTCGTTTCCTGCTGCTTTAGTTAGGTCGTCTGTAACTCCCGACTGAGTTCATTATGTACGCTGTCCCTTATCAGTACCACCCCATCGATGACATGCCTTGATTGTTCCCTTTCGTTCCCAGGCACACGCGCTGGATGCGGACATTGAATGTCCTCACCGATCAACCGCTCATGAATGAACACCAAACAACCACGCTTTTGACTGGTCCCTTATGAAATGACTTTTCTCGATCAAAATGGCAGGAATTGGGTCCTGACATGTGCCTACTGAAATACCTAGAAAGCATTCCTTCACTTTCCTTATAAGGGGCGCTGCCTTGCCTGATTTGCATGAATGCCGAACCCCAATAAATGAGTATTGGTTCACGTCTTAATCATCCCATTGTTTTCAAATAGACATGCCATATTGGCTTTCTCCGAGGCCATAAGAAGGTAGTTGCTTAGGGACCATACAAGTAGCGAATAAGGGAGTTGCTGTTGCCGCTCATACAGGAGGGCGGATGTAACTAATGAATAGAGAAGGGGGTATCCCTGTGTCCCCCAACTGTTAGCAAAGATGGACCCGTACCAACTTCAATAGTCTCGGATATGCCCCCTAAGCTGTAACCACTGCGTGAAGGCCTTTTTCAAGTAAACAGTCAACAAGTAAGTCGGCTGTTTCCGGCCGAAAGCTACATCGCAGTAATGAATACAACCAATTAAGTCGGTAGCACCTAGAGCGTCGAAGCCTTTAAGGTAAGGAAGGGGGGGCGTTCGTCAGTGCTTTACTACTCCAGAAGTCCTCTCTATCGGGTTCACGCTCGAAGCATACTGAAATGTATTGAAAATTGCCTTTTATGTGGGACTACCAGCCAGGTGAGCCAGACGCACGTGAATCGTCGAGTAAGGTTCCGACCTACATTGACCATTTCGCCTGGACCGGAAGAGGCATCTATGAATTGACTGCCATAACGTAAGAACCTACTAAAAGATTGAAGCATCATGGAGAGGGAGTTAGGCACTACCTAGCCCTACGCCCCTTTTCCTGTAGTCGTCAGCTCGTTCTTGACAGATCCTTTCGGGTGTTCATAATCTGGAGTAAAAGGATTCGAACCTTTGCATGCCGGTACCAAAAACCGATGCCTTACCACTTGGCTATACTCCATACGGCCTGTTTTGGACGATAGAAGGGAGAGAGGGGGAAAGGAGAAGGAGGGCTCGAAGAACGAGCCGTGCAAGAACGCGGGGATATAGCAAGTAAGCAGCGACGGTTCTCCCTTTAGGACCGACTACAACAAGCTCGCGACTCTAATAGAAACAAAGGGTGACGCTCTCTGCTCTATTTGCTTGCAATGCTATACCTATCAAAGTTGGCGAACGCTTCTTGTTCTCGCCCAGCCGTTTCTTTTTATTATTATTTAATAATAACCTAGACTAAAGAAGAAGCTCCTGAATCAGCGCAGGGCCAAATAAGCAGCAGGAGAACTTGACTAACCTGCCGCCGGTTACTTTAAGAAAGAGGGTCCGGGTCCAATTTCTAATGAAGCGAAGGTCCCCCGTCACTCCCTATTCTCTCTTAAAGCTAGCTCCGCGAGAGGTTAAGAACTATTGACTGTAAACCATAGCAGTTACACTCACTCAATGGAAATGTTCGCCTTTGGAATGAAGATGGATGAGCAGGCACTCACGCCTGGACCTGATGAAGGGAAAGATGTCACCGGTCACTATACTGGGGGGGCGAGACATGACCGCGACTTAAGATTCAAGTACCGTTGAAAAGACTAAAGGAACGGGGGGAATGACTACCTGTAATAAAGCACAGGCTAATACGAGCCGACCAGAATAAGCGACGGCTTATATTACCAGATCCTGGACACAATCTTCCTAGAGATGGAGAGCCCCTTGCCTCGCCTTTTCTAGGTTGGGTCGATTTTTCATTTACCAATGAATTGGATCCGCCCCGATCAATAACAATAATGGGCTAGAAGAAAGGTTCTGTGACATGGACGCCCAACTCGATCGGTCGGTTGGCCCACCTAACAGATGATGAGATTCTCGTTGATCGAATTTTGAAAACTCTTTCTCACTATTAAGAACAGTAGAGCTTTCGATCAAGATGTTCTCGCCTCCCCCGTTTGGGCTCTCGCTCGAATCGGAACCTTTATGCGTTGGTAGGCTTTCGACGTGATCTAATAGCCTACCTATCAGGCGCCAATAAAAGAGAAAGTTTTCGCATGGGCTTCTCATCTGATGCAGAACTGATTTCATAACCACCATCCATCACCAATCACATTCCACATCCCACTTCAAACTTTTCGATTCCTCGGGCCTCTAGAAAGGCATTCCAGCTTCAGAGGCAGGTGAGCCGGGTCAGGAAGGAGTGTCGACTGCTGGGATGGGATCGGATCCTATTCGAAGCACTCCACCACGAATAAGAGTCTTTGGGTTGGATAGGCAGTAGAGATAGGAGTTCCTATCTATAGGGCGGGCTTTCAAGACAGAGATGCACTACTCCATCTGGAAAGGGCTTTTCCAGAAGGGAGTAGAGAAATCAATAGAAAAAATCCCTTCCCGGCCGGCGGGACTCTACGTCTGGGTCTTATTCCATCTCAAACTCGGATTAGGAAGAGTGCCCTTGAACTAAAGATCAATCATAATAAACAATACAAGAAAAGAAATGGATTCTCCTGCCGGCGAGAAGGGGGGAGATAGGGAAGAGGAGATTAAGGATAGATATTCACTCCACTCCATAGATAGTGAACACAGATTTTTTTTTCTCCTTTCGGGTCCGCGCTGGTGGGTTTTCCTTCCATTCTCCCTCTTCTTCCGCTCCGGAATAAGGAACCTTAGAATTCACCCTACCTGTCGATGAAAAAATGGGATTTTATAGGACCACTAGCTAGCGGATTAGTTATGGAATGTCCTACTCCTGCCTGAGCTTTCCGATCAACTAATCCCCTATTTCAGGGACATCTCTGTGTTAGGTAGGGCCAGGGATCTCTGATTAGTCGAATGAGCATGAGCCCATCCCTCTGGCCTATCATTTATTGGTCGATCCGGCGCTCCTGTATCTCCTGCGTTGCGTCTCCATGGGAGCCCTTCATACAAGTTTGCTGATAGGAGCCCCTCTAGTCGAATCAATAAAAAATAGAAGTTTAGGCTCGTCAATCGACGATCTACTGTTCCCTCTTCTCTTAGTTGCAGATGCCCATGCTTTGATTCGAGAGCCCTAGCCAGTGATGAATCCCCAGTAAGATCGGAGTATGGAATTCCTCCTCCCTTCAGTCCAGTTTGAACCCGTCCCAGCAACCTGCGCGGAGAAGACAAAGAAGTTGGGAGTCTATGCCTTGAATGAATCAGTAACAACGGATTAGTGGAATGAGGGATCAAGAGACGGATAGGGGGGGAAGGGCCTATCAATCATTGGTGGACCCTCCCTTGAACGGTCACGTAGCTCGTGACTGAGTTGTTTAGGTTCTTGAATTCCATCTCTAGTTGGGGTTTCGGTTCGAAGGTTAGAAAATGTGGTGCGGGTTCATCTCTCTCGACCAGTTCAGGTTCAAAGGAAAGGGTGATCAGCGGGACCCAGACTTTAGATCTCTTCTCTATGGTGGGAGGGTTTTTTCGTATCATGTTGGGGAGGCCAGGGGAGACGGATTGGATCGAGAGGCCTATGCCTCTTCTTTATCGATAGAATTCCCATCATTTGCAGTCTCCGGCGAAGAAGACAAGGGCGAGGCCCCGAACAATTTCATTGCCGTGACCTCCATCCGTCATTAGTAATCGTGATCAGCTTTTCCTATTCACTAGTACACTGCGCGCTACAACTAGCAGCCCCTTTACTAGTAAGGGAAAACGCTAGCGCGCAACGGCTGAAAAGCCAGCAACTTGTTAGGAGTAGGTTCCAACCTTTCTTATTATTAGTAAGAAAGGCGCGACGGCCCCCTACCCCTAGGGGCTGCTTGCTGCTCGACTCTATCTCTAAAGGAAAGGGGCTTATGCACTGCTGCCTACTCCACTCGTTATCACTAAACGACGAAGCCAAGAGCGGAAGGAGGGACTTGAACCCTCAACCTCAGCCTTGGCAAGGCTATGCTCTACCATTAAGCTATTTCCGCCAGCTACGGTAGTGGCGAAGCACTACTGAGCAATTCACGTATCACTTGATACAGACGACTTCTGTTTTTCCGCCGGACCACACTCCATACCCCCGATCGAGCTACGAGCACGAGTAGGTAGGCGGCTAGGGCTGGGAAGGTTCCAGCCTTCTTTTTTTTTGCTTCGCGTCAGATGAGATGATGATTAGTGGGTCAGGTCCAGCGTGTGCTCTTGATCACAATCACTAAAGGGGCGGGCTGGCGGGGCTGCCTTTTCAATCAATCTCCGGCCGCCGCTATTGGTGCGAGTTGTAAGGAGTCTTGGTCTCGAGTCGAGCTGGAGCGTCATTTCATTCTCGTAACGGGAGTGAGTGCACCGCAAGACCAGACAAGTTACTCCTTCGCCTCGCAGCGGCGGTATCTGTCGTCCATCCTAAGACGGCTCCTCTTATTCTAAGATAATCCAAGCAGCAGCTCCACAAGTCGGAAACAGTCGATTTCTGAGCCATTCGTTCTCCCCTCTCGGTTGGCCTTTGCCAGCCACTAGAGCAAGTAAGAGAACCTACAGTGAATGAACTTAAAGATAAAGAACCGCAGATTTGGATCGGATTGTACACCTTTGTGTCTGGCTATGTATATGGATGTTCATAAAGATATGACGGGACATCGCTCTCCTTTCTTTTTTTTTTTTGGCTTATAGTTGTCATAGATCTCTCTAAAATCGTCGGGGCAGTCCTTGACTTTCGCAATCCAGTCACGCAGTTCTGCGATCTCTATGTCGGGGGTGCATTTCAAGCTCAAGCCCCATTATATAGAGCGCAGTTTCGCACCTTAGTGCGTCGGGCTGATTTGCCACCGCGGGAGCCCCATATCACAATGGAGTTTCAACTGTCTTGAAATCAGGGAATGAAGTTCCTTGAGCATAGCTCCGCCCCTCTTGTTCGAGTAAGGGTTTCTATGCCTAAACACAGGGCTAGATCCGGGTGAAAAAGAAGAAGCCCAATATCAGTAAGAATAGCGGCTGCCCCCCTTTCCTGTTGGAAAGGAAAAAGGGCGCCAGGGCCCTTTTAAATGACGAACCCCACAGATGATAGGCCAGGGCAAGGGCGGCATATCGACGGAGATTAGGATCAGCTTGGATGAATAAAAGAAGAATTGGTAGAAATTCTCATAGGTGAAGCAAACCCATTTTCAGACAAATAAGATAAAAAAACGAAACTATAGTAGATAGGAAAGCCCCGGAGATTCTATGGAAAATGGAAAACGTCGAAGTAAGCTGGGGTTAATGCAAGAAGACACTTCGAAGGAACGTCTCGACTAGGGGTTCGGTCCCCTATAACTGTATCCCTTCCTTTTTAGACTAGCTCTAAATACAATAAAGAAAAGTCGGTCGGACAGACAATTACATATATAAGCAAAATCTCGCTGTGAGCGCTACCTAAGCACTGTTGAAGGCACTCAGAGAAGAGTGGAAATAGTTCTAGATAGGAGAGGGCTTCTCACTAAGACTTTCGACTCACTGCCAAAAGCTCCTTCTTGTGCGCTAACGCTGGAAGGGATGGTTTTGGGTGGGATGGGAGAGAGACCACTGGAAGACTTAGTCGTTTAGATAGAGATAAGAGAGCTATACATAAAGAATATTGAACTCCCCAGGCGTTCACTAAATGCATTTCGCTTACAGTCACTAGGAAGGGGTTCTAGTAACGAAAGATTCCTTCTATAGGTAGGTAGGCCACATTTCTCATATTCATTTCAGTGCTTTAAGCTCTAAATCTATCTGTAGCAACATTGATCGCATCTCTAGGGATTTGACCTCATCTGCTCGTTCATAGGGGAGGTTGATCATATATCACCAGAATTTCCGGATGAAAATCTATTCTCAATAGAGAGAGACCTGTCGTAGCGAATGTATTTTGATGGGGCTGCAAATCTGAAGGGATATGGAATATGGGTCTTGTTGGTTAGCCCCGATGATCTGCACATTCCTATCTCAATTAAGCTGAACTTCGAAACTACCAACAATGTCGCCGAATACGAGGCTTGCATTCTGGGCTTACAGGCAGCTTTGGAGATAGAGATAAGATCATAGTCTATGGTGATTCTTCCCTCATAATCAACCAGGGGAAGGTGAAAAGCGAAAAGTTAGCTCGTTAACAAGCATGCCTGGAAAAGCTAGCTGAGGGATTTGAACAGGTCAGCTTTACCTACCAGAGACGACAATCCGTTTTTAGATGCTCTAGCCAAGATGGCCTTCATGGTTCGAATTAGACTGAAATTGCACATGGGCATCACGCAGCGTGATGAGCCCGCTTATTGCAAAGCCATTGAAATACGGGCCGAAGTATAGATTCCCTGGTTCACAGACATCGAGAACTATATCTTAAAGAACGAGTACCCGCCCGATGCGGATTCAAGGACTTTTGCAGGCCATTTCAGGAGTTCACCTTCCCTTCTCGTTCGATTCCACACCGGATTCACTATCTTCTGAATCATGCCCTTCCTTCTCGTGAGAGTTGATCTTCGAGTTAGAGTGTCTTCTGTCCGATTCAGGCTGATTGGATCACTGAACTTGGTTCACTAAAGAAAGAATCTGCTTTCTCTAGGAAAGGAAGTTTCCATGCCATTCGTCTAGCTCCCCCCGGATTCGGAGCATCAAAGCAAAGAGTCGATTCTCTAAGAAAAATAGCTTATCCCCTTTATCCTTACCTGAATGGAAAACCAAGGCTGAATTTCATGCTTTCAAGCACAGTTTAATAATAATGGGGATGAGTGCTATCTTAATAGTTTATTTTATAAAGGTTGCTTCTAAGAGAAAGAGATAAAGCTAGTCTTTTTATATAGTGTGTGAAATTGAAAGCAAAGCGCCTATTTTCTAGTTCCAATCAATATCAATCGGCCGTTCACGTCAGGGTCCGAAGGAGGCTTGTACTTTTCTTTTTTTATTCCCTTCCGTCATTCCTTAAGTCCCATAGGTTTGATCCTGTAGAATCTGACCCACTTTCTCATTGAGCGAAGGGTACGAAATAAATCAGATTGATTTTTCGATCAAAAGTA
>Ga0307515_10001363_pt1 | contig 55232 bp, 50 predicted proteins | sample 17_EM_MG_FD_194513 | JGI IMG/M metagenome (GOLD analysis project Ga0307515, IMG submission 194513) | Populus trichocarpa ectomycorrhiza microbial communities from riparian zone in the Pacific Northwest, United States - 17_EM | ecosystem: Host-associated > Plants > Roots > Unclassified | place...
CCGACTTCTGGAACCGGACGCTGCAGAACTGGCAATCCGAACTGCTCGCCGTGGCCTCTATGGCCATCCTCGCGATCTACCTGCGCCAGCGCGGATCGTCGCAATCCAAGCCGGTCGGCAGCCCGCACACCGCCACCGGCGTCGAAGGCTGAGTCCAGCAGCGACGCTCCGGCGGGCTGAATGCAACGGCGCGGAGCGGGTAGCCGAGCACCATGACTACCACCGCCATACCGATGCTGGACGCCTACTCACAGCCGATCAACCTAGACCGGACCAAGCTCGCCACCGCCATTGAGGCGCTGACCGCGTTAGACCGAGTGCATCACGCTATGCCCCGGCGCCGATCACGGGTCCGTAACGCCAACGCTATAGCGCCGGCAGGACAGTGAGAAGACCGGAGCCGCCGCCGGCTCAACCGCGATCTTGCCGGCACAGGTGCCGATGGCAGCAAGGATTCGTTGTGCTGGTCGGTTCAGGAGCCGACGATGTCGCGGGTGACGGCGGCCTGTTCGGTGAGTACTCCGCTGATCATGGTCTGGGTCTCGTTGATCTTGTCGACGATCTGGGCGATGCCGGCGAGGGCTTCGACAACGGTGGCTGCGTCGGTTTGGATCGCGGTGACGAGGTTGCCGACGTCGTCGGTGGCGCGGGCGGTGCTCTGGGCGAGCTCTTTGACCTCGCCGGCGACCACGGCGAAGCCCTTGCCCAGCTCGCCGGCGCGGGCGGCCTCGATGGTGGCGTTGAGCGCGAGCAGGTTGGTCTGTTCCGCGATGCTGGTGATCACCTTGACGACGTTGCCGATCTCGGCGCTGGACTCCTCGAGCCTTCGCACCGAGGCGTTGGCGCCGGCGGTCATGGTCTGTGCCTGGACGGCGACGGAGGTGGCCTGGACCACATTGCGTTCGGCTTCCTCGATCGAGGTGACCAGTTCCGCGCCGGCCGCGGTGATCCGGTTGGCCTCCTCGATGCGCTGCATGGCCTCGGCGACCAGGTACACCGCGTTCCGCAGGGCCGCGGCCCTGGTGTCAGACAACTCCGTCAGTATCTCGGTGGAGAAGAAATCCATCGTGCCGGCCACGGCACCACGCACGAGCAACGGCAGCGCCACCCCGGACTTCACCCCGGCCCGCTGCGCCGCGGGCGCGCGGACACAGTCGGTCATCTCGCCCAGATCCGGGACGAACAGCAGGTCCCGCTTGCGCCACGCCCTGCCGGCGAGCCCGACACCCTCGGCGAAGCTGGCCTGCTCAGTGACCTTGCGGAACTCCTCGCCCGCGGTGCCGGATTCCACGACGAAATGCAGCGCGTTGTCCTGCGGATCGATCCGCCAGTAGGAGCCGTAGGCCCAGCCGAACTCGCGGCGGATGGTATCCAGCGCCTTGCGGGCCGCGTCCTGCGCCGAGGCGGCAGCGGACACCTCCCGCAACACCGAGGTCACCGCCTTCGCGTCGGCCGTCGCGGCGGCCTGCCGCTCACTGTCGGCGAGCCGTTCCAGGGTCTGCGACACCAGCCGGCCGACAACCCGCAACGTGTCCAGCCGCTGCGGCGACGGGGTCAGCGTCTCGGCGGCGAAGAAGTCCATCGTCGCGACCACGTCCCCGCCCTCGAACAACGGGAAACACACCCCGCTCTTCACCCCGACCTGCTGCGCCACCGGGGCGCGGACACAGTCGGTGAGCTGACCGATGTCAGGCACGAACACCAGATCCCGGGCCCGCCAGGCCCGCCCGGACAGGCCCACCCCCTCAGGAAACGATGCCGACAGGGTCACCGCGCGGAACTCAGGGCCGGCGTCGCCGGACTCCACCACGAAGTGCAGCGCCTTGTCCTGCCGGCTGACCCGCCAATACGAGCCGTACGCCCAGCCGAAGCACTTCCGCACCACGTCCAACGCTGCCTGCGCCGCGCCGGCGGCACTGTCGGCGCGCGCCAGCGCGTCCAGCACGTTGGTGATCGCCGCCGAGTTCCCCTGCAACTCGCTCACCAAAGTCTGCGCCTCGGCCAGAGCAGCAGTGTCACCCGTACTGAACCAGCCCATACCCAACTCCAGTTCGAAGACCTACGCGCTCTGCCTGCCAGCATCACCCGCCGACGGCCACAATGAGTGCCGAACCATCAACACCGCCGCCGCCGACCCTGCTTTCGGGGCTCAGTCGAGGGTCGGTGGGTCAGGCCCGGTCGATCGCGTTCGACGGCCACGTAGCCGGCGGAGCCCTCGATCGGGGTCCCGACAGAAAGCATCTGCACGACGCTGCTACCCACCAGTCCACCGGTGAACGCCTCGGTGACCAGCATCCGGCCGATGACCTCGTCGTCGGCCGGATGGGGTTCGAAGTCGACCAGGAACTGTCCGTTGGAGACGCCGCGCGATGTCGGTCAGGCGATCGAGGTGGGGAAGCGCTGCCACACCCGGTGGGCGGCCAGCAGTTCCTGAACGGCGGTAAAGGCCTCACGCCCGGCAACGGCCGAGACGACACCGGGTGTGTCGGCGACGCCGGCCTGTTGCAGGACGGCCGCGCCACCGTCCCAGGCGCCGATCGCCTTGGCGTGCCGCCACGCCTCGTCGACCAGACGCAGCACGCGCGGATCGACCGCGGCCGGGTCCACGGTGCCGGCCTTGGCGTCGCGGGCCGCGACCGCGTCCGGCGCGGGGACGGGCGCGTCGGCTACGAGCAGGGCATCGAACTCGACCGATCGGGCGGTGTCGAAGGTCCGCTGCACGGTCAGGTCGCCCACCTTGCCGCCGTGCGGAGCGATCACCAGCGGCAGCAGGCCGTCGCCGAGCGCGGCCTCGCGGACCGCGGTGACGGCGCCCAGGTCAGCGGTCGGGCCGACAACGATGCCGACGATCCGGCCGTCGGCCGGCCACTGCCGGCCCAGCTGGGACAGTGCGGGGCTGGGTTCGACCTCGGCGAGCGCGGTCCGCGCCTCGGGTGCGGGCAGGCCGAGATCCGTGGCCACCTGCTCGCAGAGCACCGGGTCGATCTCCGCCAGGCATTGCAGCTGGCGCTCCTTGATCGCCTCCTCGTAGCATTTGCCCAGCTCGAAGCTGTACGCCGCGACGATGTGTTCCTTCTCGACCGGGGTCATACTCTGCCAGAACAGTCGTGCCTGGCTGAAGTGGTCGTCGAACGAGGCCGGGTTCTGCCTGATCTTGGGCGCCTCGGCGACCCGGACCGGCACGTCGACAAACGCGTTCTCCTGATCGCCGGCCGTGAACGGGTTGCCGCCGTCGAGTGAGTTCGGCCGGTAGGGTGCGACCCCGGCGTGGACGGCGTGCTGGTGGAAGCCATCGCGCAGCATGTCGTTGACCGGCGCGTGCGGCCGGTTGATCGGGATCTGCGCGAAGTTCGGCCCGGCGAGCCGGGTGAGCTGGGTGTCGACGTAGGAGAAGAGCCGGCCCTGTAGCAGCGGGTCGTTGGTCACGTCGATACCCGGTGGCAGGTTGCCGAGGTGGAAGGCGACCTGCTCGGTCTCGGCGAAGAAGTTGGTCGGGACGCGGTTGAGCACCAGCCTGCCGACGGGCTGGACCTCGGCCAGTTCCTCCGGCACGATCTTGGTCGGGTCGAGCAGGTCGATCCCCGCGAACGTCTCCTCCGGGATGTCGGGGAAGACCTGCACACCGAGTTCCCACTCGGGAAAGGCGCCGGCCTCGATCGCGTCGTACAGGTCACGGCGGTGGAAGTCGGGGTCGATCCCGCCGATCAGCTGAGCCTCCTCCCAGGTCAGCGAGTGCACGCCGAGCCTGGGCTTCCAGTGGAACTTCACCAGCACCGTCTCGCCGGCCTCGTTCACCAGCCGGAAGGTATGCACCCCGAAGCCCTCCATCGTCCGGTAGGAGCGGGGAATGCCCCGGTCGGACATATTCCACATGGTGTGGTGCTGCGCCTCGGTATGCAGCGACACGAAGTCCCAGAAGGTGTCGTGCGCGCTCTGCGCCTGCGGGATCTCCCGGTCGGGATGCGGTTTAGCGGCGTGGATGATGTCCGGGAACTTGATCGCGTCCTGGATGAAGAAGACCGGGATGTTGTTGCCGACCAGGTCGAAGGTGCCTTCGTCGGTGTAGAACTTGGTCGCGAAACCACGGGTGTCGCGGACCGTGTCGGCCGACCCGCGCGAGCCGAGCACGGTGGAGAAACGGACGAAGACCCGCGTCTCCCGCCCGCTCTTGAGGAAGCCCGCCCGGGTGATCGCCCCGGCGGTGCCGGAGGCTGTGAACACGCCGTGCGCCCCGGCACCCCGGGCATGGACAACGCGTTCCGGGATCCGTTCGTGGTCGAAGTGTGTGATCTTCTCGCGGAAGTGGTGGTCCTGAAGAAGGATCGGCCCGCGCGGACCGGCCTTGAGCGAGTGGTCGGTGTCGTGCAGACGAGACCCGTTGGCGGTGGTAAGGAACGCCCCCTGCTGGCCGTACGCGGTAGCCGGGCAGCCGGTGACCGCGCCGGTGGGCGTTCTCGGCTCCGGAGCACCCTGCTCCCGTTTCGGCGGCAGCGGCTCCCGCGGTGCGGTCGGTTCCTCGACCGGTGGGGTGCCACTGCCGGGAGCGCCGGGCACCTCGGGCGTCGTGGTCCCGGTCAGTCTTGCGGCGACCGTTTTCGCCGCCTCCTTGACCACTTCGACGGGCTTGCCGGAATCCATCTGACGGCTCCTTCACGATCGGTGTCCAAGCCCATGACCGATACCCGGCCCGACCTATCTCTAACGAGGTGATCTGTCCGGGATACCGGTGCCCCATGCAAGTGACCACCGGCATGGCGACGTGGCGGGCCTCGCCTTCAGACGTACCGGCGGGCCGTTGAAGCCCGCAGAGCGGCGTCGACGCCGGGCGGCATCCCGCGCGGGCGTCGGCCCTCCGAGGCAAGCGTGCAGCTGCTCTGGGGTGTATCGGCCGCGGGTTGTGGCGGCGTCGATGTCGATGAAGTCTCGTGCCGCGGCCCGGTTGTGATGGGCGCGTGTACGCAGGCGGCAGCAGGTCATCACCCGGCCAGTTCACCAGGCCTTCAGCGCCGGAGCGACCACGCGTAGGCCGCTGCCGCGACAATCGCGCTCGCTGGCGCCCTCACAGATTGTGACGAAAGCCGCGGCTCGCGCCAACATGCGCAAGCCTTCTCGCTCTCCGCCTCTGCGGAGTCCCGACCCCATCGGAACTCCGCAGAGACGACAGCAGCGCGGGTGTTCAGTGGCGACCTACTTCATAGGCAAAGTCAAATCGATCGATCAGTCGGGCCAGCATTTACCCACGATGCAGTTCATCAGTCAGTCCTTCAGGAGCTGCCGCGCCATCACGATCCGCTGCACCTGGTTCGTGCCTTCGTAGATCTGGGTGATTTTGGCGTCGCGCATCATTCGCTCCACCGGGTAGTCGCGGGTGTATCCGTACCCGCCCAGCAACTGCACCGCATCCGTGGTGATCTCCATCGCCGCGTCCGACGCGAAGCATTTCGCCGCCGCGCCGAAATATGTCAGGTCCGCGTCGCCGCGCTCGCTCTTGCCCGCCGCCACATAGGTCAGCTGCCGGGCCGCCTCCAGCTTCATGCCCATGTCCGCGAGCATGAACTGGATGCCCTGGAACTCGGCGACCGCCTTGCCGAACTGCTTGCGCTCCTTGACGTAGCCCTTCGCGAAGTCCAGCGCGCCCTGGGCGATTCCTACCGCCTGCGCCGCGATCGTCACTCGGGTGTGGTCCAGGGTTTTCATCGCCGTCGCGAAGCCGGTGCCCTCCTCGCCGATCATTCGGTCCAGCGGGATCCGTACGTTGTCGAAGTAGACCTCGCGGGTCGGGCTGCCCTTGATGCCCAGCTTCTTTTCCGGGGCGCCGAAGCTGACGCCCTCGTCGGACTTCTCCACCACGAACGCCGAGATGCCTCGGGACCGGGCGGCCGCGTCGGTGACCGCGAAGACCGTGTAGTACTCCGAGACGCCGGCGTTGGTGATCCAGCGCTTCACGCCGTTGAGCACCCAGTAGTCGCCGTCGCGGACCGCTTTGGTCGACATCGATGCCGCGTCGCTGCCCGCTTCCGGCTCCGACAGGCAGTACGAGAACATCGCCTCGCCGGCCGCGACCGGGGTGAGGTAGCGCTCCTTGAGCGACGCCGAGCCCGCGATGATCAGCGGCATCGTGCCCAGCTTGTTCACCGCCGGGATCAGCGACGAGCTCGCGCAGGCCCGGGCGACCTCCTCGATCACGATCGCGGTGGCCAGGGCGTCCGCGCCCGCGCCGCCGTACTCGGCCGGGATGTGCGGGGCGTGGAAGTCCGAGGACCGCAGGGCGTCGTACGAGGCCTTGGGGAACTCGCCGCTTTCGTCGGCCTCAGCCGCGTTGGGCGCCACCCGGGCGTCACAGACCTCACGCACGGCCGCGCGGATGGTCTCGTGGTCCTCCGGCAGCTGGTAAACGTCGAACTCAGGCATGGATGTGGCCCTCTCCTCTGCGGCTCCCGCCTATGTTACCGACGCGTAGGGTTTGCGCACTATCCTTCGCCACCTGCGCTTCGCGCAGCTCGGTACGGCGCGCGGATCGTGGTAGCGCCGTCATGAGAAAGTGAATGCCACGTTTCGGCGCAGGTCCCCCTCCCGCGCCCCGTGTGAGTGGAGTTTCTCCCCGTGACCATCCCGTACCCGACCCACCCGCCCGCATTCGCCGAGGTCGAGCCGTCCTCCGGGGCCGCCCGGCCCCGGCTGGCCTTCCTCGGCACGGGCTATCTCGGTGCGACGTACGCGATCTGCTTCGCCGAGCTCGGCTACGAGGTTCTCGGTTTCGACGTCGACGAGGCCAAGATAGCCAAGCTGGCGGCCGGGCAGGTGCCGTTCCACGAGGCCGGGCTCGACGAGTTGCTGCGGAACAACCTGGCCGCCGGCCGGTTGCGCTTCACCACCTCGTACGCCGAGGTCGCCGACTTCGCCGACGTGCACTTCATCTGCGTCGGGACCCCGCAGCGCGGCGACGGCATGGGCGCCGACCTTTCGTACGTCGAGACGTCGGTGACCAATCTCGCACGGCACCTGACCCGCCGGGTCCTGATCGTCGGCAAGTCCACCGTCCCGGTCGGCACCGCGGAGTGGATCGAGCAGCTCGTCGCCAAGCACACCGACCCGGAGCTGGGCGTCGAGGTGGCCTGGTCGCCGGAGTTCCTGCAGGAGGGCTTCGCCGTCGAGGACGTGCTGCGGCCCAACCGGATCGTCGTCGGCGTCAAGTCCGACTGGGCCAACGGCATGCTGTACGCCGCGCACAAGGGCGTCTTCGACCTGGCCGCCACCGAGGACCGCGAGGTGCCGCTGGTGGTGACCGACTTCGCCACCGCCGAGCTGGTCAAGGTGGCCGCGAACGCCTTCCTGGCCACCAAGATCAGCTTCATCAACGCCATGGCCGAGGTCTGCGAGGTCGCCGGCGGCGACGTCACCCAGCTCGCCCGGGCCATCGGCTACGACCCGCGGATCGGCAACCGCTTCCTGCAGGCCGGTGTCGGCTTCGGCGGCGGCTGCCTGCCCAAGGACATCCGCGCGTTCCAGGCCCGCGCCCAGGAGCTCGGCGCCGGCGAGGCCCTGCGCTTCCTGCACGAGGTCGACCTGATCAACCTGCGCCGCCGCAGCAAGGTGCTGCAGCTCGCCGCCGAGCTGCTCGACGTCCGGTCCGGCCCGGCCGGGCCGGACCTGTCCGGCACCCGGATCGCGGTGCTCGGTGCCGCGTTCAAGCCCAATTCCGATGACGTACGGGACGCGCCGTCGCTGGCCGTCGCCGCCGCGCTCGCCAAGGCCGGCGCCGACGTGCACGTGTACGACCCGCAGGGCATGGAGAACGCCCGCGTCGCCCAGCCGGCCCTGCACTACGAGAACTCGATGGCCGACGCGGTCACCGGCGCGGAGCTGGTGTGCGTTCTCACCGAGTGGGCCGATTTCCGCAACGCGGACCCGCACGTGCTCGGTGAACTGGTCGCCGGCAAGCGGGTCATCGACGGCCGGAACTGCCTGGACTCGGTCCTCTGGGCCCGCGCCGGCTGGCAGTACCGCGGCATGGGACGGCCCGCGCCGACGCTCTGAACCCATCCGCACACGTACCGAAATGGGCCCTCGGCCGCGAACCTGCCGGGTTCGCGGCCGTTTCCATTGATGTCGGCCTGCCTGAGACTGTTCTAATGAGGTGTCGGTTGCTTCGGTAGACGGGTCGAGGAGGTGCCGTGGCGCAGGCTAAAGAGCCGGAGGGCTACGACGAGGAGCTTGCCCGCATCGAGGCGTCGATCGCTGACCTCAAGATTCGCGACATGGCGGCCGCCAAGGAACGCACGCAGATCGCCAGCAAGATCCAGGCGGCGCAGTTCCAGCGCGACATCCTCGCGCACGCCAACCAGCAGAAGAAGCGTGCCGCGAAGCCCGCCCGCAAGATCCGCCGGCGGCCGGTGGAGGGGCCGCCGTCCTGGGCCGAGCCCGGCACGCCGTATACGGATCCGCCCGGGGTGGCCACCGACGGGGTCACCGTGCTGGTCGACGATCCGCCGCCCAGCGAGCTGCCGCCGCCCCCGCCGCGCCGGCCCCGGGTCGTCCCGCTGCCGCCCGAGCCCGAGCCGCCGCACCCGCACGGGCATGCCCCCGAGACTTCCTCCCAGTCGGTGCAAAACATTCTGCTCGCCCTCAGCGCGCTGGTGCTCGGCGTCGCCGCCGTCGTCTTCGCGGGTGCGACCACCAACGCGGCGGGCCGCGCCCTCATCCTGGCGATCTTCACGGCCATCGCGCTGGGTGTCGCGCCGAGCGTCTCCCGTCGCGGCCTCACCTCCACCGCCGAGACCCTGGCGGCGGTCGGGCTGGTGCTGTTGCCGATGACCCTGTTCGCGCTGCACGGCAACCGCGCGCTCGGCGGCGCGGCGGTGCCGGCCCCGGTCTTCCTCGGGGTGACGCTGCTGGTCACTGCCGCCGCCGCCTTCCTGTACGCCGGGATCACCCGGCTCGCCGCGCCGCGGTACGCGACCGTGGTGGCCGCGCAGCCGGTGCCTCCGCTGCTCGCGTACCCGATGATCGAAAGCCCGGCCGGCTGGGCACTCGCGCTGTGCGCCATCGCGTTGGTCGACCTGCTGCTGCTCACCACGGTGATCAGCGAGGGCCGGCTGCTGCCGCGCTGGCCGGTCGGCCGGCCGGTCGCGGCCGACCGGGAGAGCCTGGCCGAGGCCGACGCCCGCGACCTCGGCGCGGCGGATTTCGACATGCGCGACGTCGACCCGGCGGATCCGGCCTTCTACGAGGCCGGCGCGCCGGCCCGGCCCGAGTCGCTGCCGGAGGAGCCCGATCTGATCATCGACGGGCTGACCGGGCGGCGCCGCTGGAAGTGGCTGCCGACCCGGATCTTCCCCGGTCCGCGCCCCGCCGGTGCCGCGCCGGCCGGCTCCGTCCCGCTGGCCCCGCCCGCCAGCCCGCCGTCGGCGGGCTGGCTGCGCGAACTGACCTTCAGCCTGCTCTGCGTCGCGGCGGCGGGTGCCCTGCTGTACGCGGGCATAGCGCTGCTCAGCGCGGACGCCGTGCCCGACGCGGTGCGCTCCGGGCTGATCCTGATCCTGGCCGCGGTGACGGTGTCGGCCGCCGCCTGGCTGGTCGGCAAGCTCCCCGCCCGCAACATCGCCGGCGGGGTGCTCGCCCTCGCGGTGATCGCGGCGGCCGCGCGCATCGCCGCCGTGGCCTCACCGCCCTGGACCCTGGCCATCGCGGCGGCCGCGGTCGCGATCACCGGCGCCGTCGTCCGGATGGTGCCCGAGGAGGTCCGGCGCGGCCCGCAGTACGCCTCGGCCTGCGCCCTGACGCTCATCGGCCTGTTCGTCGCCGTGGACGCGCTGCGCGCGGCTTTCGCGCCGGTGCAGGCCGCCCGCCCGGTCTGGAACGCGGACACCGCCGCGTACGCCGATCGGCTGGCCGAGGCCGCGGGCCGGTCCGGCTGGCTGCTCGCCTTCAGCGCCCTGCTGCTGACCATCGCGGCCGCGCTCGCGCTCCCGGCCGAGTATCGCCACGAGGGCGCGGTGGCCGGCATCGCACTGACCGCGCTGGCGGTGCCCGCCTCGCTGAGCCTGCCCTGGTCGGAGGCGCCCTGGCCGCTGGTGCTCGCCGCCATCGGCATCGGCGCGGCCGGCCTGCTCGCGCCGTCCCGGCGGATCGCGATCACCCACATCGCGGCGGCCGGGGTGGTCGGCCTGTTCGGCGCCGCCGCCGCGCTGAGCGCGTCGTGGCTCACCGCCGCGGTGCTGACCGCGCTGGCCGGCGCGGGCGTGATGGTCGCGGTCGCGGCCCGGCAGATCCCGGTACGCCTGTACGCGTGGCTGGTCGGCGACTGGGCATCCGGGGCGGCCGCACTGGCCATCCCGGGTGCCGTGGTGACGGCCATGCTCGCCACCCACGACACCGGCGACGGCCCGCCGGCCACCGAGGCGGTCACCGTGCCCGCGCTGGCGTTGGGCTTCCTCGCCGTGGCCGGCACGCTCAGCTACGCGGCCGTCTTCCAGGTCGCCCGCCGCGAGATCAGCCTGCCGCTGACCGTCGGTGCCGGGGCCGGCGCGGTCGCGATGGCGCTGGCCGCCCTGCTCTCCCCCGGCGCCAAGGCGCCCGACGTGTGGGTCGGCGCGCTCCTGCTGGCCGCCGCGGGCCTGCTCTTCTTCGCCAAGTCGATCGACAACGGCCGGCGCGCCGACCGGATGATCGACGGCCCCGACATCGCCGCCGCGGCGGCCACGGTGGCCATCTGCGGCGCGCTCGCCCGGGTCGCCGCGCTGGCGATCCCGCAGGCCCCGCTGGCCGTCGCCGCCGTCGTGGTGCTGATCGTGGCGTTCGGCGTACGGGCGCTGCCCGAGGACTGGCGCCGCGGCCCGGTCCGCGGCCTCGCGGTGGCCGGCCTCGCCGTGGTGGCGATCGCCGGCTGGCAGGCGATCGCCAGCGCCCTGCGGATCATCGCGGCGCCGGGCCCGATCTGGCACTCCGACGTCACCGCCTACTCCACGATCCCGCCGGACGGCGCCTGGCAGGCCCCGGTCGCCCTGCTGATCGCCGCGGTCGCCGCCTCCGCCGCGTTGCCCCGGCCGGTCAGATACGACGTCAGCTCGGTCTGCGTCGCGCTGGCCACGGTCGGCGCCCCGGCCGCCTTCGGCCTGCCCTGGTGGTCGCCGCTGCTGATCGGCGGTGCGGTCACCCTCGCGTACGGCATCGCCGCCGTCGCCGCGACCGACCCGCGCGCCGCGATCGACCGGGTCGTGGTCGCCGCCGTCGTGGCCCTGCACGCCGCCGGGGCGGGCCTGGCCCATCCGTGGTCCACCGCGATCGCCCTGGGCCTGATCATGCTCACCGGCATCCTGGTCGCCTGGATGTCGCGGGCCGACCTGACGCCGGGCGCCCGCCAGGGGTGGGCCCGGATGCCCGACGGCAGCGAGGTGATCAACCTCGCGCTCGACGACACCGGCATGCCCCGGCACCGGGCCCAGATCGGCGGGGCCGGCACCGCCGCGGCGCTGCTCGCCGCGCCCGGCGTGCTCGCCGCCGTGGCGGCGGACCAGGGCAACACCGCGCAGGTGGTGCTGACCGCCGCGCTGGCCGGTTCCAGCCTCGCGCTGGCCCTGTTGGCGATGGTCGGCCGGTGGGTGCCGCAATATCTGCCCTGGGCCACCGTCGGCCTGGTCGGCGGCGCCACCATCACCGCGCTGGCCTCGATCCCCAGCAACTACCCCACGGCCCTGTACGCGGCCGCGGCCGCGCTGCTCGGTGTCGTCGCGGAGCTGCTGCGCGGGGCCATCCCGGCGCCGGGCCTCACCGTCGCCCCGAGCCGCCACTGGAGCGACGGCGGCTACGTCCGCCCCCGCTGGACGGCGATCAGGCCGAGCGGCCTGAGGGGCCGCTGGCTCGTCGACCCGGCGACCGGCGCGGTGGTCGTCGGCGCCCTGCCGACGATCCTGGCGCTGGTCTCCATCGCCCCGGCGCTGCGCGCAGCCCTCATCGACCCGCTGCAGCAGCTCGGCGCGATCTGGGACGGCCCGGTCGCGGCACTGTCCGACCCGGCGTCCGGCAACGTCGACGGCACCAGCGTGCTCGCCGCCGTGCTGCTGACCGTCGCCGCGGCGCTCGCCGCCCTGGGCTTCGGCGGCAAGCCGGCCGAGGCGGTCCCGGTGATCCTGCCCGGCCTGGCCGTCACCCTGCTGATCGCCCCGATCGCCCTGAACGTGCGGTGGCCCGCGTCGACGACGGCCGCCCTGATCGTCTTCACCATCTCGATGCTGGGGCTGGCGCTGACCCCGCCGCCGGTCGCCAGCCGGGCCGCGCTGCTGCGCGCCACCCGCACCATCGTCTTCGTCATCGGCCTGCTGGCGGGCGGCGCCGGCCTGGCGGGCAGCCTCGCCGACCGGCAACTGACGCTCTTCACCCTCGGCATGGCCATCCTCGTCGGCCTGGTCGGCGCGATCGGCGGCCGCAGCCAGCACGCCCGCATCCTGGGCTGGCTGTTCGCCGCGGTGATGGGCCAGATGTTCGTGCTGACGGTCGCCCTCGTGGCCGGGCTGACCCCGCCGTGGGCGGCCTTCGGGGTGCTGACGGTGGGCGCGATGCTGCTGGTGCTGGAGGCCCTGCTGCCCCGGCTCGGCCTGCCGGAATACCGCCGCGAGGCGACCACGGTGGAGTGGAGCGGCTACGCGTCGGCGCTGCTCGCGGGCGCGCTGGCCTTCGACTCACCGGCGCACCTGGCGGCCCTGCTCGCCGCGTGGGGCGCGGTGCTGGGCCTGACGGCGACCCGCCCGGGCCGCACCCCGAACCAGCGCCGCAACCTGTTCTGGCTGGCGGTCGGCTTCGAGATCATCGGCATCTGGCTGTTCATCGCCATCGCGGACGTGGCCCTGCCGGAGGCGTACACGCTGCCCTTCGCCGCCCTGGCCCTGCTGGTAGGCATGCTGGAGTCCCGGCAGCGCCCGGAGCTCAGCAGCTGGGCGGCATACGGTCCGGCCCTGCTGGCGGCGTTCGTCCCGACAATCGGCATCGTGATCGCGACGGACTCGGGCGACCTGCGCGAGCTGCTGCTGTTGCTGGGCGCGGTGGCCACCCTGATCGTCGGCTCCCGCCTGCGACAGCAGGCGCCGGTGGTGATCGGCGCGGCGGCGACGGCGATCGCCACGATCCACTTCGCGACGACGCTGGTCGGCCCCTGGCTGGTCCTGGTGCCGGTGGGCGTGATCCTGCTGTTCCTGGGCGCGACGAACGAAAACCGGCGCCGCACCCAGGAACGCCTCCGCGGCGCCCTGGTCCGGATGCGGTGATCCGGATGGAAACCACCGGCTTCGGTGCCCACCTACCCGCCGCCGTCATCCTCGACGACCTGGCGGCAATGAACCGCGCCAGCAGACACGGCCATCGGTTCGAGCTGAGCCCGGAGGGCGCGCTGTCGGTCACGCCGCTGCCCGCATCGGCGGCTGAGGGAGTCAGCCGAGCAGGCGGGCCCGCAGGGCCGCGTCCTTCTCCGCGACGACCTGCTCCAGGTTGGTCTGGAAGGCCTGCATGCGCTTGAGCAGCACCGGGTCCGACGCGCCCAGGATGCGGACCGCCAGCAGGCCCGCGTTCCGGGCCCCGCCGATCGAGACCGTCGCCACCGGTACGCCCGCCGGCATCTGCACGATCGACAGCAGCGAGTCCATCCCGTCCAGGTACTTAAGCGGCACCGGCACGCCGATGACGGGCAGCGGGGTCATCGACGCCACCATGCCGGGCAGGTGGGCCGCCCCGCCCGCGCCGGTGATGATGACCTTGAGGCCGCGGTCCACCGCCGAGGTCGCGTAGTCGACCATCTTCTTCACCGTGCGGTGCGCCGAGACGACGCCGACCTCGAACGGGACCTCGAACTCGGCGAGGGCCAGCGCCGCCGCCTCCATCGTCGACCAGTCCGAGTCGCTGCCCATGATCACGCCGACGGTGGGTGTCACTCTTTGCCTTCCTGGAGCCAGCGGGCGGCGCGCGCCGCCCGGGCGCGGACCGCGGTCATGTCGTCGCCCAGCACGGTGACGTGCCCGATCTTGCGGCCCGGGCGGACCTGCTTGCCGTAGAGGTGCACGCGGGCGCCCGGGTCGGCGGCGAAGAGGTGGTGCAGGCGCTCGTCGATGGACATCCCGCCCGGCTCGCCGCCGAGCACGTTGGCCATCGCCACGGCGGGGGCGGTCAGCGCGGTCTCGCCCATCGGATAGTCCAGCACGGCCCGCAGATGCTGCTCGAACTGCGACGTCCGCGCGCCCTCGATGCTCCAGTGGCCCGAGTTGTGCGGCCGCATGGCCAGCTCGTTGACGACGATGCTGGACCCGGTCTCGAAGAGCTCGACGGCGAGCAGGCCGACCACCCCGAGGGCGTTGGCCAGGTCGATGGCGAGCTGCTGGGCCTCGACGGCCAGCGCCTCGGAGAGCCCGGGCGCGGGCGCGAGCACCTCGACGCAGATGCCGTCCCGCTGCACCGTCTCGACGACGGGGTAGGCCGCGACCTGCCCGAACGGGGACCGGGCGACCAGCGCGGCCAGCTCGCGCCGCAGCGGCACCCGCTCCTCGACGATCAGCTCGGTGCCGGTGGCGACCAACTCGGCCGCCGCCTCCGGGCCATCGAGCATCCAGACCCCGCGACCGTCATACCCGCCACGCACCGCCTTGGCCACCACCGGCCAGCCCTCGCCCGGCGCCACGCCGGCCGCGCCCCCGGAAGAGCCGGCCGCGGAGCCGGTCGAACCCGAGGCGGCGAAGGCGATGATGTCCTCGGCCGAGGTCACCGGGCGCCAGCGCGGCACGGGTGCCCCAAGCGCCGTCAGCCGTTCCCGCATCTGCCGCTTGTCCTGCGCGTACCGGATCGCGTCGGCGCCGGGGTAGATCTTGACTCCCTCGGCCGCGAGCACGGCGATGTGCCCGGTGGGCACATGCTCATGATCGAAGGTGACCGCGTCGCACCCCTTGGCGAACTCGCGCAGCGCGGCCAGATCGGTGTGCGTGCCGATCTGCACATCGGCGGCGACGAGGGCGGCGCTGTCGTCGGGCGACTCGGAGAGCACGCGCAACGACTGGCCGAGGGCTATCGCGGCCTGGTGGGTCATCCGGGCCAACTGGCCGCCACCCACCATGCCGACTACAGGCAGACCGGTTCGGGTATCCATCTCGCCGCCAGCCTAACGAGCCCCGCCGCCACCCCGCCAAGCGGCCCGAACAGCCCTCAGGCGGACAGGCGGGCCACCAGGTCGTCGACCGTTGTCACCGGCAGGTCGCAGACGAAGCCACGGCAGACATATGCCGCCGATGCGCCGTCGATCAGCGGGCGCCCGGCCAGCAGGGGCACGCCCGGACGGTCCGGCTCGCCGGCCACCACCACGGTGCCCGGTGGGGCATGCCGGCGGGCCGCCGCCACCAGCGGATCCCCCGCCGGGTCGGCGGTCACGATCGCGATCTCGTACGGGCCGGTCAGCACCGCCTCCGCCACCGCCGCCGAGTATCCGGCGAAGCGCGGATGCCCGCTGATCAGCGGGCCCACCGTCGCCAGCGCCGCGTCCGCCGCCTCCCGGTACCGCGTCTCGCCGCTGAGCGCCGCGTACGCGACCAGCGCGGCGCAGAGCGCGGCCACCCCCGACGGCGTCGCGTTGTCGGTCGGGTCCGCGGGCCGGGTGACCAGCCGCTCCGCGTCGTCGGCCGTGTCGAAGAAGCCGCCCTGTCCGGTCGGGAAGTGTTCGAGCGCCACGTCCAGCAGGCCGCCCGCCAGGGTGAGCCACCGCCCGTCGCCGGTGAGCTGGTGGATCGCGCAGAACGCCTCGGCCACGCAGCCGTAGTCCTCCAGGACTCCCGCCGGGGCCCCGACCACGCCGTCGCGGGAGACCCGGCGCAGCCGACCATCCACGATGTGCCGGTCGGCCAGCACCGTCGCCAGCTCCACGGCCGCCGCGCCGTCCGCGCCGGTGAGCTGGGCGTACTCGGCCAGGGCGGTGATCGCCAGGCCGTTCCAGGAGGCCACCACCTTGTCGTCGCGGGCCGGCTGCGGGCGCCGGCGCCGGGCCGTGAGCAGGCGGGAGCGTACGGCCTGCCAGCGGGTCACCAGTTCGGGCACCGCGGCGTCGATGTCGCGGGCCAGCACCAGCACGCTGCTGCCGTGCTCGAACGTGCCCTTCGTGGTCACCCGGAAGAGGTCCGCCGCCCAGGCCCCGTCCTCGTCCCCGAGCGCCTCGATCAGCTGGGCGGGGGTCCAGGCGTACGTCAGGCCCTCGGTGCCGTCGGTGTCCGCGTCCAGCGCGGACGCGAGCCCGCCCGCCGGGGTGGCCAGGTCCCGGAGCAGGAAGCCGGCCGTCTCGTCGGCGACGCGCCGCGCGAACGGGTCGTCGGTGAGCCTCCACAGTTGCGTGTAGACGCGCAGGAGCAGGGCGTTGTCGTACAGCATCTTCTCGAAGTGCGGCACGGTCCACGTGTTGTCCACCGCGTAGCGGGCGAAGCCCCCGGCGAGCTGGTCGTAGATGCCGCCGCGGGCCATCTGCTCGGCCGTGTGCCGGACGATCTCCAGGTCACCCTCCGCGCCGGTGCGCTGGTGGTGACGCAGCAGGAACTGCAGGTTCATGTGCGGCGGGAACTTCGGGGCGCCGCCGAAACCGCCGTACGAGCGGTCGTGCTCCTTGGCCAGCAGGTCGGCCGCCGTGTCGAGCAGCTCCGCCGAGATCGGCGTGGTCGGCCCGCCGACCAGCTGGGCGCCGCCGATCGCCTCGACCACCGCGGAACCCTGGGTGACCACCGCGTCGCGCTGGTCGCGCCAGGCGGTCGTCACCGAGCCGAGCAGGCGGGTGAAGTTGCCCTTCGGGAAGTACGTCCCGCAGAAGAACGGCTCGCCGGCCGGGGTGGCGAAGACCGTCATCGGCCAGCCGCCCTGCCCGGTCATGGTCTGGGTGGCTGTCATGTAGACGGCGTCAACGTCGGGCCGTTCCTCGCGGTCGACCTTGATCGCCACGAACCCGTCGTTGACCAGCCGGGCGACGTCGGCGTCCTCGAAGGACTCGTGGGCCATCACGTGGCACCAGTGACAGGCGGCATAGCCCACCGAGATCAGCACGGGCACGTCGCGCCGGCGGGCCTCGGCGAACGCCTCGTCGGACCAGGGCCACCAGTCGACGGGGTTGTCCTTGTGCTGCAGCAGGTAGGGCGAGGTCGCGCCGGCAAGACGGTTGGCCATGCAGCCAACCTAGCCCGGCCGGTGGCCTCAGGAGGCGCCGTCCACGCGGAGCGGGATGACCTTCGGCGGCGCCGCCTGCGCGAGCTGGTTCAGCGCCGCGACGATCTTGTCGGCCGGCAGCGGGCGGCTGAAGTGGTAGCCCTGTGCGGAGGTGCAGCCCAGGGCCAGCAGCGCGGCGCGCTGGTCGGCGGTCTCGACGCCCTCGGCCACCACCCGCGCGCCCAGGCGGGCGCCCAGCTCCACCGCGCCTCGGACCACCGCGGCGGCCGCCGCGGAGTCGGTCATGTCGGTGACGAAGGACCGGTCGACCTTCAGCTCGTCGACCGTCACCCGGGTGACGAACGACAGCGACGAGAAGCCGGTGCCGAAGTCGTCGACCGAGATCTGCACGCCCATGGCCCGCAGCGCCGCGATGACCTCGTCCACCACCTCCTGGTCGCTGACCGCCACCGACTCGGTGATCTCCAGCACCAGCCGGCCCGCGCCCAGCCGGTGCCGGCGCAGCGCGTCGGCGACCTGGGCCGGCAGGGTGGCGTCGAGCAGGCTGCGCGCCGACATGTTGACCGAGACGGGCAGGTCGAGGCCGTGCCCGGCCCAGTCCGCCGCGGCGGCCAGCGCGTGGTCAAGCACGTAGCGGGTGAACGGGGCGAGCAGCTCGCCGTGCTCGATGGTGTCGATGAAGTCGTTCGGGCTCAGCATCCCGCGCCGGGGGTGCTGCCAGCGGATCAGCGCCTCGACGCCGGTCGGCGCGCCGGTCTGCAGGTCGACCTCGGGCTGCAGGGCGAGCACGAGTTGGTCGTCGGTGCTGAGGGCGTCGTACAGCTCGGCCGGCAGGGCCAGGTGGTCGGTGCTGGTGGCGTCGCGGGCGCTGTCGTATGCGGCCACGCCGACGTGCAGCTCCTTGGCCTGGTCGAGGGCGATGCCGGCGCGCCGGATCAGCTCGGCCAGGTCGGTGCCGCCCGCGCTGGAGACGGCCACGCCGACCGCGATCTCGGTGACCAGCCGTACCCCGCCGATCTCCATCGGCAGGCCGAGCTGGTCGACCAGCTCGCGGGCCCGGCGTACGGCCCGGGGCAGCGGGTTCGGCACCTCGTGCAACGGCGTCGCCGAGTCGGTGAGGGTGGCGATGGTGGGCAGCAGCACGGCGAACTCGTCGTCGCCGAGGCGGGCCACCAGCTCCTGCTCGCGGGCCAGGTCGGTGAGGCGTTCGGCCACCGTGCACAGCATCTCGTCGCCGGCGCGGTGCCCGAGGGTGCCGTTGACCTCGCGGAAGTCGTTGAGGTCGAGCAGCAGCAGCCCGACCTGCCGGTCCCGGTGGAACGAGCGCAGCAGCGCGTCGCCGTCGGCCAGGAGAGCGGACCTGTTCGCCAGCCCGGTCAACGGGTCGTGCACACCGTCGTGGGCGACTTTCTCTTCCAGCTGAGCCAGCCTCTCGTGCGCCGCGGCATCATGCAACGCACCGGCGAGGGCGTCACCGTACGCGGAGACGGCAAGTTCGTCGCGGGCCACGGGCAGGGTCGGCTCGGTCAGCCACACGGTCAGCTCACCGACCTCGGTGCCGCCGACGGTCATGGCCCGGGTGATCACGGGACCGGGCCCGGCGCCCGGGGTCGGATCGTGGGAGGCGCCGTCGGCCGCATACCGGCGGGGGCTGCCGCCGCGCCGCAGCACCTCGATCTCGACGCGGCGGGCGCCGAAGACGTCCAGCGCCCCGCGCAGGCCGGCCGCCGCGACGGCCAGCTCGGAGGGGCCGCCCAGGGTGCGGGTGGCGCGGGCGAACGCCTCCCAGATCCGGCGTTCCTCCTCGGCGCACAGGTGGTAGCGGTAGGTCCGCTGCAGCAGCCACAGCGACGGCGGCAGGGCGAGCAGCCACAGCGGCTGGTTGAGCAGGGCGAACAGCGAGAGCAGCCCGACCAGCACGTTGCCGACGAACATCGGCAGCTTGGCGTGCAGGGCACGCGCGGCGATCTGCGCGGGCGGGGCGTCGCGGTGCAGCGAGAGGGTCAGCACGGCGAGGCCGAGCGTGACGATCAGGTATGCGAACGCGCCGGCGATGAGCCCGACCTGGGCGCGGGCGCTGGCCACGGGCGCGGACGGCCCGGTGACGGCGTAGGTGACCGCGGTCGCCGCCGCGGCGCCCAGGCTCAGCGAGGCGGCCAGGTGCACCAGGTCGGCCACCACCCGCTGATCGTTGAGCCAGGTGATGACCACCCAGGCGCCGACGGCACCGAGCAATGTGGCGGCGGGGAGCCAGCCCGGCGGTGCCAGGGCAAAGCCGAGGATGAACGCCGTCTCGCCCCAGGAGACGCTGACCGTGCCGCGGCCGACGCGGAAGCGCAGCCGCGCCAGTTGGGCGGCGGCGACGAGCAGAACCGCCACGCCGATCGCACCGGCCGGGGAAAGCGACACGGTCTCGGGCCGGCGCAGCGGGATGATCATGCCGAGCACGGCGACGGCGGCGGCCGCCACGACGACGATCGCGGTAAGGACCCGACCGGCTTTGGGTCGAGACACCGGAGCGCCCTTGGCGGGGGGCCGCTCGCGCCGGCCTTCGGCCACGGGGATGGGCTGAGATGTCATGCCACCCCCCTGCTGACCAGCGGCACTGGCGGATGCACGTGCATCTGCAGTGGAGGAAGCGAGGGCTCCGAGATGGTCATCGTCAGCCCCCTTTCCGCACAGGGTGGAGGGACGTCAAAGCCCCCCGGCGGAAGGCTAAGCCAATCCGGCAGAACGCAACAGGGGTTGACGGATGGGCGGTGTCGATGTTCCGGCGGAGACAGAACACACCACGAGGTAGTCCCGAGGGCTTGACAAAGTGGAATCGAGCTCGCAGCGGCTAGGCGCTCTCGTCGCGCCGCTCGCCGGCCGGCGGGTCGCCGCTGCGGTCCACGTCCTTGACCTCGGCATCCGTCGCCGAGGTCTCCACATCGGAGGTGCTGGTCGCGGCACCGGTGCCGCGCGGGGCGGCACCGGGACGCTGCAGGTCGGCGTCGAGCCGGGCGATCTCGGCGGCGCGCTTGACCTCGGCCAGATCGGGGAAACTGTCGGGAAGCCGACGCAAGCGCTTGTTCATGTTGCGGATCAGCAGGACTGTGCTTATGGCCATCAGCACGATGATGAACAGACCCATCGGACCGGCCAGGCCACCCGATCGGGTGTCACCGAAGTTGTTGACCGCCAGCACTAAATCCATGTGACTCACGCTACGCCTTAGCGGGCCTCGACCGACTCGCGGATGCCCGCGAACAGGTCGGACTCGGGCAGCGGGCTGTCGACCAGCGAGCGGGCCAGCTCGAAGTCCTCGGTCGGCCAGACCTTCTGCTGGAGCTCCATCGGCACGTGGAACCAGAAGCCGTCCGGGTCGACCTGGGTGGCGTGGGCCCGCAGCGCGTCGTCGCGGACCTCGAAGTATTCGCCGCACTCGATCCGCGTGGTGATCTTGTCGCCGCGGTCCGGCCGGTCGTCGCTGCGCTGCAGCCACTCGACATACGGCGACTCCAGGCCGGCCGCGAGCATGCCCTCGTGCAGGGCCATCAGCCGGGCCCTGGTCCAGCCCGAGTTGTAGTAGAGCTTCAGCGGCTGCCACGGGTCCCCCAGCTCGGGGTGCTGCTCCGGGTCACCGGCCGCGTCGAAGGCCACCACGGAGATGTTGTGGCACATGATGTGGTCGGGGTGCGGATAGCCGCCGTTTTCGTCATAGGTGGTCATGACGTGCGGCTTGAACTCGCGGATCAGCTTGATCAGCGGGATCGCGCCCGCGGCCGGGTCGACCAGGCCGAAACAGCCCTCGGGCAGCGGCGGCAGCGGGTCGCCCTCGGGCAGGCCGGAGTCGACGAAGCCCAGCCAGGCCTGGTCGACACCGAGGATCGCGCGCGCCTTCTCCATCTCGGCGCGGCGGATGTTGGAAATATCGGCCAGCACCTCGGGCCGATCCATTTTGGGGTTGAGCACGCTGCCGCGCTCGCCACCCGTGCACGTCGCGACCAGCACCTCGACGCCCTCGGCGACATAGCGGGCCATCGTGGCCGCGCCCTTGCTGGACTCGTCGTCGGGGTGCGCGTGCACCGCCATGAGACGCAACTGCTCAGCCACTGATTTCTCCCTCGACCGGACCTGTCTTCAGGACCCCGGCGCCGGCTGCGAAGATGGACCTGGCCATTCTGGCCGATGGCACCGACAAAATTCGCAGGAGAGGTCCCCCTGGTGAGCGAGACGCGCGCCACAGCTCCGGTATTCCCGCCGGGCCGCTACGGGCGGCGCCGCGACGGGCGCCGCCGGCTGCTGCTGCCCGCTGTGCTCGCCGTGCTGGTCGGGATCGCGGCCGTCTTCCTGGTGATCCGGCTCTACGGCCAGTACGGCGACCCGAACTACGACGCCCAGATCGTCGGCTGGTCGGACGTGACCGACAAGCAGATGACGATCCGCTTCACCGTCCGGGTGCCGGCCGGTGGCTCCGCGACCTGCGGCCTGCGGGCCAAGGACTACGCCGCCGCGGAGGTCGGCCGCCGCACGGTGACGGTCACCGCGAAGGACTCGGCGACCCGCATCGACGCCAGTGAGGTCGTCACGACGACGGCCCGGGCGGCGGCCGGCGAAGTCGTCCGGTGCGCCGCCGCGGGCTGACCGATCGGGGCCCGTGCACACCGCTGGTAAGCTTAGTGATTCGCTCCGTACGCCTGTTCGCCCCACCCCGTACGTTCAAGGAGAAGAGTCTGTGACCAGTTCAGAGGCGTCGAAGACCTGGCTCTCCCAGGACGCTTACGACCGGCTGCAGGCCGAGCTGGACGAGTTGATCGCAGCCCGGCCGGCCGTCGCCGCCGAGATCAACGCCCGCCGCGAGGAGGGTGACCTCCGTGAGAACGGCGGATACCACGCCGCGCGCGAGGAGCAGGGCAAGCAGGAGGGCAGGATCCTCTACCTAAAGGAGTTCCTGCGCAAGGCCGAGGTCGGCGACGCCCCCAGCGCCGACAAGGTCGCACCCGGGACGGTCGTCACGATCTTCTTCGACGACGACAAGAGCGACACCGAGACGTTCCTGCTCGGTTCCCGCGAGATCGCCGCGACCACCGACTACACGGTCTACAGCCCGGAGTCGGCGCTCGGTAAGGCGATTCTCGGCGCGGGCCCCGGCCAGACCGTGACCTACACCGCACCCAGCGGCGCGGACATCAAGGTCACCGTGGTCGAGTTCGGCCCCTTCGGCGGTTAGCCGGCAGACGCGAGATCCCGCCGGATCCGTTCCACGGGTCCGGCGATCTCGTCGCCGGCGAAGGTCAGGACGTTCCGGACAGCAGGGTGAGTGCGTATCCCTGGCTGCGCAGGGCGCCGATCAGCGCCGCCGAGTGGTCCGGGCCACGGGTCTCGACCGAGAGCTGCACCTCGACCTCGCCGAAGCTCAGCCGGGGATTCTGCCGCGAGTGGGCCACGTCCACGATATTGGCGCGCTGCTCGGCGATCTCCGCCAGCAGCCGGGCCAGCTCGCCCGGCTGGTCCCCGGTGCGCACGGCCAGCCTCAGGAAGCGTCCCGCCGAGACCAGGCCGTGCTCGATCACCCGCAGCAGCAGCATCGGGTCGATGTTGCCGCCGGACAGGATGGCCACGATCGGCGGCTTCAGGTTTACCTTGCCGGTGAGCAGGGCCGCCACCGCGGCGCCACCGGCCGGCTCGACCACCATCTTGTGCCGCTCCAGCAGCACCAGCAGCGCCGCCGACAGGTCCTCGTCGGTCACCGTCACCACGTCGTCGACCAGCTTGCTGACGTGGGCGAAGTTCAGCACGCCCGGGCGCATCACCGCGATGCCGTCGGCGATGGTCGCGGAGCGTTCCAGCGTCAGCGGCTCCCCCGCGGCCAGGGAGGGCGGATATGCGGCCGCGCCGATCGCCTGCACCCCGATGATCTGAACCTCCGGGCGCAGCGCCTTGGCGGCCACCGCGACACCCGAGATGAGGCCGCCGCCGCCGACCGCGGTGACGATGGTGCCGACCTCCGGGCACTGCTCGAGGATCTCCAGCCCGACCGTGCCCTGCCCGGCGATGACGTCCCGGTGGTCGAACGGGTGGATCAGGATCGCCCCGGTGGCCTCGGCGAACGCCTTGGCGGCGGCGAGCGCGTCGTCGACCGTCGTGCCCGCGTACTCGATCGAGGCGCCGTACCCCTTGGTGGCCGAGACCTTCGGCAGCGGCGCGCCCTCCGGCATGAAGACCGTGGACTTCGCACCCAGCATGCCCGCCGCCAGCGCCACGCCCTGGGCGTGGTTGCCCGCGCTAGCGGCGACCACGCCGCGGGCGCGCTCGGCGTCGGTGAGCCGGGAGATCCGGGTGTACGCCCCCCGCACCTTGTAAGACCCCGCACGCTGCTGGTTTTCGCACTTGAGCCACGTCGGCACCCCGAGCGTGCGGGTGAGCGGCAGCGAGTATTCGAGCGGGGTGGTCTTGACGACCCCGGTCAGCAACGCCCGGGCCGCCTCGATGTCGGCAAGCTCCAGCAGATCGGTCATGGGTCAGATGGTGCCACCCGGCTCAGACGAAGGCGTGCCGAGGCCACGGGTTGGCGACCTCGAGCTGCCCGGCGATGGCCAGCAGCAGCAGCTCCGACTCCGGCGGCCCGACCAGTTGCACCGCCAGCGGCAGGCCGTCCGGGCGCAACCCGACCGGCACCACGATCGCGGGCAGGCCGGCAATGTTCCACGGTGCGGCATATGGCGCGTACGCCATGTTCACCCGCATGTTGCGCCGCCAGCTGCCACCGGCGTGCCCGTCGGCGGGCGGCGGCGCCGCCGCCAGAGCGGGCGTGAGCAGCACGTCGATGCCATTGTCGGCGAAGAACTGGATGCTCTTCTCCCGCCACTGATCGCGCTGGTGCTGCCTGACCCAGCCGCGGCGCCACACGAACCGGCCGAGCGCGATGTGCCGCCGGGTGCGCGGCTGCAGCGTCCGGACGTCCAGCCCGGCGGCTTCGGCCTCCCGGTAGGCGCACGCGAACCAGATCGCCAGCCCGGCCAGGCCGACCGCGGTGGAATACGGCGGATCGGCGGTGACCGTGTCGTGACCCACCCCGACGAGCAGCTTCGACGCCTTCGCAACGGCGTCGCGGTTCGGCTCGTCGGGCCGGATCCCCGCCACCGGCGAGCGCAGCGAGACGCCGACCCGCAGCCGGTCCGGCTGGACCAGCTTCACCGGGGAGCGGCCGGCCATGACGCTGAAGCCCAGCGCGGCGTCCGCCACCGTGGTGGCCAGAACGCCGTTCTCGGTCAGCCCGAGCCAGCCGTCCACGCCCAGGTCGCACGGGATCACGTCGCGGCCGGGCTTGAGACCGATCAGGCCGCAGCAGGCGGCCGGGATGCGCACCGAGCCGAGGCCGTCGTTGCCGTGCGCGATGGGCACCAGCCCGGCGGCGACGGCGGCGGCCGAGCCGCCCGACGACCCCCCGGGGGTGCGCTCCAGCGCCCACGGGTTGCGGGTCGGCTCGTCGGTGCCGTCGGTCGTCGCCCACAGCCCCATCTCGGGCATCCGGGTCACGCCGACGACCACCGCGCCGGCGCCGCGCAGCCGCCGGACTACCTCGTGATCATCCTCGGCCACGGCGGAACGCGCCGCCGCCGAGCCGTGCCAGGTCGGCAGGCCGGCGACGGGCGTGTTCTCCTTCACCGCGACCGGCACGCCCGCCAGCGGCAGGTTGGCCAGATCTTCCTGGTCGTCGACCTTCTCGGCCTCGGCGATCGCCTCACTGGCACGCACCACGCGGAACGCGGCGAGTGCCGGGTCGGAGATCGCGATCTGCTCAAGGTGGTCGGCGACGACCTGGGTGGCTGTCGTGTCGCCGCGCCGCACCGCGCGCGAGATCTGCTTCGCCGTGGCACCCACCCACGTGGTCGCCAGGTTGTCCATGGCCCGTCTCCGTCTGTCTGTCTAGACCTAGCCGAGCGCCTGCTCCAGATCCGCGAGCAGATCGTCAACGGTTTCGATGCCGACAGACAGTCGCACGAGATCGGCAGGGACTTCAAGCGGTGAGCCCGCAGCGGAAAGGTGTGTCATCTGTCCCGGGTGCTCGATCAGCGACTCGACGCCGCCCAGCGACTCGGCCAGGATGAAGAGTTTTGTCCGGTTGCAGATGTTGATCGCCTGCTCAGGGCCGCCGGCCGCGCGGAACGACACCATGCCACCGAAGCGGGACATCTGCTTGGCGGCGGTTTCGTGTCCGGGATGCGACTCGAGCCCCGGGTAGAGCACCTGACCGACGGCCTCGTGCTCCTGCAGATAGGTGACGATGCGCTCGGCGTTGTCACAGTGCCGGTCCATCCGTACCCCGAGGGTCTTGATCCCCCGCAGGGTCAGCCAGGCGTCGAACGGGCCGTTGACCGCGCCCATCGCGTTCTGGTGGAAGGCCAACTGGTCGCCGAGCTCGTCGCCGGCCGTGACCAGCGCGCCGCCGACCACGTCGGAGTGCCCGCCGAGATACTTGGTCGTCGAGTGGATGACCACGTCGGCGCCGAGCGCCAGCGGCTGCTGCAGATACGGCGACGCGAACGTGTTGTCCACGGCCAGCATCGCGTCGTACTCGTGCGCCAGCGCGCCGAGGGCGGTGACGTCGGCGATGTTCAGCAACGGGTTGGTCGGCGTCTCCGCCCAGATCAGCCGGGTGTGCCCGGGGCGGAACGCGGCCCGCACCGCGTCCAGGTCGCTCAGCGACACCGCGGTCCAGTCCACGCCCCAGTTCTCCGCGACCTTCGCGAACAGGCGATAGGTGCCGCCGTACGCGTCGTCCGGAATCACCACGTGGTCGCCGGGCCGGCAGACCGCCCGCAGCAGCGTGTCCTCGGCGGCGAGGCCGCTGGCGAAGGCCAGGCCGCGCCGGCCACCCTCGATCGCGGCGAGACACTCCTGCAGGGCGTCGCGGGTCGGGTTGCCCGAGCGGCTGTACTCGTAACCCAGCCGTGGCGCACCGACGGCATCCTGGGCGTAGGTGCTCGTCTGATAGATCGGCGGCACCACCGCACCCGTGCGCGGATCCGGGTCCTGCCCGGCGTGGATAGCGAGAGTGTCGAAGCCGTACGTGTTACCCGTCATAAAAGGCAAGGCTAGTCTGCGCTGATGCCCGACTGCCTCTTCTGTTCGATCGTGGCGGGCACCGTTCCCGCGTTCCGGGTGGTGGACACGCCGGACGGCGTCGGCTTCCTGGACATCCGGCCGGTCTTCAAGGGCCACGTCCTGCTGGTGCCGCGCCCACACGTGTCCCAGCTGACGGAGCTGCCGGCCGAACTGCTGCCGGGGTATTTCGCCCTGGTGCAGCGCGTCGCCGCCGCGGTGCCGACGGCCTGCGGGGCCAAGGGGACGTTCGTGGCGATCAACAACGTGGTGTCGCAGTCGGTGCCACACCTGCACACCCACGTCGTACCCCGGACGAAAGGCGACGGGCTCCGCGGTTTCTTCTGGCCACGGAGCAAATACGGCTCCGACGAGGAGGCCCAGTCGTACGCCGACCGCATCGCCGAGTCGCTCGGGTAAGGATCACTCCCGTTCCGGCGTTGCAAGAGTCGGATGAGAGGAGTCACCGTGTTCCTGCGGTACAAGAAGATCGAGCTGCCCGCGGAGACGCACACCGTGCTCGGTACGCCCCTGAGGGGCCCCTGGCCGGCCGGCTTCGAGACGGCGGTGTTCGGCATGGGCTGCTTCTGGGGCGCCGAGCGCATCTTCTGGCGGCTGCCCGGCGTGCACTCGACCTCCGTCGGCTACGCGGGCGGCACGACGCCGAACCCGACGTACGAGGAGACCTGTTCCGGACGCACCGGCCACGCCGAGGTGGTGCAGGTGGTCTACGACCCCGCCAAGATCAGCTACGAGCAGCTGCTGAAGGCGTTCTGGGAGAACCACGACCCGACGCAGGGCATGCGCCAGGGCAATGACGTGGGCAGCCAGTATCGCTCGGCGGTGTATACGACGACGCCTGAGCAGGCTGCGGTGGCGTGGGCGACGCTGGAGGCCTTCCAGCCGGTGGTCACCAAGGCCCGGCGTGGGCGGATCACTACCGAGATCGCGCCGCTGAGCATTTACTACTACGCCGAGGATTATCACCAGCAGTATCTCTCGGATGCCAAGAACCCGGGCGGCTACTGCACCCACGGGCCGAACGGCATGACCTGCCCCATCGGGGTAGCCAAGGCAGACGCCTGACCCGAACACCACGTCGGCCACCGCCCACGGCGGTGGCCGCACCGGGCGCCCTTTCTCGTGAGACTTTCTTGACATCGACGCCGTGCTCGTCAGCGGACGCTACTCAAGCGAACAACTCCTCCAGCTTGCCGAGTTCGCGGATCCCGGATTCGATCGCGCAATGTTCGCCAACGTGCTGGGAGCACTGGACCAGATCAGCGACGCGGCTTTCGCGCCGTACGGCGTCGACGCCTCAGCCATTCAGCGCCTCCGCCAGCGCTTCACCGCATGGCAGATCGAGTTGCGGCAGAGGTGAGCGGGATCCGCCGGCCGTCCTTCCTACGGGTGGAAAAGATCGACAGCCACCGAGGTCATCTCACACACTGAACAAGAAGACATTTCAGGAGGTAATCCTCGGGAGGTACACCATGCCCAGGTTTCACAACGAGGAGGAGCGCGCCGCCTGGACGCTCGCCGAATCCCTGGCCGAGACGGCGCGGGCGATGATGAAGCAGGCCGAGACCGCGCTCGAGTCCTGGCGTACCGGTAAAGAGCTCAACCGGGTCCGCTGCGCGCGCCGCGGGATCAGCGCCTCCGACGCCGAGATCCGCTGGTCGGAGACCGCCAGCGCGAAGAATGCGCTCACCGACAACAGCTTTCACGTGTCGCTCGCGACCATGTACTTCGGCGCCGCCGCCGCGCATTACTCCCGCGCCCAGTACCTGCATAGCAGCTACCGCGATGCCCGGGTGTGAGACGAAAAGCGCCACCCCGACCGGGGCGGCGGTCGGAGCGGCGCTCTCGCAGGCCTGAAGGGTCCGGCGCTCGCACGGGGGACGAGCGCCGAACCCACCAGGGGCCTGGGTCGAGTGTGCGGCGCATTTCTGGGAATCTGCTGTGCCTCGGCGCCAAATGAGCTGGGAGTCAGGTGTCGTTCGGTGCGGGCTTCGGCGGGTCGGCCGGCGCGCTGGCCGCGGGGCCCGGAGCTGCGGCCTCGTTCTGCGTGGCACCCGGACCGGCCAGCGCCAGGCCGAGCACCGCGCCCGCGCCGATCAGGCCGAGTCCGGCCAGGGAGACCTTGCGTCGTTCGGGCTCGTTCACGACACCTCCAAGTTCAAGACCGGCCCACCATGCTGCCCCGGCCCGCTGAAAGTTAGCTGTGCGGCCCCCTCAGCGGGCATATTGAACACATGGAGACGGCTACCGAGACCGAACGCAAATACGACGTCCCGTCCGGTTTCGCGCTGCCGTCCTTCGACGGCGCCGCCGGGGTGCGGGGTCTCGGCGACGCCGAGACCCACGAGCTGGACGCGACCTACTTCGACACCGACGATCTGCGGCTGGCCCGCAACAAGCGCACGCTGCGGCGGCGGACCGGCGGCGGGGACGCGGGCTGGCATCTCAAGACGCCGGCCGGCGCGTCGAGCCGCACCGAGCACCGGCTGCCGCTGACCGACGGCGACGACGTGCCCGCCGAGCTGATCGCGGAGGTGCGGACCATCGTGCGGACCCGGCCGCTGCTTCCGGTGGCCCGGCTGCGCACACACCGGGTGGAGACGCCGCTGCGCGACGAGAACGGCCGCACCCTCGCGCTCGTCGCGCAGGACCGGGTCGGTGCCGAAACCGACGCCGGTGAGCAGCACTGGGAGGAGCTCGAGGTCGAGCTGGTCGACGGCGGGCCCGACGTGCTCGACGCCGTCGAGGGCCTGCTGCGGGCCGCCGGCGCGACGCCCGCCGCCGGGCCGTCCAAGCTGGCCCGCGCCCTCGGCGACCGGCTCGCGGCGGTGCCACGGCGGCGCCGGAAGATCAACCCCGTGCTCCGGTACGCCCGGGAGCAGCGCGAGACCGTCGAGGAGCAGGACCCGGGGGTACGCGCCGGCGACGCTGAGTCCGTACACAAGATGCGGGTCGCGACCCGGCGCCTGCGCAGCACGCTGAAGACGTTCAAGGCCTCGTTCGAGCCGCAGCGGTCCGCCGCGCTCAGCGACGAGCTCAAGTGGCTGGCTGACTGCCTCGGCGACGTCCGGGACGGCCAGGTCCTCTCGCACAAGCTGCTCGCCGACACGAACGACTTCCCGGAGGTGACCGCGGGGATCCGCGCCCATCTCGACGCCCAGGTCGAGCGGGGCCGCGCGGTGCTGACCGAGGCCCTCGACAGCGACCGCTACCTGGCGCTGCTCGACGCGATGGACGCGCTGGTCGACGACCCGGAGCCGGACGACGCGGGCGCGCTGCTCCGGGCCCGCAAGGCGCTGCGCAAGGCCGACCGGCTGCTCGACGAGGCCATGGCCGGCGGCGTGGACGCCGAGCTGCACGAGGCCCGCAAGTCCTACAAGCGGGCCCGGTATGCGGTGGAGATCTTCGCGCCGAGCGCCGGCAAGCCGGGCAAGCGCCTGGTGAAGCGGCTGACCGCGCTGCAGGACGTGCTGGGCGCGCACCAGGACTCGGTGGTCGCCCAGGAGGTGCTGCGCGAGGTGTCCCGGGCCGCGCCGGACGCGTTCGGCTACGGCGTGCTGTGGGCGCGTCAGGAGCAGGTCGGCGAGCAGACCCGGGCCGAGCTGCCGCCGGTCATCGCGGCGTCCCGCAGCACCAGCCTGCGCAGCTGGCTTGGCTGATCCTTAACCTGGGATCCACCTGCCGGATACCTTCCGCCGGGTGCGGCGTCGGCCCGACTGGGTATGAACGCAGTCATGCAGGCGGAACAGGACCATGACCAGCAGGGCGGCGGCCATGATGAGCGCCACTTCGACGACGAGCTGACCACGGATCCTCTTCGAGGGCCGCGACGCCGCCGGCAAGGGCGGCACGATCAAGCGCTTCATGGAGCACCTGAACCCGCGCGGCGCCTCCGTGGTGGCGCTGGAGAAGCCGAACGAGCGCGAGAGCACCCAGTGGTACTTCCAGCGCTACATCAAGCACCTGCCGGCGGCCGGGGAGATCGTGCTCTTCGACCGGTCCTGGTACAACCGGGCCGGCGTCGAGCGGGTCATGGGCTTCTGCACCCGCGCGGAGTACCTGGAGTTCATGCGCCAGGCCCCGGACCTGGAGCGGATGCTGGTCCGCTCCGGCATCAACCTGGTCAAGTTCTGGTTCTCGGTGTCGCAGGGCGAGCAGCGCACCCGGTTCGCGATCCGGCAGGTCGACCCGGTGCGCCAGTGGAAGCTGTCGAAGATGGACCTCGAGTCGCTGGACAAGTGGGGCGAGTACACCGAGGCCAAGGAGGCGATGTTCTTCTACACGGACACCGCCGACGCCCCGTGGACCGTGGTCAAGAGCAACGACAAGAAGCGGGCCCGGCTGGAGGCGATCCGGTACGTGCTGAATCGCTTCGCCTACGACGACAAGGACGCGGACATCGTCGGCACCCCCGACCCGCAGGTCGTCGGCCCCGCCGCGCTCGCCGTCGAGGGCACCGAGTTGTCCCCGCAGGTATTCCCGCGCCTCTAGTGACCTTAAAGCGTTGTCGCCGGGGCCGCGAGATGGTTAACGTGGCCGTACACGTGAAGGGAGGTGGTCCGAAGTTGCATAGCATCGGGACTCGTGAGGTGGCTGTCCGCTAGCCGCTGTCCTTGACAGCTCTGTGAGAGACGTCGAGACCGTGTGGCAGCGGTGCGGCGAATATCAGGCAGCCACCCGACCCCCGGGGATCCGGCCCAGTCCGACCGGACCGCGCTATGGCGCGGAAATCCCCGGGGGTCGCTTCATGTCCGAAGGTGACACATGCGCCAGCTGACCGTCCTCGGCACCGCGAGCCAGGTGCCGACCCGGCACCGGAACCACAACGGCTACCTGCTGCGCTGGGACGACGAGGTCATGCTCTTCGACCCGGGCGAGGGCACCCAGCGTCAGATGCTGCTGGCCGGCCTGGCCGTGACCCCGCTGCGCCGGATCTGCATCACCCACTTCCACGGCGACCACTCGCTCGGCCTGCCCGGCATCATCCAGCGCATCTCGCTGGACAAGGTCCCGCACCCGGTCCACGTGCACTTCCCGGCCGGCGGCCGCGAATACTTCGACCGGCTCCGGCACGCCACGAGCTTCTACGACGTCGCCGACATCCGGCCCGTACCGGTCAGCGATGGTTTCCGGGTCGAGACCCCGGCCGGCGCGCTCACCGCGCTGCCGCTGCACCACTCGATCGAGACCTACGGCTACCGCCTGGCCGAGCCGGACGGGCACCGGATGGTGCCGTCGCTGCTGGCGGCGCACGGCATCGCCGGCCCGGCGATCGGCGAGTTGCAGCGCACCGGCCGCACCGGCGGGGTGACCCTCGACCAGGTCAGCGCGCCCCGGCCCGGTCAGCGGTTCGCCTTCGTGATGGACACCGGCCTGTGCGACAACGTCTTCCACCTCGCCGAGGGCGCCGACCTGTTGGTCATCGAGTCGACCTTCCTGGCCGAAGATGCCGCGATGGCCGCGCAGGTCGGCCACCTGACCGCGGGCCAGGCCGCGTCGGTGGCCCGGCAATCGGGGGTACGCACGCTGGTGCTCACCCACTTCTCCCAGCGGTACGCGGACAGCACCCGGTTCCTGGCGGAGGCCCGCGCCGAGTTCGACGGCGAGATCGTGCTCGCCGAGGATCTGCTGCAGGTGCCGGTGCCGCCCCGGCTAGGTTCGTCCGATGAGCGTGCATCTGCGTCCCGTCGCTGACGACGACCTCCGGGCGATCGGCGCCCTGCACTTCCACTCCCGGGCGGCCGCATATGCGGACATCCTCTCCCCCGACGCGCTGGCCTACGGCTCGCCGGAGGTGCTGGGCGAGTGGTGGGCGGAGCGGTGGAAGTGGGAGCGCGACACGCACCGGCTGACGGTCGCGGTCGACGGCGACACCCTGGCGGGCTTCACCTACCTGGGGCCGAGCGAGCAGGACGGCGTGGCCGAGCTGTACGCGATCCACGCCGACCCGGCCTACGTGGGCACCGGCGTCGGGCGGGCACTGATGCTCGACGCCCTGCCCGCGCTGGCCGGGCTCGGCGACCGGGCCGTGCTCTGGGTGCTCGCGGCAAACCAGCGGGCCCGGCGCTTCTACGAAAACGGCGGCTGGGCCCCGGACGGCGCGACCCGCACCGGGCCGATCGGTGGGGAGCCGGCCGACCAGGTGCGGTACGGACGTGCGGTGGAGGGTGGACGGGAGCACGCGACCGAGTGAATGCGGGGGAACCTGTGGTCACGTACTCCCGTCTACCACGCCCGCCCGAACTGCCTTTGGCGCCTGGCCGGAGGCGCCGACCGGCGGAGGCGTGCCGGTCGAGGCGGTTCTGGCGGTTCCGGGTGCGGGACACCCGCGTGCTGGCGGGGCACGAGGGCATCACCGCGGTTCGACGTCGTCCAGGCCGATGCAGGTCGGTTCTTGCCGGGGGACGGTCAAGGTCCCTGCCGACGTCGAAGATCTGTCGAGCGCCTTCAGTCGAAGTAGCCCCGGTTGAGCTCGTCGAGCTTGGACGTCTCCCGCCGGATCATGTTGTCGTCCAGCCCGGTGCGGACGCCCGGCATCGCCCGCACACTGTTCAGGTCGTGCCGCAGGGTCCAGGCCTCCCGCCACGGCCGGCGGGACGCGAGCTCGGCCCGCTCGCCCAGCCGGCGCGGCGCGCAGGGCCAGCGCCAGCCGCACCAGACGCAGTTGCCGTCGTGCCCGGCTTCGGCGTGCCGTCCGAGCATCTGCTGGGCGTCCTGCCAGAGCAGGCGGTCCACGATGTCGGCCGGCACGGCCTCGTCGACGATGACCATCCCACCCCCTCCGTACGGCTCGTTCAGCTCCTTGCGTTACTCATACAACCCCGGGCACCCACCACCCGGTCGGACTGTCTGTGCGACCGGGAGCGACCGTCCGTGACGGTGTGCTCTCGTGCATTTCGCCGTGGGCGGACGCGGCACCGGCATGGATGTCCGGCGGCCGGCGTTGTGGACTGCATGGATACCGAACACACGGGTGCCGAGGCGGGCGCGCTTGATGCCTACAGCCGTGTCGTGACCGGCGTCGCCAGCAGCCTGCTGCCGTCCGTCGCGGCACTGACGGTCCGTACCCCGCGCGGAGCCGGCGCCGGCTCCGCGGTCACCTTCACCGACGACGGATTCCTGCTCACCAACGCCCATGTGGTCGCCGGCGCGAGCGGCGGCACTGCCGCCTTCGCCGACGGCACCGAAACCAAGTTCGATGTGGTCGGCGCGGACGCGCTCTCCGACCTGGCCGTCGTCCGCGTGCACCACCCGGGCGCACCGGCGGCCCCGCTCGGCGACGCCGACCGCCTGCGGATCGGCCAGCTCGTCGTGGCGGTCGGCAACCCGATGGGCCTGGCCGGCTCCGTCACCGCCGGCGTGGTGTCCGGGCTGGGCCGCTCGCTGCCCGCCCGCGACGGCCGCCGGGTCCGCATCATCGACAACGTCATCCAGACCGACGCGGCGCTCAACCCGGGCAACTCCGGCGGCGCGCTGGCCGACTCGACCGGCACGGTGGTCGGCGTCAACACGGCGGTCGCCGGCTATGGCCTCGGCCTGGCCGTACCGATCAACAAGACCACCCGCCAGATCATCGGCGAGCTGGTCGGCACGGGTCGCGTCCGCCGGGCGTGGCTCGGAGTCGCGGGCATACCGGCGCCGCTGCCGCCGCCGATCGCGGAACGCCTGGGCCAGAAGCTGGGGCTGCGGGTGGTCGAGGTGGTGCCGGGCAGCCCGGCCGGTACGGCGGGCATCTACCTGGGCGACATCCTGATCACCGCCGGCGGCGAGCCGGTGCAGACGGTCCAGGCCCTGCAGCGCCTGATGCTGGGCCCGGCCATCGGCACGAACCTGCCGATCACGGTGCTCCGCAAGAACGCCTTCGTGGACGTGGTCACGGTCCCCGCCGAACTCCCATGAAGAGGGGCCGCCCGCACGGCCGTCACTCGGTCGTGCGGGCGGCCTCGACCTTGATCAGGAGAGGTGCGCCAAGAGGTCCTGGCGGGTCAGCACGCCCGCCGGCTTGCCGTCGATCAGGACCATCGCCGCGTCCGCGTTTTCCAGCAGCGCCACCGCCTCGCTCACCGGCTGGCCGCCGCCGATCATCGGCAGCGGGTCGGCCATGTGCCGCTCGATCGTGTCGTGCAGGTGGGCCGCGCCGGTGAACAGCGCGTCCAACAGCGCCTTCTCCGAGATCGAGCCGGCCACCTCGCCGGTCACGACCGGCGGTTCGGCCTTCAGGACCGGAAGCTGGCTGATGCCGTATTCGCGCATGTAATCGATCGCGTCGCGGACCGTCTCGGTCGGGTGGACGTGCACCAGCGGGGGCATCTCGCCGCTCTTGGCGCCCAGCGCCGCCGCCACCGACGCCTCGTCGCCGCCCGTGGTCAGGAAGCCGTAGCGGGCCATCCAGGTGTCGTTGAAGATCTTGGACAGGTAGCCGCGGCCGCCGTCCGGGAGCAGGACCACGATCACGTCCTCCGGCCCGGCCTTGCGGGCGACCTCCAGGGCCGCGACCACCGCCATGCCGCAGCTGCCGCCGACCAGCAGGCCCTCCTCGCGGGCGAGCCGCCGGGTCATCGCGAACGAGTCCGAGTCGGACACCTCGATGACCTCGTCGCAGATGCCGCGGTCGTAGGTCGCCGGCCAGAAGTCCTCGCCGACGCCCTCGACCAGGTACGGCCGCCCGGTGCCGCCCGAATACACCGAGCCCTCGGGGTCGGCGCCGATGATGCGGACGTCGCCCTGCTCCTTGAGATACCTGCCGACGCCGGTGATCGTGCCGCCGGTGCCGACGCCCGCCACGAAGTGGGTGATCCGGCCCTCGGTCTGCTTCCACAGCTCGGGGCCCGTCTCCTCGTAGTGCGAGCGCGGGTTGGCCGGGTTGCTGTACTGGTCGGGCTTCCACGCGCCGGGGATCTCGCGGGCCAGCCGGTCCGAGACGTTGTAGTACGAGCGCGGGTCCTCGGGCGCCACGGCGGTCGGGCAGACCACCACCTCGGCCCCGTACGCCCGCAGCACGTCCTGCTTGTCCACGCTGACCTTGTCCGGGCAGACGAAGACGCACCGATAGCCCCTGAGCTGGGCCACCAGGGCCAGGCCGACGCCGGTGTTTCCGCTGGTCGGCTCGACAATGGTGCCGCCCTCGCGGAGCAGCCCGGCCCGCTCGGCGTCCTCGATCATGCGCAGGGCGATGCGGTCCTTCACGGAGCCGCCGGGGTTGAAGTATTCGACCTTGGCAAGGACGGTCGCCGCTATGCCTTCGGTGACGCTGCGCAGCCGGACCAGGGGGGTGTCCCCAATGATGTCGACGACATTGTCGTAGTACCGCACGTCGCTGTGCCCTTCTCCGGTGCTGACCTGTAAAACGCCAGCCTACGGCTCAGGTCACCACCGAACCCGGCAGGACCGCGTCCCGGGCCTTCTCCCACTCCAGGAAGCGCTGGGTCTCGCTCAGCACGGAGCCCGCCAGCCAGGCGATCATGACGGCGTCGTCGGCCAGCCCGAAGACCAGCAGGGCCGCCTCGGGGATGATGTCGATGGGCGAGACCACGTACGCGGTCGCGGCCGCCATCATCGCCACCCGCATGCCGCCGTCGTAGTGGCCCTTCACGCTAGCCTTGATCATCCGGGGCAGCGCGGCGATCCGCTTGCCGATCGACGGGCCGCCCCGGGCCCCGCTCATCAGCGCTTTCGCCAGCGCCGTGAAGGCGGCGGTCCGTTGCAACGTTCTGGCCATGTCGTCCCCTTTCCCTGCACCCAGCATGACGGTCACGCGCTAGTTGTGCCCGCTCGGCGCGGGCTTCAGACAGTTGTCGCATAGGCGAAGTAGCCTCGAAGGCCCCACCATCGCCGTCAGCCGGGTTCTTGACCTCCGGCCGGCGGGCAGGTTCCCTCCGAGCGAGAGCGAGGGAGAGCGTGCGACCGAGAGCGAGGGAGAGCGTGCGACAGGTGCGCAGTTTGACAGCGACGGAATGGCAACGGCTCCGCTTCGCGGGCCAGATCGCGGGCGGCGTCACCGGCGCCGCGGCGGGCCTGACCGTCCTTTCGGCAGGTGTGCTGCTCCGCCAGGCGGCCGACGCCCGCCGGATCATCCCGATGGCCGAGGCGCCCCCGCCCCGCGGCGACGGGGTGTATGGCTCCAAGTTCCCCGGCAAGCCGCTGAGCATGGTCATCCTCGGTGACTCCTCCGCGGCCGGATACGGCGTGCACCGCCCCCGGGAGACCCCCGGCGCGCTGCTGGCCACCGGCGTCTCGCGGCGACTGCGCCGGCCCGTGCGCCTGCACCGGCTGGCCGTGGTCGGCTCGATGTCGTCCGGCCTGCCGTACCAGGTGGACGCCGCCCTGGAATACGAGCCCGAGGTGGCCGTCATCCTGGTCGGCGGCAACGACGTCACCCACGTCTCCGGCCGGGCCACCGCCGTGCGGCACCTGGCCGACTCCGTGCGCCGGCTGCGCGCGATCGGCTGCAAGGTGGTCGTCGGCACGTGCCCGGACATCGGCGCGATCCAGCCGATCAAGCCGCCGCTGCGCTGGCTGGCCCGCCGGTGGAGCCGGCAGCTCGCCGCCGCGCAGACCGTCGCCGTGGTCGAGGCCGGCGGCCGGTCGGTGTCCATCGGCGACCTGCTCGGCCCGGCCTTCCAGGCCGACCCGGTGCGGATGTTCAGTTCGGACCGCTTCCACCCGTCGGTCGAGGGTTACGCCCGCGCGGCCGCGGTCATGATGCCCACCCTGATGGCGATGCTGGGCGAGGACGACCGGCCGCCGGCCGCCGGCGTCGACGGCGTCCGCAGCCTGCCGGAGGCTGCGCACGAGGCGGCCCGGGCGGCGGGCACCGAGGTCAGCGCGGTCAAGGTCGACGGCCGCGAGCGCGGCCCGGCCGGTCGCTGGGCGCAACTGCGCCGGCACCCGTGGTTCGGCGAGCCGCGCCTGTGGTTCGGCCACCGCGCCGCGGCCTCGTTCGGCGGGAGCCCCGTTCCCAGCGTGTCCGGCCGGTCGGCCACCGGCGCCGTAGGCTGGACTCCGGCGGATCATCAAGCGGCCGCCGACTGACGGGGTTGCATTGCGGCAGGGAGGCGACATGACGGGCTTGGCGGGACGGATCGGCAAGGCGACGGCGACCACGTTGTTCGCCGGGGCTGTCGGCGGCTTCGCACTGCTCGCGGGCGAGGCGATCGCGGCCCGCACCCGGCGGTATGCCAAGCCCACTATGGGCCTGGCCCTACGCACCTCGATGGGTCCCTCCGGGGCCCCCACGCTGCGGCTCGTGCTGCTCGGCGACTCGGCCGCGATCGGCGTCGGCGTGGAGTGGCTCTCCGAGACGGTCGGTGGCCAGCTCGCCCGGCTGCTCGCCGAGGGCACCCCGGAGGCCGGCCTGCGGCATGTCCTGCTCTCCAGCGTGGGCGTGGCGGGCTCTCGCTCGACCGACCTGGCGACCCAGGTGGCCCGGGCCCTGCTCGGCGACCGCCCGGACGTGGCCGTGGTGCTGATCGGCGCGCAGGACGCGACCGGCCTGCGTAGCGCCGAGGAGTCCGCGGCGCACCTCGGCGACGCCGTCCGGCGGCTGCGCGGGGCGGGCGTCCAGGTCGTCGTCGGCACCTGCCCGGACCTCGGCGCCGTGCGCTCGATCGCGCCGCCGCTGCGACAGCTCACCGGCTGGATGGGCCGCCGGGTCGCGCGGGCCCAGGCGGCCGCGGTGACCGGCGCCGGCGGCGTCGTGGTCGACCTCGCCGACGAGACGGGCGCGGTGTTCCGCGCGGACGCCGGCACGCTCTGTTACGACGGCTTCCACCCGTCCGCGGACGGCTACCGAGTGTGGGCGCACGCGCTCTACCCGGCGGTGCTGGACGCGGCCCAGGCGACCGGACGCCGCACGATCCAGGAATAACCCGACAATTCGGTGTGACGAAATGATACTTCCGCGTTAAGTTACCGGCGAGTTAACGTTGGCTCATGCCGGAAGCTGTCATCGTCGCCACCGCCCGCTCCCCCATCGGCCGCGCCGTCAAGGGCTCGCTGAAGGATCTGCGCCCCGACGACCTCACCGCGACCATCATCGACGCCGCGCTGAGCAAGGTCCCCCAGCTGGACCGCACCCTGATCGAGGACCTCTACCTGGGCTGCGGCCTGCCCGGCGGCGAGCAGGGCTTCAACATGGCCCGCGTGGTGGCCACCCTGCTGGGCCTGGACGGCCTGCCGGGCGCGACCGTGACCCGATACTGCTCCTCGTCGCTGCAGACGACCCGGATGGCGTTCCACGCGATCAAGGCCGGCGAGGGCGACATCTTCCTCTCGGCCGGGGTCGAGACGGTGTCCCGCTTCGCCCGGGGCAGCTCGGACGGCCTGCCGCCCGACGCCCAGGCCCTGGTCGGCGGCGGCTGGGAAAACCCGAAGTTCGCCGAGGCCCGGGTGCGCACCACCGCGACGGTGAAGAGCGGCGGCGTCTGGCACGACCCCCGCGAGGACGGCAACCTGCCCGACATCTACCTGGGCATGGGCTACACCGCGGAAAACCTGGCCCAGGCATACGACGTGAGCCGCCAGGACATGGACGAGTTCGGCGTCCGCAGCCAGAACCTGGCCGAGAAGGCGATCGCGAACGGCTTCTGGCAGCGCGAGATCACCCCGGTGACCACCCCCGACGGCAAGGTGATCGCAACCGACGACGGCCCCCGCCCCGGCGTGACCATGGAGGCCGTCGCGGGCCTCAAGCCGGTCTTCCGCCCCGACGGCCGCATCACCGCCGGCAACTGCTGCCCCCTGAACGACGGCGCGGCCGCGGTGGTCATCATGAGCGACACCAAGGCCCGCGAGCTGGGCATCACCCCGCTGGCCCGGATCGTATCGACGGGCGTGACGGCCCTCTCCCCGGAAATCATGGGCCTGGGCCCGGTCGAAGCGTCCCGGCAGGCGCTCAAGCGCGCCGGCATGACCATCGACGACGTCGACCTGGTCGAAATCAACGAGGCCTTCGCGGCGCAGGTCATCCCGTCGTACCGCGAACTCGGCATCCCGCTGGAAAAGCTCAACGTCAACGGCGGGGCGATCGCGGTAGGCCACCCCTTCGGCATGACGGGCGCCCGGATCACCGGCACCCTGCTGAACTCACTGGACTGGCACGACAAGAGCATCGGCCTGGAGACCATGTGCGTCGGCGGCGGCCAGGGCATGGCGATGGTGCTCGAACGACTCAGCTGAGTCCACCGATTCCCGTCGGGTCCGACTGTCAGAGGACGGTCGGGCTCGGCGGCTTTCTTTCTCTTTTTTCCTTGCCACGGTCCGTGCGTGGTGCTGACCGTCGCTCCCGCGGGGACCGGGCGCGGCCAGCCAGTCGCTGGCGCTCCTGAACGGCCGACCGCACCCTGCCAGGTCCGTGCATGGAACCGCGTCTTCCCGCTGAGCGGTCCAACCGCGCGCCCCGCACCGCGGAGCTACCAAGATCGGCCAGGGTCGGCGATACCGCGAGGATCTTGCGGAGCCCGGGCCAGGATCCGGTCGGATGATGGAAACCGGCCGACCCGAGCCCGTGCACCCAGATTCTGGACGTAACAGGACTTTTGGGGCGGTGCGAGGCGCCTGGTTCGTGGACGTCAGTTCATGGGACGTGGGTCGCCTGTCCGGTTCGTGGGTCGGATGTGGTTCCGCGCGGGTGTTTTGGACCTTGGTGCGCAGCGGCCAGCTCCACACCCGCGCGCACCAAGGTCGCGGAGTCTTACGGCGATATAGGGCGTTATGCGAGATTCTGGTCCGCGGTGTGGGACGGGATGCTCAGGATGCGGTGGCAATGCCCAGTGGGCGGGATCGGGGTCCATCAGCTGGACTGCCGCCCGGCGCAGGTAAGGGTGGAACTAGCGGGAAGTTGGTTCCGCCCAGGTCGATGGTGTCCCCCGGCGGTGCGTGACCGCTGCACGATCCCTTGCGGGGGTCGCCGGCCGCGGGCGATTAGTCGCTTGGTTCGAACACGGCCAGCCCAAGCCCGGCCAAGCCACGCCAGATCCGCGCACCCGGCCGACCCGGGTCAGAGGGCGCCGCGCACCTCGGATATCTCCTCGGCAGCCCGGGTGAGGAGGTCGTTCGGCGGGTTTGCGGCGATCAGGTCGTCGGCCATCACGCGGAGCTGATCGGGCAGGACCGTGTCCGCGAGGCGCGGGACCGGCCGGCGCCGGCGCTGCTCGGCATCGGCGCCGTGATCGGCCAGGCGCTGGACGAGGGCGCGGACGGCCTCGGCTCGGATGCCGCCGCCGGCGCTCGCCGGGGCGTGCCAGCGGGCGGCCTCCCAGTGGCCGACCTGCGTGATCAGCCGCTGGACCGCGGTCTCGAACTCCCCTGCACCCACCCGGCGACCCTACCCTCAGACGGGGGCAGCGCCCGGTCCGCGGGGAGGCGGGCCGGGCGCTGCCGGGTGTGACGTTTCGCCTGCGGCTGGTCGCCGCGGTGCGGGAAGCCGGACGACTAATCGTCGCCCTGCAGGAAGCTCAGCAGGCGCAGCACCTCGAGGTACAGCCAGATGAGGCTGACCAGGATGCCGAACGCCGCCGTCCATGAGTAGCGCTGCGGCAGACCCATCCGCACGCCCTCCTCGACCTCGTTGAAGCTGAGGATGAAGCTCAGCGACGCGACGACGATGCAGACGATGCTGAAGACGATGCCGAGCGGGCCGTTGCTGCGCAGCCCGGTGCTGAACCCGAACAGCGACAGCACGAAGGTGATCAGCATGAGGGCGAACAGGCCCGCCATGACCGCGATCATGTAGCGCTGGAACTTCGGTGTCGCCCGGATGACCTTCGCCTTGTACAGGAAGGCCATCAGGAAGAAGACGCCGAAGGTGGCGATCACCGCTTGCAGGACGATGCCTTGGAAGCCGGCGATCTCCTGGTACATCTTGCTGATCAGGCCGACGAACGCGCCCTCGATCACCGCGTAGGCGATGACCAGCGCCGGGTTTGCCATCCGGGAGAACGAGATGATGAAGCCTAGGACCAGGCCGACCACCGCGGCGCCGATCCAGGCCGGGCCGAGCAGCGCGTCCGGGACGAGGTTCCACGCGGCGACGGCCGAGACTCCGGTGATGCCGAGCAGCGTCACGGTCTTGACGACGACGTCGTCGATCGTCATGGGTTGCACAGCCGGCGGCGAGGCCGGATATCCCGGTGCGCTCGGGTACGGCTGACCGTAACCCGGCTGACCGGCGGCCGGGCCGTACGGTCCGGCCGGGTTATATCCGGCGGTCCGCTCCCGCTCGGCCGCCTGGCCGAGGCGCGAGAGCACCGGGTTGGAAGTCTTCACTGTGTCCAGCCTCCCTTGAGGTTGAGGCACGTAGGGGCGTGCTCTACCAGGGTAATCCCCATACCAGCTCGACGCCGCCCGGGAATGCTGTGAGCAGGCTGAAAACCTGGGTATCCGGCCCCCGGGACATATGACTCTGTCGATCGGCGCGACGCACCGCGAGAGTTCTGTCGTCACAACGTCGTTCGCAGGGATGGGGATCGAGCATGAAGAGTCACAGGACACCGGGCACCGGCATCGGGCGCAAGGCAGTGCTGGGCGGTGCCTTCGCGGTGGTGGTCGGGCTTGGTTCCGCGATCACGGTCGCCGCCAACGCGGCCGAGAACGACGTATACGACCAGGCCCAGCTGCTGGCCGCCTGCGAGGAGAAGACGGATCTCTACGGCAAGGCCGACCGGTGCAGATTCGAGCCGGCGACCTACGCGGGTTTCACCGGGAACCTGTCGCAGGTATCCGGCGTGGATTCCAACTGCGGTGCGGGCGAGGTCAGCCGCGAGGTTCGATGGAGTCAGACAACTACGGAGAGCAACAGCATCGAGGTGTCCGCGACCGTCGAGGCCGGCCTCTCGAAGATCTTCTCCGCCTCGGTCTCGACGACCTTCGGCCACACCTGGGAGCGTTCGCAGACGAAGGAGGACGCGATCACCGTCGGCATCCCGCCGCTGTCCGCCGGGACCGTCTTCCGCGGTGCTCCGCTGGCCAAGGTCACCGGCCGGATGGTGATCAACTTCGGCTCGCGGCGCCAGGGGCACTTCGAGTGGTACGCCTACCCGACGCTGGAGGTGCCGGCGGAGGACCAGCCGAACCTGCAGCGGCTGGTGGCCAACACCCGGCCGCTGACCCAGACCGAGCTGGACGCCTGCCCCGACGTGCCGGGCGGCTCGAAGCTGCAGGTCGATGTGCCGGCCGCCACGGAGACCACCGTGCAGGAAGCCACGGTCGGCGCCGAGGAATCCGCGGGCTCCTTCAACGCTTCCGAGCAGCACGCGGAAGACTGAGCCCAGAAGGCCGCTTGCCACCCATCAACGGCAGGCGGCCTCGGGGTGCCCGGGGCGGGTCTCGAACCCGCACGCCTTTTAGGGCAGCCGCTTTTAAGGCGGCCGTGTCTGCCGTTCCACCACCCGGGCCGAGGCGCTGATGCTCACCGTAGTCGGTCCGGTCCGCCCGGCAGAACGCCGGACGGGCCCGGACCACGCTCAGCGGGAGCCCGCGCCCACCGGCTCGGGGCTGCGGTCGTCGCCCAGCGGCGGCGTCACGTGGGTGAACTCCTCGCGCGGGGCGTGCAGCTGGCCCAGCGAGATGACCTCACGCTTGAGCACGAACGCCAGCGTCCAGTCGGCCAGCACCCGCACCTTGCGGTTGAACGACGGGATGCGGCTCATGTGGTACGTCCGGTGCATCAGCCAGGCGGGCAGGCCCTTGAGCTTGATGCCGTACACCTGCGCGACGCCCTTGTAGAGGCCGAGGCTGGCGACGCTGCCCGCATACTTGTGCTTGTAGTCCTTCGGCACGCCGCCGTAGACGACCGCGCGGATGTTGTCGGCCAGCTGTGCGGCCTGCCGGACCGCGTGCTGGGCGCTGGGCGAGCACCAGGCGCCCGGGTTGGCCAGGTCGGGGACCTGGGCGCAGTCGCCGGCGCTCCAGGCGCCGTCGAGCACCCGCTCGCCGTCGACGATCTGCAGGGTCGGGATGCAGGTGAGGTGCCCGCGCGGGCCGCGCGGCAGGTCGGTGTGGTCCAGCATCGGCGACGGCTTCACGCCGGCCGTCCAGACCAGGGTCTCGGCGCGGAAGGTGGCGCCGTCGGAGAGCACGATCCGGCCGTCGACGCAGGACTCCAGCCGGGTCTCCAGGCGCAGGTCGATGCCGCGCTTGTCGAGCTGGCGGGCCGCATAGGCGCCCATGTCCGGGCCGACCTCGGGCAGGATCCGGTTGGTCGCCTCGACCAGCACGAAGCGGACCTCGTCCTGCTTGAGTTCCGGGTAGTACTTCAGGGCGTCGCGGACGACGTCCTCCATCTCGGCCAGCGCCTCGATGCCCGCGTAGCCACCGCCGACGAAGACGAAGGTCAGCGACGCCTTGCGCACCTCGGCGTCCGGGGTGGTGGCGGCGATGTCGAGCCGGTCGAGGATGTGATTGCGCAGGTAGATGGCCTCGCCGATGGTCTTGAAGCCGATGCCGTTCTCGCGCAGGCCCGGAATCGGCAGGGTGCGCGACACCGAGCCGGGCGCCACGATGACGTGGTCGTACGCGATCTCCTTGACCGGGCCCTCGATCGGCTGGACGGTGACCGTCTTGCGGGCGTGCTCGATCTTGATGACCTCGCCGGAGACGATGCGGCAGCGCTTGAGCTCACGGCGCAGCGGCACCACCGAGTGCCGCGGCGAGATGTTGCCCGCCGCCGCTTCCGGCAGGAAGGGCTGGTACGTCATGTGCGGCTGGGGGTCGATGACGATCACTTCGGCCCGGCGCGAGTTCAGCTTCTTCGACAGGCGCAGAGCGGCGTACAGCCCCACGTGACCTGCCCCTACGACAACGATCCGCTGCGGTTTCACCTCTTCATCATCCTGCCCGGGGGTGCACGGTGCGCGGTTCTGTGACCAAGCACAACCCCGTTAGTCAAGTGCCGTAACACACACGTTTCGGTTTCATTTCGCTGGAAACTTAGGGTGCCATAACTGCTACGGACGGCGTAGGAGCCGGCCCAGCAGCAGGGTCACGCCGACCGCCGCGCCGAGCCCGACCAGCGTCGCGATCACGAACGCTCCCCCGGCCAACTCCGCGGTCAGCCCCAGCGTGACCACGGTCAGCACCGCCGAGATCAACACGACCAGCAGGGCCCGGCCCAGCCAGCCGCCGACCACGTCCACATTGACGATCGCGTCGGAGGGCAGCATGGCCGCCAGCGCGGCCAGCGTGTGCCCGAGGTACAGCAGGGTGGCGATGCTCAGCACCCGCCAGAGCGCGACCCGGGCGTCGTACCAGGTGGTGTCGAGGACCCAGCCGCCCACCACCACCAGCACGGCGAAGGTCACGCCGCGCCCGCGCGGCGCGAAGGCTGGATAGCTGCCGGCCACGACGAGCAGCAGGACGTACCGGCCCGTGGTCAGCGCGGCCGGCCAGGCCACCAGCAGCGCGAGGACGAAGGCCAGCGCGATCCCGGCCCGGACCAGCAGGGGCAGGGCCGTCGCGCGGGCCGCGGCCCGCCGCGTCCGCTCGATCCGCCCGGTGATGCCGTCGAGCATGTCAGCGCCCCCGGGGTGCGGAGGCGAGCCGGGACACGTCCCGCAGCACCAGGTCGAGGCTGCCGGCCCCGGCCCAGGTCACGACGGGAACACCGTGCTCGCGCAGGCGGCCGAGGACGTTCTCCCGTTCCATCCGCCACAGCTTGGTGGCGATCGGCGTCCACTGGCTGCGGCTCGGCGGCGCCGCGCCGGCGGGCAGGGTGTCGACCGCGACGGTGTACCGCCCGGACTGGCTGAGCCCGGCCAGCATGTCGGCCGAGCGCGGGTCGACCAGCGGGGTCAGCACCACGACCAGCGCGTCCGAGGAGACGTGGTGGGCGCCGAACACGTGCTCGTGCGGACCCTGGTCGCCGGTGTCGGCGCGCACGTCCAGCAGCCATTCCAGCACCGTCAGATATTGCCGGCGGCCGGTCGCCGCGCGCAGCCGGCGGGCGGACGAGCCGTACTCCATCAGCGAGACGCGGTCGCCGCGCTGCAGATAGTGCTCGGCGATGGCGGCGGCCGCGCGGACGGTCGTGTCGAGCACCGACGCCCGGCCCTTGACCCCGCCGGAGGCGCCGGCCTCGCCGAGCACGTCGAGCAGCAACAGCACCTCGGCGTCCCGGTCCGACAGGGTGGAGGCCACGTGCAGGTCGCGGGTCCGCAGGGAGACCCGCCAGTCGATGCGCCGCAGCCGGTCACCGGGGGCGAACGGCCGTACCCCGGCTAGCTCGCCGCCCTCGCCAGGCCGCCGCGACCGGTGGTTGCCGACCAGGCCGGCCGCCGCCGGCATCGCCTCGGTGGCCGCGAACGGCTCGGTCTCGGGGTAGACACGCACGCCCCGGGCCGGCGTGACGACCGGGCGGCAGGCGAGCAGGCCACCGCAGGCGGCGACCCGGGCCGCGGCCGGGCCGACGTCGTGCCGGCCCCAGCGGGTCGCCTCGCCGGGCAGCTCCACGGCGGTCCAGCCGTCGGGCGCCACGGTGATCCCGAACGGCCGGTCGGCGTCCCGCAGCTCCAGCCACGGCGAGGTCCGGGTCCGCACGACCACCAGGTCGTACGGGATGACGTCGGGATTGGTCACGGTGAGCCCGGCGCCGACGCTGCCGCCCTCCACGATGTGCTCCTCGGTCGCGTCCACGGTCAGCTCGGGCGCGGAGCGCGGCATCCGGCGCAGGCCGATCGCGGCGCCGACGGCGAACGGCGCCGCCAGCAGCACCAGATCGACCCGGCCCAGCGCCACCCCGAGCACCAGCAGCAGGCCGGTGAGCAGCACCGTGCGGCCCAGCGCCCGGGTGGGCACCCAGGCCGGCGCCGCCCACCCCTCGTCGGCCGCCGAGCCCGGAGGCGGTACGGCGGCACGCAACGACGGCGGCTCGAAGGCTGTCACTGTCCGCTGTACCCGCCCGCGTACGTCGGCAGGGCTCCGCTCGCCGGGGCCGGCACGGCCTGCAGCACCTCCTGGACCACGAACGCCGGGTCGACCCGGCGCAGCCACATCTCCGGCCGCAGCGTGATCCGGTGCGCCAGCGCGGGCACCGCCACGTCCTTGACGTCCTCGGGCACCACGTAGTCGCGGCCGGCCATGACCGCCCGGGCCCGGGCGAGCAGGAGCAGCGCGAGCGAGCCACGCGGCGACGAACCGACCAGGACGGAGGCGTGGTCGCGGGTCGCCGAGGCCAGCGACACGATGTAGCGGCCGATCGAGTCCTCGACCGCGACCTGCTCCAGCGCGGCCTGCATGGCCATCAGCCGGTGCGCGTCGACCACCGGCGCCAGCTGCGACTCCTCCTGGCGGCGGGACATGCGGCGGCGCAGCACCTCCCACTCCTCGTCCTGGGTCGGGTAGCCGAACGAGACGCGCAGCATGAAGCGGTCGAGCTGGGCCTCGGGCAGCGGGTAGGTGCCCTCGTATTCGATCGGGTTGGCGGTGGCCAGCACGTGGAACGGCGGGTCCAGCCGGTATGTCACGCCCTCGACGGAGACCTGCTTCTCCTGCATGGCCTCCAGCAGGGCGGCCTGGGTCTTCGGCGGCGTCCGGTTGATCTCGTCGGCGAGCAGCATGTTGGTGAAGACCGGCCCGGCGCGGAACGCGAAGTCGCCCTTGCGCTGGTCGTAGAGGAAGGAGCCGGTGACGTCGGCGGGCAGCAGGTCGGGGGTGAACTGCAGCCGGCGGAAGTCCAGGCCGAGCGACTGGGCGAAGCAGCGCGCGGTCAGCGTCTTGCCCAGCCCGGGCAGGTCCTCCAGCAGCACGTGACCGCCGGCCAGGATGCCGGCCAGCACCAGCTCCAGGGAGTCGCGCTTACCGACCACCACGCTGCCGACCGAGTCCAGGACAGCGGCGGCCAGCCTGCCCACCTCGTACGGCGGCAGGGCCTCCACGCTCGCGTCCGTCACCGAACCACCCTTCTCAGATCTTCTCTAATGCCTCGACGTACGTGGACAGCTCACGGGCCTTCGGCGCACGCCTGTCCGGCTCGGCCAGGAACTCCCACAACGGCTCGCCGAGCAGCTCGCGCGCCCGCCGCGGATCCGACGAACGGGTGATCCCGTGCTTGAGCCGCAAGCGTTCGTCGGTGAGCTCCGCGAGCACGGGCAGGACGTTACGCGAGAACCTCTCGGCATCCTGCTGCGACCAGTCCAGCTGTTGCTCCCAGCGGCGCACCGCCGCCCGCAGGGTATCGGTGCCGGCCCATCGATAGTCGCCGCGTTCCTCCCCGCGCCGGGCCGCCCGGCGGGGCAGCGGCGGCGGGGCCACCTCGGACACCGCGAGCATCAGCAGCCGCAGCGAGACCAGCGCGGCCACGATCAGCAGCACGGAGACGCTGATGCCGCGGGACCGCAGCCCGGCCACCACGACGACGGTGGCGACCGCGATGAGCGCGACGTTGCGGATGATCCAGCCGACCCGGGAGCGCGGCTTCTCGACGATCTCCTCGGGCTCCGCGAACACCACCTCGTCGGGCCGGCTGCCGAAGAGGCCTTCGAGGCCCCCGTCCAGGTCACGGCTCATGCCATCGCCTCCGCCGGGGCTCCGGCGATGACGTTCGTCGGGCGCGGAGTTGATGATTCGCTCGCAAGCTCGCTCATGACGCCACCCCGGCCCCGAGGTCGGCGCGGAGCCGCTCCAGCGCGGAGCGGGCCTGCTGGCGCATCTGGTCGTCGACCGTATGGGTCGCATACCTGGCCTGGCGGTAGACCGCGGCGAACGGGGTCAGCACGCCGGCGTCGACCCGCTGCTCGGCGAGCAGGCGGGCGACCAGGTCGGTGGGGCTGTCGCCCGCGTGCCGGGGGGTGCCGGCCGCGGCGGCGGCCTGTTCCAGCCGCACCCAGCAGGCGATCACCGCCCGGCGGGGGTCGCGGTCGGTGTCGGAGAGCTCCTGCAGGCCCGCGTCCAGGGCGGCGACCAGGTCCTCGGCGGTGCGCGGCTCCGGGCGCCGCGGATCTCGGCGGCCCTTGCGGTTGCCCCGGCGGCTCATCGTCTGGCGCAGCAGCGCCCAGCTCACCAGGGCGATGACCAGCACGCCGAGGATGCCGAGGAGCACCAGGGCGGCGGTGCCGGTCCAGTCGGGCAGCTCACCGCCGGCCTCCGCCGGCGTCGCGGACGGCCTGGCGACCGCTTCCGGCGAGGGTGGCAGCAGCGGCGGGGCTTCCTCTGCGGTCAGCGAGGAGTCGGGGTTGAAGCGCTCCAGCTGCGGCGCCGAACGGGTGGCCGCCAGCGAGGCGAGCAAGAGCAGCGCGAGGACGGCGGCCAGCGGCCACCAGCGACGCAGTGCGGCGAGATCCAATGCTCCGGGCCTTAGGTCGTCCGTACACGGCGAAAATCGGCAGACCGAATCATGCCAGGCCCGCCAGGTCTTTGGCACGGCCGAGGATGTCGTCCAGCATGACGGGGGTGAGCCGGCCGGTGAATGTGTTCTGCTGCGAAACGTGGTAGCAACCCAGCAACTCCGGCACCCCGGGCTGGCTGACCTGGGCGGCATGCCCGAAAGCCGGGCGCGGGACGGGTGGCCGGAGGCCGTAGACGGCGGCCATCGCGGGCCACCAGGCGGCCCAGGCGAAGGCGCCGAGCGCGACGACGACGCGCAGCGTGGGCCGGATCAGGGTCAGCTCGCGGTGCAGCCAGGGCGCACAGGTGTCCCGCTCGACCGGCAGCGGCTTGTTGTCCGGCGGGGCGCAGCGGACGGCCGCGAAGATCCGGGTGTGCCGCAGCGCCAGGCCGTCGTCGGCCGCGACGCTGGTCGGCTGGTTGGCCAGGCCGGCCCGGTGCAGGGCGGCGAAGAGGACGTCACCCGAGCGGTCGCCGGTGAAGATGCGGCCGGTGCGGTTGCCGCCGTGCGCGGCCGGCGCGAGGCCGAGAACGGCGATGCTCGCGTCGGCGGGGCCGAAACCCGGAATCGGGCGTCCCCAGTAGGTCTGGTCGCGGAAGGAGGCCCGCTTGACCCGGGCGACCTCCTCGCGCCAGGCGACCAGGCGCGGGCACGCGAAACAGTCCGCGATGCCGGCGTCCAGGACCGGCAGTGCGGCCGCGGCGGCCGCATCCGCGGCGACGTCTTCAGGGGTACGGCTGGGCACGGGCACCAGCACAACACTGCCCGGTACGGCGGGAGCAGCCGGGGTGGCGACTCCCGCCCGTACCGGTGGGTCAGGATGCCTTAGGGCGCAGGCAGAGCAGGTAGCCGCCGCCGGCGTCGCTGCCGTAGACGTAGTACTCCTCGTTCTCCTTGAAGAACTTCTCGCACGACTTGCTCTTGGTGTCGGTCTCGCCGTCGACCCGGCCCACCACGGTGAACGCGGCGTCGGCCGAAGCACAGTCGACGACCTCGGCCCTGGCGTCGGTCTCCTCGTCGACCTTCACGTCCTTCGAGGAGGCGACGCAGTCACCGACGGCGGCATCCTTGGCCTTGTCGCCCAGGAACTGGTCCTTGACGACGAAGATGATGATGCCGACGACGATGGCGCCGACGATGCGCAGGATGACCCGGCCGACCGCGCTCTTCTTCTTGGGCTCGGGCGGGAAGGCAGCCGGGCCGCCGAAGCCCTGCTGCGCCGGGTCGCCGGCGGGCTGACCGTCGACGGGCGGCGCGCCGTATGGCTGGCCCGGCGTCGGAGCGCTGCCGAAGCCCTGGTTGGCGGGCGGCGGGAAACCGTCACCGGCGGACGGTGGCGGCGGCGCGACCGGGTTGCTCACGATGGATCCTCTCGGGGTCCGGCCGAGGGGGTCGGCCGATCGGAGCACAACCTAACGACCCGGGCAGCGCCGCGCGACCCCGTTCACCTCGCGGAAGGCGAGACGCTCCCAGGCTTGACCGAAGAGCTAGGAGTGGGACTGGCCGAAGAGCCGAGGGAAGGACTGACCGAAGGGGTGGAGGTGGGGTCGGCCGAGGGGTCTACCGGCCCCGGCCCGTTCGCTCCGGGAGCACCAGACGCGTCCCCGGCACCCGGGTCCGCGCTCGCCGAGGCGGCCGGCATCCGGAACGGGTCCCGGTCCGCGCAGTACGGATACGTCAGCGTCTGGACCTCGGTGTAGTTTCCCTCGCCGTCGTAGCAGTAGGCGTTGCCGAGCCGCAGCGGCGAGCCGTTCTGGTCGAAGATGCGCGCGTTGGTGACCAGGCGGCCCTGCTCGTCGTACACGAAAAGGTCTTCGATGTTGCTGTAGGGGTTGTCGTAGTTGACGTCTGTGTAGTTCGCGTCGCGGCGGCTGCTGTCGGCCTCGCTGAAGCCCGCGAGGGCGACCAGCACGAGGATCACCGAGCCGGCGTAGAGGGCGCGCTGGGGCCACTTGGTGAGTGACAAGGAGCGGCGGCCGAACCAGATGGAGGCCAGCACGCCGATCGCGAGCAGCAACAGGGCGACGACCTCGCTGCCGCCGATCCGGGGCAGCAGGCCGATCGGCTGGCCGCTGTCGTCCAGCATCCAGGCCACCACCATCGCCACGAGGTAGCCACGCAGCACCCACCAGGCCGGGCGCAGCAGCACCAGGAACTCGCTGGCGTGGGCGGCGCCGAAGAGCGGGCCGAGCCGCGCGTCGAGCCGGTGCAGGTGGACCAGCGCCTGGTCCCGCACCTCGATGAGCCGGGCGGCGCGCTGGGGCGGGTCGGGGAAGCCGCCGACGAAGCCGGCGGTGGTGCGCAGATCCTCGGCGTATGCCTCCGGGCTGCCGAGGCGCTCGGCCAGCGACCCCTCGCCGTCGGCGACCACCTCGGCGAGGTGCTCGGGCAGGTCCTCAAGCAACTCGTCACGCAGCGACTCGGGTAGGTCACCGAGCGCGGCGCGGACCGCGAACACGTACAGATTGATCTCGTCCTGAGCTGTGGTGATCACGCCGTCTCCCGCTCGCGAAGCAGATCGTTCATCGTGGATGCAAAGCCATGCCAGATCTTGCCGGAGCGCTGCAACTCGGCACGGCCGGCGGCGTTGAGCGCGTAGTACTTGCGGTGCGGACCCTCGTCGCTGGGCACGACGTAGGTGGTGAGCAGGCCGGCGTTGAAGAGCCGGCGCAGGGTGCCGTAGACGGAGGCGTCGCCGACCTCGGTCAGGCCGGACGTCCGCAAGCGGCGCAGGATGTCATAGCCGTAACCGTCCTCGTCGCGCAAGGCGGCGAGACAGGCCAGATCCAGCACGCCCTTGAGGAGCTGGGTGGTATCCACGCGGTGCACACTACTTCGCGATCCGAAGTAGTGTCAAAGGCGCGGTACCCCCTTTTCTTGTCGAGTCGGTGGGCTCAGCCGAGGGACATGGCGATGCCGTCGAGGATGTCGTGCTCGCTCGCCACCACCGACGTCTTTCCCGCGCGGTCCATGATGATGCGCAGGATCAAGGCGCCCGCACCGATCACGTCGGCCCGGCCCGGGTGCATCACCGGCAACTCCCGGCGGTCGGCCACCGTCGAGCCCAGCAGGTCGAAGGTCACCTTCGCCACGTCGTCGTACGGGATCCGCGCGTGGTGGATCCGCTCCGCGTCGTACCCCGGCAGTCGCAGAGCCAGACCCGCCACCGTCGTGACCGAACCGGCCAGGCCGACCAGGGTTGCCGTGCCGTGGCCCGACACCTTCCGCAGGGCGGTGTCGACCGCCTTCGTGATGTCCTGTTCCGCCGCGGCGACCTCCGCCGGGGTCGGCGGATCGCTGTGCAGGTGCCGCTCGGTCATCCGGACGCAGCCGATGTCCACCGAGATCGCGTGCCGGACCTCGTCGCCGCCGACCACGAACTCCGTCGAGCCGCCGCCGATGTCGACCACCAGGTACGGCCGGTCCGCCACCAGCCCGCTGACCGCACCGGCGAACGACAGCCGGGCCTCCTCGTCGCCCGTGATCACCTCGGGGTCCACACCCAGCGTGGCGCGCACCATCGCGGTGAAGTCGGCCGCGTTCGCCGCGTCGCGGGACGCCGAGGTCGCGCACATGCGGACCCGGCTGACGCCCAGCTCGGCGATCTCCATCGCGTAGCCGAGCAGGGCCTTGCGGGTGCGCTCGATCGCCTCCGGGGCCAGCAGGCCGGTGCGGTCCACGCCCTCGCCCAGCCGGACGATCTCCATCCGGCGCGCCACGTCCGTCAGCCCGCTGCCAGAGACGTCCGCGATGAGCAGGCGGATCGAATTGGTCCCGCAGTCGATGGCCGCGACTCTCACGCTGTTCTCCTAGAGATGGAGGAGCATCCTCGTGTTGCCGAGCGTATTCGGCTTGACCCGCTCCAGGTCGAGGAACTCGGCGACGCCCTCGTCGTACGAGCGCAACAGCTGCTCGTAGACGCTGTGCGGGACCGGCGCGCCATCGATCTCGGCGAAGCCGAACGAGCCGAAGAACCGGGTCTCGAACGTCAGGCAGAAGACCCGGGCCACGCCGAGCTGGCGGGCCACCTCCAGCAACTCCGCGACCAGCCGGTGGCCGATCTTGAGGCCGCGGCAGGCCGGGTCGACCGCGACCGTACGGATCTCCGCCAGGTCCTCCCACATCACGTGCAGCGCGCCGCAGCCCACCACCCGGTCGTCGGCGGCGTCCACGGCCACCCAGAACTCCTGGACGGACTCGTAGAGCGTGACGGTGGCCTTGCTCAGCAGCCGGCGGTCCGACGTGTACGTGTCCACGAGCGCCCGGATGTCCCGGACGTCGGACGTGCGCGCGCGGCGGATCTCAAACTGCATGCGGCAGAGTTTATTCAGGCTCGGGACGCACGCACGGACCGCCTGTCCACCACGGCTCGATCGCCGCGCGGACCTCGTCGCCGAACGGGTTGACGCCCGGCCCGGCCGCCAACGCGTGCCCGAGGTGCACATGCAGGCACTTGACCCGGTCGGGCATGCCGCCGGCGGAGACCTTCCCGATCTCCTCGACGTGCTCCACCGCCTCGCGCCGGCGCAGGTAGTCCTCGTGCGCCTGCTCGTACTGCTTCGCCAGCGCCGGGTCGGCGGCGAGCCGCTCCTGCATGACACGCATCACACCGGCGGACTCCAGCCGGCTGCACGCCGCCGTGGCGCGCGGGCAGGTCAGGTAGAACATCGTGGGGAACGGGGTGCCGTCGTCGAGCCGCGGGGTGGTCTCCACCACGTCCGGGTTGCCGCAGGGGCACCGGTGCGCGACCGCCCGGGTGCCGCGGGGGCGGCGGCCGAGCTGCTGGGCGACGAGCGCGAGATCCGCTTCGGAGGGTGTCGTCATCTACTTTCGGGATTCTGAGTTGGCGGCGGCGACGCTGCCCCAGAGCGTGTCGTACCAGCGGCCCGGCATATCCACCGCCCCGCCCTTGGCGGCGTCGCGGGCGGCGGCGGCCGGGTCGTTTACCACGAGCAGCGGCACTTCACCGGGGCGCACGTAGAAGAGGCGGTCGCGGGCCTGGATGCGGACGTACTCCGGGTCTTTCCACTTGTCGGCCTCCTCGGTCAGCCCCTTGATCCTGGCCTGCTGCGCGGCCTGATCGGCCTGCATCTGGGCGATCTGGGACTCCTGCGCGAGGTAGACGCGAACCGGATACGTATAGGCCAGGGCGAGGGCGACCAGCACGACGATCAGCACCGTGGCCCGGCCGGTGAAGGCCTTGGGCCGGGTGGCGACGGTCCGCTTGGTGGCGCCCGCCGCGGCCGCGCGCCGCGCCGCGGCCGGCCGATTGCCGGACCGGATGCCGCTGGTGGTCCGGGTGGCGGGCATCCGCCGGGGCTCGATCCGGGTGGCGGCGGTGTCGCGGGCACGGCTCGGGCGAGCAGCTGTACGGCTACCCGGACGTCCCGCCTGACCGGAGGACCGTCGCGAAGGACCCTGACCGCTGAGCCCATGAGAGTTGGGCGTGCGGCGCTGCGTCATCCCTGCCCCTCCCCCGGAGCTCGCCTGGACCATGGAGTGCGGCACCTTCCTCAGGACACTATGCCCAGGAAACGCGGAGCCACAACTCCATGATCTGTCGACGCAGCGTTACGCGGTGCGGTAACGCGGGAACGCGCCCGCGCCGGCGTAGCGGGCCGCGCTACCGAGATCTTCCTCGATGCGCAGCAGCTGGTTGTACTTGGCGACCCGGTCCGAACGCGCCGGTGCGCCGGTCTTGATCTGGCCACTACCCACAGCGACGGCCAGGTCCGAGATGGTGGTGTCCTCGGTCTCGCCGGAGCGGTGGCTCATCATCGTCTTGAAGCCGGCCCGGTGCGCCATGTCCACGGCGTCCAGGGTCTCGGTCAGCGAGCCGATCTGGTTGACCTTGACGAGGACCGCGTTCGCGGCGCCCTCGGCGATGCCCCGGCCGATCCGGGTCGGGTTGGTGACGAACAGGTCGTCGCCGACGATCTGGACCTTGCCGCCGATCTGCGAGGTGAGCGCGGTCCAGCCGGCCCAGTCCTCCTCGTCCAGCGGGTCTTCGATGGAGACGATCGGGTACGTCTCGGCGAGCTTGGCGTAGTAGTTGATCATCTCGTCGGTCGACTTCGGCGAGCCCTCGAAGACGTACGCGCCGTCCTTGTGGAACTCGGTCGCCGCGACGTCCATGGCGAGCACGATGTCGGTGCCCAGGGTGAAGCCGGCGGCCTGCACGGCCTCGGCGATCAGGTCCAGCGCGGCGGCGTTGGTCGGCAGGCTCGGCGCGAAGCCGCCCTCGTCGCCCAGCCCGGTCGACAGGCCCTTCTTCTTCAGCACCGACTTGAGCGCGTGGTAAACCTCCGCGCCGGTGCGCAGCGCCTCGCGGAACGACGGCGCACCGATCGGGGCGATCATGAATTCCTGCACGTCGACGTTCGAGTCGGCATGCGCGCCACCGTTGAGGATGTTCATCATCGGCACGGGCAGCACGTGCGCGTTCGGTCCGCCGATGTAGCGGAACAGCGGCAGCTCGGCGGAGAGCGCGGCGGCCTTGGCAACGGCGAGCGAGACGCCGAGGATGGCGTTGGCGCCCAGCTCGGACTTGTCGGCGGTGCCGTCTAGGTCGAGCATCTTCTCGTCGATCAGGCGCTGCTCGCTGGCCTCGTAGCCGAGCAGCTCGTCGGCGATCTTGTCCTCA